>Ga0163159_1000192_pt1 | contig 99883 bp, 89 predicted proteins | sample BioMet9_FD_108702 | JGI IMG/M metagenome (GOLD analysis project Ga0163159, IMG submission 108702) | Microbial communities from bioreactor (seeded with sewage sludge) at Lawrence Berkeley National Lab, California, USA - Biofuel... | ecosystem: Engineered > Bioreactor > Anaerobic > Unclassified ... | reverse complement strand
TCCTGGCGCCTCTTCCTCGCTTCCGCTCGGCGCGCGCTCTGGTTCAAATCCCCCTGCTTGAACCGCAGAAGTCCTTTTCGTTTTCGGGACAGGGGGATTTGGTCTCCAGGCGCGGCTTCCTGCCGCGCCTTCCGACCCGCCGGCGCGCGCTTCCGGCGCCCTCCTGGCGCCTCTTCCTCGCTTCCGCTCGGCGCGCGCTCTGGTTCAAATCCCCCTGCTTGAACCGCAGAAGTCCTTTTCGTTTTCGGGACAGGGGGATTTGAACCCCCGATATCCTGGTCCCAAACCAGGTGCCCTAGCCGCTGGGCCATGTCCCGGATGTGATGGTTTTACAGCGTTTGTCAATTAGTGTCAAAAGGTTTTTCTTGACGCCCGCTTTTTTCCATCATACCATAAACACGCCTTCTTTTACTATGAAAAAAGGTCTAGGGTCTAGTCCCTAAGAATCAGCATGAAGGAGCTAACATGGCGTACACGACCGACCTCATCCGGAACGTGGCCATTTCGGGCCACGGCAGTACAGGAAAAACTAGCCTTCTCGAACACATACTCTTCCAGGCTGGTGCTATCGGGAAACCGGAGACCATTGAGACTGGCAAGACTGTCAGCGATTATAACGAAGAAGAAATAGCACGCAAAATTTCGGTCCATGCGACTCTTTCCCATGTCCAGGTCGGACCGGTTAAAATCAATTTTATTGATACGCCTGGATCATCGGACTTTATCGGCGATGTAATCCTCGCCTTCCGCAGCTGCGAAACAGTTCTTCTGCTCCTCGATGGCAAGTCCGGCGTTCAGATTGAGACGATAAAGCTCTGGCGCAATCTCGAGACAAGGCAGAAGCGCCGTGCGATCTTTGTATCGAGGCTGGATGAAGAGCGGGCCTCTTTCGAGAACACGCTCGCGGATGTCAAGGATAAATTCAAAGTGACGCCGGTCGCCATCACTATACCGATCGGCGAGGGGCCGGCACTCAAGGGCGTTGTCGATGTGCTGAACGGGAAGGCCTATGCACGGCCCGCGGCGCATGATCAGAAAGAAGTGGCCGGGCCAGTACCCGCCGATATGGCGGACAAAGTGGCTGAATGCCGCGCCAAACTCTGCGAAGCTGCAGCCGAGGGCGATGACGGGCTTATGGAGAAATATCTCGACAAGGGAGATCTGAGCCCCGAGGAGATTCTGAAGGGTCTCAAAGAAGCCTTTGCTGGCGGACGCATTGTGCCAGCCTTCGCCGGCTCTGCGACCGCCAATGTCGGCACGCAGGCCCTGCTCGATTTCTTTGCAGACATCGCGCCGAGTCCTCTCGCACTCAAGAGCGAGATGGTCACCGGCCCAGACGGCAAGGAAATGGAGGTCAGGGTCGATGCATCGAAACCCCTCGCCGCTCTCGTCATTAAAACCCAGATCGATCAGTTCTCTGGGCGCATGTCCTTTATTAAAGTAATAACTGGAAAGTTTACACCTGATATTGAAATTACCAATGTCCGCGACGGGCACAAGGAAAAATTCGCAAAGCTCTATACCGCGATGGGCAGAAAGCTCGAAGACGCCGGCGAGCTCGTGGCCGGTGATATCGGTGTTGTAACAAAATCGGCCACACTCAAGACAAATGATACTATCAGCACCTATGAAAAGCCCTTCGCGTTCAAGAACCTGAGGCTTCCGACGCCGGTACACAACCTCGCGATCTCGGCCGAGAACAAGAAGGAAGAGGACAAGATGAATGAGGCCCTCTACAAGGCCGCCGAGGAAGACCTCACCTTCCGGATCAAATTCAACCCTGAGACAAAGGAGACGGTGATCTCCGGCATGGGCGAGCTCCAGATCAACATGATTCTGGACAAAATAAAGAATGGTCTTAAGATAAACATGACTACCCGTGTGCCCCGCGTTGCCTACCGCGAGACTATAACAAAGAAGGCGAGCGCCGAATATACGCACAAAAAACAGACCGGCGGACACGGCCAGTACGCAAAGGTTGTCTTCGATGTCGAACCGCTTCCGCGCGGCGGCGACTATCAGTTCGAGAACAAGCTCTTCGGACAGGCCGTATCGAAGGGATTTATCCCCGCTATCGAAAAGGGCATCCACCAGGGCATGGAGTCGGGCGTTGTGGCCGGCTACCCGGTGGTCGATGTAAAGACGGCAATTACCGATGGAAAGGAACACCCGGTCGACTCCTCGGAGATGGCCTTCAAGATCGCCTCCCGCGAAGCATTCCGCGCGGCCACCTCAAAGGCGGGCCCGGTGCTTCTGGAGCCCGTGATGAATCTCACGGTCTTTATCGAGGAGAAAAATCTCGGCGATGTGATGTCCGACCTCTCCGCGCGCCGCGGCCGCATCTCGGGCCAGAAGCCAATAGGCGGCGGTATTGTCGAAGTCGACGCCCAGGTTCCTCAGGCTGAACTCCTCCGCTACGCGATCGACCTCCGGGCGATGACGAGCGGTACGGGCACCTTCGAGGTGGACTTTGATCACTATTCGCCGATAAGCGGCAAGATCGCCGACGATGTCGTAAAGGCGGCGGCGGCCTTCCATACGCCGGCAGCGGAAGAGGACTGAAAATTTAGGGGCCTTTTTCTCTGATGCCGAGGGCGCGGTTCTTCTGGACCGCGCCTTTTTTTGGCCGTCTCCGGTTTTTAAAGGCATTTTTCCTTTTACAATCCGGGAGAATTCGATATAATGGACTTATTATGAAAATTGAAGACAGGCGCACAAAGCGCTACCCCCTGTTTTCGCTCGGATCGGGGATATTCAGAATCAGCGATTTTGGAGCCGTAAACTGCTATCTTATCGAAGGCAGCGAAAAGGCCATGCTGATCGATACGGGATGCGGCTTTGCGGATCTGCGAGGAGCTATTGAGGAGCTGAGCGATCTGCCCCTTATCGTCGTGGCGACTCATGGACACCCCGACCATGTAGGCGGGATGGCCCAGTTCCCGGAGATCTATCTGAACAGGGCGGACCGCTGTCTCTTTTTCCGCTTTCTCAATTCGCGGCAGATGCGGAGACAGTTCTTTGAACGCCTTCCTCCCGCCGACACCGCGGGTCTCGCGGTAGGCGATATTCAGGCCCGGGGCTTCGCCACCCGCTTTCTCGATATCGATGCCAGCACGAGCTTTGATCTCGGCGGCAAGCATATCTCCGTTGTCGAGACGCCGGGCCATACACTCGGTTCAATTGCCATTATTGACGATACCGACCGCGTAATGTTCACGGGCGACGCGGCAAACCCCGATCTCTGGATGCAGCTGCCCCACAGCACAACAGTCAGGGGCTGGCTGCCGACGGGCCGGATGCTCGCCCGGCTCGCCGGAAAATATACCTGCTATTATGGCCATTCCAATGGCATCCAGAGCCGCGAGCAGATAGTTCAGACAGTTCATATCGCAGAAGAGCTGCTCGCGGCCAGCACGCGGAATGAGCTCTGGGGCCGCACGCGCTGTTTTCCCGCCGAAGACGCCGAAATTCATATTACCTACAGAACATCGCGTATCTTTTAGCGGCCGCACCGCGGCCGCACGGAACCCATGCCTTGGCGGCGCCGCAATCCGCTGTGCGGCACGGCAGGCGCACCCGCGGACCCGTGCGGCGCCTATAATTCCGCGCGCGGCACCCCGCCGATAGGGCCGACATAATCGCGGAGGCTTTCGCGCCTGTGGCCGCGGAAACCGCTGAGCGGCCCGGCGGCGAGCATGGAATTGAGTACGCTCTCCTCCTCGCATTCGGCGGCGGCACGGAAGGCCGCATCGAGGCGGCTGTCGTCGAGAAGGCGCAGGGCCCTGAATGCGGGCGCCGCCTTTGGAGCGGCCGCCCGCGCCGCCGAGGAGGCCGCGGACGCGCCTGCAGGGGAAGCTCCGCTGGCGGCATCTGAAATGCCGGCTGTTGAAAAGGCAATCATAATTTCGCCAGAGCCATGGCCGATATAGGAGCCGAGCCGCGCGAGCCCCACGGAGAGCCGCTTTGCGACTCTCGTGAGCTGCCGGGAGCAGAGCGGAAGATCGGTCGCGAGTATCGATATAATTGAGCCGCGGTCCGGCATATCGCGCGCTGCCTCCCTGCTGCGGCTCTCTATCGCGGCCGCGATAGCGGGCCCTACAAGGCGCCCGCCCACTCTGAGATCCCTGAGACGCCCGTAATTGGAGAGAACCAGAACCCCCAGCGTGAAATTTTCCCCTTCAATAGTGATAATCCGCGATGCCGAGCCTATGCCGCCCTTGAGACCGTGGCAGGACATGCCGCGCCCCGCGCCTACCGCACCCTCGGCAAAGCGGGGCGAGGCCGAGGCCAGAGCCGCATCAAGCTCGGCCCGCCCCAGCACGCGGTCCTGTATCCTGCTCAGATAGCTGTCGTTGCATTCGCAGACAACAGGGTTGATAGAAGAGACCTCGAGCCCCTCGCCGGCGCAGCGGTCTATCATGGCCCCCGCGAGCGCATCTGCGACAAGCCAGGTATTGAGGGTATTGGTAAGAGCTATAGGGGTTTCAATAGTGCCGAGCTCCTCGAGCTGCACAAGGCCCAGCGTCTTGCCGAAGCCGTTCAGCACCCATGCGCCGGCTTCAACCTTATGAATAAAGGGATTCGCCGCGCAGGGCACAACAACCGTGAGCCCGGTATGGCTTTCGCCTGAGTCGACTGTTGCATGTCCGACAGAGACACCTGCGACATCGCCTATGCTGTCGAGCTGTCCTGAGGGGAGCTCCCCTACCCTTATGCCATAATCGCCGCATTTTGCCATTCAGCGCCCCCAGCAGAAATTTTATTTCAATACTACCATGTTTCGCTCTATGGGACTATACTGAGCCTATGAGTGTTCTTGAAAGAATAGTGTACATTGATGCGCATATCCGCGGTGACGGATATGTGCGGCTTAAAGACGTTCAGGATCATTTTGAAGTCTCCGAACGGCAGCTGAGACGCGATATACATCAGATGCGCGATGTGTACAATGCCCCGATCTGCTACGACACCAAGCGGAATGTGTATTTTTACTCAAACACCAATTATGATAAGTTGAAATTTGCAAACGAAAAGGCCCTGCTCTTCTATGTTTTTGCGCAGGCCGCCGCGGGCACCCTTGCCTATATCCCCTTCTTCTCGGACAATCCGCTCAATGGACTTCTGGATCAGATCCCCAAAGTCGATAAGACCATAATCGGCAGCATCCGCTACGAGCTCCCGGAGTTCGAAAGGGCCACGCCGGGGCTGTACGACAATCTGAGCATAATTCTGACAAGCATCCGCGACAGGAAGCGGATATCGGCCGAATACATGGACGCCGAGGGCAGAAAAGCGGGGCACAGCCTCGAGCCGCTTATGCTTGTAAACTACGCCGGTACCTGGTACTGCGCCGCCATCGATGTGGAGTGCAGCCAGAAGCGCATCTACAAACTCTCACGCTTCGGCGCCATCGTACAGACAAAAGATGATTACAGCAGCAGCCTCAGCCCCGACGAAATCGCGCACTTCCTTGATTCATCCTATGGAATGTTTAAGGGTGAGGGCGACAAGACCGCCGTTGTCCGTTTCTATGGCAGGGCCAGAAATATTGTATCGGATGAGATATGGAACCGCAGACAGCAGCAGAAGGAAGGAGAAGATCCTGTCCGCGGCCCTTATCTTGAGCTGAGCCTTCCCGTCTCGCAGTATGAGGAACTGCTCGGCCGCATCCTCCGCTTCGGCCCCGAGGCCGAACCCATTGCGCCGGCCGATTTCCGCGAGGCATGGAAAACGGCTATCCGCAAGATGGCGGACCTGGCCCGGAAGGACTGAAAAACGCCCCCTGTGCTGCCCTCCACGGCTTGCCATGGAGGGCGGACACAGGCTGTCACCCCAACAGAAGTTGGGCACAATTCATGCGAATTATGCGCGCCTGGGAACATTCCCGGGCCTTTTTTATTTTTTTAAATACCTATTATCAGCTTTTTAGCTGTAGCCTTTTCTTAAGTACTCCGGTACTCAAGGAGAGGCATCGATGAAATGCAGAGCGGTCTATGAACTGATAATCGATGGCGAAAGCGAGCTCTTTACGGAATCGGAATCTGGAAGCCTGGATTTCGTGGCATGTCTTCCTGGTACCGGAGTCCAGGATGAACTTGACAGCCTTGTACCCGGCTCCCGTCCGGAATGCATTATTCTTCCCGACAATGATTTTGGGGGCGAAATCTACCACCGCCTTATGCAGTCCAGCGCGCCGGCATCCCTCTGCAGCGGATCAGTACTGAAACCCCGCTCTATCCTCAAGCGCCACAGCGCAGCCGGAAGCTGCAGCTTCGAAACAGACAATACCGCCTTTATTAAACGTTATGCTGATTATGCCCGCATGATGAGAGACAGGGATTATGCTTCCCTCGGTTTTCTGCTTGAACGCTCGCATAAACTCGCCGGTTACAGACATTTTCTCTCATCTCTCGCTGGGCCTGCGGCATTCTATCCTTTTGCATTGTACTATCTGTCACTTTTTTGCGCCTCAAAAGAAGCCGAGCTTGCGTCACTGCTAAAAGGCGCCGCAGCTGAAGGCGGAAGCCTTGGCGCTGTGTATGATTATGCCCGCAGGCAGATCGAATCCGACAGCCCGGAAAAATTCGAGCAGGAGATGGAAAGAAAACTGGGCGCTCTCCTTCGCGATGAGGGGAAGTGGATAGTGCTGCCCGTGGTTGGACTCAGCTATTATCAATGTCAGAGCAATCTTGTATCATTTATCGCTTCTTTAATTGAAGAGGTTCGCAGGCGGCAGGTGCTGGATGGTATTTCGCTGTTTGAAGGCCAGCGGCGCATTCAGGATTTTATTGAAGCACTCAAGGTTGAGATCTGCCCTGAGCCTGAGAACTGCCATGACCGCAACGCGCTGGCAGTAATTATAAGCTGTCCCGATGGCTGCGTGTACAAAGCAGGATATCTGAAACGCGAAATCAGCTGCCTTGCGGCACGACTTGGGCTGTGCCTGCAGGCGAGAATTTTCAGTGTGGGGGAGGAAGAGATTAAGGTGCAGGTGTGGGGAAAATAAAAAGGGGCCATCCCGCAGGGTGGCCCTCTCATCTGGCGGCGCTTAAACGCCTTGTTAGCCGGTTAACCGTATTTCCTAATGAGCTGGCTTAATTCTAATACCGGATTTATAATGTAGTCAAGCATTAATTTAAAGGGGTGAAATATGCGCAGATTCGGCTTTGATCTCGGAACCCAATCAATTGGCTGGTGTGTGATCGATGTCGATGAAAAAAAGGAAACATATAAGCTTGATAATATGGGAGTCCGTATTTTTTCGGATGGGCGGGATCCCAAGACGCATGAACCCCTTAATGGTGCCCGCCGTCAGGCGCGTTCATTAAGGCGCAATATTGAACGCAGAAAGCGCAGACGGCAGGCAATGTACCGCCTTATAAGCAAATATGGTCTTTCTCCCAGCGGAGAAGAAGGCAAACAGTGGAGGAATTTTGATCCCTACAAGCTCCGCTCGGAGGCATTGCAGAGGGATCTTACGGATCTTGAGCTTGGCCGCATACTTATGAACCTGGCTACGCGCCGTGGTTTCAAAAGCAACAGAAAGACTGATAAAAAGGATTCTGAAGCGAAAGGTCAGGCCCTGAGGCAGGAAAACCTTCAGGCTAAACTTGGCAGCAGGACTCTTGGACAATATCTCTATTCTCTCAAGCAGGCAGATGAAAAAGCGAAGCTGCGATTCCGTGCAGATTCAGAATTCTACCCAACCAGGGCAATGTATGAAGATGAATTCACTAAAATCCGGACAAGACAGGAAAAAGCACATCCAAAATTCGATTGGGATGGCGCCTGCCGCATTATCTTTTTTCAACGCCCCCTGAAGAGGCCCGAAAGAGCTGCATGCACATTCTATCCAGATCAGTACCGCGGCTATAAGGCTCAGCCCTCAGCACAGATATTCAGGATTCTCCAGGATATTGCCGACCTCAATTACCTCGATTCCATGGGGCGCCCCCAGGATCTTTGCGAGGAAGACAAGGAATGGCTCTTTGAAGAACTAAACAAACATGAAAAGCTGGGCTTTGATAAACTGCATTCAAAACTGAACATAAATGGCCCCTTTAGTCTCGAAAGCAATGTACGCAAGGAGCTTAAGGGAAATTCAACTTCAATCCAGATGAGAAAGGTATTTGGTCCCTCATGGGATAAAATGCCTCTTTCCGAGCAGGATCAAATTGTCGAAGATCTCATTATTGAAGACGATGACACCAAGCTGCGTGAAATGCTCGCCTCAAAAGGGCTTTCGGATGAAATGGTTGAGCTGGCACTGACTAAGGATTTCCCTGTCGGTACGGCTTCGCTATCGGCAAAATTCATGCGCGATGTCTCGAAGATTATGAGGGAAAAATGGTGCAGATATGATGAAGCTGTTGCAATGCTCAATTTGCACCATTCTGACCTGCCTCACAAGACTCTCCTGGACAGTCTGCCCTATTATGGTGAGGTAATAAAATATGCAGCAGTCCAGTCGAAACCAGCGGACAAATTAAGCGAAGAAGAAAAGCAGGATCCCGAAAAGCTATTCGGGCGGATTCCCAATCCAACGGTGCATATTGCACTGAATCAGCTGCGGAAACTCGTAAACGCACTTATTGAACGATATGGCAAACCCGATGAGATTCATCTTGAATTTGCCACAGAGCTAAAGAATGGCCAGGCAGCCCTGAAAAAAATACAGCAGAGACAGGAAGAGAATAAGAAGAAGAATGACATGGCCAGAGCTGAACTCCGCGCGCTTCAGGGCAAGGGTGATGCCTATTTGCCTTCGAGAGAGGACATACGGAGGTACCTGCTCTGGCAGGAGCTGGGCCAGGATCAGGCTGTGCGTACCTGCGTTTACTGCGGAAAGCCGATAAGTGCAAGGCAGCTAATCAATGGAGAAGCAGAGATTGAGCACATTATTCCTTTCTCTCAATGTCTTGATAACGGGATGTCTAATTTGACTGTTGCGCATAAGAAATGCAACGATGCGAAAGGCAATAGAACGCCTTTTGACGCTTTTGGAACAAGCCCCAGGGGATTTGACTGGGAAGGCATCTGCGAGCGTGCAAAGAAATTTTACCCGCGGAAACGGGCAAAATTCGCGGCACGGTCACTGGATGAACTTCGCCCCAAGGATTTCGTTGCAAGCCAGATGACGGACAATGCCTATATAGCAAAAGCGGCCTGCGATTATCTATCCTGCATATGTCCCAAGAATAAAATTACAGCAATTCCAGGAATGCTTACCGCCGAATTCCGCCATCAGTGGGGATTCAATACTATTCTCTCCTCGGGATTGGGGAAAAACCGCAGTGACCACAGGCATCATGCCATTGATGCGCTGGTAATAGCCTTAACTGATAGATCAAATCTGCAGGCGGCATCCATAGCCAACAGCAGAGATGACCGTCCCGGGATAAAGGCTCCGCCCTGCCCTGTCGAACGCGATGAAGTGCTTGAGCAGACAAAGGACATTCTGGTTTCATTTAAGCCTAATCATGGGAAAGGCGGGGCTCTATTGCAGCAGACGGCCTATGGCTTCAGCCAAAAGGAAAGCACCGATGAGACGGGCAAGACAACCACAGAGCACTATGATTATCGTATTCGCAAAGCCATAAGAGCCCTTAGCTGGTCGGATATTAAGGATAATAGGATTGTAGATAAGGATATTTCTGAAAAGCTCTGCGAATATATGAATACCCGGCAGATTTCGGATCCCAAGGCAATAGAAGAAAAGAGGAAATATGCTTTGGCTCTGGATGACTTTGCCAAAAAGACGGGCATTGAACATGTAAGAATCGAGCCCAAGAATAAAGATGAGAGCGCGTACCTTCATCTGGGGCCTGGCAAAGGGAATAGGAAGGGATTTAAAGCATATCAATATAGCGATATTCTCTGCGCCGACATATGGATGATTCCTGGGAAAGCGGGGAAAGTAGCGTACCAGGCAGACTATTTTACCAGAATGGATGTGCCGGAGGCACTAGATGAACCAGAACCCAGAAGACCTGATAATAGGGCAAAAAGGCTAATGCGGCTTTTTAAGAATGACACCCTCTGCATTAGGCATGACGGCAGAGTTACATATGCCAGGGTTGCAGGCTTTTCCGCTACAGACAACAAACTGGACCTTCAGCCTATTTATTCATCAGACAATTGCGAAGAATGGCTAAAAAGTACGGCTTCCACTATGACCGATTTTTTCTGGAAGCCCAAAAAGGGTCAATACTACTTATCGGTAAACAGCCTATTTCAGCAGTCCAGCAAAGGAGATTCCATATCAAAGGTATCAATTGCTATTGATGGGAGGATAAGACGCCGATAAGAGAAATATGGTCGGTGGAATTGTTGAGATAACTCAGAGCGGTCGTTTTTTGCGGCTGGATAGAGGCTCGATGGTTATTGAGGCCGATAAGGAGGAAATCGGTCGGGTACCACTCGATGATATGGACATTCTAATACTGGGAGGCCGATGTACTATTTCAAGTCCCCTTCTTGAGGCACTTGCCGAAGAAGGGGCTGTAACACTTCTCTGCGGGAAAAATTATGCTCCTTTGGGACTTCTGATTCCCATAGAGGGCATGGGCGAATCTGCTACCCGTGCGCGTGCTCAAATTTCCGCATCGGAACCGCTGCGCAAACGCCTTTGGCAGCGGATTGTCGCAGCAAAAATTGAGAGACAGTCTGAGGTACTTAAATTCCGCGGAAGAGAGATTGAAGCCGGAAACCTCAAATGGCTCTCGGCAAATGTCAACTCAGGAGATACCGATAACAAAGAAGCCCAAGCAGCGCGGAAATACTGGCCTGCGCTTATGGGGGACAGCTTTCTGCGGAGCGACGAGAACAATTCGATTAATGCAATGCTCAATTATGGCTATGCAATTCTGCGGAGCGCAGTTTCGCGTGCAATTGTAGCGGTTGGGCTCCTGCCTCAATTTGGAGTAAACCACTGTGGTCCGAGGGATACTTTTGCTCTTGCGGATGATCTTATGGAACCCTTTAGGCCCCTGGTCGACCTTATTGTCTGCAGGCTTAAGGATTCAGGCAGTCAGGAATTATCCGTGGAGGCAAAAAAGGAACTGGCAAAAATTCTCATATTGGATATTCCGACATCACGGGGAATTTCCACACTGAGCGAAGGACTGCATATGAGCGCGCTGTCCCTATCGGATTCCTTTTTAGGGAAGAAATCATGCATAGACCTGCCAAATCCGCTCGCAAATCTGCTAGGGCAGAAGAGCCCTACCTAAGCGGGTACCGCATTATGTGGATGATGGTGCTCTTTGACCTGCCTGTTATAACCAAGCGGGAAAAGAAAGATGCTGCAGAATTCCGCAAATGTCTGCTTAATAGGGGCTTTTTTATGGCCCAGTATTCGGTTTACTATAAGGTTCTCCCAGGGAAGGAAGCCATTGAGGCATTGGAAAGCTCCCTGAAAAATGATATGCCGAAGCGGGGGAAGGTGGAAATTGTCTGTATTACAGACAGGCAATACGAAGAAATCCGCTGTTTTGAGGGTGGGGGACAATGCAATCAGAGAAAAAACCCGGAGCAGCTTCGGCTTTTTTAGGCTTAGCCGCCGCATTTTGGGCGTCAATAAGTCCTTATTTCATTACAAAAAAAGGAATTATTGACGCCCTATTATAGCTCATTAGGAAATGCGGTCAACCAGCAACAAGGAGGGGGAAATGGAGAAAGCCCGGTGCATTATAGCTCATTAGGAAATGCGGTCAACCAGCAACAACGAGGGAATGTCTTGAGGAGCTTTCAGCCATTATAGCTCATTAGGAAATGCGGTCAACCAGCAACTACGGCTCGCAGTATGTCGCCGGGGACATCGATTATAGCTCATTAGGAAATGCGGTCAACCAGCAACCGATGACGAGAGGCACGCTCTCGCCGATCAATTATAGCTCATTAGGAAATGCGGTCAACCAGCAACCACCCGGCACAGATTGCGGCCTACGCATTGATTATAGCTCATTAGGAAATGCGGTCAACCAGCAACTCTCGGCAAGAGTCCCCGCAGTCTCAGAGAATTATAGCTCATTAGGAAATGCGGTCAACCAGCAACTCATCGATCTGGATATTGCTAGCCGGGGCCATTATAGCTCATTAGGAAATGCGGTCAACCAGCAACTGCGCGGGGTTCCCCACCACACGGTGCCCGGATTATAGCTCATTAGGAAATGCGGTCAACCAGCAACCCATGGAGCGAATCACATCATCATCGACTCATTATAGCTCATTAGGAAATGCGGTCAACCAGCAACTCGTCGTCTCCAATTTGGCAAGCGCGATAAATTATAGCTCATTAGGAAATGCGGTCAACCAGCAACTCAAGGCTCCTTTGATTCCTTGACCTCCGAATTATAGCTCATTAGGAAATGCGGTCAACCAGCAACATCGTCTTGACGCCGTTCAAAACCATTAAAATTATAGCTCATTAGGAAATGCGGTCAACCAGCAACCAATCGACATTCTCTATCTCGTCATGGCCTATTATAGCTCATTAGGAAATGCGGTCAACCAGCAACCGTATTGCCGTTGGTTTTTTGTGCGATATTATTATAGCTCATTAGGAAATGCGGTCAACCAGCAACTTCAAGGTAGTGCCGTCCGCCGTGGGGGCGAATTATAGCTCATTAGGAAATGCGGTCAACCAGCAACTGGCTTGATCGATGATCGCTGGTTTACCGCATTATAGCTCATTAGGAAATGCGGTCAACCAGCAACTCATGGAATATGCCCTATGCGAGACACCAATATTATAGCTCATTAGGAAATGCGGTCAACCAGCAACGATGCTCACGATAGGTGACAACGAACTGAAATTATAGCTCATTAGGAAATGCGGTCAACCAGCAACGCTCGGAGCGCATAAGGGCGTCGAAGGACTATTATAGCTCATTAGGAAATGCGGTCAACCAGCAACCCTCCCCGAGCAGGCGAGAAAGGACATCGATTATAGCTCATTAGGAAATGCGGTCAACCAGCAACTGAGGGTGGGCGCCAGGTCCTGGCGCGTGCATTATAGCTCATTAGGAAATGCGGTCAACCAGCAACGTCCGCGCATCTCGATACGCATGCCAGCCGATTATAGCTCATTAGGAAATGCGGTCAACCAGCAACATAAACTCATCGAGCAATTGAGCCCGGATGATTATAGCTCATTAGGAAATGCGGTCAACCAGCAACTTATGGCATACGGCACAGACAATCTACCAGCATTATAGCTCATTAGGAAATGCGGTCAACCAGCAACAATGACCCACCCCGAAGCCGATCTGCAAATATTATAGCTCATTAGGAAATGCGGTCAACCAGCAACTGGCGCTTGCCGGGCTACTCGCGGCGGTCAATTATAGCTCATTAGGAAATGCGGTCAACCAGCAACCCAGCGAGGGCCAGCTTGCGCACACGGTCGATTATAGCTCATTAGGAAATGCGGTCAACCAGCAACTGCGCCCGAGGGTGGAGATATGACCAAACTATTATAGCTCATTAGGAAATGCGGTCAACCAGCAACAGGTACTCGTTGCGTATCTCTTCCTCGACTGATTATAGCTCATTAGGAAATGCGGTCAACCAGCAACGGTGACAAACTCGGCGAGGAAGGCGAGGCGATTATAGCTCATTAGGAAATGCGGTCAACCAGCAACCAGAGGCGGGGGCGACGCCGACCGCGTAGAATTATAGCTCATTAGGAAATGCGGTCAACCAGCAACTGCTCCGGCACGATGCACAACGGCGCGGCGATTATAGCTCATTAGGAAATGCGGTCAACCAGCAACGTACCGACATCTAAGGCACGCGCTCGATGAATTATAGCTCATTAGGAAATGCGGTCAACCTGCAACCCCATAAAGCAGTTTATCCTGTGGGCTTTTATTCTAGCTCATTAGGAAATGCGGTCAACCTGCAACAATAAGGGATGGCTGGTACCTCAAGACAATTTGCTGGATATGACAGAAAATGAAAAGAGCTTTGATAAAGTCAAAGGAATCTGTGACGTTTGGACCTTGCGCAATAATTATAGAGTTAAAAAAGGCGACCCGCCCATATTGATGGGAGAGAAGAAACGTTCTTGCCAATAATTGTATAGCGCTATATATTATAATGGAGGGTACAAGATGAGCAGGAAAGATAAAGAACAGGTATTAACTCCTGAGATTGACAACAATGGGATTACAAACGAGATGTTTGATAGTGATTTTTATATTACGCATGAGGATATGTGCGCACAGACTCCGGAGCTGGACGAGAAGGTCTACACCATGCTCTATGCCCAGAAAGATGATCCTGAATTTGCGGCATATCAGCGGGAACGCCTTCCAGAGCTCAGAAAGACTGATCCGCATATGGCAAAAATTATCGAGGAAATATTTGGAACAAAATGAAAATAACGTCAAAAGAGGCTGCGGAAAGGGCGGGGGTTTCAACAATTACTGCCATGAAATGGGCAAATGCCAATCTTAAAGGGATGGGAGAGGGCAATCATAAGACCTACGAATGGACAGAATCTGACTTGAGGCGTTTCCAGAATAGAAATAAAAAGTCCGGCAGGCCTAAAGGACGAATTGACAAAAAAATACATTAATTATCGTAATTGTATAGAAGATTAGCGTTATAAGTATTTGTACCTAAAGGGGCAGTCCGAATACCTATTAATAGGTATTCGGACTGCCTTTTTGTTTATTCGGGGATTTTATGGCAAAAGATTTAGCTATTGATGATTTCTATCTAAATCTCGAAGTAGGTAAATCAGTTGGCAAGACTGACGAATTTGGCAACTACATATTCGAGGTTGAGGCCTCCAATGAGAATGTCGATCTGCAGAACCAGATCGTTCTCCAATTCCAGCTCATTAGGAAATGCGGGTAACCTGCAATATTGAGAATTCATCTTATGTACCGATTAAATCCACAGACTGCCACAGTTCGTTATGGAAACATCCACTGAGCATCAGGCAAATTTGCAATAGCTAGGTGCAAAGCATTTCGCCTCTTTTAAAATACCTGCCGTGCCCAGAAATTCGACATATACAAACGGGTTGAGCCCCAGATACCGCAATGCATCCGGCATAGGCCGAAAGGTATACAACATTGCCGCAGGCGTGGCGTGACCTAGTCCAACAAGGGAAGCTAACTGAATTTCCCTGGCTATTTAATATATTCATTCATCTAGGCTTTCACCATCTGCCAGAATGGCCCCCCCCATTTCGCACGACCTTCTGGGTGTAAACCAGACGCTCTCCATATGTGCATTTTAATGAGATTGATACCTATACGATTTTCTCTGATTTAGGCCCACGAAACAGCCATGCAGCCTTCGAGCGGCGGCCAAGTTCCAGAGCTGCCGCCAAGAGCCGCGGGTCAGCGCCCGGCCCGCGGCCCAAGTGCAGCGCCTAGGCGCCAGACAGCGGCTGCAGTGCCGGGAGGCTTTCTTCTACCGGGGTGAAGGCTTCTCTGCAGGCAGCATGGATGCTGGTGCGCAGCGCTGCGGCGACCTGCGGGTCGAGATGGGCATCGGCAAGATCGGCGTTCCGCGAAACGCTGTTCAGCAGTTGGGTAAGGGCCCTGAGATAATGATAGGCTGGGTGCCGTGGGCACTTCACAATATGATCCTCGATATTGTCCGGATCGATGGGGCTGTTGCAGTAGATGCAGATTGCTGAGCGCGGACTGGCCATATTTCTCCTTTCTAATCGAATGCCCGGTGATTTGCCTCGGCCACTGCCCTGCTGAGGGCGATGGCGATTTCGGGGGCTCCTGTCCCGCGGGCTTTTTCGGCAGCGCTGGAAGCGGCCTTCATGAGTCCATTCAGCGCGTCGAGATAGCGCCGCGCCGGATGTTTTGCACAGTTCAGGATGTGCGCCTCGGGATTTTCCGGATCAATTGGCCCGCCACAATAGGCACAACTGTAAATCCTCACTCTCATCACAATACCTCTTTAAGGGGATGCTCCCTTCCATTTTTTAATCTAAATACATAAGAGGGCTTTGCATGTCGCTGCATTTTCTGTGGCGCTTTATAATAGTTAATACCTGCGGCTTTATCTGTCAAGTTATTTTATGTTTCTTAAATATGCGCGGCTGCAAATTTCCGCACGCCAGGGCATAATGCGCACATTTAATTATGTTGCCATGGACCTTTATTGTATCTATACTTATCAATTGGAGGAACTAGTATGAAGGTTCACTGTCTGTCTGTGCGTCCGCCGTTTTCCTATCTGCTCTGTGCCGGAATAAAGGACGTCGAGAACAGAAGCTGGGCGAGCGATTACCGCGGCAGGCTTTTTATCCATTCGAGCGGGCCTGAGGATATCGATGGTCTCCCCGATATGAGCGATCTCCCGCTTCCCATCTATAATGAACTCTACCGTCTGCTTGGAGTAGAGGATCAGAAAGAGTTTGAAAAGAGGGTCGCTCACAGTCTGTACTGGGCGCTTGATGCCGGGGGCCAGCTCATTTTAAACCGCGACAGTATTGCCGACGGCAACAGGGCAGAGGCCGAATTTGTGGAGATGCTCATGCGGCGCGACAGAGAGGGGCTGCCGGCCATGCTTCATGGGGCCATTATCGGCTCAGTAGTGCTCACAGACTGTGTCGATGGTTATTTTGATTCTCCCTGGCGTGATGAGGAGGAATTCGGCTGGCTTATAAGCAGTCCGCAGCTTTTCGAAAAGCCCATAACGGGCATAAATGGCAGGCTGAGGATCTTCGACTGCGATATTCCCGATGGGTACTGAAGAGCCCCCAGAAGTCCTTACAGATACTTGATGCCTTCGATGCCGCTTATGCCGAGGCCGGGAGCGCTGGCGGGCTGAATGCGCGATTCGGCGAACAGTGCTCCGCCGCTGACGGGATCCCGGCTGCAGAGTACGGGGCCATCGAGGTCTATTTTAGTTATGACTTTTTTGGCGGCAGCGAGGCTTACGGCGGCCGAAACGCTTACCTTGGCCTCAAGCATGCAGCCGACCATGCATTCTATTCCATGCACTTCCGCGAGGGCGCAGATTTTAAGCGCGTTGTGGAGTCCGCCTGTCTTCATCAGTTTGATGTTGACCAGATCGGCGGCCCGGCTCTGCATAATGCGCTCGGCATCGGCAGGCGAAAACATGGCCTCATCGGCCATGACGGGCAGGCTGACATGGTCGCTTACATACTTGAGGCCTTCGATATCGGCGGCAGCCACAGGCTGTTCGACGAGTTCAAGTGCCAAGCCGGCGTCCTCCATCGAATTGAGGATGCGCACGGCTTCTTTGGGTTTCCAGCCCTGATTGGCATCGACACGTATCTGGATATCCGGGCCTATGCGGCCGCGTATGAGTTTAATGCGCTCAATATCCCGGGCGGGGTCTTTTCCAAGTTTTATTTTGAGGGTTCTGTAGCCCAGCTTTACTGCTTCTTCGCTGTCGCCGGCCATGTGCTCGGGCTCGTTCGCGCTGATAGTTATATCTGTGACAATTTCGCTGCGGCAGCCGCCGAGGAGTTTGTGCAGGGGGATCCCGAGGCTTTTGCCCCAGAGGTCATGAACGGCTATATCGACAGCGGCTTTTGCGCTTGTGTTGTGCACGACTGAGCCGTCGATGCGCGCACAGATTTCGTCGATATTATCGATATCCATGCCGATTATGGCCTTGGCAATATGATCCTGAACCGCACCGATGATTGCCCCGCTTGTATCGCCTGTGATAACGCCTGTCGGGGCGGCCTCCCCATAGCCGGTTTCGCCTGTGTCGGAGCGCACTTCCACAATAATATCCTCGACGCTTTCGACGCGGCGGAGGGCGGTGACAAAGGGCTTTTTAAGGGGCACGGAAATATGTCCGAGTACAACAGAGCTGATCTTCATGGCTGTTTCCTTATTAAGTGCGGGAGACGGAGAAATTTCCGTTTACCCAGTCTGCAATAGCCGGTCCATCGAGCGGGGCAAGGGCGTAGTGGTCTATCTCCGCCGGGGAGACATAGCGGTACTCATCGTGGGCGGCGAGCCGCCTGGGTTCGCTTGCAAAGCGGCTGGGATAGACGATAAAGCGGAAGGATCTGCCTGCGACTACGGCTTCGTACTGCCGCGGCGGTCCGACGATATCGGCTTCGACGCCAAGCTCCTCCATGAGCTCGCGGTGCAGGGCGTTTTCGGGCAGTTCTCCGGCCTCGACCTTGCCGCCGGGCAGCTCCCAGAGTCCGCCTGAACTGTCGTTCCGGTTTCTTCTTCCAAGAAAAAGCTGCCGGCCTTCGAGTGCTTCACTCTGCGGGGCCGGAGCCCTGCCGCTGAGCGGGTGGATGACAGGAGCCCGGCTGGGCAGTCCTGCGGATCCCGCGCTCCCTCTGGCTGACTGCTGGCCAGAGCAGCAGTCAGCGCCGCTTTCGTACAGCGCGGCGACAACGACGATGGTTTTTTTCGAGCCCATCGGAGCTCTTCCATGACGCCTGACGGCGTCTTTTCCGGCCGTGCCTTTTGAGCGCACGGCCTTTGTTGGTCCAGGTTCCTTCTGCTTAGCCGTTTTTAATAGCCCCCTCGAGCAGATTCAGCAGGGCGAGGGCCTCATCCTTGCTCAGGGTGATGCCCTTTCCCATCCGTGAGTGATCCGGAGACCACTCCCGGAGATCGAATTTCGGTTCGCGGCCGTTCCAGGCCACCATATTCAGCTCTTTTGACCAGCCGCCTTTGGAGCTGGCCCCCAGGGTGCCGAACTTCTGGGTGATTTCAAACTTGATATCCTTGCTGTCGTCCACGTTTTTCTCCTCGCTGGTCTGATACGCGCGCCGGAGCGCGCGGCACTTCAAACTTCAGCCCCTGAAAAGCTCAGACTTCAAAATCCTCTCTGCCATCTTTAAGGAATTCGGTGAACACATAGACTATTGCCCCGGTGGAGCGCACACGCATCTCGGCATAGCCCGAAGATGCGAGTTTGTCGAGTCCCTTCTTGGCTTCATCCATGCTGATACCGCCTTCAAGGGCGATTTCGCCGGGCGTGACAAAGCCGTTGTTCTTTTTGGCGGTTCTGAGAATTGCCTGCTCGACGGTCTCAGGGGCAAAGCCAGGGAAACCGGTGCGGGGAAGGCAGGTCCGCGGGTCCATGCCCATCTGGCCGCGGGCGCGGGCATTCGCCTCTTCGACCTGGCGCGGCATGGTGACGAGATCGTAAAGCGATCCTATGCCCCCAAGGCCGGCGGTAAACATCCAGATAAGGCCTGTGCCGCTCTTCCCGAGATAGAAGCGGTGAAAGCCGAGCCATCCGCAGCCCGAGATAAGCCAGAGCAGATAGGCGACCGTAAGGGAATAGCGCATGCGCGTTTGCCATCCTTGGAAGTTCAAAATGATACCGCTATAATAACGAAAGCTTGGGCTTTTGACCACCTATTTGACCACCCGGGCGGCTCCGTGCTAGTGTTTTTATGAGGAGTTCCTATGCTTCATCAGACTATAAAAGAGATTATGGCCCTCGAGCCTGACGGCCGCGAGATAACTGTGCTTGGCTGGGTGCGCACAAAGCGCGGCACCAAGGGGACGGTCTTTCTCGAGGTGAACGACGGCTCCCGCATGGCCAACATACAGTGCGTATTCGATTCGCCGGCCGAGGAAACAGCCACGGCTCTCGCGGCTGCCACCACAGGCGCCAGTGTCGAGGTACGGGGCAAACTGGTACCCTCTCCCGCTTCAGGCCAGAAGGTCGAGCTCAGGGCCGAGTCGGTAAAGGTTATCGGCGCAGCCGATCCGGCCACCTACCCGCTCCAGAAAAAAGCACACTCGCTTGAGTTCCTCCGCGAGCAGGCCCATTTAAGGCCGCGCACCAATACCTTCGGCGCTGTTGCCCGTGTACGCAACCGCATGGCCTTCGGCGTACACGAGTTCTTCCAGAAGCGCGGCTTTTTCTATGTACATACTCCGCTCATCACCGCTTCGGACTGCGAGGGCGCCGGCGAGATGTTCCAGGTGACGACTCTGGACCTCGACCGCCTCGCCCAGTCGGGCAAGCCTGTCGATTACAGCAGGGACTTCTTCGGCAAGCCCGCCTACCTCACGGTTTCGGGACAGCTCAACGTGGAGACCTATGCCGAGGCCCTCTCCCGCGTCTACACCTTCGGGCCCACATTCCGCGCCGAGAACTCCAACACGACGCGCCATCTCTCCGAGTTCTGGATGGTCGAGCCCGAGGTTGCCTTTGCCGATCTCAACGACAACATGGAACTCGCTGAAGCCTTCCTCAAGCATCTTGTAAAAACCGCCCTTGAGGACTGCGCCGAGGATCTCGATTTCTTCGACAAGCGTATCCAGCCCGGCCTTATCGAGAGCCTCAAGGGCGTGCTCGAGCGGCCCTTCAGCCACATGACCTACACCGAAGCTGTCGCGGAGCTCGAAAAGCACGCGGCCGAATTCGAGGTAAAGCCCTACTGGGGCCTCGACCTTATGAGCGAGCACGAGAAATTCCTCTGCGAGAAGATCGCAGGCGGCCCCCTCTTCCTCACTGACTATCCGAAGGAGATCAAGTCCTTCTATATGAAGCAGAATGATGATGGCAAGACGGTCCGTGCGATGGACTGCCTTGTGCCGCGCTTCGGCGAGATTATCGGGGGCTCCGAGCGCGAGGAGAACTACGACAAGCTTATAAAGCGGGTGCACGAACTCGGCATGAAGGAGGAGAATTACCAGTGGTATCTCGATCTCCGCCGCTTCGGCTCAACTCCGCATTCGGGTTTCGGTCTCGGTTTCGAGCGCCTTATTCTCTATGTGACCGGCATGACCAATATCCGCGATGTCATTCCCTTCCCGCGCGCTCCAAAGCTGGCCGATTTCTAACAGCTATGAAAACATTTTTGCGACTCATCGCCGTGGCGGCTCTGGCCGCCACGGTCTGCATTCCCCTTCCGGCCAGGGCTCTTCCCTCTCTGAGCGGATCGCTGCCGGATCTGGGGAGTATCGACGCCAAGGCCGTGGTGATAATCGACGCGGCAACAGGCACTGTCCTCTTTGCCAAGAATCCGGATATGCCGATTCCGCCGGCAAGCCTTACCAAGATTGTGACACTCCATCTTGTCTACAACGAGATATATGCAGGGCGTCTGAAAAAGGATGAACTCGTAACAATCGACCCGCGCGACTGTACGCCCGAGATTCCCTATGGCTCATCCATTATGTATCTGCGCCCTGGCATGAAGGTGTCTGTGCTCGACCTGATGCAGGGTGCGGCTGTCGTCTCAGGCAATGACGCGGCCTTTGCCCTCGCCCGCCGCGTGGCCGGTTCGAACGAGGCCTTCGCCGAACGCATGAACCAGGCGGTCCGCGATCTGGGCTTTGCCCATATGCACTTTGTGGAGCCTTCGGGGCTCTCCGAGCTCAATATGGTGACAGCGCGCGAATATGCTCTTTTTGCGCGTCGCTATCTCGAGCTGCATCCCGAATCTATCGCAGAACTGCATTCGCTGCATTACATCCAGTTTCCGAGGGCGGAGCACGCCACGCCGGAATTTCCCGTAAAGGGCCGCTATATCCAGTACAACCGCAATGAAATGGTGCTGCACTATCCCGGCTGCGACGGACTCAAGACGGGCTACATCATCGAGGCGGGATACAACCTGGCGGCTACGGCGGTGCGCGGTAATACGCGCTTTATTATTGTGACTCTCGGCGGCCGGGGGACGACAGGCAGAGGCGGCGGTCCCACCGCGCGCATGCGCGACGGCAAGGAGCTTATGGACTGGGCCTTTGCCAATTTTACAACAACTGTGCCCAAATTGGAGCCCTTCCCTGCGCTGCGTGCCTGGTATTCAAGCGAGGGCAGCACGGAGCTCAGGGCTGTAGATACGCTCGCCGTTACAACGCCCGCAGGCGAGGCTTCCTCGGTCAGGGCCCGCGTTGTTCTGCCCTCCTCGCTCAGCGTAAAATCCGATCTCCCGGAGGGAACGCGGGTTGGCGAGGTTATCTATTCGTCGGGCGACAGAGTGCTGCGCCGGGTCGATATTGTGACTGCCAGCAGTCTGAGCAGAGCCAATATATTTATAGTTATAAAAGACGCAGTAAGCAGATTCTTTATGCGGCTCGCGGGAAAGCCCGCGGCATACTAGCCCTTTTAGGCCGCGCGGTCTGCGCCCCGGCGGGGCATAGGCGCGGCCTTAAAGCGGCCCCGCCGCCCGGTCTCGTACATAGGCGGGGCCGCAGCGCTCAGAATTCCAGGGCTGCAGTGCCAGGCCGCGCCGGGCCTCATTGAAATTTCAGTTCCAGGAGCTGTGGAACTTCTCGCCCCGGGGCCGGTCGACGCGCTCGTAGCCATGGGAGCCAAAGCGGTCGCGCTGCGCTTCGATAAGGTTGGCAGGCAGCCAGGTGCTCCGGTAGCCATCGTAGAAGGAGATTGCCGCGGCCATTGCGGGGAGCGGCCTTCCGCCCTCGAGTGCCTGAGCCGCTGTCTTGCGCAGTGCGCCCATTGTCTGATCGAGTATCGGTTTGAAATGCGCATCGAGCAGAATAATCGGCAGCGAGGGATCGCGCGTATAGGCTTCCGCAACGCTGTCGAGGAAGGGCGAACTCAGAATGCTGCCTGAACGCCAGAGCCGCGCGATCTGAGCGAGGTCGAGGGACCAGTGGTATTTTTTAGAGGCCGAGCGCAGCAGCAGAAATCCCTCCGCGTAGGCCAGGACCTTGGCGCCGAGCAGAGCCCGCCTCAGCTCTTCGATAATCTCATGTCTGTCGCCCGATGGCGAATACCCCGAGCTCGCGAGCAGAGCGCTCGCGGTGACCCGCTCCGTCTTCCGGGCCGAGAGCGAACGGGCAAAAACCGCCGCAGCCAGAATCGGCGAGGGGACTTCGAGCTCAAGCGCAGCTTCCACTGCCCAGGCGCCTGAACCCGTCTGCTCGGCGCAGTCCACGACCTTGTCCACAAGGGCTTCTCCATCTTCGTCGCGGACGCCGAATATATCGGCGGTTATGCCTATAAGGTAGGAGTTGAGCTCGGTCTTGTTCCAGTCGGTATAAATTGTGCGTATTTCATCGGGGCTCGCCTTGAGCGATGAATGAAGTATGAGATAGGACTCCGCTATAAGCTCGATGTCGGCGTACTCGATGGCATTGTGCACTACTTTGACAAAATCGGCAGAGGCGCCCGGCCCAACCCAGTCGGCGCAGGGGCCGCCATCGGGGGTTCTTGCTGCTATCGCGCAGAAAAGCGGCTTCAGGTCCTCCCAGGCCGAAGAGTCGCCGCTCACCATCAGCGAAGGGCCTGTGCGCGCTCCCTCGGGGCCGCCCGCGATGCCCACCGAGGCGAGCCGCACTCCTTTTTCAGCGCAGAGAGCCTGCCTTTTTTCAGTTTGAAGGTAGCGCGAATTGCCCAGATCTGCGATCAGATCGCCCTTCTCCAGTCTGGGGAGAAGGCGCGCGAGAATCCCATCAATCTTGTCTGTATTGCTGAGGGGAAGAAGTATTTTTCGGGGTTTTTCGAGGGAAGCTATAAAATCGTCTTCGGAGGGGGAAATCGCCAGTTTTTCGGGATGGGGTATATCCGAAAGATCGGGGTCATCCGATCCGTCCTCGGCATAGACGGCGAGTCCATATCCGTGTTCGAGTATATTCAGCCCCAGATTCTTCCCGATAGTTCCAAATCCATAGATTCCAATGGTGCTTTTTTCTTCCATGATATGGCTCTCCGGCAATAATTTAAAAAATATACAGCCGAAACAAGAGCATTGCAAAGAGGAAAAGAACAATAAAAAAGCCGCCCCGCTATTTCAGGACGGCCTTACGAAAGCGGCTTTCCCGGCTTTTCCCGGAAGGAACAGCACCGAAAGCCATTTGGCATTTACTCTTCGACAATCGCCTCGACGGGGCAATTGGAAGCGCAGGTGCCGCAGCTCACGCACTTTGAAGGATCAATGTAGCGGGCGCCATTCTTCTCGCTGATCGCATTGTTCGGGCAGGAAGCTTCGCAGGATCCGCAGTTGACACAGGCATCAGTAACCTTGTAGGCCATTGTAGTACCTCTCCAATCGAAGGTTTTATAACCATTGCGAATATAGCACGTGGAACAGGCAAAAGGCAAGGTCTCCAGCGGAGCCTTTGCCGCAGTTCCCGATCCGGCTCCGAGGAAGGCCTTCTCTTGACCGCACGGAATAAGCGGCACTATAATCTGCAAACATTGCCAGCGCTGCCGAAATGATCTGTGCCGGAGGCGGATTCCTTCTGGCGGAAGCGCAGATGACGCTTTCCGGCTTTTCGACGCTGCAGACCGGCCCGGCCCGTCTGGATCTTCAATTTTCTGCTCAGCTCCGGCCCGCGGACAGCTTTCCCGCCGCACCGCCCGGGCGGCTGCGGGCTGCTTCAAAAAACATGGACGGGAAGAGGCAGCGGCCCCTGTCCTGTCCATCAGGAAGGAAGGCACATGAGTACCAAACTTGTAACAGGTATTTTTAACGATTCCTTTATGCCGATTACCGATGGTGTTGCGATGGTCGTAAAGAACTATGCGCTCTGGCTCAACCGCCTTGTAGGGCCATCCTGCGTGGTCACCGTCGATGTACCCAATTATTATGATTCTGAGGAATTTCCCGTATACCGCTATTTTTCGCTTCCTGTCGCTTCACGGCCGCCCTACAGGGCGGGCATCAATTCGATGGGCATGGTTATGGAAAAGCGGCGCAGAGGCGGACAGCTCAACGAGCGGCTGAGGACCAATCTCCTCGACATTCCCTTTTCCATTATCCACGCCCACTGTCCTTTCAGCACAGGCCAGGTGGCGAGAAATATTGCGCATATCAAGAATATTCCCCTCGTCACCACGCTGCACAGCAAGTACCGGAATGATTTTGAACACTCCTTCAAGAACAGCGAGTTCATGGTGGAAGTCGCCATGGCCTATATGCGCGCCTTCTATGATTCCGCGGATTATGTCTGGGTTCCCAATACTGAGATGATACAGACCGCCCGCGAATATGGCATCCGCGGCAAGATAGAGGTAATGCCCAACGCCACCGATCTTCAGGTCAGCGACGAGGAGCTTCCGATTCTGCGGGCCGAAGGCGCAAAACTCTTCTGCCCCAATAAGGACGATCCTATGCTCCTCTATATTGGCCAGCATATTGAGGAGAAGAACACAAAACTGCTTATCGAGGCCCTTGCCCAGGCCAAGGCCGCCGGCACAAGATTCAAGATGGTCTTTATCGGCGATGGCTATTTCCGGAAAGAGATGGAGGCCATGGTCCAGAAGCTGGGCATTTCGGACCAGGTCAGCTTTAAGGGCCTGATCCTGGACCGCGACACAATTAAGCGCGCATATGCCCGCGCCGACCTTCTGGTCTTCCCCTCTCTCTACGATGTCTCGAGCCTTACCATAAAAGAAGCGGCCGGCATGCGCCTTCCCTCTCTGCTCACACAGGGATCCACCACATCCGAGGGCGTAATAGACGGCAGCAATGGATTCCTCTCGGAGAACAGCCCTGAAAGCTATGCCAAGAAGATAGGCGCCATTCTCGCAGATCCCGCCATGAGAAAAAAAGCGGGCATCGGCGCCTATCATTCGCTCTACCGCTCCTGGGAGGACCAGGTGGGCGAGGTAGGCGAGCGCTACCGCGCAATAGTGCGCGACTGGAAAGGCCGCTGAATTTTTAAAAGGAGGGAAAATGAAAGAACAACTCATACTGAAGAATCTTCCCTTCATAAAGATTCTGCCTTCGTGGGCGCAGGAGCTCTCCTATAAATACTGCTCGAAGACGGCAAATCTCTATATTATTCACGGCAACATCAGGGACTTTCTCCCGCATAAGATGAACGAGGGAGAATTTATATTTGTAAAAATACAGGAATACATCTCCGAAGTGCTCTTCGGAAATAAAGATGTAATTGTGTTTTTTGACCGCTCAAGCGGTGTCTCCTTCTGCGCCCCTGAGATGCGCAAGGAATACCTTTCCATTATGAGGGAACGGAAGCCTGACGCCGAAGATGCCGATCTGCTTTCGAACGATCCGCTCAAGGCTTTCGCCTATCTCGAAGAGTATTTCCTTCTCAAAATAAAAGAGCGGAAGCGCATAGTTCTTATAATCGATTATGCAGAGACAATAGCCCCCGCGAGCGATATCGCGCACCTTTCGGAAGAAGACCGCTATGCCCTTGTGACGCTCAACCGCTGGTCGCACGAGCCCGTTTTTACACGGGGAGACGTCTCCGTTATCCTACTCACCGAGAATCTCGCCGATCTCTCCGCACGGCTTTCGTCCAGCCCTGCAACCGTCAAGGTGGAGATCCCGATCCCCGACGAGACAGTGCGCGCCCAGTTTCTGCGCTTCCTCGAAAAAAAAGGCAATCTTCTCCTCGAAAAAGGCATCAGCTGCGAACAGGTGGCCAAGGTTACAAGCGGTCTCAATCTGCTCAACCTTAACCGCCTTGCTGCCGAGAGCTTCCAGGAAGACCGGCCTATTTCGATGGATTACCTGAGCGAAAAAAAGAAGGAGATTATCGAGGGCGAGGCGGCGGGTCTGCTCGAATTTCTCGAGACAGATCACGATCTCTCCCTTGTATCAGGCCACGATTTTGTAAAGCGCAGGCTGCGCAATACCGCCAAGGCCATAAAACAGGGCCGCCTCGATGTGCTCCCCATGGGATATCTTATTGCAGGCCCAGTGGGCACGGGCAAGAGTTTTCTCGTGTCCGCCTTTGCCGGAGAAATCGGCGTGCCTATGGTCAAATTCAAGAATTTCCGCTCAAAATGGCAGGGTGTCACTGAATCCAACCTGGAGAGAGTTCTGTCCATACTCAAGGCCATGGCGCCTGTCGCGGTTATGATCGATGAGGCCGATGCCTTCCTCGGCGACCGCAATCAGGAGGGCGACTCCGGCACTTCCAACCGCGTTTTTTCGCAGATCGCAAGCTTTATGGGCAACACTGAATACCGCGGCAGGATTATCTGGTTCCTTATTACCTGCAGGCCCGATCTTCTGCCCATAGACCTTAAGCGCCAGGGCCGCGCAGAAGAACATCTCGCGCTCTTCTATCCTGAAAGCGACGACGACAAGCTCGATCTGTTCAATACGCTTGTGCGCAAGCTCGATATTTCAATCCGCAAATTCAATGTTATGGATATGCTGCGCAGATTTCCCCATGAATTTTCGGGCGCCGATCTTGAGGCTGTGCTGATACGGGCCAAGCTCCGGGCAGCGATGGACAGCCGCACCTTTATCACGCAGGAAGATATGGAGATAACTATGGGCGATTTTGTGCCGCCCGCCTATCCTCACGAGATAGAACTGCAGAATCTTGTTGCGGTTCTCGAGTGCACCTCGAAAGAGATGGTGCCGAAACGGTTTCAGAATCTGGACCGCACAAAACTGGTGCGCGACATAGGGGAACTCAAGGCTCTGCTCGGCGAGCATCCTTAAATTTTCTCCGCTGCCCCGGCTTTAGGCGCTTCTTCCGCAAAGATCTGCGGGAGGCCGCCCGGGAAGTGCGGGTCCGGCGGTGGTGTCTATTTAGTTTATTTAGTTATTTCTGCCATCATCTCCCAGCACTTCCGCGCGAGCTCTCTGCAGTCATCCCTGTTGGTTTCATAGCCGGCCTGCGCAGTCACCTGCCGGAAGACAACCGCCCCATATCCGCCCGACGCGCCTGAATCCTCGGTGATATAGCCATGCCGCGAAAAGCCGAGCGAGCGCATTTTCGACTCTCCATCCTGCCCGCGGCTCAGAAATACAGCATAGAGATAGGGCACAGGGCCATTGGGCCCCTTGTTTACTGCGCACTGCACCTGAATTCCCACAAAGTCGCCGGGCTGGGTTTTGGCCGTGATAAGCAGTCTGATATCCTCGGGCACGCTTCCTCCGCGGCGGTCCTGGTCAAAACGGAAAAACGGTGTAATTATGATATTGGCAGGTATCTCTGCAGAAAGGAACCATTCAAAGCAGGGAAATTTCACTGTCATGCCTTCCGGGCTGTATGCCTTTATGTTATTGCCAAGATATACCGCCGGCAGGATATAGGCGAGGGCCAGCAAAAAATAGGCCAGCTCACCCTCCCCCGCCGCATAGATGCCGGCACAGATGGCGGCGACAAAGACAAAACCCGTAACATATCTGCCCGAGCGTTTCTTGCGGATTTCGCCCGTCTCTTTGAGATTCCTGCCGATTTTTTCGAGGTCCTCGAGCTTTACAGGCCGCCAGTCCTCCCGGCCCTCATCTTCGGGCGCATTGCTTATGGTCTTGAGCAGCAGAGGAATCCATCCAATAAGAACAAGGAGAACCCCGAGCAGCGCCTCGCGGCGGTTGAATATGCTGAAAGCCCCGCCGCCTATAAAGAACAGGGCAGCGATGATTATTCTAGGTACAAGTCCCATGCGGCCAAAGAGCGGAAATTCCGTCGGAGATCCAGCCCCGAGAATCGTCTTTTCGGTCTCGACAGTGCTGGCGATTTTTTTAAGCATATCGTTGTCATCAGTCATTCTGTTATTCCTTTCCCTCTTTGGAGCCTTCGGAACTGCGGGCAGAGAGCTCATCGGTGCCAAGAGCCTTCCAGTAGAGCGGGCAGGCCCCCTGGCAGGCGACAAATTTATCACAGCTACGACATTGCGCCGGAGCGAATTCCTTCTGTTTGAAATAGGCCGAACGCTGTCCAAACCAGACTTCGCCGAAGGGCGAATCGAGCAGTGAACCGAGAGGTTCGGGCCAGGAGGAACAGGGCAGAATGTCGCCGTAGGGGTCGACGTGGATAAGGCCGTCGAGGGCGGCGCAGCTCTTGTTGCCAAAGCCATGCGCAATGGGATTGTAGCAGCAGTATGGGGTCGGGCTGTACCAGTAGAATACAAGCCCCTCTCTGTCGGCGGCAGCGCGCAGGGCTTCTACCCAGCTGCCCGTTTCGGAATAGGGGACCGACAGCTTTGTATTGTCGAGGCCTCTTCCGGAAGGGATAAACAGATTCATCGAAAAGCGGCTGACGCCCAGCTGTTTCAGAAAGGCAGGCAGAGCGAGGAGGCTTTCGGCATTCAGCCTTGTGAGAGTCGAATTGGTCTGTACACTGATGCCTGCGTTTTCGAGCGCCCTGATGCCTGCCACTGTAGCCGCAAAGGCACCCTCCCTGCCGCAGAGGCTGTCGTGGATGGCTGGATCCGGGCTCTCGAGGCTGATCTGGGCGGTTTCAATTCCACTCCGTCTGAGGCTCCGCGCCCGTTTCGCTGTGGCCAGCGTTCCATTGCTTATCAGGTTGATTCTGAGGCCTTTCCGCGCGGCGTAGGCCGCGAGCTCCTCTAGATCGGGCCGCAGAAGGGGCTCCCCGCCCGTAAAAGAGAAGAATGGAATTTTTGCATCAGCTCTGAATATATCAATTATGTGTTTTGCTTCGGAAGTCGAAAGCTCTCCCCTGCCTGCCTTAAGCGGCCCCACAGGAGTGCGGAGCGGAGCAGTCTGAGCAGCACCCTGTTCTTTGCCACAGGCGGCATAGCAGAACTGGCAGGCATTATTGCAGCGGTAGGTCAGGGCCAGTTCGCCCAGCACTGGGAGCCGTGTAAAATCAAAACCAAAACGCACAGCCTCGAGATTCTGAGGTTCATTCTTTGATGCAGCGACAAGGTCCCGGAAGAAGGCTTCGAGATCTTCAGTCCTGGCCAAATCGAAATCTCTGAGAGAACTCAGCCTCCCGCCCTTCTGCAGATAGGAGATAATGCCGGCGCCGGAGCCGCCCAGTTTGTACACCCTATTGGGCGGCAGAATCAGCACTGAATCCTCTTCCCTGAAGAGTATCCAGCGCGAGATCTGCCTGTATATTGCATCGAGCGCGGCCAGTCTCCGTTTTAGGGAGCGCTCCATCAGTGGGAGCCTCCTGAGACACAGGCCGAATGGCATGCAGAGTGGCAGGCAGAGTGACATGCTGAATGGCAGGCCGAATGACAGGCTTCGTGGCAGGCATTATGGCAGGCCGAATGGCATTCTGCGGCCCCGCTTTTTACTGCGGCAAAGCAGCCGCTGAAGCAGCTGTCGCTCCGCATAAAGCGGTCATAGCCGCCATTGAGCTCTCCGGGCAGCGCGATATTCTGATAGCGTTCTGGATTATGATAATACCTGCGGTAGCCCATCCAATAGGGGCTGTAATAATAAGCGTAGGCTCCATCGAGACGGCCGCGGAGATAGGCATCGCGGCCTGCCTCGCGCGAGGCGGCATTCTCATTTTCTTTCGTGCTGCTGTTTTTCCCATCTGTGTCTGCTGCCTCTTTTTCTTCAAGCTTTGCCCGGTAAAAGGCCCGCGTTGCGTCGAGATCGCAGTCCCAGACCTTCTCCTGCAGCTTCTGTATGGCAGTCTCGAAAAAGGCGCTCATAAGGGCAGGCACAACTTGGCCATTTGGGGCAAAGGCCCCCAGAAAGGCCTTTTCGTAGGGATCATCGGACGAAGGGGCCTTTTTTATCTGAATTGTGAGAGGATTTTCTTTTTTCACCTCTATTGCGCCCTGCTGGATAAGGCTCTCGAGCATAATCGAGGCCACGCCGGGAAGGGAGGTTTCAAGGAGCAGGGCGGCTTCGACGGGGTGGAGTTTTTCTGCCACCTTGCCTGGAACAGCATAGCTGCCCACAAGGAGCTTGGGCGGCGACCAGCTGTCGCCCGACCAGGAGATGCCATCCAGAAGTTTTTTTTCTTTCCGGTAACTTTTAAGCCGCAGAATATAGATAACTACCGCAATTGCGATAAGCGATGCAAAAATAACAATGAGCCGCAGAGTCCCGGCTGAGAGCATGTACCTTCCGCTGCTGCTCTCCGAAGAACCCGCCGTGCCAAAGAGTTCCCCGCCGCGGCGGGCGGAGGAAGCCGGGCTTCCCCCGAAGGCAGCCCCCGGCGCTCCGCCGCTGCCCGGGCCCGCCGCACTGCCCGTACCTGCGGCCGCCGCGCTGCCTGTGCCGGATATGTTCAGGTCCAGATAGCCATCGGGAAAATAGATCTGTATCTGCTGCTCCTGCATGGGGCTCACATTCTTCTGGAAGAAAAGGCCGGTAAGCCAGCAGGTTCCGCTGTCGTCTTTGGAGCCGTACCAGTCGATTTTATTCTCGGCGTTTACATTCTTCTCTGAGAGGACAGGGACAGCCTCCTTGTCCGCGCTGCTGAGTTTTTCACCGCTCACTTTCCGCGGAAAAACAATCCTGAGCGTACGCGATTCTATGGGTTCATCCCAGGCGACAGGCGACCAGTTGAAGTAGACGAGCTCTTTGCCCTCCGCGGATCTGCTGCGTCCGATAAGCCCTGCCGCTCCGAAATCGCCCGCGTAGTCGAGCGTATAATAGGCTCTGCCACGGAAGGCACTGCCATCCGCGAGCACGATATCCCAGCGTCCGGAGCCGAGATCCCTAATGGAGAGGGGAAGTCTGCGGCCGCCATCGAGATCGGCCCAGCATTTGGCGCTGTTCCACACGGGCGTAAAGGCTTCGCCCTCATAGTAAAAACCATGCATATCGGAGTCAGGGCTTTCCCATTCGATCCGCTGCGAGAGTTCGCCTTTCCCGTCGGGCCTGAGTACAAGCGTCGCGTCAATGCTTACAAGATCGCTTCCTGCGGCCGCAAGCGGAAGAACACCAGCGGCGCAAAAGACAAGGCAGCCAAGGAAAAGCAGTACAGCTCTACGCGCTCTATTCACAGGAAACTCCTTTTAGAAATCGAGAATTGTTATCTCCACCCGGCGGTTCCGGGCCCGCCCCGCTTCGTCAGCATTGGAGGCGATGGGCACTGTCGACCCAAGGCCGCGGTAAATAAAGCGGGACGCGGCGATTCCCCGGGCGGAGAGTCCATCGGCGATTTTCTTTGCGCGCTGCTCCGAGAGCAGCATTTCGCCTTCAGGCCTGCCTGTCGACGCACTGTGTCCCTCAACCAGGAAAGCTGCGGACTCGGGCAGCTTCTTCAGCTCCGCGGCGATCGCGTCCAGTCTCCATTCCTCCGATGCTATTATCTCCGCGCTGTCCGCCACAAAGGGCAGCTCCCGCACAAGGAGCACATAATTATGCTCTTTATGCACGAGTTCCACGCCGGCCCGGCCGAGCTCAGGCGCCGCAGGCGGGGGAAGGCCGGCGGTCAGCGGCTGAGGCGCCGCTGACGCGGCGGCAGATTCCGGCGCTGGCGCCCCAGTCTCCGGCCCCGGGGCGGGGACCCCTGCAGCTCCGGCCTTCGCGTTCAGAAAAACAAGCGTAAAGCCCCGCTGTCTCCGGCCGGGCAAGGCGGCGTAGCTGTATGCATCGTCAAAGCTGTCCCGCAGGAAAACAAGGTCGCCGCTCTGTGCGTCAATATTCAATACGAGCTCATGCTTTCCGTCAAGGGCAGTAAGCCCGCGCGCGGCCGCCGGCGAGGCGCCCGGATCTGCCGCTGCTCCGGTTTCCGGCTTTGGCGCCCGGTAATGAAGGGCAAAGCGGCAGCGTATTGTCTTCAGCTTTCTGCCCTGATATTCTATGCCCTTCTCTGCCCTGTATTCTGCGTAAAATGGCAGGACAATCGGGGCGGCATCAGCTGCCTCGCCGCCCAAATCCTTCGGATCCACAATAAAGGAACCGCGGGCATTCCAGACAAAGCCGGGCGCCAGATCCTGGATACGGAGGGGAGCTCCGGCGAGCAGGCCGCGGTAGCGGGGAAAAGGGGGATTTCCGCCAACAGGGAGGCAGCCCGCCCCAGGAGAGAGCACTGGCCGCGGTTTCGGAGTCTCCTCTTCCTCTGTCTTTCCTCTCTGAAAATCAAGCCTGAAGGATTCGACAACCTTTCTTGATTCAAGTCTGGCGTCGCGTATGTTCTCCTCGAGCACATAGCACTGTCCCGAATAGCCATCCTCCGAGGAATCCAGCTGGGAGCGCGCTTCCCGGTATATATGGCCGCTGTAGCTGCCGTCGATAAAAAGCGAAAAGTCGCTCCTCTCCACAAGGGAGAATTCCAGGGCGTCTGAAGCAGGAAAGAGGCCTCCTGCGGGCTGGACAGCAGCCGGCTTTTCTGCACTGGCAGAGCCATTCTGAGCTTCCGCAGGCGCAGTCTGGGCAGAGGCGGGCACAGCCGCGCAGCCCAGACACAGACCTGCGAAGAGCCAGAACAGGCGTATACTGAGGCTCAATGCTCCTCTTCCCTGAAATCCATGCCGCTTATTTTCTCCAGGATAACACGGGCCGTATCGAAGCGTTCCTTGGCGATGCCGAGTTTTTTTACAAGCTCATTGTTCGTCTTGCTCGAAAGCAGCGAGAGGTTGGAAATTGAATCGTACTTTCCTCCCCCGTCTCCTCTCAGAATGCCGCACAGTATGCTGGATATCGATTTAAAGGCGGCATCGGCGTTTCTGATAATTGTTTCGGCCTCATGGTTGGCCTTCTCCTGGATAGCGGCCATATTTCTGTGTTTAATTGGTATTGGTACTATTTCGAGCGCGGCGTGGCACCATGCCCGGCCTATATCTCCATCGGGGCCCAGTTTTGCATCGAAGGCGAGCAGAGTTTCGGGCATGCGGACTACCACATCATAGGCATCGGTAAACTCAATTCTGTTCTCCTTGCGGTAGAATTCGCCCTCCATAAGGATGAGGTTGAGACTGCTGTTCAGCTGCTTCATAAAAAGACCGCGCGAAAAGGCATCGAGAAAATGTATCGTGCTTACCATGCGGATAGTCGGCGCCTTGTCGCTCTCTTCGCTCGCGATATGCTCAAACTGCCTTGGCTCCACATCGCCGACAAAATGCCGTATCTGGCTCTGCACCTGTTCTGTATGCTTCCGCGCAAAGAGCGAATTGAGATCTTCATCAATGCGCGATTCCCAGTAATGCTGATAGAGATTGAGCCAGTCTTCGCCTCCGGGCAGCTCCGCCGGCAGATAGGAAGGATTCCGCGTTATAAGCTTGATAATCTCGGTGAGGGGAACGGCGCCATTAAAGAAACGTATCTTGCCCAGGGCCTCGCCTGCACGCTTCAAATCGCGCGTAAGCGCAGCCTCAGCCTCGAATTCGCCTTTTTTGAGACTCGCACTGTCTACAAACATATAGATGGATTCCATAAGCTCCGTAGTGGGGGGAATGCTCAGCGAGAAGAGGATGTTATTCAGAGATATAAGAAGATCCTTGACATCCGCGAATTTCGCGCTCGAGCCGATCTCGGTTCCATTGCTGAAGGCCGAGATAAGCTTGTCGAAGGGGAAAACCGCCAGATCCCGCAGAAAGAGCAGGCTCCGGTAATCCTGATGCATTGTCTCCTTTTCCTCGGCCGGCAGAAAATCGAAGACATCCTGGTAGGCATCAAAAACGGCCTGCCGCACCTCGCTCTGACCGGCCCCCGGATGGAGAGTGAGCCAGGCTGCAGAATCCGTTCTCTCCATGAGCTGCTTGTTGAAATCGGGCATATCGATAGAGGCCAGAAAAGCCGCGAATGCTTCTCTGTCCCTGTCAAAGCTTCTCGTGAGCACTTCGTAGAAATAGCGCGCCGAGCATTTAAGGCTCAATATCTGATCCAGAAATGGAGGGAGCAGCAGCCGGCGCCGGCAATCGACCAGACTGCTGTTGTCGGATTCGACATCCCGCGCGACTCGTCTGAGATCTCTGCTGTCCAGTATGAGCTGATAGCCGCTGCCCGTCAGCATATGGCGGATGCGCAGCAGAAGGCGGGACAGAGGGGACAGCCTGGATATCCGCTGCTCAAGAGTCTTGGCGGGCGCAGCATAGATCGGCGTGGGATCAAAGAGGGGCTCGGCCGACAGTATTGATGCCTGCTGAATTCTCTCGAGCATTGCCCTTCTCTCGTCATTTGAAAGGCTCTGCACAAGCTCATCAAACGTGGAATTGTCCGGCATAGAAACTAGAGTAGTACACATTATGTAAAAACACAACTTTGAAATATCTAGAATTCTATATGAAGGAGTTCTCCATCGCCGGGCGATGCAAATTCAATCACAGCAGCGTGCAAATTCAATCTGGCAGACCTTTTTCCGCCATAGCTTTCATCGCCAATCAGAGGCAGACCCAGCCAGGCAAACTGCGCTCTGATCTGATGCCGGAAGCCCCTTGTAATGCGCGCCCTGCATTCAAAAATGCGCTCTTCCCCGTCGCCATGCGCGCCCCCGGCCCGCTCCTCTTCTTTTATCGAAAGTATAAGGGTTCTGTAGAGCCGCTCCGGCGTGCCGTGGGCGCGTCTGCCCCGTGGCGGGGGTTCTCCCGGGCCAAGGCAGGCCACCCGTGCGCCTGCGGGGCCATAGGGTCTGAAGCGGCAGGCCACTTCAAGCGGAAAGCGCAGAGGCCCGTCTGCAGCAGCGCCGTCCGCAGCAGCGCCGTCTGCAGCATGGGCTGCAGCGCCCGATGCGGCAGCGGCGCGTCCATTGGAGGCATCTGCTGGCGGGCAGCCCAGGCCGCCCGCGAGCGCTGTCTCCCAGGCCTCAGCGCTGAGACTGCTCGGCCTTCCCCTGCCCGGTCTGGAGCCGGGCAGGCTGAAGCCGGCGGGCGCCGCGGAACAGCGGAGCAGGTATTCCTTGGCTATGCCGTCTCTCTCCTGCTCGGCGCGCAGGGCTGCATAGGCGGCGCGGTCGAGAGCGAAGAGGACAAGGCCCGAGGTGCCATAGTCGATGCGGTGGATAAGGCCTCCCTCGGGGCCTGGGCCCGCGCTGGCCGCCTCCGGCCAGCGCTCGAATACCCAGGAGGCAAGGCTTTGGGCAGGGGGCTCTCCGCCGCTCTGGGGCGCACAGTGCATGCACGGCGGCTTGTAGACAGCCAGAAAGCCGCTGCCCTGATAGACGAGGGCAGGTGCGGCCAGTCTGGCCCCGGCGGGATTTTCTTCGAAGAGTTCTCTGGCACTGAGCATAAGGAAGTAATAGCGCCCCGAACGATTCGCCGCAAGGATGGCGGCCCAGACGCCGATACTAGAGAGGATATGAAGATCTCGTTTTTTGCGGGAGAATGCGGCCGGGGCCAGAGGCGCTTGGCCTTTCTCTTCATCATGCTCGCCTTCCAGGGACTGGTCTGCGCGCAGGCCTCAAATCCAGGCACTGGCACGGCCGGCCAGAGCAGTCAGGGCACGGCCGGAACCGCCGGGACAGTCCAGAGCAGCAGCCAGGGCGCCGCGCAGACATCATCCAGCGCAGCTGCCGCCAAGCCCGCAGCCCTTCCGAAGGGCTTCCGCGGCATCGAGCTCGGGATGAGCATCGATGAGGTCGAAGATCTTCTTAAAAAAGATTCTCTCTTCTCCTATCAGGGCCCCTCCGATGTGTCCCTTCTTCCCTCACCCAACATGAGCCTTATCGAAGTGGAGGGCATCTCCTTTGTAAAGCGTGCTTTTTTCCAGTTCTACGAAAAGAAACTATGGGTTATGGTCTTCTATATCGCCCAGGACAAGGTCGATCACTACACACTCTACTCATCGCTCAGCTCAAAATACGGAGAGCCCGCCTCCATCGATCCGAAGGAAGCGCGCTGGGAGGATGGCTCAGTGCGTATTGCGCTTGAGCGTCCGCTCACACTCAGATATATGGACCTGGCTGTCTACCGCAGCCTCAATGAAAGCGGGGCGGCAAAAGAGGGCGAGCGTGAGATAGAATTGCGCGATTTTCTGAATGGGCTTTGAACGCCTTAAAAATATCTGACATTCATTTATTCTTTATCTGGATAATTATGCAGTCATCCAGTATAATGACACTAAATGAAACCCTTAGATTCGGTCTTCGGACCTAAAATTGCGGGGACGCGGGTTGTTCCAATAGTCACAAAAATTGTGACGCTCTTTACAGTATTTCTGCTCGTGTCCAATATCGCATCAAACTATATAAACATCACAATGAGCAGGGGCCAGCTCAACAGTCTGGCGAACCGCCTTCTGGTGAAAGATCTCGGGGAAATCTTCAGTTTCTCTTCCAATGAATATGAAATTTACCGCTTTAACGGGCAGAGGGACGCGGCGCTCAGCGCCATCCAGCAGAACGCCCTTGTAAATCTTCAGTCCAGACATTCGAACGCCTTTGGTGTCACGCAGGATGGGGCTCTCCTTTTCTGGGCATCAAAGGACAAAAAGCCCGAGAGCTTTGCCGATCAGAAGGCGCTTGCCGAAATGCGCAGTTCCACTGCGGCCAAGGGTGAGGGCAAGCTCAGCTTTTCGCTCGATGGAAAGTCTTTTTTTGGCGTCTATAAATACAGCGAAAAATGGGGCGCCTTTATTATCCGCGCCGAAGAGCTGAGCGAATTCGAGGCGGAAACCCGTGCCATTTTTGTCCGGGTAGTCATTATAATTATTATTATGACTATTCTCTGCATTATTGTAGGCGCCCTCCTTGTCCGGCACCTGCTGCGCTATGTAAACACCATGACGCAGAGTCTTATGAAGATGCAGAACGATCAGAAGATGCAGCTTATAGATCTCTCGGAGGCTCAGAACGACGATGTTACCTATCTGGGGGCCTCTTTTAACGCTCTGTCCTCGACCATCGACAATCTTCTCTCTATTTTCAGGCGCTTTGTAACACAGGATGTTGCGCAGCAGGCCTACCACGAACACGAGATACGGCTCGAGGGCACCACAAGGGAGCTCACTATTCTTTTCTCGGACATCAAGGGCTTTACCTTTATGACCGAGACTCTTGGCCATGATATTATCGATGTGCTCAATCTGCACTATCAGCGCGCCATAAGCCGCATTCATGAAGAAAATGGCATAGTTGGTTCTATTATCGGCGACGCCCTTCTCGCAGTATTCGGCACTCTGCCCGAAGGCCGCGATACCAACAAATCGCTCGACGCCGTCCGTGCCGCCTATCTTGTCCAGGAAGTCGCCCTGGAACTGCGTGAAAACATCAAGACCGAGGCCGATAAAATCCTCGCGCGCAAGGGAAGCCTCAGCGAAGCGGAACAGAGGGTCTATCAGGCGGTGCTGCTCGAAGTAGGAGTCGGCATCGACGGGGGCGACGTCTTCTATGGCAACATCGGCTCCTACGAGCGCATGACCAATACGGTTATCGGCGACAATGTCAATTCTGCGTCGCGGCTCGAGGGCCTTACGCGCATCTACCATCTCCCTGTTATCTGCTCCGAATTTGTAAAGGATGAAGTTGAGCGCGTATGCGCCGATTACCGCTTTGTCGAGATAGACACTGTTCAGGTAAAGGGCAAGACCGAGGGCAAGCGCATCTACTGGCCCGCGAGGGTTGATCATATCGACGCGCCGCTCGAAGAACAGATAACAGCATTCTCCTGCGGACTCGCGGCCTATTACGCCGGAGACTGGAGAAAGGCAGAAGAGGAGTGGAAGCCCGTTTCGCTTCCGCTCGCCACTGTATTCAGAAGCCGCATCGCGGGCACTGAGGCTCCGCGGGATTGGAATGGAATATGGGCGATGACAACGAAATAACTGATCTTGTCAGACGCGAATCCTCGAGCTTCCTCGAGGCTGCGCGCAGGGAGAGCCAGTCGAAAGGCAGGCTCTACAATGTCGATGAGGAATTCGCGAAGACAAAGAAGAATCATTCCTTCCTTGTGCTCGGCGTGACACTCTGCACCATTATAATGCTTACGGTGGCGGCGATGCTTGTCACAACTATTATCAGAAGACGGGCAGACGCCGCCCCTGTCGATGTTAAGGCTTTTGCCGACCTCAATCTCCGGGATATTCTGGGCGACACAAAGCACTCTGAGTCCACTCTCGAGCAGGCCAGGCTTGAGCTCTCGCGGGTGCAGGACGAAATAGATGCCGGCATACAGGCTGTTCAGCGCGACTACGAAGCATCGGTATCGTCCATCAGGGCACGGGCATATCCGGCAGCGGAGGAGAGCAGCCGCATCGCTCAGGCCTCGGCCAAAGCCGAGGCTCAGAAGAGCGCTCTGCAGAAGCGCTACGCGGCCGAGCTCGCTGCCAAAAAGGCAGCGGTGGACAAGGCTCAGAAGGAATATGACGCGCTGAATTCGCAGATTTCCGAATCCGACAAGGCGCAGCAGAAGGCACTGGACAATCAGGATGCCCTCTACGATCTTGAAAAGAAAAAACTCTCAATTTCATATGAGGGCAGAATCGCCAACCTAGAAGCGGCCAGGAAGAGCGATGCGCAGGCCATGAAGGCGCAGCGCGACCAGCTGCAGCGCAGCCTTATCGAACGCTTCAATCCGACCTTTACCGACAGCACGTCGCGGAGTCTGCTCGGCGGCTGGAAGGAGCCGCAGAGCTATCCGGAGCCCAAGGGATTCAGGCCAAGCCTTAAAACAGCCGCCGTTATTGACGACAGAACAATCGCTGCCCTCAATCTTTCCTATACAGACTATCTCTTTCTCTCCCACAGTCTGCGCTCCGTAAGCTATGTAAATTCGGTGCCGCAGACTCTTTCGCGCATGGAGTATGAAACAAGGACCTCGACAGCGGCCTACCGCGAAGCGCTCGACAAAAGCGGCCAGGTAATAGAAAAGCAGACCCAGGTTATTGCCACACAGGCCGATGAGATCGCGGATCTCGAAAAGCGGCTCAAGGTTTCGGAGGACAGCCTCGCCCAGTACCGATGGGCTGTCGCCCAATATGCGCTGCAGAACAGAGAAGGCGGCTATGTGGTCGATCCGCGGGACAGGGACCGGATGGTTGTCGCAATCAATCCGGCCCTGCCAGTCGCCGACGGCGGCCGCGCCTTCGTGATCCGTTCCGGAGACACGCCTATTGCGACGCTCCGCCTGTCGGTGGGGGATGGACAGATCAGCGCCTCTGTCGTAAAGCTCGTCGAGGGCGAGAGCATTCAGCCCTTCGACGCCATTATTGTCGAAGTCTCTGCAGGAAACCGCTAGAGGAAGAGAGGAGTAGTGTACATGAAACGCATAATTCCGGTCCTTGCGGCCCTGCTTCTTTTGCTGGCTCTTCCGCTTATGGCCCAGGAGCAGGATGCTTCGGCCCAGACTTCTGACCCGGCGCAGAATTCGGATACAGTACAGGACCAGACAGAGAGCCAGGGCACAGATGCCGCTCTTCCCGCCGAAGCCTATGGACTCCCGGTCCGCGGCCAGAAAATCGAGGAGGACCGGACCTTCCTCGTGCTCGGTGAAGAAGGGGCAGAAATTCTGCTCTCGGCCGACGTCGAGCCCGACGCCGAGCGCATCCAGGCTCTCAGCTCTCTTTCAAGCTCCCTCCGCTCCTCCTCTGGTATAACCGTGGAGGAAATCCGCGCTATCAATTCCGCGGACAGGCTCGTTATTCTGGTCCTTCCCTCAAAGCTTATGGCCGGAACCACAGACTGCGCCGCATCCCTGCCAGGCGGACTTCAGTTTATCTATTCCAGCAATTATGAATATGATTTCCGCGTTCTCGCGGGAGGACGCTACATCAGGATGAAGGGTATCTACACGGCCTTCTCCGCGCTGCAGCAGAATATAGCAGATGTTCTGGCCGATCCCCTGGCCTATACGGTAAAGCAGGATCCGCTTGCGGCTGCCCGCGAAGTCGCCGAACTCGAAACCCGTGTCGACAGGCTCGAAGCCGCGCTCATCACCAGCATGAACGGAGGCAGGGCGCTGCCTGAGTCCGCCGTCAGCAGACTCAGGGAGTACAGAAAGGCGGAGCCCGGCATTTCGAAGGCCGCGGCCGGGGCAAAGCTCAGCGCGGAGGGAATCCAGCTGAGCCAGAGAGAACTCGATATAGCCTTCAGCGTGCTCTTTGGCGAATAAATCCCGGCGGGCCGTTGACCTTCGGGCTTCGACGACCTAGCATATAGGGCGTGAAAAAAGCCCAGCAAGGAGAGATCCCGACCTTCAGCTATACGGTCAGGCTCTATCTGATCTGCATTCTCATCGGATTGCTCAGCGCGGCGGCGGCCCTGCTGCTGACTGCAATGGTACATTCCACAGAGGCCTTTCTGCGCGGCATCATCGCCGCCGGGCACCTCAACTACTTTCTGCTGCTGCTCCCCGCAGCGGGCCTTCTGCTCACCACTTTTTTTGTGAAGAAGGTAGCGAAAGCCGACCTCTCGCACGGGGTCACCAAGGTGCTCGCTTCGCTTTCGCATGACGAAGGCCGGATAGATGCCTCGATGATATGGAAGCCCCTTGTCGCCTGCACGCTCACAGTCGGCTTTGGCGGCTCCATGGGCATGGAAGCCCCGATAATGCATTCCGGATCGGCCATCGGCTCCAATATCGCCAAGGCCTTCGGGCTCAATGCCAAAGACAGAGTGCTGCTTCTCGGCTCGGGATGTGCCGCCGCCGTGGCTGCGATATTCAAGGCCCCTGTCGCCGGCGCTCTCTTTGCCTTTGAAATCCTGATGATAGACCTCAACACAAAGGCCGTCATCCCGGTCTTTGTGTCCTCGGTCAGCGGTGCCCTCGCCGCCCGAATCGCCACGCGAAGCGCGCTTGAATATTCCTTTGCGATTTCGGAGGCCTTTGACTACCGCAATATTCTTTTCTATCTGCTGCTCGGCATTTTTACGGCGCTCGGCGCCGCCTATCTCCGCTGGATCAGCAGAAAGGCCGGCGAGGCGGCGAAGAAGATCGGCTTCCCCTATCTCCGGGCGGCAGTCGGAGGCCTTCTGCTCGCTGTCCTGATTCTCTTTTTCCCGACCCTTTTCGGTGAGGGCTATTCCGGGCTCTCCGCTCTGCTGGGCGGCAGGCAGGTAAGGCTTCTGGATTCCAGTCCCTTCTATGGCATGGATACAGATGGCTGGCTCTTCGTGATCTACCTCGCCGGACTTATCTTTGCAAAGGGTGCCGCCACTGCCCTCACAGGGGCGGCCGGCGGCATAGGCGGAATTTTCGCCCCGGGGCTCTTTCTGGGAGGGGCCGTCGGCTATACGCTCGCGCGCGTGCTGAGACTGCTCGGCTTCGGTTTTGCGAGCGAGGCCAACTTTGCCCTTATCGGCATGGCGGGCCTGCTCTCCGCCCTGCTCAAAGCGCCTCTCACCTCAGTCTTCCTAATCGCGGAGATAACTGGCGGCTATCATCTGCTGATTCCGCTTCTCATCACCTCCCTTGTCGCCTTTACCTTTTCACGGCACCTCTTCCCCTATTCAGTCTACAGCGAACCGCTGGCTGAAAGCGGCGAACTCATTACCCATGACAAGGATAAGGCTGCGATGAAACGCATAAATCTCCGCGATCTGGTCGAGACCGATTTTGTCGCTCTGAGGCCGGAAGCCACCATAGACGAACTTGAGCATGCCGCGATGAGCACCAAGCGCCTCTCAGTGCCCATACTCGATGCGCAGCGCAGAATTCTGGGCACAGTGCATTTTGAACGCGTCCGCAAGCTCCTGCTTTCAGACGACCCCAATATCTGGATCGGGCTTTCGGTCGCCGATGTAGCGAGCCCTGTCGATACCTCTCTCGGCCCCGCGACGAGCGCACAGGATGCCCTCGCCGCCTTTGACGAGTCAGGCCTCCAGGAACTGCCCTATATCGATGCGAATGGCGCCTTCTCGGGCTTTGTCGAAAGAACAGCTCTTCTTGAAGCCTATAGAAAGCAGCTGCATCTGGTGACTATCGAAGGCGACTAGGCATAAAAAAGCCTCCGCTCCCGGGCGGAGGCCAAAGTCTGAAATTTTCCGCTAGTCGCCTACGCGGATATTCTGCCAGACAGTGGTGTATTTCTCGAGATTTTCGCCGAGATCCTGCTTGAGCTCGCAGGGGGCGAGATCCTCCATTGTATACCAGGACGGCCCTTTTTTAAGCGCCCGCGCCGGCACATTGCAGGTGGATGGGAAGCCGAAGAAATCTACAAATTCGGCGTAGTTTTCGGGCCGGTGAATAAAGTCGATAAACTTCATCGCAAGGTCCTTGTGCTTCGCTCCCTTGAGGATGACCATTGAATCGATGTACATCGGACCGCCCTCCTTTGGAATAAAGAAGGCAATCTCATTGCGCCTGTCGGCCGGATATTCCTGATAGATGGACTCGGCATAGCCCTGCACTACCCAGAATTCGCCTGATGCAAAGCCCTTCGCAAAGGCCTCGGCGTCGAATTTAAGGAGGTTTGGCTTCCACTCGGTATCGATGAGCTGCTCTGCCCCTGCGAGATCGGCGTCCGATGTGCTGTTCACAGACTTGCCCTTATAGGCGAGCGCGTCGCCGATCACCTCGCGCATATCGTCGAGCATGACCATCTTGCCTGCGAGGTCTTTCCGGCCAAAGATGCCCCAGCTTCTGTCAAAATTCTGCACCTTTGTCCTGTTCACGGCCACGCCTGCCGCCCCCATATAATAGGGCACGGAATATTTATTGCCTGGATCGAAGCTGCATTTCGCCAGCACTGTTGGATCTATATTTTTAAAATTCTGAAGTTTCGAAGTATCGATCGGCTCGAGCATATTTTCTTTTATCATAATTGATACATAATCGCCCGAGGGGAAGCAGATATCGTAGTTTGAGCCGCCTGCGCGGATCTTCGCGAACATCTCCTCGTTGGAGGGGAAAGAATCGTAGACAACTTTTACATTGTATTCCTTTTCGAATTTCTGGATAACCGAGTCAGGAGTATAGTAAGTCCAGTTGTAAATATAGAGAGTATTGTCCCCGCCCGAAGCGCTCCCGGATCCGCCTCCGCAGGAGACAAGAACGCAGATCAGCAGCAGGCAGCACGCAAGCGCCAGAGGCCTTGCCACGGCGCGGCGCGGCCGGCAGTTTTCACAGAGATCAGGGGCATTGGAAGTCTTCATTTTGACCTCCCTCACAGTATAAAAATAGGTCTGCCATAAGGCAGACCGTGAGCAGGCTCAGGCCCTCGCGGCAAATGTTTTGAGGAAATTTCTGAGCGGATACACAAGCAGTATTGTCCCCATTACCATGACCGCGGAGAGCGCGTTGATAACGGGCGAGACGCCGAAGCGGATAGCGGAGTATATATAGAGCGGCAGAGTAGTTGAGCCCGCCCCAGATACAAAGAATGTAATGACAAAGTCCTCGAGCGAGAGCGTAACCGCGGCGAGGAAGCCTGAGGCGATGCCAGGCAGGGCCATGGGAAGTATGACTCGCAGAAGCGTCTGCATTTCGTTGGCACCAAGGTCATGGGCAGCCTCGATCACCGATGTGTCGAACTCCTCAAGCCTTGCGTCCACAAGCAGATAGACAAAGGGAATATTGAAGGTCACATGGGCTATGAGAATTGTCCACATGCCGAGCCTGAAATGGATGCCCGCGAAAAACACAAGCAGCGAAACGCCCACGACAATCTCGGGCAGAATCATCGGCAGGTAGGCGAGCCCGCGCACAGCGGCACGGCCTGCAAAGCGGTAGCGGCTTGTCCCCACGGCTGCGAGCCCGCCGAGTATGGTGGCCAGCGTCGCAGACCCCAGGGCAATAATCAGCGAGTTGGAAAAAGCCTGCCAGAGACTGGGCGATTCGAAAATAAGCTTTTCGTACCAAATAGTTGAAAATCCGTCCCAGGAGCCGCCCTTCGAACGGTTGAAGGAATAGAAAAACAGCGCGAGCAGCGGCAGGAACAGAAAGACAATTGTAATCCAGTATGCCAGATTGGAGAATGAAAAATGCCTCTGGCGGCGGGGCCGCGGGACTCCGCTCTGTCCGCACCGCGCGGCGGCGCCATTCCGGTCTTTCACAGGCTGCCTCCCGCGTTTTCCGAATTGTCTATGCTGGCGGCTTCCTTCTCGGCGGCAGCCTCAGCCCGCTTTTCGGAAGCCAGATAGACCATGGCAGCTATCGCTGTAATAAGAGTCACAGTCACCGAGATAGAGGCCGCAAGCGGCCAGTTTTTGGTCTTGGTCACCTGGTCGGCGATTATATTTCCGAGCATGTAGGAATCCTTGCCGCCCACAAGGAGCGGCACCGCATATGCGCCAAAAATAGGTATAAATGTAAAGAGCACAGCTGTTATTATTCCGCTCCTGATATTGGGCATAAGGACAAGCTTGATAGCCCTGAATTTGGAGGCTCCGAGATCGCGGGCTGCCTCGAGGAGGGTAAAGTCGAACTTGTCGATTGTCGAAAAGAGCGGCAAAATCGCATAGGGCAGATACATATAGACAAGGACAAGGATTACCGCCCACTGGTTGTAGAGAAACTGCACCGGCTCCTTTGTAAGGCCTATCCAGCGCAGAAAATCGTTTAGGAAGCCCTCGTTTCCAAGGATCGAAATCCACGCGTAGCAGCGGACAAGAAAATTGGTCCAGAATGGAACAATTATAAGGAAGAGCCTCATGGGCTGGTTCCTGCTCCGCGCGATGCTGTAGCCGCAGGGCAGCGCGAGCAGAAGAGTCACCGCCGTGGCGGCGAGCGATACCCAGAGTGTTCTAAAGGCCACCTTGAGTATGGCTGGATTGGCGAGGGATTTATATGCCTCGAGCGAAAATACGGCCTTCGCGCCGCCATAGAGATCTTTCTGCATAAAAGAATAGGCGACAATAATCGAGAGCGGGGCCGCAAAAAAGAGAAGAAGCCAGGCTGTCTGCGGGGCTGCATACAGCGGGCCATAGTTGCGCTGTCTCATGGCGGCCCCTACGCCTTTCCGGCGGCGGAGGCAGCGGCGCTCTCCGCGGAGTGCTGCTCCGAGAAGACCGCGTTCTCCACAACGACCGCATCCCGTGCCGACCACGAGAGGTAGACCTCATCTTTCCAGCGTATATCGGGATCGCCCTCAGACCATTGAGGATGCTGGCGGAAAACCGTTATGGATGCACCCTCTTTTGTACGTACTATGTATTTTGTCTGGAAGCCCGAATAGATCGGCTCCTCGACAATGCCCCGCAGAATATTGATCTCCGGGCCTGCGCCTTCGGGTCTTTCGCGCCCGATGCGGATTTTTTCCGGCCTTACAGCCACCTTTACGGTCGCCCCGAGAGGAGCCTCTCCATTGGCCTCGACAAGAAGAGAGCCAAAATCCCGCCCCTCGACACTGGTGATCTGACCGTTCTTGCTGGCTACCCTGCCCTCGAAAAGATTGGTATCTCCAATAAAGCGGGCCACAAAATCCGATTTGGGATTTTCGTAGATATCCTGGGGAGTTCCGACCTGCAGTACCTGTCCAGCCTCCATCACCGCGATGCGGTCGGATACCGAGAGAGCCTCCGCCTGGTCATGAGTCACGTAGATAAAAGTGATGCCGACCTTATCATGGATCGCATCGAGCTCGAGCAGCATGTGCTGGCGGAGTTTGGCGTCGAGAGCCGAAAGCGGCTCGTCGAGGAGGAGCACAGAGGGTTCGTTTATCAGGGCGCGGGCAATGGCCACCCGCTGTTTCTGGCCGCCCGAGAGCTGGGAAGGCTTCTTTTCGGCCTGTCCTTCGAGCTGAACTAGGGCGAGGTGCTGGCGCACCATATCCTTTACAACACGGTTCGGCACATGCCGCAGCCGCAGCGAAAAGGCCACATTTTCGAACACTGTCAGATGGGGGAAAAGAGCGTAGTTCTGGAATACGGTATTGCAGCGGCGCTTGTCAGGGGGAAGGCCCGATACATCCCGCCCGTCTATGGACACTGTGCCGGAATCAGGCTCCTCAAAACCGGCAATGGATCTGAGAAGTGTTGTTTTTCCGCATCCAGAAGGCCCGAGCAGGGAGAAAAACTCACCTTTTTTTATCTCGAGCGAAACACCTTTGAGAGCCTCAAAAGAACCGAAGGATTTGCGCAGCGCCATGACGGCGACGTCCGAACCGATCAATTCGGGAAGCCTCCTTGAAATTATTCAGAATGACAGTCGCAAGGTATAGGAGCAAGCGCAGGCTTTGGTCAAGTGAGTCATGGCATAAATATTCGGATATTTGGCATTTTTATTTTAGTTTTCCTTTTTTCAATAAAAAACCCGCATCCGCTGGAAGCGATCCAGCGGCGCGGGCTTCTGAAAAACGCCCTTCCGCCCTGCTTTCCATCCCGGCGCTGCCGGGATGGAAGGACGGGAAGGCCCCGAAGGGCCTCAGCCGATAGCCTTGCGGACAAGGCCGACTGCGGCCTTCTCCTCTGCCTCGGCTTCGGCGAGCAGAGCTTCTGCCTCGGCTTTGAGCCTCGAGGCAAAGGCCCTGTCCTGCACATTCCCCAGATTGATGAGCACATTGAGCACCGCACCCTCCACACCGGTCCGGGCCATGAGGGCTCCGACACCGGCATCAGAGATCGAGTTGGCATTGCTCTCGCCAGCCGCCCTGTGCGCCAGTTTGAGGGCTCTGAGACAGGTTCTGGCTGTCTCAAGTGGAACCTCCGACGCGTGCTGGTAGCCGGCCTCGATAGCAGCGGCCCGCGCGCTCTTCTCTTCGGCGGTGGACTTGGGCATGCGCATCGCTGCCATGAGACCGCTGAAGGCGTCCGTATCTGTATCCACCGCCCTGAGAAGCTCGGCTTTGATACCCTGGGCTTCGACAGCGAGCGCCGACATTGTCTCCCAGTTTTTCTCATAGCCTTTCTTGCCAACTGTGAGATTGGCGGCCATCGACGCGAGGGCAGCGCCCAGGCTGCCCGCAAGAGCCGCGACAGAGCCGCCGCCGGGGGCCGGTGAATCGGAGGCAACCTCGTCGGCAAAGGCGTCGACCTGCATATTTATAAGTTTGGGCGCCCCGGAGGAGAGCGCCGCGGCGGCCGCATATTCGACTACTTTTTTCGCGGGATCAAAGGGGCCGACCGAATCGAGGCCCAGCGAGCGGACCGCCGTTTCGATGAGCTCCCGCTCCGACGCGCCTTCGCTCTTGCCGGCCTTTTTAAGATAGTGCCTGCCTGTCTCGAGCAGGGGATCGAGCGGAATAAGCCCGACGAGCTCGCTGCCCACTGCGTAGAGCCCGAGTTTTTCGGCCTCGGATTTGACGGTCTCGTAGACTTTCCAGAGCGGCGTGACTTTATAATTGAGAAGATTGATGGAGACCTGGGCAAGACGGTAGCTGTCGATATACCAGCCGATGGCCCGCACTTCCTTCAGGAGTCCCGGTTTCTTTACGGCATTTCCATCCTTGTCGCGGACAATATTTCCGGCCGCATCCTTGAGCGATCTGCCGCCCTCCCGGATAGTAAGCGCGATTTCGCCCGCGAGCTTTTTATCCTTTGTATTGAGGTTGACATTGTAGGCGATGAGAAACTCCCGCGCTCCAGTGACGGTCGCGCCCCAGGAGGGCACAAAGGAAGCCGGTCCGAAATCGGGCTTCCACTCAGGGTCGGCGAGCTTGGTCTCAAGCCCTTCGTATTCGCCCGAACGGATATCGGCAAGGCTTCTGCGCTCGGGCCTTGAGGCCGAAGCCTCATAGAGATAGACAGGAACGCCCAGCTCCGAGGCGAGGGCTGCACCAAAGCGCTTCGAGAGCTCGACACATTCATCCATGCTCATATTGGAGACTGGCACAAAGGGGCAGACATCGAGGGCACCCATTCTGGGATGGGCGCCATGATGTTTCTTCATATCTATAAGGGTTGAAGCTGTTTTCGAGGCAGCCAGAGCGGCGTCGGCGACAGCCTGGGGGGCGCCGACAAAAGTATATACCGTGCGGTTTGTATCTGCGCCCGGATCCACATCCAGAAGCGAGACTCCCGCCACGGACGAAATTGAACGCGCTATCGCGTCGATAACCGACTTGTCCCTGCCCTCGGAAAAGTTGGGGACGCATTCCACAATCTGATCTTTGGCCATCAGCCTACCTCTCTTTTTCTCTCTTGCTCTGCCGCTGTGCATGCAAAAGGCGATAGGCCATTCTAGCACGGAGATGGATTCTCGGCGCCCCCTGTTTTGAATTTTCAGCCTCTGCCCGGCCTGCCCTTTCCATGCTTGAACTTGGGCTTGCCCTGGCGGCCGGCCGACTTCCATTCACCTCGGTGCTCTGTCCCCTCGGCGCGATGCTCAGGCCTGTGTTCAGGCCGGCCCCGCCCCTTGCCCGGCAGGGGTCTTTCCTCTCCCCGTGGGGAGGCGAGGTGTATGGGCGGTATTCCATCTGCCCTCCGCGCCATGGCAATGGCCTTATCGGCCGCCTCCGAAGGCAGATCGAGGAAGGAGAAGGTCTCATAGACTTCTATATTGTTGATAAGCCTGTCCGGCAGCCCGGTAAGCCGCTTGATAAGCCCGGCGAGCCGGGCGGGATTGGCGCCGCTCTTCTTGCCCGCGCCGATAAAGAGCCTCGCTCCCTCAGCCGCCCCGCCGCCTTCGCGGCCGCGCCGGACTGGAGGCTCGGCGATCTCATGGTAGCGGCTCCGGTCGAGCTCGGAGCCATAGGCAGAGCGGAGCACGCGGGCCAGAGCTCCCTGGGCGCCCAGCCTCCCGATAAGCTCGTCCGCGAGGCCATTCCAGAGCTCCGCATCGGGATCTGGGGCAGCCGCATCGTCTGTGTCTGCGGGCGCTGCGGTTTCAGAAGCCGCCAGCGCAGCAGGTGCCGCGGCCGCAGTTTCGGGCGCCGCGGCCACGGTCTCCGGCGCCGCGGCCACGGTCTCCGGCACAGGCGCCGCGGTTTCGGCTGCAGGCGCCGCTTCTGCCGAAGGCGCTGCGGGGCCGGCGCCGAGGCGCTCGAGCAGGCGGCTGCGCCTCAGCCCGAGGAGCTCATCGATCGAAGGCACTTTAATGCGTTTGAGGCTGTCGCCCGACGCCCGCTTGAAGCGGTAGAGGCGCCGCGAATCGTCGGGGCTGACAAAAGTAAGCGCCGTACCGGCGTTGCCGGCGCGGCCGGTACGGCCCACGCGGTGCACATAGGTTTCGGGATCGAAGGGCAGGGACCAGTTTACGACATGGCTCAGTTTTTCTATATCGATGCCGCGCGCGGCCACATCGGTCGCGACCAGCACCTGGAGTTTTCTGGCTCTGAAACGCGCCAGTATCTGCTCTCTTCTGTCCTGGCTCAGATCGCCATGCAGAGAGTCGGCGCTGTAGCCGCAGTTTTCAAGCTCCTCGGCGAGGCGCTGGGCCTCGAGTTTTGTGGTGGTAAAGACAATGCCATAGAAATCGGGGGCTGCATCCATAAAGCGGCAGAGGGCTTCGAGCCGGTCGCGGTCCCGGAGCTCAATCCAGAACTGATCGGCGAGCTGTGTCGCCTCGGTGACAGTTGAATCCTCGACAATCTGATAGTCGGCGAAATGCCGCTTCGCCACCGCAAGGATGCCATCGGGCATGGTGGCCGAAAAGAGCAGAACACGGCGATCCGGGCCGCAGTGGCCCAGGACTTCCTCGATGTCATCGACAAAACCCATATCGAGCATTTCGTCCGCTTCATCGAGGATAAGGTATTTGAGCTCAGAGAGATCTATGCTGCCGCGGCCGATATGGTCGAGGACACGGCCGGGAGTGCCGACCACTACTTCGACACCGGCGCGGAGACGCCTGAACTGATCGCCCATCGAGGAACCGCCATAGACAGGGGCCACTCTGGGATAGGGCCCTGAGCGCAGCGAATCCAGTTCGCCTGTCACCTGAAGGGCGAGCTCGCGGGTCGGTTCGAGGACAAGGGCCTCGATAGCGCTCGAGCGGGCGGTCAGGCGGTCAACAAGGGGCAGGCCGAAGGCAGCTGTCTTGCCTGTGCCCGTCATGGCCCGCGCGATCAGATCGCCCTCTCCGTTCAGAAGCCGGGGAATAGTGAGTGCCTGAATGGGAGTCGGCGCCTCAAAACCTTTTCTGTGAACAGCCTCCAGCGTCTTGTCGCTCAGGCCCAGATCTTCAAAATTGAGAGTATCCATGAATACCAGCACTCTATAGTAAAACCTTGCTCTGTACTAGTATCCTTTTGAAGATTCCGCCATTTGGCGAAAAATGGCGCATACGCTTTCATATTTTCTACCTAGCCGCAAAAAACAGATCCGGGCCTTCCCTGCATTGCGGCCAGCCAGAGCGGAGCATACAGAGCCCTGGCCGGCCATTCTGAAAGCCCGGGGCATAAAGATGCATTTTCCTGAAAAAAGAACTTGCACATTTTGGGAAGCATATGTATATTTATGTAAGAGTTCGTTATGACTCTACGCTGTGCGTTTAGCTCCGGGGTTTTAACCTCCTTTTTCCCCGGAGCCTTTTTTTTGCTCTTTGAGGCAGCACGGAATAAATATCCAATCCCGCCATTCAGCTCAATCTGCATATTCATCAGTCTGGACTGCAAAAGCATTGGGCTGATTCCGCATCCAAATGGATAGCCGATTGTCCTTTTTTTCAGAGGACTGACTACATTTTCTTGACTTTTTTATCGACTCCGATATAGTAATTACTCTATCTACTGGCTACTGGAGCGCAAAGATGGCTAACAAGAACAAAGTTTCCTATGCCCCTTCGATCAGGCGCCTGCCCTCATATCTCCATATTATCCGTCAGGCTCAGCGGGCCGACGAGTACTACATTTCGGGGACGGTCATCGCGAATGAGCTCAATCTGGAGCCGATTCAGGTGCGCAAGGACCTTGCGATAACCGGCATCGTGGGCAAGCCTAAAAAAGGCTACCCGGTGGAAGCCCTCGTGGCTGCCATAGAGCACTATCTCGGATGGGACGAAATCCATGAGGCAGTTCTGGTCGGAGCGGGCAATCTCGGTTCGGCCCTGATGGGCTACCAGGAATTCCAGCTTCACGGTCTGCATTTTGTCGCGGCCTTCGATACGGATCTGAACAAGGTTGGCAAGCATGTCCATGGTGTTCCGGTCCTTTCGATGGACACAATCGACCAGGAAGTAAAAAGTCTCAAGGCGGAGATCGCTGTTCTCACAGTGCCCTCGCCGATGGCGCAGGCCACGGCGGAGAGGCTTGTGGCAGCCGGCATAACCTCAATTTGGAATTTTACCAACACAAAACTCAAGGTTCCGGACGACATCCTGGTCCAGCGCGAAGATCTCTCTTCGGGCTACGCCATGCTCTCTGTGATGATGCAGAAGCGGGCGGGCAGGCTCAGCCAGTAAGGCAGTCATTTCCCTTCTTAATCGCTGCAATTTTTTAAAGGAGGAGGAATTCCAGAAAACGGGTCCCTCCTCCTTTTGTTGTTTTTTGGCATTTAGAGCTATATACTCTCCCTATGGGAGAGGCGCAGCGGCTTTGTTTCTGCGCTCTATAAGGAGGATTTTAATATGAAAAGATTTGTGCTGGCAGTGGCGCTGGGGCTGATTCTCCCGCTCGCCTTCGCCGAAGAGCCGACCGCGGAGTCGCCCGGAAGCAGTGGTACAGGAAGCACCCAGACGGCTGAAACCGCATCCTCCGACAGCACGCAGAGCACATCCTCCGATCAGAGCGCCACGGTCTCCGACGGCAGCACCCAGACGGCGGACAGCCAGACTGCAGCCGCCGATAGCACCGCAGACAGCACTGCGGGCGGCACGGAAGCCGCTCCAGCCGGGACCGCGGCCGAGGGCAGCACGCAGAGCAGCTCCACCCAGTCCGCAGAGGCCCCTGCCAGCAGCAGCCAGAGCTCCTCCACGGAGACCTCAGGCACAGCGGCCAAGGCGCCTGCTCAGACAGCCGGCCCGGCTCCAGAGCCGGCCAAGTTCGGCTTCAAGGCGGGCATCACCCTCGGTACCGATGTTCTCACGACCGGTACTGGCGGCGCGGCTGAATCATGGACCAAGCTGGGCTTCCAGCCCGATATCTCCTTCGGAAAGGTCGGCATTGGCCTCGATCTCACCGTGCATTTCAAACTCTATCCGAGCAACACCCAGGCCATCGAATTCTACGGCGGCGACTGGATTCCCAACTACAACGGCAACGGCAAGACCTTTCTCGATGTCTATCTGCCCAAGTTCCTCTATATCCGCTATGGCGAGAGGAACAGGGATCCCCTCTATCTCAAATTCGGCTCCATCGACGACCTCACGCTCGGCGACGGATTTATTATGAACGAGTACTCGAATATGAAGTTCATGCCCGAGACGAGGATCTTTGGCATGGATGTCGGCGTCGACGGAAGCCTCTTCGACTTCCCCTATGCAGGCTTTGAGCTTCTGACAGGCAATCTGGCCTGCTTCGATGTAATCGGCGGCCGCGTATTCGCGAGACCGCTTCTGATGCTGAGCACGCCCATCGTAAAAAATCTGCAGGTCGGCGTCTCCGCTGTCTTCGATAAGGATCCCTATAAATACAGCACTGGCGGGACCGGCACGGCCGGGACAGTCGGTGTCTATGGCGTCGACGCCATGCTGCCCATTCTGACCGGGAAGATATTCCCGCTCGCCGCCTATGCTGACCTCGCCTGGGAACCTCTTTCGAGCACCATGGGATCGGCCCTTGGAGTCGGCGGCCGCGCGTTCTCCTTCCTCAGCTATGGAGCTCAGATCCGCGTGCTCGAGGATGGTTTTATTCCCTCATACTTCGACGCGAACTACGATCTCTACCGGGCAGTAAAATACGATTATTCATCGGCCTATACGACGAGCGGCACCTTTGCCCCCGCCTGGTATGCCTCTCTCGGCTTCAACCTCCTCGGTGACAGAATTGTGCTCAAGGCAGGCCTCGACGGCCCCTTTACCGCCATTCCCGCCACCGCTTCGAATTCGCAGGCTGACTATCCGCATGCCAAGGTTGTGGCCAAGATCGGCGAAGGCCTTCTCGGAGGCTTCTATGCCGATGCGTCCTACGAGAAATACTACATTGGCCGTCAGGCCAGTTTCTTCAGCGATCTGGTCGATCCGACCGACGCCGTAATCGGCGCGGGGATCAATTACAAGACCGGCCTCGCGGTGATAACCCTCAATTACTATGCGAAGTGGGATACGAGCACCCAGGAGTTCGTGGTGACATCAAGTCTGTCCACTTCGGTGAAGTTTTAGTGGCGAGTAAAAGGAGTGAACTCCATGAGATCAAAACGCATCTTGGTGGCTCTGACGGTCGCGTTTCTGCTTCCGTTCATGGTCATGGCACAGGCAAAGGTGAAGACTCAGCACCTTGTCCTCGAATTCGTCGGAGGCAAGGGCAAGTCTCTTACAGTGACAGCGCCGGATTCATCCATCCTCAAGCTCAATGTCGGAATCTTTGAGGGTGATGAGATTCCAGTCGGCTCAACTATCAAGACCGGCCCGCAGACCACGGCAGAGCTCAGCATCAAGCCGAATGGCACTATCGTAAAGCTCGCCGCCGATACCACTTTCACCGTCAAGGCGCTTGGCGGAACCGCGGGCAAGGCCAACAGTTTTGCCCTTGTCGCAGGCAAAGTTCACGCGGTGGCCGCAAAGGGCGGCCAGTATCAGGTACAGACCAGAACTGCCGTCTGCGGCGTCCGCGGCACTGATTTTGCCGTGACGGCGACCGAGGATGGCAAGGACAGCCTTATTGTAAAAGACGGCCTTGTACAGTTCCAGAAGATAGACGGTCAGGGCAATGTTCTGGGCGATATCATGGTCGGTGCCGGCCAGTTTGCCGATGCCTTCGCTGATACCTTCGCCGCCGCCCCCCTCACCGATGAAAAAGCGCAGGAAGTCTTCGGCGATGTGGAGTTTGAAAAACTCGTGCCCGCACAGGTAGGCCCCGCCGATGACGGCGAGACAGCCGAGGCCAGCTCCGCTTCCGGCAGTGAAAGCAGCCCGGATACCGAAGCCGCTGCCAAGAGCTCCGGCGCTGCGTCCGAGAATCCCTTTGTCACCTGGATGCGCGAGGCGCTCGGCGCCGAAATCGGCTCCGTGACGATCAACGACACCACCTACGCAAAGGCTGTTCTGCAGCCCAATCTCAAGTTCGGCAAGGTAAAGATGGGCCTCTATCTGCCTATCATCTACTCCTCGAACCTCTTCGATCCCAACGACTGGTATCATCCCAACGGGAATGATGAGTGGTCCTTCGGCTTCGACAAGGGCTGGGATGCCAACAACTGGCCCTCTGCCCTCGCCGACGCGGCCGCCGACCTTGCGCTCAAAATCCGGTATTTTGAGTATGGCACCCAGCTGGAAGATCCATTCTACATCAAGGTAGGAAACCTCAAGGACATGACTGTCGGCCATGGCCTCATTATGAGGAATTACGCCAACGACACCGAATTCCCCTCGATCCGGAGGGTTGGACTCAGCCTCGGCTACGACAGCGGCAAGGCCGGCTTCGAGATAATGAGCAATGACCTCGCCATTATTACCACGAACCCGGAGATCTTCGGCGCGCGTGTCTTCTCGCGGCCCATCGACAACTTCGCCCTCGCCTTTGGCCTCTCCGGCGTTGTGGATCTCCATCCTGGCGAGAACCTCGATGCTGCAGCCAGAACCGATGCCGGCGACCCGATCTTTATCGGGACGGGCGTGGATCTCGATCTGCCCATCATCAAAACTGATGCCCTCGTGCTGAGAGCATTCAGCGACGCGGCAGTTACCCTGCCCTATCTCCGCAGCGGAGTCGGCAGCTATGACGGCCTTGCCTGGGAGCTGCTCTGGAACAACGGGAACATCAGAAACTGGGGCGCCGCAGCGGGCTTTATCGGCCGCGCCTTCTTCCTCGACTGGCGCCTTGAGTACCGCTATTACAACGGCTTCTTCAAACCCTCGTTCTTCGACTCGACCTATGACCGCATGAGATCCCAGTATGTCCTCGAGTACAAGAATTACCTGACCGACAGCTCGACCTATATGAGCCTCCCCGATGTCCAGGCGATCTATGGCGAGGGCAGCTTCAGCATCCTCAACGACAAGGTGGTCTTTACTCTCGGCTATGCCTGGCCCTGGCTGCCCGGCCAGAGCTTTGAGACGCAGATCAACAACACGAGCGATGAGCTCCATGCGAAACTGGCCATCAAGAAAGGCCTGATTCCCATTGTCGATGTTGCGGGATCCATCTTCTACGACAAGCGCGGCATCGCGAAGTCGATCTACAACGGCGACTTCAGCTTCCTCGACGCCAATTCCTACTTTGGCGGCGAGATCGATGTGCCCGTGCCGAAGACGCCGGCGATGGACCTGGCTGTCATCTTTGCCACAGAGCCTGAGCGCGACAGCAATGGCAATATCATGTGGAAGAATGAGGCTGCCGGCATCCCCTATCTGAAGCCCTCTGTCTCGATCGAGACGAGGATCCATCTCTGACAGCAGCTCTGAAACTGTGAGTCTGAGGCCGGCGGAAATCTCCGCCGGCCTTTTTTATGCAGCCGGCTGCGGCCGCCGGCGCTTCACGAGGGCACGCCAAAACATTATTGTTTATGCATGCCCAGCATTCATGTGCTCAAACCCCAGGTGGCGCGCCTTATCGCCGCCGGAGAAGTGATAGACAGGCCCCAGGCCGTGCTCCGCGAGCTCCTCGACAACGCGATCGATTCAGGCGCCGACAGCATCACGGCCGAGATCGAAGGAGGCGGCATAGCGGGTATCCGCGTCGTGGACAACGGCTGCGGCATGAGCCCCGAGGATCTCGAGCTCTCGATACTGCCCCATGCCACATCCAAAATAGAGACAGCCGACGATCTGCTTAAAGCCCGCACCCTCGGTTTCCGGGGCGAGGCCCTTGCCTCGATAGCGGCATGCGCGAAGCTCAGCATCAGCTCGCGGGCCAGAGGCAGCGCGGCCGGAGCCTGTCTCAGTGCCGGGCCAGGTCTTAGGGCCGCTGTCGAAACACAGGCGCTCAGCGAGGGCACCCAGGTGGAGGCCCGCGGTCTCTTCGATGATTTTCCGGCGCGCAGGCAGTTTCTAAAGCGGCCTCAGGCCGAAGCCGCCCTCTGCAAGCAGGTGTTTATAGACAAGGCCCTCGCCCACCCGGAGACCGGCTTCCGTTTTTCGAGCGATGGCAGGCTTCTCCTCGCCCTGATGCCGTCGAAGCTCGAGCAGAGGCTCCCTGCCCTCTACCACGAGGCCCCAGAGGAGCTGCTCTATTCTGTAAGATTTTCGGGACAGGGATTTTCCGGGCAGACAGTCATTGCCTCGCCTGCCTTTTCGCGCCCCGACAGGCGGCTGATGCAGGTATTCGTCAACGGACGGCGCATTCAGGATCTGAGTCTGCTCCAGGCCCTGGATTACTCCTTTTCCGGCTTTCTGCCGGGCGGCCTCCATCCCTGCGCCTTTCTCTTTGTCGATATAGATCCGGCTCTCGCCGATTTCAACATACATCCCGCCAAGCGGGAGGCCCGGTTCAAGGATATCGAAACGCTGAGGCGTTCGATCGTGGCCTCGATACAGGCTTTCCTGCTCGCCCTTGGCAATAAATCGCCTGAGAAGATGGCGCCCGCGCGCGAGGGCATTCTGAAGCTCGAGCAGGGCCCGGCGCAGTCAGTCTTCGGCCCGGACGGCAGGTGGGCCTCTGGATCGGGAAGCGCGGGAAACCCGCCTGCGGGCCAGAGCTCGGGAAGTTCCGGAGGCTGGGACAATTTTGATGAGCTCAGGGAGAGGGCTGTTCCCCTGCCCCGCGACGCCTCTGGCCCGGCAGATGCCGCCGGCGGGGATGCCGGGCCCCGGGGCTCAGGCGCCACAGACCAGAGCGGCCCTGTCTATATAGGGACAGCCCTCGGCCTCTTTCTTATAGTTGAATGGAATGACGCGGTCTACCTGATAGACCAGCACGCGGCCCATGAGCGCATTCTCTTCGATGAGTTCTCTGCGAAGCCTCCCGCAGTGCAGGAGCTCCTCGTGCCCGCCGTATTCGAACCCGAAAGCGAGACTGAGGCACGCAGACTCGAAGACCTTCTCCCCGAGCTCGCCGAGTCCGGTTTTACAATAGAAAAGGAAGGCGCAAATTTTCTTGTAAATTCGCTGCCCGCTGTACTCAGAGACGATCCGATTGGAGCAATAAAGGAAATTCTGCGGGATCTGCCCGAGACAGCAGGAGGCGAGAGAGGCATGAGAAGCGGCGCGCTCCGACACATCAGGGCGACGGCCGCCTGCAGAGCCGCGATAAAGGACGGGGAAGTACTCGACCGCGAATCAGCCCGCGAGCTCGCGCTCAGGGCACTTGCGCTGCCCGAGCCGCGCTGCCCGCACGGCCGCCCCCTCTGGGTAAAGCTCCCTCGCGAGGAGCTCTACCGTCTGGTGCGGAGGATCGTGTAGGCGCCCCGAGATATCGGGGCGCCCGCCTTGTGGGCTAGAGGCTCGCGAGCAGCTTCTTCACCTCATCATTTTTAGGATAGCTGGCATTCTTTTTGAGAAGATCGTTGAGGGTCTTCCTGGCGGCATCGTTTTCGCCCCGCGTTATCTGGAGCTTGCCCAGCTCATAATAGGCATCCCAGACAGTGGGCGAGAGTTTGATGAGATCAGTATAGGCAGCCTCGGCCTTGTCGTCCTGATTCTCCGATGAGTAGGCGCGGGCCAGATTGAGCCGTGCCGTAGGATCCCTCGGCGCGAGGGTCAGAGCAGCTTCGTAATGGAACACGGCCTTTTCGTAGACGCCCTTGCTCCTGTACGCGTTGCCCAGATTGGTGTTTACATCTGCCGAACGGGGATTGATTGAATAGGCCTCATCGAGATAGCTCAGGGCCTGATCCGTAAAGCCCGAATCCAGATAGAGTCTGCCCAGATTGAGGCGGGGCTCCACATAGCGGGCGTCGAGGCTGGCTGCCTTTTTATAGGCCGCAATCGCCCCGTCAGAATTGCCCGAGCCTTCGGAGGCAAGGCCCAGCTGGTACTGATACAGAGCGGTCCTCGCCGATTTGTCCACCGCTTTCTGGGCATATTTGACCGCGTCCGCGCTCTTGCCCTCCTTGTATTTGACAAGGGACATATTGTAATTGGTCACGGCATCGTCGGAGACGCCGAGAGCCCGAGTCAGATAGCCCTCGGCCTTGGAATAGTTTCCTGCGTCGATCTCCACAAGGCCAAGCTCGCGCAGAGCCTGCGCATTGCCGGGATCGAGCTGCAGGGCCTTCTGGTAATAGCTGAGAGCCTGGCTGTCATTGCCCCGCGCGTTCTCGGTCCGCGCCATTTCAACATAGGCGCGGGGGTTGTCGGGCTTGGCGGCCAGAGCGCTCTTAAAGGCATCAATAGCCCTGCCCGGATTGTTGAGCTTGTTCCAGGAGAGCCCGAGATTGAAGGCTGAGCGGTCATTTTTCGGGTTGATCTTAAGAGAGGCCTCGAAGGCCTTGCGCGCATCATCATAGCGCCGCGCGTTGTAGCAGGCCTTTCCCAGTTCATAGGAATAGAGATCATTCTGCGGATCGAGGCTCGCGGCCCTCCTGAACTCTTCGATGGCATTGTCGGGCTGGCCGGAATCGGCATAGATCTGGCCGAGGGTATAATAGGGCCGCGCATTGTTGGGATCCTGACTCTTGGCATCCTGGACAGCATGGATTGCGTCATTCTTGGCCCTGCTCGAATCCTGTCCCTTAAGGCTCTTGGATGAGCTGTACAGAGCCTCGGCCATATCGGCCAGCCTGTCAGCGGCGAACTTGTTCTCGCCTGCGGGGAATTTGGATTTGGCGTCATTGAAATCGCCCTCGCCCTGGGCGAGCTGGCCATTCTTGACCTCGGACTTGCCCTTTTCGACAAGCTCATTGACAGCCTTCATGGCCTCCTGCAGGGCCTTGGACTTTTTGGCCATCTCTTCCTGCTCGGCCTTCCTGCGGGCGGCCTCCGCATCCGCCTCGGCTTTGCGCTGGGCTGCCTCTTCTTCGGCCCTGCGGGCGGCCTCGGCAGCCTTCGACGCCTGATCGTTTGCACTCTGGGCGCTCTGGCTGGAGACAGAGCGCCCAGAGCTCTGGCCTGCCGCCTGCGCGCCGGAGGACTGGAGTTTCTGTCCCAGCTTGTCGAGGGACTGGGCAAGAGCCTGCTCGCCGTTTTTGGCCGACTGTGCTGCCTGTGCTTTCTGCTCGCTCTCGGAGGCATTCTGGGCCTGTACAACCTGATCCCGCAGGGCGGCCGCGTCTCTGTCATCGGCATTGTCGATCAGGAGCTTGTCGAGCAGATCGAGTGCTCTGTCATAAGAGCCCTTCTCATAATAATCGCGCGCCAGGGCGAGCGTATTGTTCCGTGCCCTGTCTGCCTGGCTTCCGCTTCCCCTGCCCCGGAGCCCGAAAAAGAGACCGAGCCCGAGTGCCAGCGCGGCAGCCACTGAAATAGCGATGATAATAATTTTTTTTGTCTTCTCTTCCATCAATACTGCTCCTCTCTGGATGCACAATAGACAGGCTCAAGCTGATGATCAAGCCTTATTCGAGTTCCGGTTCATCGTCGTAGGACTGGGCCTCGCCGGGGCCTGCCGAAAGGCTCTGCGTCTGCTCGGCGGCCTCCTTGAGCGAAGCCTCGACCTGGGCGAGCAGAGCTGCCTTGGCCTCTTCGTCGGCCTTGGCCTGCGCGGCAGCGGCTGCCGCTGCCGCCTGGGCCGCCGCGATATCGTTCTGCATCAGCGACAGCATTTTTTCGATCGCCTCTCGCTGCGGCGAATCCGGATCTTTTTCGAGATAGAGTCTGTAGTCGCCGCCCGCGCCCTCATAGTTTTTAAGAGCCATGCGCGCGTTTGCGCGGTTGAGGTAGGCATAGGCATAGTCGCCGTTCTCCGCTATGGCCTTGCCGTACATCTCCTCTGCGAAACTGCTCTTCCCCTGCAGGGCAAAGAGATTGCCCATATCGAAATAGAAAAGGTGTCTGTATTTTATGGCCTGTGGAAGTCCCTTGCGCAGGGCGGAAATGGCGTCGGAATAGCGCTTCTCCTCCTCGTAGGAGGCAGCGAGATAGAGCCAGGCCCTCTCGTCTACGCCTGGGGTCAGGACGGCCTTCTCAAGGGCCGCAGCGGCCTCTTTGGGCCTGTTTTCGCGGAAGAGCTTCTCGCCCTCGGAAAGGCTCGCAGGAGTGGCCACCGGGACCGAGGCCGCCACCGCGCCCGCAGCGGCCGGAACGGCGTCGCTCTGCTCCGCGCTGCCGCCGGCTGTGCTGCCGCCGGTGACATCAGAGCTGCTGCCTGCGGCCTCCGATGCTGCGGCAGTGCTGCCAGAATCCCCTGCGCTCTGAGCCGGGGCTGGCTGGCAGCCCGGACCGCATACCAGGAGGAAGAGGACAAGGGCAGGCAGTACAGAGCGGCGGACAGAGAAGACTCCGCGCCCCGCAGTCTGGGATGGATTCAAAACAGCAGACAGCATGCACATGTATTCGGTCCTTATATCGGGAAGAAAAGCCCTTCAAAAAGGCGCCTGGCTGCCCAGGTGTCGCATAAACATCGATTCTTTACTATAATATACCACAGAGAACAGGCTCCGCGGTGCCGCACGGCGGCATATCCAGCGGTAAGTCCTTTTAATGGGTCCCGCCCCCGGGTGGGCAGACAGGACCGGAACGAGAGAAGCCCATGTCTTTCATTGTGGTACTCATTATTATTCTCGGCGTCGCTGTAGGCTTCTTGAGCTGGTTTGTGATCCGCATTGTCGCGGCTCCCCGCCAGACCAAGGCCATAGAGGATCAGCTTAAACAGGGTCATGTTGCAAGCGCCATCCGCGGCGCCAAGGCCATGGTTGCGAAGGATCCCCATAATGGAGAAGCACACTGGCTCCTGGGACTCGGCTATCTTTCGGACAACAAGCCGGAGCTTGCCCTGATGGAGCTCAAGCAGGTCGGCCAGCTGGGCGAATTCGGCCCGGATTTTACCGAAGCCGACTACCGCCGCCAGATCGCGGCCCTCTACGAACGCTTCAACCAGACCGAAGAGGCCCTCAAGGAGCGCATTCTCCTTACCAAGCTCGAGCCCAAATCGGCCATGAACTTCTATGAGGCTGGAAGACTCTTTGAAGACAGGGGCAACACCGACGTCGCCATCAACTACCTTCTGAAATCCATAGAGCTCGATCAGCGCATCGCACCGGCCCATCATCAGCTTGGACTCATCTACTACCGCACCAAGAGGCCCGTCGAGGCAAAAAATGAGTTTGAGCTGGCTCTGCGCGGCAATCCCGATGACTATGAGGCGTTTTTCTATCTGGGCAAGATAATGAAGGACATGAAGGACTATACAGGGGCCCTTCTCGCCTTCGAAAAGGCCACGCGGAGCTCGGCCTACAAGGGGAGAGCCCTTGTGGAACGCGGCGGCTGCTATATGAGCGAAGGCTCACTGGACAAGGCCATTCCCGAGCTCGAACGGGCTGTAAAGTGCATCAAGGATGAATCAGGGCCCGAAGCCCTCTATGGCCGCTATTTTCTGGCCATGTGCTACGAGAAGCAGAGGAACCTCGACAGGGCCATCGAACAGTGGGAAAAAATCTACAGCAAGAAGCCCAATTTCCGCGATGTCGCCGAAAAGCTCAGCGAATACCAGGAATACCGCACCGACGACCGCATGAAGGATTACCTTACCTGCGGACATGATGAATTTCTCGAACTCTGCAAGGCTATTGTACAGGGCCCCCTCGGGCTCTCAATACGGACTACAAGCGAGATATCGAACGGTGTCGATATCATCGCAATTCAGAATGATTCCGAAAAATGGCTCGGCGCAAAAAAAATGCCCCGCCTTGTGCGCTTTCTCAGAGTATCGGACATGCTTTCGGATTCGGCTGTGAGGGCTCTGATCGATCAGATGCAGACACTCGGCATGATACGCGGGGCAATAGTCACAAGCTCGAGCTTCCTGCGCTCGGCCTACGAATTCGCCGAGAACCGCTCGGTCGAGCTCTACAACAAGGATCAGCTCCAGGAGATGCTCCTTAAAACACAGGGACTCGGGTCCGGAACAAGGTGAAAATACTCTGTGTCTCCGACGAGGTGGACCCTGTGGTCTATTCGTCGAGAATCAGGGAGCGCTTCGGAGATGTCGCCTTTGTGCTCGCGGCCGGCGACCTGCCCGAGGATTACTTTGAGTTTATTGTGTCCATGCTGAACAAGCCCCTGATTTTTGTCCAGGGCAACCATGACAGGCTGCACCGGAGCCAGACCGAAAACTCGATCAGCTACGCTGCGGAGCATATCGGCGATGGATCGGCCGGCGCCACAGACGCCCGCTTCAGAATTATAAAGGAATCGGGGCTCTGCATTCTGGGCCTTCCCGGCTCGATACGCTATAACGGCGGGGACAACCAGTTCTCCGATTTCGAGATGTGGCTGCACCTCCTGCCTCTGCTGCCGAGGCTTTTTGTGCGGAAGCTCATCTACGGCCGCGGTGTGGATATTATTCTCGCCCATGCGCCCGTGAGGGACGTGGATGACGGCAGGGATCCCTGCCACCGCGGCTTCAGGGCCTTCCCCTGGCTTATCGCAAAGCTGAACCCGCGCTGGTTTGTGCACGGGCATGTACATCTCTACGATCTTTCGGTAGGACGCCTTTCAAAATCGGGCGCCACAGATATAGTAAACGCCTTCGGACACTGGATCATCGATACAGACGGGGGCTCCGATCAAGGAAAGAGCAAGTGAGCGACTGGTATGAAAACCTGGCCACCGAGGATTTCTCCAAGGCCAGGACAAAAGAGCTGCTGCAGCGCATATCGGGCCTTCTCGGCTCCGAAGAAGAGGACAGGCTTCTCTCTCTCGAAGAAGTAAAATCGATTCTGCGGCCGGGCAGCGAAACCTACGAGGGCATACAGGCTGTGCCTATCGACCTCATCGTGGGCAGCGAGGGCCGCTACCGTGATTTTAACCGGCACTTTCTGCCGCGCCAGGATCACCTGAAAAGCCGCTGGGTCCATGTCGATATGGCCCAGTACGCCGATGTGCCGCTGCCGCCCGTACGCCTCTATAAAATCGGCGGCGTCTATTTTGTGCGCGATGGGAACCACCGGGTCTCGGTGGCCAAGATGAAGGGCCAGACCAGCATAGACGCCGAGGTGTCGAGCCTTGATTCGGAGGTGGAGCTCAAGCCGGGCATGACTATCGAGCAGCTCAAACGCGAGGTGCTCAGCCACGAAAAGCGGAATTTCTACCTGCAGACCCATTATGGGGAGATTACGGGCGACGCAAACCTCGATTTTACAAGCCCGGGCCGCTACGAGGAGATACTCGAGCATATTCTTGTACACAAATACTTTATCAATCAGAACAGCCCGAAGGAGATACCTCTCCAGGAGGCCATCCGCTCCTGGTACGACAAGGTATACAGCCCGATTATCGCCTGCATCTCGGAGCTCGGCCTTCTCGAGCGCTTCCCCGGCCGCACAGCCTCCGATCTCTATGTCTACATAGTGAAGTACTGGGATGAGCTCAAGAAAAAATACGGCCTCTCCTTCCCCGTGGAGGAGGCGGCCAGGGATTATGGCGAGCTCTACGGTTCGGCCAGACCCGGCCCTTTCAAAGAGGCCTGCAGGAAAATGGCTTCAGGCATAAAAAGAATCCTCGGGATTATAGGCGGTCTTCTGACCAGAAAGGACTGATTTTCCGTAACCCGGGCCGGGGAAGGCGGTTTGCATAATGATAGCACGCGGGACGACGCGCTCTATCAATGCGATTCCTCCTTTTACTGTGACCAGCGCCTCCGGGGCCATCTCCTTGCCCTGGAGGCCATTTTTTACTATTGTTGACAGAAGGACAGCTCATCGGCTATTCTAGCTCGAACGTGTAAGCAAGGAGTCATCCATGGCAGGACAGTCAAAGAACTCCCGTACGGCAAGCGCCACCCAGCGCTTCTTTTGCCCCTGCGGCGGTGAAGTTAAAATGAAAACCATTCTCGAGAACGGCAAGCTCCATAACGTCGCTCAGTGCGAGAAGTGCAAACGGACCGAGCGCCGTCCCAGCGATTTTAACTGATAGCCTTACGGTGAGAAAAAAAGCCGCCCCCTCGGGGACGGCTTTTTTATTGCCTCTGCCGGCGGCGGCGGAGCCGCGCTAGACCCGCTAGGCCCGCTAGGCCCGCTAGGCCCGCCAGGCTCCCCTGCGCATCTCGCCGATGGCCCCGCGGATGAGCTCTTCGCTCTTCGCGACCGCCGCCGATACTTCCTGCTTGTCCTTGGGAGCGTCGAGCAGGCCGACAATTCTGATTTTATAGGATGAATTTTTAAGGCTGCTCTCTATGCCCTTGAGCGTCGCGATGCGCCAGCCGCCGTCCATGGCCACTACGACGATGGGAATGGATTCCTCAGCCATAATCCGCCGCACACCGCCCGAATGGAAGGCCTTGACCTCCCCGTCACGCGCCCTCGTGCCTTCGGGGAATATCACGGGGTCGAAGCCGGACAGCCTGCAGCGCCGCGAAAAGCGGTCGAGGGCGTGAAAAGCCTGAGCCGGATCCACCCTGCGGGCAATCAGGCAGTGGCCCTGCGTTCTGAGTATCATCGAGAGAAAGGGAATGCCGGCGCCGAGCTCGCGCTTCGCGACAAACCTGAGCTTTTGGCCCTGGAAGACCTGTATCAGCATGAGGATATCGAGCATGCTCTGATGATTGGACACAAGGACAAAGCGCGGAGGCAGTCTGCCTCTGCCCAGCCTGTCATCTATCTGGACGGAAAAACCGCGGTATACCCTGAGAATGGATACAATAAGGCTGACAACGTGGGCTGTCTCGCGCTCGGAAAAGGCCATCCAGCCCCTGCGGTTGAAGACCCTCGAGAATTTGAGCAGGATGTCGTGCCAGGCAAAAAGGAGAAGAACCGAACATATCACCAGGGTGTTCATAGAAGCTCCTCAACCAGCTAATTCTTTATACTACGGAATCGATTCGCTGTGAAGCGCGGGCTTCCATATTGACAGGAGAGCGCCATTCTGGTAGTTTTCTACGATAGTTACTGTTCCGGCAAAGCCGGAAATATGCCTTTAAAGGCCAGTAACGGAGGGTTTTCCTTTGGGCACGATGATCAATAAATCCGCCGAAAAGCGGCAGCGGGAGAGTGTAAAGCTCCGCCTCGCCAACAGGATGAAGAAGAGTCAGATCCGTTCTTCAGCGAAACAGGTTGAGGTCGCCGCTCATGGCACAGACAAAGCCGCCGCCGAGGCAGCTCTCAAGACCATGGTAAAAGAGATCGATTCCGCCGCCCGCAAGGGTGTAGTAAAGAAAAATGCGGCCGCGCGCAAGAAATCCAGAATGCAGCGGCTCGTCAACTCGATGAAGGCATAAAACCTGGCGGCTTCCCCGGGCTGCCAGCGCTGCTGGCTCTCCGGATGCACGGAGCCGCCGGATTCCGCCTTTTCTTCTGTTTTTTTCTGAAAGAGTACAGAAAAATGGTTCGCGGCGCGTAGAGCAGCAGGTGCGCCGCACGGAGAGAGTGGCACATGGCTGGGAAAGTGACAAAGGCAGAGCTGATCGAGGCCTTGCATGCTTCGACATCGCTCAACCGCAAAGAGATCCACGGCCTCATTGATGAGCTTTTTGATGAGATAAAAAGCGCCATCCTCTCTGGCAATACGGTTGAGCTGCGCGGCTTTGGCACCTTTGAGGTAAAAATCCGCAAAGGCCGCAAGCATGCGCGGAACCCGAAAACAGGCGCTATTGTCTCCGTCGAGGACCATGGCGTCGCATCCTTCAGACCTGGCCGCGAGCTTAAAAAGGCCGCATGGTCCCTCAGCCATACTGCATCCCCCTCTGCTGATAAAGATTCCAGTGCGGAGTAGGTGAAACCGCGGCCTTTTCCCCACTTCCTGTCTCTTTCCGGCCGTCTCTGTCTGTGTGAGGGCAGAAGCCATTAGCGTGCAGAGTACCTACAGAAAGGCTTGAATCATGGAGACAAAAAAGAGGATCCTTCTAGTCGATGATGAGCAGACCAGCCTTGAATTCTTCGATGTAATGCTTTCAAAGCTTGGTTTCGAGATCAAGAAGGCGGAGAACGGCGAGATCGCCCTGCAGACGCTCAAGCACTGGAAACCGGATCTGATCATGCTCGACAATGTGATGCCCAAGCTCTCAGGCTGGGAAGTCACAAAAATACTCAAGACAAGCAATGAATACCGCGATTTTTCGGATATTCCGATTATCATGCTCTCGGCCATGGACGATGTCCGTGACAAGGTCGAGGGGCTGGAGCTCGGAGCCGATGACTATATTACAAAGCCCTTCAATTTCAGCGAGGTGCTGGCCCGCATCAGGGCGGTGCTGAGGACAAGGGAACTCGTGAGCCAGATTGAGGCCCGCGATGCCCGCCTTGCCATCGCCGAGAAGATGAACCGCGAGACGCTCGAGCTTGCCAACAGCTTCAGAGACCCCCTCAATAGCCTTATCGAGGATTCGAAAAGGCTCAAACCCGTCGATGCCAGTACAAAGGCTTTTCTGGAACGGGCCAAGTCGGGCGCGGCGGATGCGCTGAAGAACCTTGACGCGGTCATCGAACGCGTATCATCATTGGAGCATGAGGATGAGGATCTGAAGAAGGGCGAGACTTCCCTCTCAGTCCTCAAAAAAAATCTGAAATCGGAAGACCGCTGATTCTGAACAGCGAGGAGGGCCGGAATGATTAGCGAAGAGAAGCGGAAGGTTGTCGATCTCTTTGCCCAGGGCAGAAGGCTCTACAAGCTTATGAATTTCCGCGAAGCGCTGAAGTATTTCGGCGAGGCGCTCAAGAACGACCCGAACGACGGGCCGTCCAAGGTCTATTACCAGCGCTGCCTTCACTATATCGATAACCCGCCGCCCGATGACTGGGATGGCGTATTCGTCTTCAAGACAAAGTAGGAAAGCTCGGGGCGCTATGTCGGGCACTGCGAAAAAATACCAGGAAGCGTCGATGATTGCCACGACCCTCGGGGCCGAGACAAGTTTTTCGGGGACGCTCAGATTTAAGGATTCGCTCAGAATACGCGGAAAATTCCAGGGTGATATAGATGCGACCGGAAGGCTCTATATCGACCCTGAAGCCGAAGTCGATGTAAAAAACATCAGGGCGACAAGCATTATTATAGGCGGCACCGTCCATGGCAACATCGAGGCGGCCGACCGCATCGAGATGCTGCCAAGCGCGAAGGTCTATGGCAATGTGAGAACCGCGCGGCTCCGCATCGCCGATGGCGTGATCTTCGAAGGCTCCTGCGAGATGATCCGCGATCCTGCCAGCTTCAGCCCCTTCTCCGGTTCGAACGAAGCGGCGGAATAATGGCAGCCCTCCTGCTCCTGGAATGAAAGATACAGTCGGCGCTGACAGTCTGCGCGCGGAAGCTCTCGAAGCCGCGCGCGCTCTGTTTGAGCTTCTCGGCGCAGAGCGGGACTCAGGCAGGGCGCATAGAGTCTGCTTTGCCGAATCCTGTACGGGCGGGCTTATTTCGGCGCTGTTTACTTCGATACCGGGCTCTTCGGAATTTCTCTGGGGCGGCTTTGTTGTGTATACGGTTGCCGCCAAGACAGCCCTGCTCGGCCTTGAAAAGGCCGATATCGACAGGGATGGCGTTGTATCGGTCGAGACCGCGGCAGGGATGGCCTCCGCTGCCCTCCTTAAAAGCGGCGCGGATTTTTCCGCCTCGGTTACAGGCTTTGCAGGGCCGGGTGTGGAGCCGGGCGAGGCCGGACCTGGCCGTGTTGCCTTTGGCTGGGCCCGGCGCGGAGGCGGAAAGCCCGACTGCGCCGAGCGGCATTTTGCGGGCGGCAGAGACGCAGTGAGATTCGCTGCGGCGGCATTTGCCCTGCGCGGTCTCTGCGCGCTGATACAGGGAGCCCCGGACAGAATCGGAAAATAGGGCCTTGATTCGGGCAGCAGGCGTCCTGGGAGCTTTACTTGACAGCGTAAAGTGGGAGGTCTATAGTACTAGACAAGGCTGTCTTGCTGATGCGGTTTTTCCGCCTTGCCCCGGTTTTCTAATACCGATGAGGCTGAAGACAGTTTCCGGGCTGGAGCTTTTGCCGGCCCCGCGGATTTGATGAGAGAATCCCCACACATTAAAGGCAGACGAAACGGAAAATAGCACGACCTTTAGGGCCGCAAATTGTGAGTAAAACAAACAATGAGCACAATGCAACAGCGCAGGGAGAAGCCGATGGCGATTATACGCAAAAAGCGGCCTGTCGATCGGTCCGAGTCTGATTCTCAGCCCGGTACCGCTACCGAATCACAGCCGGAGTTCTCGCTCGACGAAAGCGAAACAAGCCAGGATGAGCGGGACGCCGCCGACAGGGCGGAAGCAAGCTACCGCGCGGAGGAAGAAGCCGAGACAGGCCAGCCTCAGATTCAGACTGAGGCCGCTGGCGGAGAAATGCCCTACGCAGGCGGCTCTGACATCGATGCCTCACCCGAAGCAAAGGTGCCCGCGCCGGTGCGCGTCCGTGTAAAAAGGCGGGCTCCGGGCGGCCGAGGCTTTGACAGGCCCGAGGCCGATGCAGCTCCTGCGCAGCAGCGCATGGAACGCGACAGCGCGCCAAAAGCCATAGAGCCTGTTCCGGCTGTTCACAGCCCATCCTACAGCTCCACCAATTATGCTGGAAATTATGTTAATAATGCTGAAGGTCAGAAACAGGAACAGAGCGAAAACAGATCCAGACTTTCGATAAATGATCTTACAGTTATGGGCATAAAGGAACTCCGCGATCTTGGTGCCAAATATGGCATCAACCACGAGGAGATGATCACCTTTAAAAAGCAGGAACTGATTTTCTACATTCTTAAGGCGCACACGGACCACGGCGGAATTATCTATGCCTATGGCTCGCTCGAAATACTGCCCGATGGCTACGGATTCCTCCGCTCGCCCCAGAACTCCTACCTGCCCGGTTCAGACGACATCTACATCAGCCCCTCGCAGATACGGCTTTTCAACCTCAAGACGGGCGATACTGTCTATGGCCAGATACGCAGTCCCAAGGAAGGCGAGCGCTTTTTCGCGATGCTCCGCGTCGAGCAGGTAAATTTTGATGAGCCCGCCGTTGCACAGAACCGCATCCCCTTCGAAAACCTGACACCGCTCTATCCGAACAAAAAGCTCAACCTCGAGACGACTACCCAGGAGATTTCGACACGCATAATCGACCTCTTCTGCCCGATCGGCAAGGGCCAGCGCGCCCTCGTCGTGTCGCCCCCGAAGAGCGGCAAAACCATACTGCTGCAGAAGATCGCGAACGCGATTACGACAAACCACCCCGAGTGCTACCTCATCGTGCTGCTTATCGATGAGCGCCCCGAGGAGGTCACCGATATGGAGCGCACCGTAAAGGCCGAGGTTATCTCCTCAACCTTCGATGAGCAGGCCACGCGCCATGTCCAGGTTGCCGAGATGGTCCTCGAAAAGGCCAAGCGCCTTGTCGAGCACGGCAAAGACGTGGTGATTCTGCTGGACTCGATAACAAGGCTCGCCCGCGCCTACAACCAGACCGTGCCCACTTCGGGCAAGATCCTTTCGGGCGGCGTTGATTCGAACGCCCTGCACAAACCGAAACGCTTCTTCGGCGCCGCGCGCAATATCGAGGGCGGCGGCTCCCTCACTATTATCGCAACCGCCCTTGTCGATACTGGCTCGCGCATGGACGAGGTTATTTTTGAAGAGTTCAAGGGCACGGGCAATATGGAGATCAATCTTGACCGCCGCCTTGCCGACCGCAGAACCTTCCCCGCCATCGATATAAAGAAATCGGGTACGCGCAAGGAGGAGCTGCTGCTCACTGATGAGGAGCTGCAGAAACTCTGGGTTCTCCGCAAAGTTATAAGCCCGATGGACGATGTGGAGATCATCGAGCTTCTGATTGACAAGATGACCAAAAGCAAGAATAATGAGGCGTTCCTGAAGTCTATGAATACCCCGATAAGCGGGGGAGACTGATAGACCGTCCAGGCTGGTTTTCAGACATTTCAAGCGGCATCCGCGCACGGAGGTTTTGTTATGAAGAAGGGAATTCACCCTGTCTATGAGCTTACAAAGATCACCTGCGCCTGCGGCAATGTCATCGAGACCCGTTCGACGGTGAAGAACATCCAGGTGGAAGTTTGCTCCGCCTGCCACCCCTTCTTTACCGGCAAGCAGAAACTCGTCGACACCGCGGGACGCATCGAGCGTTTCAACAAGAGGTATGGCATCAAATCTGGCGATGCCAAGACCGAAGCCAAGAAATAAAGCTCAGGGCCGGCTGCGCCTTCCAGATATCTGGACAGGGCGCCCGGCAGCGATAGAAAAGCCGCAGGCACAGAGTGTCCGCGGCTTTTTTATTGTCGAGCCCCCGCCCAGTCTGCTGTCATGCAGGGTGGCCCCGAGGCCCCGCTCTCCATCCCTGTCCGCGGCCCTGAGAAGCAGAAGGCGCGGAGTCCCAGGTCTTTTACTCTCCTTCGATGAGCTTCGCGAGCCGCGCCGCTGCCCGGCCCCGGTGAGAGACACGGTTCTTCTCGGCGGGACTGAGCTCCGCGACGCTCTTTCCAAGCTCAGGCAGGTAGACAAGGGGATCGTAGCCAAAGCCGCCCTCCCCTCTCGGAGCCCTGAGGAGTTCGCCCTCGCAGGTCTCCTGCACTGCATAGAAACGGCTCTCCGAGAGTATGAGCACAAGGCAGCAGACAAAGGCACAGGCGCGGTCGCTGAAGCCTTCAGTATTCTTAAGAAGCAGGGCGTTGCGCTCGGGGGCCTCGAGTTTTCTGCCATCCTCGGAGCCATAGCGCGCCGAGTAGATGCCAGGGGCGCCGCCGAGGGCGCGTACTGCAAGGCCCGAATCGTCGGCGAGGGAGGGCCGCCCAGTGAGGGCATAGAGGGCCCGCGCCTTGATAAGGGCGTTGTCGAGAAAGCTCTGGCCGTTCTCCTCCACATCGAAATGAGCGATGCCTATCTGCGAAGGGGCCTTGAGAATATGCCCGGGGAAAAGAGGACCGAGCTCCCCGAGCTTATGCATGTTTCCAGTTGCCACAAGAATTTCCATGGCTCTGACGATACACGGAAGCCCTGTCTCTGTACAGGCTCAGCCATGAACAGGAGACGCAGGCAGAGGATGAGCAGCTCGGAACCGGACATCGGAAGGGGCGGCTTCTTCATCAGAGGGAAGGGGGCTGTTCTTTCCAACTCTGAGATAATAGAGGCCTGAATCGACTGTGCCCTTAGGTACGCCGAGCAGCTGGGCGATAACCGAATTGGGCACAACAGGCCGGAAGCGTCTGAGATCGAAGAGAGCCCGCTTGAAGCGGAGGCGCTCGGCGCACAGCGAGTGCTCGATTTCATCGCGCTGATAGGGATCGGGATCCCCGCTGAGCCTTTCCTCGAGCAGGCAGATGCGCGCCCAGCTTCTGTCCCTTCTCGAAATAATATACTCGTGGCGCCGCCGCTCGGGTTCGAGATAGCGGAGGGCCTGTCCGATGAGGGCGCTGAGCCGGCCGGCGGGGATAGAGAGAAGGCGGGAGAGACGCGCCGTATCGCGGTCATTGGAGATCCATGCACATTTTAGATAGAGGAAGAGGAGCCGCTTTTTCATGGCCTCGGTCTCGCTCGCATTGAGGGGAGAGGGAAGGTTGAAGTCGCCGGGAAAGGAGATCATGCCGGATGCCGCTTCCCGCGATTCTGCCGTCCAGGATGGAAGGGCAGGCGGCATGCCATCCGGGGAGAGGGACTCATGGGTCTGGGCCCGCAGCGCGGGCTCGGGCTCATGGGCCTCAAAATTGAGCCGCGCTGCGCGCACACAGACTGTCGAGCGCAGCCGGTATTCCTGCTGCTGTCTGTGAAGGCTCCTCGCCATAAAGCCGAGGCCGCTGCAGAGATAGGCCTCAAATGGCAGTCCCCGGTCGACATAGCGGTCTATCATTTTTTCTATGCGGTTCCTGAACTGATAGAGAGCGTCGGCAGCCTCTTCCCGGTCCCGGAAGCCATAGCGCCTTGGCTCGCGGTAGACCCTGTCCGCGATCTCCTCGACGATGGCTCTTTTTCCGCCGCCCTGTTTTCTGTAATCGGAGACAAGTTCGTTCAGACTTTTAGCCATAGCACCTCCTCTGAATCAGCTGAGATTGGCGCGAGTCTGATAGCAAAAACCGTGCCGCAAAAGAGGCTGGCAGAATGCCGGTCTGCGGGAGTCCGGGGAGAATATTCTTGTTATTTGTGCAGATAGAAGGAAGCGGGCCATTTCCGGCCCGCAGGGGCCCTTAAAATGAGCCCCTGCGGGATTTAATATTCATCAACATAGAGGGGCATCCAGACCGTCACGGCCATCCTGCAGCATCCGCGATGGCGGCCACAGGCATGACCTATGAGGCAGATTCTAGCGGGGAAGAGAATCAAAGGCAGGCGCGAAGGCGGCGACAAGCTTTTCGCTGACTGTCTCTACAGTGCCGGGCAGGGAGAGACCTGCCGCGAGCCTGTGTCCTCCCCCGCCAAAGCTCTGCGCTATGCTGCCCACATCGACAAGCTCGCGGGCTCTGAGGCCGACTGTGCAGTTGGATTCATTCTCCTGCCGGACAATCATGGCGGCCTCGGAGCCCGCCACGCTGAGAAGGAGCTGGTAGAGCATATCGGAATCGCGGCTTTCCAGGCCGTAGCGCTGCTGATCTTCGAGTGTCATCGAAGAGACGAGGAGACGGCCGTCGTAGAAGGATTCGGTGCGGCGGAGTATTTCGCCCATGAGCCTGCGCGAGAGCAGGGTCTTGCCGCCATACATCATATTGAATGAGCGCTTGGGGCTGGCTCCCGCAGAGACAAGGCGTGCGGCGGCCTCGAAGGTCGGGGCGCTCGATTCGTCGAGGTGGCGGAAAAAGCCTGTATCGGTGCAGAGGCCGAAAAAGAGATACTCGGCTTCTTCCTTTGTGGGATGGGAGCCTGATGCCTCGATGAGGGCAAGGATGAGGAGTGTGACGGCCGGAGCCTTGGGATCGATATAGAGCACAGCGCCAGAGGCAGAACCCGAGGCATGATGGTCGATAAACGCGAGGGGAACCTGGGGCAGGGAATCGGCGACCTCCCCGATGCGGGAGAGGCTTGAGCAGTCCAGAATGAGGGCTGCCGCTCCCTCTGTCGGGCTGTTCTGAGGCAGCCGGGGCTGGAAGCGGCTCTCGTAGGGCATAACCTCTGTCCGCGAAAAAGGACCCGCGGAGAGCAGCACTACCTGCTTGCCCTGCCGCCTTAAGAAGGAGCCGAGCGCGAGCTGCGAGCCGACACAGTCTCCATCGGGTTCCTTATGTCCTATAAGATAAAATGTCCCGTGCAGCCCGATAAAGTCGAGCAGCTCGCGGGGAACGCTCTTCATAAAAATCCGCCCTTCCGCAGAGAACTGTCCCACAATCTGCCCTGCAGAAGCGGGCCGCCCGAGGGCGGCCTGCGCTTTTTCCGCGAGGAAGAACTGGAACATCATCAGCAGAGAGAGAGTGTATCAGAATTCAATCTTTATGTCGTCACCGTTGAACTTGTCTTTGGCCTGGGAGGGATCCAGTATGCCCCAGGTGATATCGGTATTGCTGGCGAGGGCATAGAGCTTGACATGATCAGGCTTTCCCTCCTTGAAGAATACAACCATATATGGATAGCTCGGATCGGTGCCCCTGATAATCTCGGCCTTTCCACCCGCGGTAAACCACTTGCTGGGGAGATAGGCATTGGCTGTACCGGCGAGGCCCTTCCGGTAGACTACGCAGTATCCATCGGCGTGCGCATATATTTTGACGACATTGAGACGCACTGGATAATATTCCGATGTATCGGCCCCGACTACAGCGGCAAGAAGAAGGGCAAAGAGGCAGGTGACTATGAGTCTGCGCTTCATGGATAACCTCCACATCTCGATATCATAGAGTATAAACCGCCTTTCCGCTATTTCAAGTTATTACTATACTTCCATTTATGAAAAGCGTTTCCGGACAGAGGAAAAGAGGGCCGGCGGCCCGCGGAAAGGGCAGGGAGGAGACAGAGAGGACGGCTTTGGCGGAAGGACTCTATCGCGTCCTTGTGCCGATCTGGCCTGACGCGCGGCCTCTGCTGCACTACAAAAGCGATTTTGAGCTCCTTGTATCGGTGATTCTCTCCGCTCAGTGTACGGATGAGCAGGTGAACAGGGTGACTCCGGCCCTCTTTGAGCGCTGGCCGGACGCGAAGGCGATGGCGCAGGCCACACAGGCCCAGATGGAGGGCATGATACACAGCGTGGGCTTTTTCAGAACAAAGGCTGAGCATCTGATCGAGATGTCGAAAATACTGGTGAAGGACTATGGCGGGGCCGTGCCCCTGACTATGGATGAACTTCTGGGCCTTCCGGGGGTGGGGCGCAAGACGGCCAATCTGGTCTATTCTGCCTGCGCCGGCGGACCCGGCATTATTGTCGACACCCACGTGGCGCGGGTCTGTCTCCGCACAGGGCTCTGCGAAAACGATGATCCCGCCCTCTGTGAAAAGCGCATAGCCGCAGCCCTGCCCGAGGAAAAATGGACAGCCTTTTCGCACGCGGTAAACCGCCATGGCAAGTTTGTCTGCAGGGCGAGGAAGCCCGCGTGCGAATGCGGAGAGGAGTGCCCGGCAGCAGACATCTGCGCTCATGCGGGCTGTGCAATAAAGCGCGGCGCAGGGCGGGCCGGCTGACTGGCTGCATTCCTGCGGTGGCGGCTGAAATGCAGCCAGAGGCGGAGAGGAACCAGCCCGGGGTTTTAATTCAGGCTTTCCTGCGCTATTCTTCTGAATAGCTATGAACAACAAAGATGAAAAGTGGGCCCTTGTTACCGGGGCATCTGGAGGGCTTGGCGAAGCCTTTGCCCGCAGGCTCGCAGCGGAGGGCTGGAATCTGCTGCTCGCCGCCCGCAGCCGCGAAAAGCTCGAAACAGCAGCGGCAGAAGCGAGAAAACTGTCCGGCAGAAATGCCGAGATATTCCCCTGCGACCTGAGCGGGGACAGGGCAGGCAGGCTTCTTTATGATGCCATCGCGGCCCGTGGAATCAAGGTAGACCTAATTATCAACAATGCCGGGGCGGGTCTCTTCGGTGAAAGCGTTGAGCTGGATCAGGACAGAGTCGCCGCCATGCTGCGCCTTGATGTGCTGAGCCTTACGGAGCTTTCGAGCCTCTTTGGCGCCGACATGAAGGCCCGCGGCAGCGGCTCTATTCTAAATGTGGCCTCGGTCGCGGGGCGGGCACCCATGCCCTATTTTGCCTCCTACGGCGCGGCCAAAAGCTATGTATTCAGCTATTCGCTTGCCCTCCGCGCTGAACTTGCTCCCTATGGCGTCAGGGTATGCTGCCTTCTTCCGGGCTATATCCGCACTTCCTTTGACAGCAGCGCGGGCATTACAAGCCCCAGATACCGCGCCTTTTCCGACCGCAACGCGATGAGCCCCGAGGCTGTGGCCACATGCGGACTTGACTGTCTAAGGCGCGGCAGGGGCTACGCGGCGGCAGGCCTTATGAATAAACTCTCCCTTTTCGGCATGGCACTGCTCCCGGTATCGAGAATCCCATTTATTATGAAACCTACACTCGACAGTCTGATGAGTTCGAAGGAGAAAAAGTAATGAGCGCCATAGACAATAATTTTTCCGTTGTAAAAAAGCTCCTCTCGGAGGATCCCGATCTCGCTTTTAAGGCGGCCCATGCCTTTGCGGCGATGAACTGGGGGGTCCATTTTGACAGGACTTTTGGCGGCGGCAGGACCAATTCACTCGGACTTATGTACTTCAGACTCACTCCGCTCTGCAATCTGCACTGCGTAATGTGCGGACAGAGGGGAGACAAGGGCATACTCAAGGGCGATTTCGCTGTGGAAGAAGCCAAAAAAATTGTGCCCCTTGAGACCTATATGAAGCTTGTCGACGAGATAAAGCACAAGCGGCCGGTTGTCTATCTCTGGGGCGGCGAGCCTTTTTTCTACCCCGATCTCTTTCCCCTTGTCCGCTACATGATGGACGCAGGCCTCCTTGTATCAATCAATACCAATGGCACTACCCTCGCGCAGAACGCCGAGCGCATTGTCCGCGAAAAGTGGCACGCCGTATTTGTCTCGCTCGACGGTTTCGAGGAGACCAATGACAAAATACGCGGCGAAGGCTCCTACCGCCGCGTTGTTGAAGGCTTTAAGGAGATAAACCGCCAGAAGGAAAAACAGGGCTCACATCTTCCGCACATGGGTATTGTAACAACTGTCAGCAATCTGAATTACCGCGATCTGTACCGTCTCGCAGAGGCGGCGCAGGAATTCAAACTCTCCTGGCACATCTTCAATCTCGGAACCTATACAAACGATGCAATTGTTGCGAAGCAGCGCGTATTCATGAAAGAAAAACTGGACACCGATATCAAGTGTCTCCCTGCATTTGCAACAGGCCACAACGATGGCATCGACGGTCAGGAATTTTACGATGTGCTCACTAAAATTCATGAGATGCAGAGCGATCACCCGCGCATTACCGTGCCCGCTCTCGAACCGGACAAAATCAATATCTATTACCATCAGCTTGATACGCTGGTCCGCACACACTGCACTGTGCCCTGGAGCCAGGCCAATATCGACTACAACGGCAACGTGCACTTCTGCGCAGACTATCCCGATTATGTGATTGGCAATATTAAAGAACAGTCATTCTTTGATATTTTCAACGGCGAGCGCGCGCAGAAATTCCGCAATACGCTTAAAGAGAGCCCCGACGGCATCTTCCCGGGCTGCGTGCGCTGCTACCAGAATATGCTCTGCGGCCGCAAGGTTAAGGGTTTCTAGAAGTGCCCGGTCCATGGGAGGAAATCCGATGAAAATACGCAAAGCCGCAGACGGAGACGCCGAAATCTGGAACAGGCTCGTCTTTGCGGTCAAACCGGAAGACCTCCCCGGGCTTTTCAGGATGACAAAGCCGAGGGTCTGATTAAAAAGCTGGAACTGGAAGTATTTGACAACAATCCCGTGGCCATTGAACTGTACAGAAAGCATGGATTCTCGGAAGAGGGCCGAAGAAAAAAGAGCATACTAAAGAACGGAGTCTATATCGACGTCATTCTGATGGGTATATGGCTCGATTAACCCTGCTGCGGCCTGCCGCTGATCCAGCCCCGGCGCGGCAGGGGCCGCAGAGCTGATACGCCGCCAGAAGCCCATGACAGGCACGGCGGACAGTGGCACTGAAGCACAGCGGCCGCTGCCGAGCGTGCATAGGGCATGGAAGTTCAAGAAAACGGGCAGCCTCTGGATTTCGATGATCCCGTGGCTCTGCTGGCACGCGGACGCTTTGGCATCAAGTATCTCTTTCCCTATCAGCGCCTTGTTATAGCCAATATTCTTGATGCTTTTGATGAGAGAGAATGGGCCGGACCAGTGCAATCCTTTTCCGTTTCGGCCCCGCCGCCCCGCGAAGATGCAGACGGCGGGCTCTCCGCAGACCCTGGCAGCGCCGATGAAGAATGGCCCGAGAGGCCGCCCGCAAGGCAGATTGTTGTACTGCCGACGGGCTTTGGCAAATCCATCTGTTTCCAGGTACCAAGCCAGATGCTGCCCGGCCCGACCCTCGTGGTCTATCCTCTGCTCTCGCTTATGGCCGACCAGAAGCGCAGTCTCGAGGCACGCGGTATAAAGGCCGCACTCTTCCGCGGAGGCATGGAGGCGGGGGAAAGACAGGCAGCCGAAAAACAGGTTGAGTCCGGCGAGGCAAAACTCATTATAACTAATCCTGAATCCCTCGCAAAGGGAAGGCTCCCCGATTTTCTGAAGAGACAGAGGATAAGCCATCTTGCGATAGATGAGGCGCACTGTGTCTCAGAATGGGGCGAGACCTTCAGACCCTCATATCTGGAGCTGGGCCGCACCATAGAGGAGCTCAGACCCGCCACCACAAGTGCCTTTACGGCGACGGCGAGTCCAACCGTATTCAAGGCCGTATCGGCGCATCTCTTCGGCGATGAGCCCTACAGGCTCGTCGAAGGGGATCCCGACAGGCCCAATCTGCACTATTCAGTGCTGAAAACGCTCTCAAAGCTGCACACGCTCGAAGAGCTTGCCGGCCGGGAACAGAAGCCCTGCATTGTCTTCTGTTCTTCACGGAAGGGTACGGAGCTGCTCGCGCTGAGACTGAGGGAAAGGCTCGGACGCTCAGATATTCGCTTCTATCATGCCGGACTCGAAAAGGCTGAGAAGAAAAAAATCGAAGACTGGTTTTACCAGAGCGCGGAGGGCACTCTGGTGGCCACCTGTGCCTATGGAATGGGTGTGGATAAAAAGAATATCCGGACTGTTATTCATTATGAGATTCCCGGCACTATCGAGGCCTACCTCCAGGAGGCTGGACGCGGTGGAAGGGACGGCCTTCCAGCCAGGGCGGTTCTTATAGTTGGAAGCGATGAGGCAAAATCCCTCGAGCGCGAGGCCGACAGATCGCGCCGCGAAAGGCGCAAGGCGATGATCGGCTATGCGCTTTCAGAATCGGGCTGCAGACGGGAAGCGCTGATATCACTTCTCGGGGCCAGAACAGAGAATCCCTGCTCCGGCTGCGACCGCTGCGATGGAAGCGCAAACCCCGATTTTGAAGGCGCCGCCGAAATAGCACGGCTTGCTGCGGCGAATCCACGGAGTCTGACGCTGAGCTCGGCCCGCCATTGGCTTCTTACGGAGAAGCCAGGCGGCCGCTTTATGCCAGGCTGCGGCGGCCTTGCCGGCTGGGCCAGGGAAGATGCCGATAGCGCCCTTGAATCGGCCCTGAGGCTGGGCATTATCCGGGAAAGAGAAAAGGGCTTCTGGAAGGGCCGGCTCGAGAAGGCACGGCCGCCCCGGAAAAGATAAAGGCATCTGCCCTATTTTGCAGGGGCTTTTTTCCGGGCCGGGGCCTCCCTGCCGCCGTCATCCTCGGCATCCTCATCCCCGTCCTCGCCTGCCTCCACCTTCGGAGAAGCGGGCTTGGGGGCCGGGGCGGCAGGAACTCTGGCCCCGGGCAGCGGGAATCTCATACCGCGCAGACCGCGTTTTTTGGGACGGCTCAGCACAAGCCCCACCTGTCTGAGCACAGCAGCGGCCAGAAGGAAGAAAAGGGCTGCGAAGATAACCCGCCAGTCCTTGAGTACGGCTATGATAGTTCCTGTCAGATCAGGGCTCAACAGTGGCCTCCTTGGCTTTTGCTGATTTCCTCGGCGGCAGGCCCGTAGATGCCCTTGGCGATCTGATCTTCATCCTTCTCGCCAATGCTCTCAAATGCGAGCCCGTAGAGCATATTTTTCTTTGCACCAATGGCCCTCGCCACTCTTGCCTTGAGGGGCCTCTGGCCGCTTGGATCGGAGAGCACAAGATCGACGGTGGCGCTGGGCTTAAGACGGGGCAGATTCTGATCGAGGGATACGAGTATTCCAGAGGCACTGATATCGACAAGAGAGACAGCCTGCAGATCCTCATGGGTATGAGAAGCCTGGGCATCGAAATAGCCGTGCACCTTGAGAGACCAGGCGAGAGCATAGCAGAAATCATGCACAAACTCGACCGCGGCGAGATCGACACAGCGGGGACCCCTGATACCCAGATAGGCAAAGCCGACCGCGTAGCGGTAATAGAGGATTGGATACCAGAGCGCAGAATTGAGCCCTTCGAGCGATTTCTGCCGGATAAAGCTGAGGATTTTGGAATCCGGCGAGAGGTCGTCGAGCCCATGGGCTGCGGCATAGGAAGAGCGGGTGATAATGCGGCCCTCGGGATAGGGATCGACTGTGGGAAGTCCGCTTTTGAGCGAGGGGAGAAAGAGAGCACGGCCCAGCTCGGCAATGGTCTCCTCGGCGAGATCGGAGGGCCAGCGGCCCTTGCTGTACATGACAACCCGGCTTTCATCGGCCATGTCGGCTGCCTTCTGTTTGAAACGGTCCACAATGCCGTTGAGGGATTCGCTTGCGAAGGAGCTCTTCGGAGCGTACAGCTCGGTGTATTCCCTGCAGGGCGGACAGGGCAGTTCAAGCCCAGAACCGGGGAGAAGGAGGCTGGCCTCGAAGCCTTTGGGCGGAGCAACGCGGGGCCAGCGTCTGAGCAGATCGCGGTACATGGCCTCGGGGAACTCAAGCTCGAGCAGGGCCCTGTCCACATTTTTAACTCTCGTGGTAAAGGTCATGGCCTGCCCGTGAAATTCGAAGTTTACCGACACTGAGTCCCAGGCTCTAAAGGGAGGCTGATCCCCCTCCCCGCCCTGGGGCAGGAAACGGATAAGCCCATTTTTCGGCGGCAGAAAACGGCAGCGGATCCCGCCATGGGGTCCCTGAACGCGGGCGCTCAAAGAGGAGTCTGCCGCGTTCGAGATAATAAATTCTCTCTCAACTTTTTCGATGCGAGCGGCCATGAGATGTCCTCCCGTGAATTACCCATTATAGTATAAATTCCGTGAAAAAACAGCGTACCTTGATGAACAGTGAGACAGCGCTATAGAATGTTACCAAAGGGAACGTTATCCTGTTCCAAAATGGAACGCAATCATGGAGGATTCCTCGATGGCCGAGTTTAAGAATCTCGATACAGCGGCTGCCTATAAAAAACTGGGGCATCTTGCCGCCGCGCCCGATCTGAGCACGCTTCTGAATGCCGGGCGCATAGCCGGCGCGGCCATTCCCATGGGCGGCGGGCTCGAATTCAACTACGCGGCCAGTCCCGTCGACAGAGAAAGGCTTGAGCTGCTCGCCGAGCTCGCCAGAGAACAGGAGCTTGTTGCCAAGTACGGACTTCTCGCCCAGGGCGAAGTGATGAATACCGGTGAAAAACGCATGGTGCTGCATACCCTCGCACGCGGCGAGCTCGCGGGGCCAGTGGTAAAGGACGGGCGGGATTACCGCGCCTTCTATGAGGGCGAACGGAAGAAAATCGCGGCCTTTGCCGAGGATGTCCGCTCGGGCAGGCTCACTGGCTCATCGGGCAGGAGTTTTACCACAGTTGTGCAGATAGGCATTGGCGGCTCCGATCTCGGCCCCCGTGCCCTCTATCTGGCCCTCGAGCGCTGGGCAAAAGCGAATGGACGCGCAAAGCTCGCGGCACGCTTTATCTCCAATGTCGACCCCGATGATGCCGATTCTGTGCTCAATTCGATAGACCTCGAGAGAAGTCTCTTTATTCTGGTTTCGAAGAGCGGCACAACCCAGGAGACCCTCGCCAACGAGAATCTCGTAAAGGAAAGGCTTAAGGCGCGGGGGCTCGACCCATCCAGACATTTTATCGCCGTGACGAGCGAGACAAGCCCCCTCGCGAAAAATCCCGGCTACAGGGCATCATTCTTTATGGATGACTATATTGGCGGCAGGTATTCCTCGACGAGCGCGGTGGGTGGAGCCATTCTCTCCATCGCCCTCGGTCCCGACACATTCGAGGAGCTTCTCGAAGGCGCCCATTCCGAGGATCTGCTTGCCCTCAATGAAGATATTGAGAAGAATCCAGCCCTTATGGACGCGATGATAGGCCTCTATGAGCGCGATTTCCTCGGCATGGCGGCGACAGCGGTCCTTCCCTACTCCGAGGCCCTCTCGCGCTTCCCCGCCCATCTGCAGCAGCTCGATATGGAGTCCAACGGCAAGAGTGTGAACCGCTTCGGCGAGCCGCTCAATTACAAAACCGGGCCGCTTGTCTTCGGCGAGCCGGGCACAAATGGACAGCATTCATTCTATCAGCTGCTGCATCAGGGCACCGATATAATTCCTTTACAGTTTATAGGATTCCGTGAAAATCAGATGTCGGCCGATGTGGTTTCGGAAGGCTCTACGAGCAGGAAGAAACTCGATGCCAACCTGGCCGCCCAGATTGTCGCCTTTGCCCTCGGCAAATCCGATGAAAACAGGAATAAAAATTTTGCCGGCGGAAGACCATCAACCCTTATCTATGGGGAAAAGCTCGACGCCCGCGCCCTTGGCGCCCTTCTCGCGCATTTTGAAAACAAGGTTGCTTTCCAGGGTTTTGCCTGGAATATCAATTCCTTCGACCAGGAGGGCGTCCAGCTCGGCAAGAAGCTAGCCAAGGCTGTGCTTGCCCTTAAAAATGCCCCGGCAGATGGACAGGAAGCCCTGCTCGCGGCCTACGCGGGCATGCTCGGCATTGGCCCGGAGGCCCGCTGAAAATATGAACTCGAAGATTATCGCCTTTACGGGCGGCGGCACGGGGGGGCATATCTATCCCGGCCTTGCCATTATCGAGCGCCTCCGCGAAAGCTTTGACGGTCGCATTGTCTGGATCGGATCGGACAAGGAGAGCGACCGCAGAACGGTGAGCGAAGCCGGCGTCGAGTACTTCAGCGTGCCCTCGGGCAAGCTGAGGCGGCAGTTCTCGCTTCAGAATCTGGCCGACGCTTTCCGGGTTATCGGCGGCTATGCGGCCTCGAGGAAAATCCTCGCGCAGCTCAGGCCGGATATCCTCTTTTCCAAGGGCGGCTATGTGAGCGTCCCGCCCTGTGCCGCAGCGGCCAGTCTGAGAATCCCCGTCTTTACTCATGAATCGGATCTGACTCCCGGCCTTGCCACAAGGCTCAATGCGAAAAAAGCTGAAAAAATCCTTGTGAGCTATGAGAAAACGGTATCGCTGCTGCCTGAGGCTCTGCGCGGCAGGGCCGTAGTAGCCGGCAATCCTGTGCGCCCCGAGATACGCAGGGGCAGCGCCGAAAAGGGACGGGCCCTGCTGGGCGCCGATGGCAAAGACCCAATTGTGCTCTTTCTTGGCGGAAGCCAGGGGGCGAGGCAGGTAAATGAGCTCGCGGCTGCTGTCCTCCCCGAACTTGCGAGGAGAGCTGTAGTTGTGCACCAGACAGGCGAGGCCTGGTTTCCATCGGCGCCGGCCGCCTCCGCGCGCTATAAACCCTTTGCCTACATAAGGTCGGAGATGCCCGATATTCTCGCGGCCGCCGATCTCGTCGTCGGCCGCGCGGGAGCCGGTACCCTCTGGGAGAGCTCCGCTCTCTCAAAACCGATGGTGCTGATTCCGCTCTCGGGGAGCGGAACGCGCGGCGACCAGGTGGATAATGCGCGGCTCTTTGAGGCTGCCGGCGCGGCAAAGCTGCTCCTGGGCGAAAATGCCGTGCCCGCTGCTCTTCTTGAGGCTGTCAATTCCTTCCTCGACGACAGGTCCGCGCTGAAAGCAGCCGGAGAAAAGGCCCATGAGCTTGCGGGCGCTGACGCGGCGAAGACAGCCGCCGATCTCATTCTTGAGAGGATTGGAGCGAGATGAGTCCACTCGACTGGATATTCATAATAATTGTTATACTGCTCGGGCTCCGCTGCCTCGCGAGGGGCTTTGTTGCCGAGCTCATGTCCTTTGCCTCCTGGGCTATCGGCCTTGGTCTTGGCCTTGTGCTCTACAAACAGGCTGCAAGACTTCTTATCGAAACCTACCCCAAGGTGCCTCTGCCCGAGGCTGTCTCCTTTATCGCGCTCTTTTTGATTGGCTTTCTGCTGACGAGAATAATTGCGCAGGCACTCGGAGAGGGGCTTGAAGCGGCCAATCTGGAAGCGATTGACAAGATCCTCGGACTGGTCTTCGGTGTGTTCGAGGGCCTTGTGCTTGTATCCCTGCTGCTTCTGCTGCTCGATGTGATGAAGCCCCTTGTGGATACAAGCGGGCTCCTCGCATCATCCCGCTTTGCACAGATTCTGCTCCCCATAATAAAGCCCACCATCCAGAAGGTTCTGCCGGCCGCGCTGAACAGCATCCCGAAGTCTCAGGGTGCTGCTGGGGCCTCACATTCGCCCGCGGCCACGGGCGCAGGCAAATAGGGGGCGGCGCCGTGTTCGAAAACCTTCTTGCCCAGGATGCGGCCAAATCGCTCCTTCTCGCCGATCTGCAGGGGCGGAATTCCTCCGCCGCTGCCGCTCCGGCCCTGCCCCATTCAATACTGCTCTCGGGTCCGCCCGCCTCGGGCAAGATGACCGCGGCTCTCGAAATCGCCCGCGTTCTCTCCTGCGCCAACAGTTCGAAGCCGGGCGCATGGAACTGCACCTGCTCATCCTGCGCACGGCACCGTCTTCTCGCCCATCCTGACCTCCTGCTCCTTGGACCCTGCACTTTTCCCGAAGAGATAGACGCAGCCCTCGATCTCTACAAGAGAGCGCCCGCCAAGGCATCGGCCTTTTTCTTCGCCCGCTCAGTGCGCAAGATTGAAAAGCGCTTCGATGAAGCTCTCTACGACGGCGAGGAAAACCGCCTCTCGAAGGCCCTTCCATTTATCAGAGATATCGAGGAGGGGCTTGAAGCTTTTGCCCCTGCCTGGGGCCCATCGGAGGGCCAGGATGAGAAGGCAGCCAAGGCCCAGCTCAAAGCCGCCGCCGACATTGTCAAATCGGCAGGAAAGCTCGAGGCTCTGATCCCCGACAGCACACCGATCTACTGGATACGTTCGGCTGAAGTATGGGCCCAGCTCGCCCCCAATGGCCGTATTAAAACAATTATTATAGAAGAAGCCGACAGGATGAATGATGCCGCCAGAAACGCCCTTCTTAAAATACTGGAAGAACCGCCCGAAAGTGTCGAATTTATCCTTGTAAGCTCGAGAAAAAGCGCAATGATCGGAACCATTCTGTCCCGTGTCCGCCCCTATGAATTCAGGGGAAGAGACAAGGCTGGAAATGACCTCGTGCTCGAGCGCATTTTTAAGAGTCCACGCACAAAAGAGACAGCGGGCACCGAGACAGTTGAATCCTTTCTCGCAGCGCACCGGGCCTTCCCGCCCAAGGCCGCGCGGGAAGCAGCCAGACAGTTTCTCGCCACCGCCTTCGCCGCGAGGGCAGATTCCCTCATCGATCCCGGGCTCTCGCAAATGGCGAGCTACTTCGGCGCACAGAGCGCGGCCGGCAATGGAGCCGCTCTGAGCGCCCTCGATTCGGCCACAAAATCATTTGGCCAGAAGGATGACAGCTTTGCCGCATCCTTCCCCGCCTTTCTGGGTGCCCTCTGCGAGCTGCTCGAGATTTCGCTGAGACAGCCCGGAACTGGAACCGCCGGCACCCTCCTGCTCGAAAAATGGGCAGCCCTGATCCGGGATTCGCGCATTCAATATGAGGCTTACAACAGGAGTCCTTCTCTCCTCGCCGAAAGCCTTCTCTATGCGATGGAGGAAGCGTGAGCAGATTTATAGAGAGGGCCCTCGCCAAGGCCCCGCGGATGAATGAGGAGCAGCTCAGAGATCTGCTCGGCGCTCTCGCGGAAGAAAACTCAAGGCTCGAAACCGCCCTCGACTCCATGCTGGACGGCATTATTGTCTGCGATCTGACGCATGAACCAATAATAGTCAATAAGACAGCCGAGCGGATGCTGGGCCTTTCGGGGACTGAGCTTATGGACAGGCCGCTCTGGGAGAGCCTGTCTGACCAGGAGATGTCGGAGTTTTTCCGCAATGTGCTCGAAAGCGAAGAGAGCGCAATAGACCGTGAATTCGATATTGACTACAACGGCCGCACCCGTCTGATCGCAATTACTGTAACACCCTTTGTCTCAAAGGCCGGCATTGTCGGCAATATTATCCACCTCGAGGATATAACCGAAAAACGCAAGCGCGAAGCACAGCTGAGGAGGGCGGAAAGCCTTGCATCGCTCACAACCCTCGCCGCCGGTGTTGCGCATGAGATAAAGAACCCGCTTGCTGCGATCTCCATCCATATCCAGCTGCTGCAGAAAATGCTCAAGGCCGACAAACCGGTCGACAAGGCCGATATGGAGCATCATCTCGAAGTAGTAAACGAGGAGATAGACAGACTTAATAAGATAGTTGTCGATTTTCTCTTCGCTGTCCGTCCTATGGATGTCGAGCTCAGGGACGGGGATCCGAAGGAGCCTGTAGAGGAAGTCGCCGAGCTGCTAAAAAGCGAAGCAGAGAGCAAGAACATCCGCCTCAGTCTTAAGATCGCCGATAATGTTCCGCGCATACAGATGGACAAGCGCTACCTTAAGCAGGCGCTGCTCAACCTCGCCAAAAATGCTATTGCCGCCATGGAGGATGGCGGGACTCTCGGCCTTTCGGTCAGCGCTGATACACAGGATGTGTATATAGCCATCTCTGACACAGGCACGGGGATACCAGAAGATGTGCTCCCGAAAATCTTCGAACCCTACTTTACGACAAAGGATACCGGCACAGGCCTTGGCCTTACCATCACCTTCAAGATTGTGAAGGAGCACCAGGGAGACATCTCTGTTGTTTCAAAAGTGGGCGAGGGCACAACCTTCACCATAACGCTGCCTGTTCCCCAGAAAGAGCACAAGCTCATATCCTGGCAGGAAGACAAATAGGAAATTGAAACCATGCAGTTTACCGTTCTTGTTGTTGATGATGAGAAGAACATCCGCGAAGGGCTGGCCGAAGCACTCGGACTCGACGGCTATGAGGTTCAGACCGCGGCTGACGGCAGAGAGGGCCTTAAGGCCATAGAGAGCGGAATTGTCGATCTTGTAATAACTGACCTTAAAATGCCCGGCCTCTCGGGCGGAGAGCTGCTCAAGGAAGTCGCCGGACGCTATCCGGGACTCCCGGTTATTGTGCTCACGGGCCATGGGACAATCGAGGACGCGGTCGATGCGATGCGTTATGGCGCCTTCGATTTTCTGACAAAGCCGCCGAACATCGACCACCTGTCCCTGCTTGTAAAGCGCGCTCTCGAGAACCGGCAGCTCTCCATAAAGAACAGAGAGCTGCAGGCCGAGGTCGACGCCCAGCGCAAGACAAGCGCAATGATAGGCTCGAGCGCCGGCATGAAGAAGATACTCGATCTTGTGCAGCGCGTCGCCCCGACAAAGGCCAGCGTCCTTATAACAGGCGAATCCGGTGTCGGCAAGGAGCTCGTCGCTGACGCGATTCACAATCTCTCACCGCGTAAGGACAAGCCGTTTATAAAGGTCCACTGCGCCGCCCTTGCCGAAAGCCTCCTCGAGAGCGAGCTCTTTGGCCATGAAAAGGGCGCCTTTACCGGTGCAAATGCGCGCCAGAGGGGCCGCTTCGAACTCGCCAACGAGGGCACGCTCTTCCTCGACGAAATCGGCGAGATAAACCAGAATGTCCAGGTTAAAATCCTCCGCGTGCTGCAGGACCATAAATTCGAGCGCGTCGGCGGGGAAGATACAATCGAAACCGATGTGCGCATTATCGCTGCCACAAACCGGGATCTTAAAAAAGAGATCGCCGAGGGCCGCTTCCGCGAGGACCTCTATTACAGGCTCAATGTAGTGAATATACAGGTTCCGCCGCTCCGCGAGAGGGCTGATGATATTCCCCTGCTCGCCATGGCCTTTCTTAACGAGTTTGCCAAGGAGAACGGCAAGAAGGTCGAAGGCTTTGATCCCAGGGCAAGGGCAGCGCTCTACTCCTATTCATGGCCGGGCAATATCCGGGAGCTTCGCAACACGGTCGAGAGCGCGGTGGTCATGGCGCGGGGCAGCCTTATCGGCCTTGAAGATCTGCCTCCGACAATAAGCTCCGCACAGGGCGAGCACGATATACGCATTCCCTCGGGATCATCCCTCGCGGATGCGGAAAAGATCCTGATCCGTGATACTCTCGCCGAGGAGAAAGGCAATAAAAGCAGAACCGCCGAAATACTTGGAATAGGCAGAAGGACGCTCTATCAGAAAATAAGCGACTACGGACTCGAGGTTCCGGATGCGAAACCCGAGGATACCGGAGCCGGGGGATCCAGTGAAACCGGCGGCGGGGATGGCCAGGCGGCCGCCTCTGAGACGGCGGAAAAGCAATAAGGCAGGCGGCAGATAATATGGCTGAAAACACTGCAAAACTCTTTGACATTCTGGGGCCGGTGATGATCGGACCTTCGAGCTCACACACAGCCGGCGTGGCGCGCATCTCCTATCTCGCGCGCAAGCTCTTTCCTTACCCCTTTGAAAAAGCCAAGGTGAGCTTTTACGGCTCCCTTGCCCGCACCTATCGGGGCCATGGCTCAGACAAGGCGGCCGCCGCCGGCCTTCTTGGCATTCCGCCCGACGATGAGCGCCTGTCCAATTCGCTCGAGCTTGCGAAAGAGCAGAAACTCGATATCGAGATAGTGCCCGAGTACAATTCTCCAGAGCGCTATCATCCCAATACGGTCGTTATCGAACTCTGGGGAATGGGCCACTATACCCGCGTGCGGGGGGCCTCGATTGGCGGCGGCGAAATCCGCATCCAGTCGGTAAATGGCTATGATGTGAACCTCGACGGCTCTCTCGATGCCCTTCTCATTCAGCATAAGGATGAAGTAGGTGTAATTGCTATTATTTCCCATATACTGGCCGCCAACCATTTTAATATTGCGAGCGTATCCTCGCACCGCAAAGACAAGGGTGAAGAGGCTCTGCTTGTGATCGAAGTGGACGGCATTGTCGAACCGCCGGTAATTATGCAGATTCAGGAACTTCCTTCGGTGAGGGAAGTCGTGTATATTCCATCTATAAGCTCAATCGGGGGAAATTGATATGAACTGGAAATTTACTACTTCCCATGAGCTTTTTGACCGCGTAAACGAATCTGGGCTCTCCTTTGTCGACTTTCTGGTTGCGCGGGAGGCCTTCTATTCGAGCTCAAAGCCCGAGCTTGTCCGCGCCGAGATTTCGCGCCGGATTGGCATAACGAGAGCCTCCCTCGACAGAGGCCTCTCTGTGCCCCAGCGCTCTTTTTCGGGCATGACAGACGCCGCAGCCATCAAGCTTAAGGAGGGCGCCAGATGGCCGGTAGAAGATGAGTTCTTCAGGCTGGCTCTGACCTATGCAGTAGCTGTAAACGAGGTAAACGCCTGCGGTGGCAAGATAATTGCCTTTCCCACCGCCGGCTCCTGCGGCATTGTTCCTGGCGTTCTCTGGGCATACAGAGACGCCCGTGAGCCCGAGCTCAGCCCGGATTCGCCGCGCTTTCAGGATGCCTTTATTGTCGCCTCGGCAGTCGGAATTCTGATCGCCCAGCGGGCCACCCTGGCCGGCGCCGAAGGCGGCTGCCAGGCCGAATGCGGCGCGGCCGCCGCTATGGCGGCGGCTGGTCTTGCGAGTCTTCTCGGCGAGGATCCGCAGGGCGATCTCGACGCCGCCGCGCTTTCGCTGAAAAACACGCTCGGGCTGGCCTGCGATCCAGTCGCGGGCCTCGTCGAGGTGCCCTGCGTCAAGCGCAATGCATTTATGGCATCCAATGCCCTGACCGCGGTGTCGCTTATCAGGGCAGGGGTTCATTCAATTATTCCTTTCGACGAAGTAGTGAGCGCGATGAAGTCCATTGCCGACAGCATGCCGGCCTCGATACGCGAAAGCGCAGAGGGCGGCTTGGCCAAAACGCGCACCGGCGAGATGTACCGCGCGAAAATCCGCTAGCGGAAGGCAAAAATGCGCCAGCCGAAGCCGGGGCTAGAACTGGCCCCGGCTTCCCTCTTCGAGCGAAATAAGCAGCTCGATTTCGGCGACTGTGGCTCCGAGTTTATTTGCGATTATCTCTGCCGAAAAACCGCGTCTATAGAGGTCGAGGGCCGCTTCCCGCAGGGTCTTGGGCGGGATGACATCGGGCCCCTGGCTGATCTGCAGTGAGGGCTTATCGCCTCCGAGGGGCAGGCGGATAGGCTCCGTCTGGTATCCGGCCTGTTCCGGGGCGCCCCCGGGCAGGGCTGCCGGCCGCGCGTCTGTGTCTGGCTGAGCGCCCGCAGTCCTGGCGCCGCCAGAAGCGGGGGAAGCGCCGCTGGAGAGCCCGGCAGTGCCCGCGGGCAGCCCTGGCGCCGCGCTCCGGGCGGCAGGCGCAGTGGTCTGCCCGGCCAGGGCAGAGCCGCGCAGTCCGGGCGCCGCTGCCTCGGGCGGAGGCGCCCCGGCGATGCGGGATGCGGCTCTGCCGAGCTGCGTGTATACCTCAGCCTCGGTCTCCCGCCGCCCAAGCTCGCGTTTTGCGACACCGATGCGCCGGTCTGCCTCATCGAGCAGGTCATGGAGGCTTTTTACCCTGTCCTCGATCAGGCTGATATTTCTGTCTGTTGTCTCATTGAGCTCAATATTGAGAGCCCGCACTTCTTTGCGTATCGATTCAAGAAGGCTGTCGAGGGAAAGAGCCTTTTCTATTCTGCGCCTGAGCAGAAAGTAGATGAGGAAGAGACCGAGTATGTCGACGGCTAACAGTACAATAAGATCAGTCACAGACATCAGCCCGAGACATCAAGCCGGTTCCCCAGATGAGGATCGCGTACTACCTCTTCTGTTTTTTCGGCCTGCTGCTCTTCTTCTCCTTCCTGATTTTTGGCGCCTTTGGCGTCCTGCCGGGCGGCCCTGCCCTCTTTCCGTTCGCGGACAGGCGAAGTATCGACCTCAGCGGCGGCCGCTGCGCGCACCGCCTCTTTGGCTTCCTTCTGGCGCTTCTGCTCTTCCGCAGCCTTGATGTCGGCCTGAAGCACCGCGCCATCCTTCTCCGAAGCCTGGTCCTTTTCGACCTGGCTCATCTGCATGAGCATGGTTTGAATATCAATCGGCCTTATGGACATCTGGCGGACCTCGCTTGAGGAACTCATCGTCCGGTTCCTCGTACTTTGTCGTACGAATCTGCTGGTTCTCAAGATAGAAGGAAACCGTTTTCTGCTCCGTCCTGATATTCTCGGATATCTCCTTGATGCAGATCTTGACACCTGGATAGATCCTGCCCGATGCGCTTATTCTTCCATTTACCTTGAGATCATTGAGATAGCTTTGAATTTCATCGCGCTCTTTGGAAAGAGCCGATCCCTCTTCGAGGAGGTTTTTGCGCTGTTCAAGCAGGTCCTGCAGGGCCGCCGCCTTATCGTCCGGCAGCGTGCCCTTCTCTTTTTTAAGTATGACAAGTGTATCGATATTCCGGCCCAGATTCTGATTCTGGCTCTGCAGTTTGGATATCTGCTGCACGAGGGCGTCGAAACGCGCTTTGCGCTTGGGGTCGTAGCCAACCTCGATAACCGTCTCGGAACCGCCGACCGGCGAACCGATATTCTTCGCGTTTACCTCTTCGCAGGCGCTGTAGGAACCGCCGACAATTGAGGCGCGCTTGCCCTGGCAGATAATTTTTTTCGCTGCCACAGCCGTGGTGTTTATTATTCCATCAGAGACTACAATGTTTTCGCCAGCCTCGACATGGGCGTTTTCGACAAACTTGGCCCATACGTTTTTGCCGGCCTGTACTGCGCCGCCAGACTTCGCGTTTATGCCCTGATGGACAACTATATCTCCCTCAGCTTCAATTTCACATTTGCCAACATTGCCCCTGATCTCGATATTGCCCGAAGCTTTGACGGAGAATCCATCGTCCACATTGCCGGAGATTATCACATTTCCGAGGAACATGATATTTCCGGTCTTAAGGGAGACATCGCCATCGAGACTGAGCAGCTTTTCGACATTGATCTTGCCGGCTATGTAGGTCACCTGCCCGTTTATGTCTGCTACAACCGTGATTCCGTCGTCTGCGAGATGCACATTCCGGCCAAGCGGAGCGGCAATATCGCGCCCATCGCGCGCGGGTATTATCTTGCCCGTGACAGTGTGGCCGGGAACGCCCGGTTTCGGCGGGATCTTGCGGGCCAGAGGCTGGCCCTGCACGACGTTCTGTATAAGGCCGAGTTCCTTGAAGTTGACTCTGCCATCCTCCGCTTCCCGCAGTCTGAGCTTTGTTTTATCGGTCTCGAAGACAAACTGCATCTCGGCGTCTCGGCCGTTCTGGGGTTTCTGTCCCTCCGCGGCGAGCATCGGTTCACGGTAGGTGGGCTTGTCCTCGAGCTGCTGAAGCGCTTCCTGATTCAGCCCATATACTATGCGGTTGCTCCGCATAAAGCTGATAATGGCGTCTTTCGAGAGATCACAGCCGCCGGGGCCAGGCGGCGAGATAGTGACATATGCCTTCATCTCCTGATCTTCGATATCGACCGACATGAGCGCATCGGCCGCCGAATTGAGGATAAACTCGCCCACCTTTACATATTCGCCTGTGGCCTGCTTTACAAGCTCTTTTACAAGCTCCTCATCGTAATGCCGGACCGCTCTGGCTTCGAGTCTGTCAAAGGCCTGCCTTTCTGTCGCCCGCCTGCCCTTTCCCTGGGGCGGCACAACCTTGAGCATGGCGCCGTCTATGGAGAGATGCACAAAGCATTCTCCATCCGAATCCTTGACAACTGGTATTTCTTCGATATCCTCGTCGGAGGCGGTGGATGCGGCCTGAATGCGCTCCACTTCTTTTTTCTGGGCCGCCACAGAAACCTTGAGTTTCCATGGAACTCTGCCTATGCCCAGGATGCCCGAGTTCCCCTTTGCCAGCACTTCGTACTCGAGTCTGGAGAGCGGGGTAGCCAGCTGCACACCTGCGTCGCGCAGCGCATCTTCGAGGCTTGAACCCTCAACTTCTATTGTTTTTTTGCTGCCATCTTCTTCGAGGTAGCGCCGCATGAGGTTGGCGACCTCGTTCATGCCCAGGCGTTGAGCCATTGTTCTAGATAATTCCCTTTCGTACGTTGGTCAGTTTCGCCCTCAGCCTTAAAATGGCCTTTGTATGGAGCTGGCTCACACGCGACTCAGTGACATCGAGGACCTGTCCAATCTCTTTGAGGGTGAGATCTTCATAATAGTAAAGAACCAGGACTTTCTTTTCTTTGTCTGGGAGCTCATTGATAGCCTGTACTATTACTTTTTTGATTTCTTCGCGTTCGACAGCCGAATCGGGATTGAGGCTTGAAGGCGATTCGAGGCTTTCGCCAATGGAAATCTTGTCGGCCTCGTCGCCCGAATAGCGCACATCGTTCAGCGAAAGAATGGAGGTGCCCGATATTTTGAGCATGGTCCGCGCAAGCTCATCCTCTGAGAGCCCGAGCGATTCGGCTATCTCCTGATCCGAGGCAGGGCGGCCAAGTTTGGACTCAAGCGTGCCTATCGCGTCCTCAATCTCCCTTGTTCTCTGCCGGACGGAGCGGGGCACCCAGTCTATGGAGCGGAGCTCATCGAAAATCGCGCCTCTGATTCTTGTGACAGCATAGGTCTTGAATTTGACATTCTTATCGGGATCGAATTTGTCTATCGCGTCGAGAAGGCCAAAGACACCAAAGCCTACAAGATCCTCAAACTCGACCGTATTGGGCATATTGGCCGCGACCTTGCCCGCTACATATTTTACAAGAGGAGTATACTGGCGTATCAGGGCATCCCGCATCGCCGGATCCCTTGTCTTTCTGTAGCGAGCCCACAGCTCATCTTCACTCAACTGCGTCCGCGGATTTTCGGCCATTTATCACTGCCCTTTCTGATCATGTTTCAACATTGTCCGCACCGCCTGAGCCAGAACAGCGGGGTCGGAAGCGCCAGGTCCGGAAGAAACTCCCGAACCGCCTGACGAAGAAGAAGGAGGCAGCGGTTCCGGAGCATCATCGCCAGCCTCCAGATTGGAGCTGACAGCATATCCATCGGAGAGGGAATCCAGGTCTGGAAGCACATCGAGGTCATCCAGTCCATCGTCGGAGGCCGGCTGAACAGGCGCCGGCGCAGCCTCGCCTGACGGGGCTGTCCCTGCCGCGGGTTTCGCTTTTTCCTTATCCGCGCCGCCGTCGTCGAGCGGCTGGACTTCTTCGGCCTGATCCTCATCGAGAAGGCTGACATCGCTGAGCTCCTCCATCGGAGCGGCCCCCTCTTCATCGGCATCGGACAGCACCGGGGTTTCGGGTGCAGAAAAGGATTCGAGAGAGGGCATATCCACACCGTCTGCGGGAGCGGCCACGGTGGAAGCCCCCGCCTCCTTATCGCCCTGGCCCTCTGGTGTTTCCTCGGGCAGCACGATATTGAGAGCGGAACCAGGCGCAGGATCAGGCTGGGCCGGCTCAGCATCATTCTGGAAAAGATCGGGGACAAAACGCCTGAGAAGGCAGATACAGCCATAGCAGAGGCCACCGAACACGATGCCGCTGAGTATGGCGCGCAATAAGAGGGCACCAAAAGAAACGCCTGCAATTATGCCGATAAGGGCCGAAAGCCCGGCAGCAGCGCCCATGGCAATGAGCGACGCCCGCAGGTCCTTATTCACCTGAAGCCCTCCCCCCATTCATACTAGAGTAGGCTGAAAGCAGACTATACGTCAAGTTCAACCTCAAAATGCCCTAATCCTTCCCGAAAAACTTCTTGATAAAACGGCCCAGCCCCCTGTCATCGGCGAATTCTGTCTTCTCGATTCTGCCCACGAGGTGCTGAATGGAGATGGCGGCCTTCGAACGGGGCTCCACGACAATAAAGGGCTTCTGCTTTGTGACACAGGCGCTTACCACGGGGTCATCGTAGATGCAGCCGAGGTATTCCACCTTTAAATTGAGGAACTGACCGGAGATATTGATGAGCCGCTCTGCGACTCTTCTGCCCTCGGTGACGGATTTTACGCGGTTTACTACAAGCTTGAGGCCGATATTGAGGTTTTCGATCTCTGTAGCGATAATCTTGATAATTCCATAGGCATCGGTTATCGCGGTCGGCTCTGGCGTGGTCACGATAATCGCATCGTCCGCGGCGGCCACAAAGGCCAGGACATTGCTCGAGACTCCTGCGCTTGTATCTATGATGATGATATCGGCGTCCTCCAGAGTGTAGAGCTCGTTGATAAAATTCTGCCTCTCCTCGTCGGAGAGATTGGCGATTTTGGAGAAACCAGAGGCCCCGGCGACAATTCTGATACCATATTCCGTATCTAGAATTATATCCCGCATTGTTTTCTGTTTGCGGATGACATGGTAGAGATTGTATTTGGGAATCATGTTGAGCATGACATTGACATTGGCAAGGCCCAGGTCGGCATCCATGACTACGACTTTTTTGCCAAGCTGGGCATAGGCGATGGCGAGATTGACCGAGAGATTGGTCTTGCCCACGCCGCCCTTTCCGCTCGCGATGGCGATAATGCGGGTATGCTTGCCCCCATTTTCGGCCTGAGCCTCCGCTGTGCCCTGAGTGGCGCCCTGGCCCTCCGCGGCCGCTCCTCCCGTGGCGGTGGAGCTTCCTGCGGAATTTGCTTTGTTTCCCATGAGCTCGCGCAGAGCCTGTGCCTGATCTTCCATTTTATCTCCGTTCCTTTCTGTCCGCAGTCTCAGCGGCGGCCGCGCCGCCTGCATCTGCATCGCTGTACCTGTCGTCAATCTCGCCGCGGTTCATCTGGAAGCCCTCAAGATGGATGAGGAGCCTCGGGACACTGGCCCGCTCGATATCGCGCGGCACCATCTGTCCTGTTGTCAGATAGGAGACGCTCTTGTGCGCCTCCGAAAGCACCGAAATCGCGTTGCCCACTCTGCTTGTCTCATCGAGCTTTGTAAGGATGACAGAGCCGTAGTTGAAGGGCTCGAACTGCCTGAGTATCTCCGCCATATCGCTCGTCTTGGTCGTCGCGGCCATCGCGAGATGAACTTCGGCCTGGGGACCGCAGGCGGAGACAAGGCGCTCCATCTCGCCGAGCCGTACCGAGTCGCGCGGGCTCTTTCCAATTGTGTCTACAAGCACAATATCGGAATCTGTGTGCAGGGCGAGTATTTTTCGTATATCGTCGACTGTCTCCGCACAGGACACAGGGACGCCCATAATTGAGCCATAGGTCTCAATCTGCTGGCGTGCGCCGATTCGGTAGTTGTCGAGGTTGATAAGCCTGAGCGAATGCGGTTTTTCGCCGCCCATGCCCATGCGGTAGATAGCTGCCAGTTTCGCAATGGTTGTTGTTTTTCCAACACCAGTCGGTCCCACAAGCACTATAACGCGGGGCCCATGGGTTTCGGGCTCCTTGTATATGCTTATTGTATCGCCTATAGCGTTGAGAAGCGAGGATTCAACTCCATCCCAGTCATTGAGGGCCTCGAGGGTAAAATCGCGGCGCATTTTCGCGACCATTGCTCTCCGGTAGCCGTCGCTGAAGTCATTGAGCGCAAGCAGCTCATCGGCGCGCCGTATCGATTCATGGTCCTGCGATTCAGGGCTGGGAGTGGGCTTTTCGTCGATTTTGCTCTTTATCTCGCGGATTTCCTTAAGGACTTCGCCGAGGGCTTCCTGGGTGCCCGGCTGTTCCTTGTTCTCTTTTCCAGCCCGGGCGGCTTCGAGGATTTTGCGTTTTTCCTCTTCGAGCCCCGCGTCGGCGGGAGCCGGCTTTGCGGCAGCCCTGGGCGCAGGCTCCGCGCGGAGATATCCGGTGACCACCACTTCTTCGGCGCCGAAAAGCCCCTTGATTCCATGGGCTTTTACACTCCGGTGAGTGAGGATTACTCCCTGATCTCCGTACTTTTCGCGCACAAGTTCGAGAGCTTCCTTATGCGTAGGCGCCCGCTCCGTGAAATACTCCATCTTTTTCTTATCCTTCCACACGTATCTCGCCGACTGCCTCTACCCGCACGTCGGCCACTATCTCCGGAATTGAGAGCACCACCAGATCCGGTATTTCCCGCTCTGTGCTCGATTTTACAAGGGCCCGGGCGGCCTCCGAACAGAGGATAACTGGAAGCCAACCCTTCTGCTGCACGGCTGGCACCGCCTTGGTGAGGGCCTTTATCCACTGCCGCTGAAGAGCAGGCTCGAGAGCGGCGATGGCCCCGGTCGGCGAATCGACGCGGCTCTCGATAATTTTCTGTTCGAGAGAGGGTTCGATTGTAAGCACTCTGAGCATCTTGTCCTGATCGGAGTACTGGAAGCAGATCTGGCGCCCCAGGCCCTGTCTGGTCTTCTCGATGAGGAAGCCGATATCCTTGGTTACGCCCGCGTAATCGGCGAGAGTTTCCAGTATCACAACCATATTGCGGATGGACACCTGTTCGCGGAGCAGCCCCTGCAGCACTTTCTCGATTTCGCCGAGCGAGAGCTTTTTTACCACCTCGTCGACAACAGCCGGATAGTCTTTTTTGAGCGCGTCGATAATGGACTGCACTTCCTGTCTGCCAAGTATCTCGGCGGCATGCCGCTTTATAAGCTCGGTGAGGTGAGTTGCGATAATGGAAGGCGCATCGACTACGGTATAGCCGGCCCGCTCGGCCTTGTCGCGCTGGTCCTCGGCTATCCAGAGAGCAGGAAGATTGAAGGTCGGGTCCCTGGTTTTTTCGCCGGGGATTTCCTCCTGAACTCCGCCCGGATTTATGGCAAGATAGTACCCAATGCGGATAACGCCCCGCCCTACTTCCACGCCTTTAATTTTGAAGCAGTATTCGGACGGTTCCAGGCGCATATTGTCAATTATGCGTATCCGCGGGACGACAAGCCCCATATCGAGAGCGCTCTCTTTGCGTATGCGCGTTACACGGTCGAGGAGATCCGCGCCTTTATCCTTATCGACAAGGGGAATAAGGCCATAGCCGAGTTCGAGGCTTATCGGATCGAGCGGCACAATCGGTGACAGCTCTCCCGAAGCCTGCGGTTTCTGTCCGGCGCTGGCCTTGGCGAGCCTCGCTTTTTCGAGTTCGGCCGCCTCCTTGCGCGAGAGCCTCACCCCAAGATAGGCGCAGAGCGCGGCCATCGGGATTAGCACATACCAGGGGAAGCCCGGGAGCACTGCGAGCAGGGCGAGGGTTACTGCGGCCACAAAATAGATCTTCGCAAACTGGGTAAACTGAACTGTGACTTCGCTTCCGAAGGTTCCCTGCGAATTGGCCCTTGTAACAATAATGCCCGTCGCTACCGAGATAAGCAGCGTAGGCAGCTGGGAGAGGAGACCATCGCCGATAGTGAGCGAGGTATAGGTCGCGAGCGCTGACTGGAAATCCTCATGATGAATGGCCATGCCGACAATAAAACCGCCGACAAGATCGATAACAGATATGAATATGCCAATTTTTACGTTGCCCGAGATAAATTTTGACGCGCCGTCCATCTGCCCGTAAAAATCGACTTCGCGCTGCAGGTCGGACTTTTTTCTCGTGGCCTCTTCCTCGGTAATGGACCCTGAATTGAATTCGGCGTCTATGGCCATCTGTTTTCCGGCCATGCCATCGAGGGTAAATCTGGCCGCGACCTCCGCGATTCTCGTCGCGCCTTTTGTTATTACTCCTGCCTGCACGGCAATTATAATTATGAATATTATAAGACCTATAACGAGGCCTTCGGTACCGCCGGTGCCGACTACAAAGCTGCCGAATGCGCGCACCAGCTTTCCATCGAAATTGGCTCCCTTGGCGAGAATAAGCCTTGTCGAGGAAATATTGAGGGCCAGACCGAAAACTGTCGTAACAAGCAGCATGGTCGGAAAGATCGAAAAATCAGTCGCCTTTTTTGTATAGAGAACAGTGAGTATTATAAGGATGCTCACCGTAAGGTTGATCGACATAAGCACATCGAGGAGAACAGCGGGCAGCGGGATAATAATCATCAGGACGACGGCGATAACAGCTGCCGCCACTGCTATATCCTGCGGATTTGAGAGAAGGGCGTTTCTTACAGTCTGCTGGGTATCTGCCATTCAGTCTCTCCTTAGCCTATGGCCCTTTCGTGCTGCATAGTTTCGGCTTCGCCGTTCGCGGCATAGACATGGGCCAGGACTGCCGCGATCGCCTCATAGTATTTTTCAGGAATTGTATCGCCGATCTCCACATCGGCGTAGAGAGCGCGGGCGAGCGGCCTGTTTTCAACGACCGGAACGCCTGCTTCTTCCGCGATATGACGGATGCGCAGAGCCATCTGATCCTGTCCTTTGGCGGTTACAAGAGGCGCCGCCATTTTTTCGCGGTGCCACTCGAGCGCGACCGCGAAGTGGGTCGGGTTGGCGATAACAACATCGGCCTTGGGAACATTCGCCGCCATATTGCGTGTGAGCAGCTCTCTCATCCGCTCCCGCTGTCTGCTCTTTATAAGCGGGTCACCTTCCTCCATTTTGAGCTCTTCTTTGACTTCCTCTTTGGTCATTTTGAGGGATTCCCGGTACTGCCGGCGCTGGAAGAGATAATCCGGCACCGCGAGCACCAGCATCAGCACGGCCACCTCGACAATGAGCTTCATGGAGAGCGAGCCTATAAACTGAACCGACTGCCAGAAGGGCGTTGTAAACAGCGATAGAATATGGTCTATCTCGTTCTTTATGGTTATATACGCAACAGCCCCGATTATTATCACCTTTACGAGGGTCTTGGCCAGGTTGAAGGCACCCTCGGCAGAGAAGAGCGTCCGCTTGAAATACTGCCCAAAATGCGGGACTACCTTGCTGAAGTCGGGGGTTATCGGTTTGACAGTAAATTTAAATCCAACCTGAAGGATATTGGAGCTGAGGGCAGCGACAACGGCTACCGCAGCCACGGGCCAGGTGAGCCGCAGAAAATAGATAAGGGCGGCGCCGGCCAGCTGGCCTCCATCGCCCGTGATTGAGACATTATGCACACGCGAAATATAGAAGGCGACCATCTCGCGCAGGGTTCCCATAAAGGATGGCGCGACAAGCAGCAGAGTGAGAGCAGGCAGCAGAATGCCGACAGCGCTTATAAGCTCCTGGCTCTTGAGGACCTGTCCCTCTTCCCGGGCCTTGCGGAGCTTATACTCGGTAGGCTCCTCTGTCCTGCCCTCATCCTCCGCCGCGAACCACTGCAAATCAATGGAGCTTATACTGTCGCAGCGGTTCGCGCCGGACCACTGCAAATCAATGGAGCTTATACTGTCGCAGCGGTTCGCGCCGGACCACTGCAAATCAATGGAGCTTATACTGTCGCAGCGG
>Ga0163159_1000172_pt1 | contig 107927 bp, 83 predicted proteins | sample BioMet9_FD_108702 | JGI IMG/M metagenome (GOLD analysis project Ga0163159, IMG submission 108702) | Microbial communities from bioreactor (seeded with sewage sludge) at Lawrence Berkeley National Lab, California, USA - Biofuel... | ecosystem: Engineered > Bioreactor > Anaerobic > Unclassified ... | reverse complement strand
CGCAGACAGGATGCCGGAGACCAGAAAGACGGCGCCTACACAAGATATTATGTCTGGGACGAAGAAAACCGCCTTAAAGCAACCCTCGACAGCAGATTTGAGACCTACTACCGCTATGACGCGGATGGACAGAGGACATCGAAGTACTCGAGCCTCGGGGAAAGCCTCTATTTTGACAACATGTGGCAGCTCGAGACCTACTCGACCGAGCTTCGCCAGCTGAAGAACATCTACATCGGCGAGACACGGATTGCCACCCAGCTCGGCTTTAACGCCGCAGGCACTGATTACAAAAAGCAGAATACGTATTATTATCATAGTGATCATCTTGGCTCAGCCCAGCTGATCAGCGACTGCCAGGGCAAAGAGTACGAGCGTATAGAATACACCCCGTACGGCGAGACCTGGATTGAAAAGACAAGGGATGGGCTCGAAACACTTCCGTTCAGATTCACCGGCAAGGAACTCGATGAAGAGACAGGGTTCTACTACTACGGCGCACGTTACCTGAACCCGAAGACTTCTATGTGGATCTCGGCAGATCCGGCACTCGGGGAGTATCTGCCTGTGGCGCCTCTAGATGATGAGGCGAAGAAGCACAACCAGCAGCTTCCGGGACAGGGCGGAGTCTTCAACCTGGTGAACCTTAACCTGTACCATTATGCGGCCAATAACCCGGTTAGATATGTGGACCCCGATGGATTTAAAATCAAGCCGGCAAGTTCTACTTATAAAATGACGGATGATAACTTTAGAAATTTATCAATTGGCAACACAAACGATACATACCTAAATTCCGGATGTCTTATTACCGCATTAGTACACATTGTAAATGCAATAAATGGTAATAAAAAAGCAACACCAAAGACTGTTGGAGATGATAATAATTTGGTTTCAAAGGCAAAAGATGGCAGCAGCTTGGTAGATAAAAACAAAACGTTAACAAAACTTACAGGAAAGACATTACAATTCGTATTATTTACAGGCAATTACGATGCTTTGAAGAAAAAATTGAACGAGCTCGAAAGCAGCGCGGATGAATACTACATCATTGGTCATGCCACAGTGAAAAGCTCCAAAAATGGCAATACCTTCCAGCATTTCATTAATATTAATGGTTATTCAGATTCTGGTGGTCTGGTTGTTGGTGGAACAAGCAGCTCAGATTCTTCTAGAAAATTCGTCTTGGGGAGTAAGGGCAAAGAGAATAATGTATATGAGCTATATATTGTTAAGGTTGAAAAATGACTAAGCAAATTTTGCGATGCTTATTACTATGCAGTGCTACTGTATTCTTTTCCTCATGCGGGAATGGATGGATCTCAATACCGGCTGGCTCATTTAGAATGGGAATTGATTTAACATATATTGTTGGCAATGATGGCCGGGCCGAAGGCGATCCAGCACAAGAGAAAACAGTCTATACAATGCGTACTGTGGAGCTGGATGCCTACGATATATCGAAGTTCCCAATTACCGTTAGGCAGTACCGCGATTTTTCTGAACAGACCGGATACCATCAGTTTCCCGGGCCAACAGAGAATGACTTCTCGGGCATGAATAAGGATATCTGCCCTGTTACCTGCTCCTATTTTGATGCCCTGGCCTACTGCTACTGGTATGGTGCGCTTCATCATGAAACAGTCAGACTTCCCACGGAGGCCGAATGGGAAATCGCCGCAACTGGCGGCAGGGGGCAAAAATATCCCTGGGGAGACAAATACCGCCCTGTATTCAAGGGATACCATCCAGTTGGAGATGTAAAAGAAGACATTTCGCCCTATGGCGTCTCCGATACCTTTTCAAACTGGGATGAAATCTTTCTGGATCTTTTCGATTCGGCGGCCTATGCCAGAACTGCCAACAGCAATCCACTCTCTCTCCACTCGAGCGTATCGGCCAGCAGTTCGGGCAAAGGCCCTCCTTTCGATTTCGCAGCAACAGGGCGCTCCATTTTCAACGCCTATGATTTCCCTCTCGGAATGATGGGCATACGCACGCCTGCCATTGAAAATTCGGCTTTCCGCATAGTAAGAGAAAAACGCGGAATGCCCACCCTGTTTAATAAAGGAAGCGATTTTGAAGCTGTTTGGACCCTGCAGCCATGCCGCACAAAGATACAGACTCCGCTTTATTCCGATCCTGCATTCCACGAAGAAAGCCCGGCCTGCCCTTCTTCTGCCCAGGGCTGGCTGCTTTTCGAATCCAGACGCTTCCCCGGCTCAGTCTTCATTATTATGAATTGTTCCGAAGACAGCGGCCTCAGCAGAAATTCATCTTCCATAAGAATATACTATGGATGGACTGATAAAAGCTCACTTGAAAAGCTTAAAACCATGCCCAACTGGCAATAATCTATAAATAGACCATGATTATTCTGGCATCCAGAATAATCGCTTTGCATGCAATTACCTGTAATTAGATGATTCAATAAGCATGAATCAAACTGCGTATAAGGAGGAATTTTCTATAATACACCGGAAAGATTCAAGTCATTTTCCAATTGAGCGTATCATTGAGGAGTGCCCCTTCTGGGTATCATCAGTCTATATACTTAGGAATTTATGATTGCAGAATCTGCTCCAATTATAACTCAATCATCTTCATGTTCTTATTTTCTGTCTTATTTTTTCTACCGGAATTTTCCTTGGCTCAAAAGATATTCAATTGCCAATTACTCATGGTATTGCGAATTCCAATGCCAAATTTGAATACTTCTTTGCTTTCATTTTCTTCATTTACTATGCCTTTCAATAGCTCTTAGAATTTATTCGATAACATCACTTGCGGCGGAAAAGCAATATTCAGCTGATTATTTAATCTATGCCTCCCTGAGAGCTGCAGTATCAAACTACAATGCATTTATGTTTATTAAGCGCAAAAGAAACCAGCATCCATAGCCTTTCCATCGTATCCAAAGGACGCTCTGTGCCCATATAGGAAGCTCTGAAGAGCTTCAAAAAAGGCAAGCCGTCTTCTTATGCGCGCCTATTCCCGGGAAACAGCCCCCAAGGCGAGCTTCTTGAAACAAAGAGCAGTCAAGGTCTCATTTTAATGGATTACAGCAGTGACGCAGGAAGCGGCCCGAATTTCCATCATTACATCCTCTTCAACTGCATTATTGAGGCGCTCCGCCATAATAAGGATGATCCCCGGCTTGAGAAATGTTTTTACGGAGCCCCGCTACACAAACATTTTTGCGGAAGGACATCTATAATTTGCATCGCCGGAATCGGGAATTTTCCTTTTTCTGCAATTACGCAATTCTTATAGGAGTATATAAAATGAACAGCAGCACTCTTGAGCTGAAAGATGAGGCCATAAGAGGATATATCTCCTGCTTAATAGTTTTTGCCCTCACTGACTGGCTGCAAGGATCAGATATTGCCTCCATTGCCATGTTCCCTGATAAGCGGGATAGAAAATGTATAGATCAGAAGATTCTAGTCGAAATCGATAGCGCAGCAAACTCCCACAGCAATGCTCAAATTGCGGCCGTCGCCAAGCCACTCAGTCTCAGACTGGTCTCGTCGCTTCTTTCCGAAGGGCTCATGAAAATCGGTTCGATCGCATTTAATGGCAGATTTACCCCCTGGAATTGTTCACTGGAAGAATCCTTACTACATGTAAAATCAATTCTTGACGAAGTCGATGAAAATACATGGCCCTGGATAGGCCTTTACTGGCTTGATCTGACCGATAAGGGGCATGACACTGCCATAAATGAAAAGAAATGTATGCTGGATGCCCATGGCTGTATATAAATATATCTTCAGACGCCTGAATGCCCGCGTGCCTTTTCAATTTTAATTTTCTTTCTTCTTCTTTCAGTATCATGCAGCAAAGCGACTAAAACTGATACAGTACATTCTGCAGAAGAGCCTGCGAAAGCCCCTACTAAAGAATAAATTTTGTACAAACTGATTATTTAAAGCCATTGGCAAAGAGAGGGAATATTCAGGACAAGAGATTTCGCAGTTTTTCTATAATAATATTGAATTGCATTGGAGGAATAATGAAATTAGGCAAGAGCAAATTCTCTGTATTGCTGAATTGTACGGATAAGAAGAGCATTTCTAAAATACGCAGCGCAGCAATCATCATCATTCTGGCAATTTCATCCTGTTTTTTATTTTCCGAGCAACTCGGTGATGGCACCAAGCAGAACAGATCAAAATTCAAGATGGTAAATTCAAATGTCAAGTCTGTATGCGCAGGCTCATTTCATACTCTTATCCTGAAAAACAATGGAGATGTCTATGCCTGCGGTCAGAATGATAATGGACAGCTCGGCGATGGCAGCAATACTGACAGGGATGTCCCATTTCTTCTACTCAAGAATATTGCCTCTATTGCTGCCGGGAATATCCAATCTTTAGCCGTAGGGAAGGATGGAAGACTCTGGGGATGGGGCGCTCTGTGGATGAAGGATCATCAGGAGGATTTAAAACCATCAATGCTCATGGACAACGTCAAGATGGCTGCTGCCGGTGGCGCTTCCTCCTTTTATATAAAAACCGATGGAACTCTTTGGGCCTTTGGAAATAATGAATATGGCCAGCTTGGAAATGGAAGCACAAAAACCGCCTTTGGCCCCTGCCTTATAATGCATAATGCAAAAAGCGTGAGCACCAGCGGATATAATACCCTCATTATCGATACAGAAAACTGCCTCTGGGCCTGCGGAAGCAATGACTATGGACAGCTCGGCGATGGCACAGAAACGGACAGGCTTGTTCCCGTAAAAGTATTTGACGGAGTAAAAGCCGCTGTCGCCGGTGCGGCAATTTCATTCATTATTAAGAATGATAATTCCCTTTGGGCCTGCGGATACAATAAACTGGGCCAGTTTGGAAATGGCTCCACCACATGCAGTCCTGTATTTATCCATATTGCCGATTCAGTTCTGCAGGTTTCCGCCGGAGCCGAATATACGATGATACTTAAAAGCGATCACTCTGTGTGGGTCTGTGGTGGGATGAAGGAAAATGATTTTGGCCAGCTGGGTATCAAGGCTGCCCTTCCCCTTCTCAAGTTTGTAAAGGTTTTCGATGACGCCATCATGATCTCGGCCGGCGGCTATCATTCAATGATTCTTAAGAGCGATGGCAGCCTCTGGGGCGCAGGGCTTAATGGGACAGGAGGACCTCTATAAAATACTTCGCTTCATTGCCTTTTTTCTGGCAATATTGTGAATGCGCATCCTTCTGAATGCAGAGATAGCATTTATTTATATAAAGACAGCCATTTCTGCAATGGCTAGCTTGCGAAGACATAAAGGAGATTCTTCAATATGAGGATTTTTTTTATAATAATTCTGCTTATTTCTTCTATGCCTTTTTGCATTGCGCAGGACCCTGATATGCAAAGCGCGGAAAAAGCGGTGAAGCTGTATCTTGATATGGAAGCGCATCATGCAGATGATGGATACTGGCAGGCAGAATATAATAGCCTTGTAATTCATCAGAATAACAACTGGATGGGCGCAGACTGCCATTATTCCTGCATTCCATCTGCTCCCAAAAATTTTCCTAAGGGAGATATTTTATTTACTTCTTATTCAATTGTTTCAAGCAGTATAGTAAATGAACATGTTGATTATACTACGGATAAGAAGGAAAAAGCCATTGTATTTATGGTAAAATACAGGGCCATTGCATCAATTGGCGGTTCAGGCTTCATTTTTTACAACACTCCTTTAGATTTTATTGAGTATCTGATATTCAGCCGTGATCCCCTGGATAAAAATTTTAAATTAATTGATTCAGTTCCTTCCTTCCGGAGCCATCGGATGTATGGTGCTCAATATTACTATGATCATTTGGATAATTATATCGAAAACAAAAAGCAGAAAAACAGCTTCCGCAATGCATACCTTGAATATCTTAAAAATTCTAAAAAACAAAACTAGAAATCGCGAAATCGGGGGGAAATCGGGGAGAATCGGGGACGAGAATCGGGGACAGAGCTATACAGAAAAATTTAGAGCTCTGTCCCCGATTCTCTACGCCCAGCTGTCCCTCTCTTTCCAGCCATAGGAAGACTATTAATTCCTATACATGACGAAATCGCATGGCATGAGAATATCTCCGGTCATGCGATTCTACGCAACGCATCATTTCCATCATGATTCATCCGCAACCAATCTCTCCTGATTTGGCAATTTCCAATATCGTTATAAGCGACTGATGCAATACATATTGCATCGCGAAGCTGTAGATGCGGCAGCTGTAAGGGAAAGCAGGCTCCGCTTCCCAATTTGCCCTCTTTTGCGAGCTCTGTCCCTATATTTGCTTGCGCATTTGACAATATGGCTATATAAAGAACTAAAATACCAAAATGGACCGCTTTCCTGGGGAGGGGAATCAATTGCTCACTCAGACGGAATTTGTAGACTCTTATGGGGCCATTGGCAAGGCAAAGGCAGAGGCACCGGCCCTTAAGCTCTTTCTTCTTGCCATTCTCGCAGGCTTTTTCATTGGAATGGGAGGCGCAGTCACAAATACGGCAAGCCATGCTATTGCCAATGCTTCTGCAGCCAAAATAATATCCGGACTGCTTTTCCCATTTGGCCTAATCATGGTAGTGCTTACGGGGTCAGAGCTCTTTACCGGCAACTGTCTCATGACCATCTCCGTTCTTTCACGGCGCATCGGCCTTTCCGGTATGCTGAGAAATCTCGCAATTGTTTATCTTGGCAATTTTGCAGGTTCCATCGGCCTTGCGGCTGCCTGCGCTTTTTCGGGCCAGATGAATTTATCGGGCGGGCTGCTTGCCGTAACCACAATAAAAGTGGCCGCAGCAAAGTGCGCCTTTCCCTTCGGGAATGCCCTTGTTTTGGGCATTCTCTGCAATATTCTTGTATGCACGGCTGTCATGTGTGCAATCAGCGCAAAAAGCATGCCTGGCAAGGCTGTTGGCGCTTTTCTTCCGATCTGTTTCTTTGTGCTCTGCGGATTTGAACACTGCGTCGCCAATATGTTCTATATTCCTGCAGGTCTTTTTGCCATGCAGGTCCCAAGGTACGCCAGCCTTGCGGCCCTTTCTGGAATAAATGTTGCCAATTTGAATTGGAGCTCTTTTCTGCTGCGCAATCTTCTTCCCGTAACTCTTGGCAATATTATCGGCGGCTGCGCATTCGCTGCCATTATATGGGCGGCCTTTGCAAAAAAAGAACAGCCTGCCTGACATTTGGACTGCGCCATTTTTATTAAATGAATAAGACGGCCGCTTCCTTCATTTTGAAGGCATTCAGTCTGCCGTCCCAATAAATAACATGGCGCAGCCCGCAGTCCTGTTTTTGCAGTTTGCTTAGTACTGCTTGCCTTATTATGCATTTCCTCGTTATACGGTGGCATCCCCCAAATTCCAATATATGGCCTATCCTCCATATCGATGATTTTCTGCAAATCTTTCTATTTTCATTTTTGGGCCTTCCTTTTTTCAAATCTCCTCTTATCCGGCATAATAATTATATCCGGAATAATTATAAGAAATGCTCCTCATTTCTATTCACAATTTCAATCCTCCATTTCTATCGGTCCTGCCGTTTCCCCCATTCCATACTGCCAGTCCATAATCTTTATTCTGCCATTTCCAAAACTAAATTAAAATCTTTTTCCCCAGGCAGCCAAGCCATTCAAAAGTCAGACTGAAAATCAAGCGCACAAACGCAATTCGCTTTTTCATTGACAATCCCTCCTGCTTTTCAAAATTTTTTAATACAATATTCAATTTATCCAGATGCGCTATTAATAATATGATATCTGCCTTTCTATAAGACAATCGCCAGCGGCATTAAGCATTTTTGTCCAATTTCCCATTTCATCCCAATCATTAAAGGTATATAAAATATCTACACCATCTGCAATACTACGCATGCTGCTTAATCCTTTATCATTATATGTATATATTATGCTATCAATAAGTTGCTCAGATTCGGCCGTCACTGCATATTCACGAGTTTCAACTATTTTTCCTAAATTGTCATAAGATATTTTTGTACGGTAAATTTCTGCATTTGTTTTATTGCCTTTCTTTTCACGGCAATATTCCACAAGGTCAAGGCCTTTTTCTCCAAAATGCCAATCTACCTCTCTCTGGAACTGTTCGGTATCAGAATACTGTTCGGCAATTATTGTATTGCCCTTTACATAAAACTTCCACTGCTCTGGCTTATTTGATTCTGCCTTTTTTATGACATATTTCGCATATCCATTGTGCACATCCTCAAATGATTCCTCGCTTCTGATCTTCTGCGTTAACTCATCGATTACAACAGCAGATACAAATTTATTTTTATTATATTTGTATTGATATATTACATCTTCCTCTGAATCCTTATTATGCATTTGAACAGGATATGAATCCATATTATATTCTATTTCATATAGGCTTTCACCGTTATTACCCTTAATTATAACTTTTATATCTTTCGGCTTTCCCCTGCAAGAAGCCATATAACTGTCAGGCAGCCTCCAAAATTGAAATCCATCCTTCATTTCATATGGAAAGCAGGATAAATCTTCCATCTTGGCGGTACTGCTGCATCCCTCAAATACTATCATAACAGCAAATACAGTTATCCCTACAGTCAGAATTCTATTCACCATTTTATTCCTCCTAATAATGCTATTCTCCAACACAGAACCAATAAATTCTGAACAAGTTCTCATATCCATACTTATCTCCTCCTGTATCTTTTCTATCCCTAGTGCTTGTATCGCATATGGGCTGATATATATCTTCTTCTGATTCATTGATATTTATCTGATGACCAAACGATTCCGATCCATCTGAAGTATGCGCATTAATTCTCCCGGTTATATAATATCCACTATACGGATCCTCGCTTAATTGCTTGATCTTTCCTATTAGTTCATCTTCAGCTCCATCGATTGAGCCATATGTTATTCTTTTTCCCGTTAGGGCCGAGATTAGTTTTGCCCCTTGTTCAGCGGACATTAAATCATTTGTTTCCCCGCAAAATAGTTTTAATTTCTTTGCCATATCATTCGCATCGCTTACCTTAAAATTCTTACCTGCAATTGCGGATGCAATTCTTGTGAATGTTGTTAATACACATCCTGATTTTTCTATTGTATCTTTTCCAAATCCAAGTTTATCAGTTGAATCCTGCTGATGTATTTTATTCGAAACCTTAAAAATGTAATTTCCATCCGGATCCACATACCTGACTGGATTGTTTCCGGCATAGTGATAGAGGTTCAGGTTTATAGGATTGAATATGCCGCCCTGGCCGGGCAGATTCCTGTTGGCGCGGCGCGCGGCATTGTCACTTGGGGCGGAGGGAAGATAGCTGTCAAGAGCCGGATCAGCAGATATCCAGATCGATGTTTTAGGGTTCAAATATCGTGCACCAAAGTAGTAGAAGCCCGTTTCGGGATCCAGTTCCTTGCCTGTAAAGCGGAATGGCAGGCTCTTAAATCCACCGCAGGTCCTTTCAATCCAGATTTCGCCGTAGGGGGTATACTCTATGCGTTCGTATTCGCGGCCTTCAAAGTCGCTTATAAGCTGGGCGCTCCCAAGATGATCGCTGTGGTAATAATAGGTGTTTTCTTTCTTGTATTGGGTGCCCGCGCAGTCGAAACCGATCTGGCTTGCTATCCGTGTTTCGCCAATATAGATATTTTTAAGCTGACGGAATCCGCTCGAATAGCGTTCAAGCTGCCACATGCTGTCAAAATAGAGCTCTTCCCCCAGAGCTGAGCACTTCGCTGTACGTTTGCCATCGGCATCATAACGGTAATCAACTGCGATTCTGCCGTCGACGCTGCGCACCAGTCTGTTTTCTTCATCCCAGGCATAATAGCGGGCATAAACACTGCCCGTGTCGGTGGTTCCAGAACGGCGCACAATGCCGAAACCTGTATCGGTCATATATACGCTGCCTTGTTTTACTACGGTTCCGGCGGTCACCTTGCCCGTTCCATGGCCTCCCTCGCGTTCCTCTATTATATTGCCATTCAAATCGTAGCGGTAAAAAATATTCCCAATTTGTTCTGTCTGATGTGCCTTTCCTGTATAATAATGGTAATTATTTGTATAGGACAATTCACTGCCAACCTTCATTTCCGGCCTTGTCTCAAGGCTGCTCGTCTTTTCAAGCATATTGCCAATTGGATCATAGCTGAAATGCTGGCTGTAGCTGCTGGCATAATCTGTTCTGCCAAAAGGCCTGTAGATGCTGTTTCCATTGGCTGAAAGGAGTTCATAATTGGCACTATAGCTGTAGCTCTGGCTGGTGCTGTAGCTTCCTGAATCATTTGTATAGCCAAGGACATTGCCGACTGGATCAAAACGGTATTCGATATTCTGAAGTATTTCGCCGCCCGGGCCCGCTGTCCTTATTCCATTAAGCCAGCGCCGGTCTTCATCATATCTATAACTGGTTCTAGTTCCATTGCCATAATCTATGCTGCTCCGCTGGCCAAATTCATCGTAAGTTATATTCTTGACATACTCGATCGCGCCATTGGGGCTGCTGCCGCGCGCGCTCTGAATCTGTCCGCCTTCATTGTAGGAATATTCGAGGATTTCGCCGTCGGGATAGACTATCTGCTCAAGCTGTCCAAGATAGTTGGATCTGTAGCGGAATTCCGCGCAGGCTGGAGTATCTGTTCCATTTATTCTGTAGAGGGTTCTGCTAATGCCTGCGGTTTCGCCGAGCGCGCCATATTCATAGTCAATCTGTCCAGAGCTGTCTTTCCGCGCGCTTATTCTTCCAACCTGGCCTTTTGCGCGGCAGGCTTCTGTATCACCGCCATAGAGGTATTCTGTCGGACTTGTCCGCGGGTACTCGACTCGCACGAGACGCTCAAGGCCATCATATCGATAGCGGATCTCCCCGCCCATGGCCCGGAGGTTGGGATCTGTGCGGCTGGACATCATGCCGCTCTCGTTGTAGAAGTATTCGCTCTTTCCGGTATCTGGACTTTCGAGGCTTGTCCGGTCTCCGGCAAGGTTATAGGCGGCCTTCACGGCATTGCCCTGAGAATCCTCGGCGCTTATAATTTCGCCCATCTCATTATAGCTGCAGCTTTCGCTCATCAATGTCCTGCCATCAGGGCCAAGACGGCTCAGGCCGATAATATTTCCCTTCCCATCGAGGACGCGCCGGGTGCTGCCGCCAAGTGGATCGATAGATGTTTCGATGGCGAGGCCGCTCTCGATATGGTATGCGCTGTGCATGCTGTTTCCGTCGGGCAGGGTTCTGCAGGTTTCGCGGGAAAGGCTGTCGAAGCAGAAGCGCGTTGGCTTATAGAGCGGCGCAAGGGGCGGCAGTTCTGCCGCAGTATTCGCAAAACGGGGCTGCCCCTCCGAGACAGCTCTGCCCTGGCTGTCATAGGCCTTTGCGCCGGAGAGATTCCAGCCCGTTTCGCGCAGTCCTTCCGCGCTCCGGATTTCGCCCTGTTTTGCGCTCTGGATCAGGCGCCCAAGGCCATCGACTGTCAGAATAGTCCGGAGGGAACTGCTGTCGTCAGGGCTGAAGCGTATTTTGTTCTCGCTTAGGGCGCTCCAGAATCCGCCCGGGCCTGCTCCGCCGCGCATATAGCTGTAGCGGACGGCAGGCATTCTGCCTGTATCATAGGGGCTCCACAGCTCTGCGAGACGGCCGAAACTGTCATAGCCAAAACGCATGGTTTTTCCATTTGGATCTGTCTCCGAGATCTTGAGACCGAGCTCGAGGCTGTACTTAATGGAGGAAGAATATGCGGATGAACCTCCCTTTTCATTGTCCTCCAGATATTTCACTGCATACTGATGGGCTTCTTCATCATATATCCAGCTTCTGCGGCAGCCCCCTGCACTGCGTATGCTTGTCAGGTTGCCAAATGCAGGGCCATCGCGCCCGTCTTCGTCGTAGCCTATGCGGTGTTCATAGAAGCCGCTGCCGCTATAGTAGTCCCGGAGCACAGTGAGTTCGCCATGGGGGCCATAGCTGCCTGTCCTTTTTCTGAGGAGGCCGCTCCGGCCGCGCGCCTCAATAAGCTCCGGCATGGCCGCCAAATAGCAGCCGGGACCGATATCCCTTCCATATTCGACATGGACGCACAGCTCTTCCAGGCCCGCCGAATCCGAATAGACATCTCTGAGAGCGGTGACATTCCCATATTCATCATAGCTGTCATAGTATTGAGCCGTTTCGGCACAGCGTTCTGTTCCCGCTTCATAGAGGCGGCTGCGGACGCAGAGAAGGCGCGGGCTTTTTCTGTCCGCGCCCTCTGCAGGGCCCCAGCCCCGTGCCCGGCTCTGTCTCTGAACCAGGGCGGCGCCGTATTCCTGAATGCTGCTGCTGTAGAGGATCCTCCTGCCCGCGCTGTCAATGCCATAAATATTTTCCACGGCTTCGGTGGAACGGAGATAGTAGTCCCTGTTATTGTATTTTACAGACACAATACTGATCTCTTCGGGCTTTGAAGCGCTGCCCTTGCGAGTTTCGACAAGGCCAAAGCCATAGAAGAGTCTTTCGCCGCGGTCATAAAAGCCCTCAGAATAGGCATATTCCTCACGGAGAGCGGAGCAGCCGCGGTCTGCCGGCAGCGGTCCCGGATCGCGGACACAGGCGCTGAGAACCCAGCGGCTCTGGGGCATAAGCGGAGTATTTCCAGACCGGCTGTATTCAAAACAGCAGGATCCGCCCATGGGGAAGAAAATCTTTTTAAGGAGCCCCACTTTTCCAAGATGGTTGATACGGACCTCAAGCTCCCCGCCAGCGCCGGGAGCGAATATATGATCGGGCAGCCCATCTCCGTCGATATCGCAGAATCTGATGGATGAACAGCTTGAGGCATGGCAGCCATTGACCCCAAGGCCAAGGCTGAAAGTAAAGAGCCCCATTCTGATGGACGCCGAACCCGATGCGCCGAGATTGAAAGACAGGCCATTTGAGTATTCAAGCGTATCCATAATGCTGAAGGGGTCGCATTCCGAGGCAAAGCGGTTCTGGCTGCGGCACTGGCCCGGCTCGGAATCAGGCTGGGGCGGCTGGCTTAAGGCGAGACCGTCAAACCTCAAATCGAGCAGCCCGCCGCTGAGTGCAGCGATATCGGCCAGAGTGAGAGCCCGGAAGCGCTCAAGACTGCGCCAGGCGGGCGCAAGGAGTTTTATGCCCTGCTCGGCAAAATGATCCCCGAGGTTCAGCCTTGCCATAAAATAGCTTTCGCCATCGCGTTTCGCGACTACGTCGGGAAGGCCATCGCCATTGATATCCATAAGCGTGCTTACTGTCTTGGAACTTGTGCCATTAAATCCGCCGCTCGCATTTACGCTGAAAATGCCGAGGTTCATGTTGAGGCCGCTTGTCGCGCCGAAGCTGCCGCTGGTCGACCATGATATTCCCTCCATGGCTGAGGCCTCGAAAACGCCGCTTATCCCCTCGGAGGCTTTCTCCTCCTGGATACCGCTGCCCCAGTCCCGGGGAGGCGCAAAGGCTCCATCGCCAAGATTGAGCGAAACACTGAATCCGCCAATGCCATCGCGCTTTACCTCATCGGGGAGGCCATCGCCATTCATATCGAAGAGGCCTTCGGTCTGAGCTGTAATGGCAAGACTTCCGCTGAAAGACGCCGAGGCAGCAAGATTGCCGCCGCTGCCGTCTTCGGCCTTTTCGACGCCCACGTACATTGTTCTGCCATTGGATTTTTTTACTATGTTGAGGCCGGTCGAGCCGCCGGCAGAGAGGCCAAATCCGTAGCTCTCAGTATGGCTCCGGCTGAGCAGCATGGGATTTTGACAGCGCCAGATTCCGCTGCCGGAAAATCCGCAGCCATTTCCATACTGAATCTGCAGCTCCTGCGAGCCGCTTTCCGTATCGGCGAGGCGGACGATATCGGGATAGCGGTCTCCATTCATATCTATAAGAGTTTCATACTGCCAGCATCTGCTGGTATTAAAACTGAGACTGCCAGAGCCTGCGCCGGCGCCAAAGTCCCAGCCTGCGCTGTGGCTGAGTCTGAGAGCAGCAAGGCCAAAAGCGGGATTTGCGGGAGCACAGAGCTCTCTGTACGAACTGCCTCCGTTGCGCGAAGCGCAGATAAGGCCGCCAGGGCCGATAAAAGCGGCAAACTGATAGTGGACAAGTCCGCCTGTCTCATCGGCCACATCAAAAAATGATACCTTCCCTATCATGGCATCGAGGGGGACTTCGATTTTCCTGTCGGCCCCGCTCAGGCTGATAATGGCGGAACCCTGGCTGTCGCGGTTCGGGCTCATCGCGCTGCTGTAGCAGGGCTCCGAGATCTCGCCCGTCCCGCTGCCGCCATTTCGGGGAGCGGCGCCGGGGCAGCCGAGCTTTGCGCTGTTCCAGGGGTAATAGCCCGACCATACTCCGTAGTACCAGCCCGCGCTCCCGCCCCCCAGACACTCTTCCCTGACGCAGCGGCCCCGCGGCGCTCCCGCTCTGTCCGCACCAGAAAAACCGCGCAGCGAATCCGGATTGCGCCAGTAGAGCGTCCTGAAACCGGGGCTTCCATCTGCGGTTATCTCAGGCAGATAGAAAGCGCTCACAATTTCGCCCGGCACTGCGGCCGCCTCTTCTGGATCTGCTCCATCGAGTTCAACAGATGCCCCTGCAGGCAGCGGCATCTGCACAGCTCTAAAGCGGGTGCTGCTCATGCATCCGACCGTCTTGCATATAACATAGGGAAGGTCGAGTCCCGCATCCCGGGCAAAGCCCGCGATCTTCGATTTCTGCTCGACGCTGAGAGTGCCGGCATTATACAGCCTTCTCCCTCCTCCCGAGGAGGAAGTGTAGGCTCCGCAGAGCTGCACTCTGTCCCGCATATAGGCCTTCATCATTCTTTCAACTTCGGCTCCTCGAGTTTTTATCAATTCGTATGGTATGTAATAGACAGTATTTCCGAGCACGCTGCAGGGCATAAAAAGAGAAGCTGCCTCTGGCCCCTCAAGGACTCTGAGGTCGGCATACTGTGCTTCATCAATCGATATAACGCGGAAGGAATCTTCGCCCGGCAGGAGGGAGAAAATTTCTCTTCCCCCGTCCAGAGACTTGAGCTTTTTCAGAATATGCATCCGGTCTTGAGTGCTCAGATTTTCGGACGCAAGAGCATGGTTTCCATCCGGCATTTCAACATAGCTGCTAATAAATACCGGATCGCCCGGGTCCGGGGACTGTCCATTCCAGACAGGCTGCTCTGATTTTGCAGCCATGGCCCATACAGAAGGAGGCAGCAGATAATATGAATCGGGCGAAAATAGAATACCGCGCAGGGCGGCACCGCCGAGCCTTTCTATATAATCGGACTCGGGCAGCTCCGATGGCGGGACCATGGTTCCAAAAAGATCAGTGCACTCTATGCCGTCAACCGTGTATCTGAATCTGCCCGCTCCATCTGAACTCCGTATTTCTGCCCTCTCTATGGGCGAAAACTTTGATTCGGCGGGTATTTCGAGGCTGATGCTTTTCCGGTCTTCGCTGAGCCAGACAAGCTTTTCAACTGCGCTCAGCGGATCGGCAAAGCGTCCGAGGAGTATTCCCCTTCCCTTTACTAGATCGCCCGTCTGCGCGCCTTCTGCCGCGTCCAGCATCGCAGCCCGGCATAGGGCATTGCCTGAAGAGTTGTAGCTGGCGGCGCAGCCTGCCCGCCCTGGCTGGACAAGCGGGCCTCCATCCCAGGCGCGTGCGCCTGCGCATTCTTCCTTTTCGGCGCCGCTCAGCGCGCCCAGAAGCGGCATTATGGTTTCGTCAGCATACTGGATCTGACCGGGCGCGCATTCCCAGCCAGTGCGGAGATAAGCGCCGCGCGACGGGCTGTAGCTGTAACCGAGCAGCAGCACAGCCCGCGGATTTGCGGGCGCGGTGCTGGTCTGGCCGCTCCGCCTGTCGTAACAGCTGAGCTCTGAACCTGAGCCCTCGGCCGAAGCCGCTGCATAGATTTTTTCAAAGAGGGCGGCCGGTATTCTGCGGGGTACAAAGCGGTTTTCGATAAGGAGACGGGCAAGCGAATTCCGGTCTGTCTGCTGTACCCAGTCTTCTTTCAGAACCCATTTTTTGGCGATTCTGCTATAGCTGTACAGCTTCTCGAGCGCCTCGTCGGGCTTCTTCGGAAGTTCGGGAAATGGGCAATAATCGGCTACATCGAGGAGCCGCTTCAGAATCTGGGCTTCATCATATTTAATGCTGACGCACAGTTTTACTGCGCTGTTTTCTTCCTCTCCAAAACAGTCCTCATGGAAATAGAGCCTGCCGCCGCGGGCGACACTGCAGCCAAGAGCTGTCCTGGCTCTTGTGCTTCCATTCTGATTGAGCACCAGAGCAGCTTCTTCCGCGGATTCGGCATAGATTCTGACGGCGAGCGGGCCCCTGCGCTCTGTGCTTTCGAGCGAGGCCTCCGAAGTCAGGCTTATGCCCGCGTCAAGCGGAGATTCCCAGGCGAGTACTGGTTCTTCTATATAATAGCTTTTCAGGTAGTCATTTTGAGGCCGGGCGCCGCTCCTGGCTGCGGCGGGAGCTCCGCCGCCCAGCTCAAGGCCCCGCCTTTCGAATCCGGCGGCGCTGCCTTTTCTGAAATGCCCGGGATCATCCAGATTGAGGAGATCTCCAAAGCCGTCGCCATCGAGATCCAGCAGCATTGTCCGGGCCTCTGAATGGGACTCCTGCCAGGTGGCGCTGCCGCTGCAGCCGCCCGCCGCAGCCGAACCGCCTATTTTGGCAGTATTCTGCTTTTCTCTGTCGAGCTGGGCCCCGAGACCGCCGAAGATCGCAGGCACAGAGGTATTAAAGGCCCGCGCCTCTCCGCCCTCATTAAGATAGACTCGGAGATTTCCACCTTCTGACCAGGCATAGTCCGGGAGCCCGTCGCCATTCGCGTCGAGAAGGCTTCCCGTGGACCAGCTTGTGTTTGTGCCGAGCCCTGCCACAACTCCAAGGCTGCCGAACTGGAATGCGCCAAAACCTATCGAGACAGAAAATGAAAAATCGGCGCCGAGGCTGAGGCTCTCGGTGCCGCCAAGGCCCCGGAGCCTCTGATCCTGGAGCAGCCAGGTCTCGGTCGAAGGGCCGAAGGCATCGTAGACGGCACAGCCGTCTGAGCCGGCTCTGTTTTCAAGGCCGAAATAGCTGAACCTGTATGTATAGAACTCTTCTCCAGCGGCGTTTTCCTCGCTGAAGGCATCGAGCTCGCTGGCTCCAAATTCATTATAGCTGTACGCAAATCTATAGCGCCGGACGGCCAGACCCCGGCAGCAGACTTCGACTGCGGCGAGTCTGTAGCCGTCCCTCGAGACCCAGCCTCCCCTCAGATCGAGCCGGGGGTCCCTGCGGGGCATGGTCTCGCGCACAAAGCGGATCTGATAGATGCCCGCGCAGTCCTCCCTGCCCGAACTGTCCTCATGGCCGCTGTACTCTATTGTGTTCAGGTAGGTAAAGCCGTCTATTTTATCATAAGTATACTTAACTGTATTTCCGAAGCTGTCGCGTGTCCTGCTGATGTACCAGATAAAGGTCCTGTCGCGGGCGGCTCCCGCCCAGGCGGAGCCGCGGCCGTATTCCCGGAGACTTCCATCTTTTTCTTCCACTTCCCAGTAGTCCTCGCCCCCGGGCCCGGCAGCCCGATGCCAGCGGATGCGGGCGAAATCCCTGTCGGCCCTCGGGTGGAAGCAGCGCGGTTCGGCGGTGCCATCGGGCAGGAGTTCTTCGCCCTCAAGGCTGTACTGGTCCGCCCCTGAGTAGCGGGGCGTTCCAAAGCGTGTATCTATGCTTATCTGCGGAACCGCGATATCAAAGCCCCGGCCGAGCCAGCCATTGCCGCCATCGCTCGAATAGGAGAGCGAGAGTTTCGGCGCCGCCCCGCCGCGCCCCGGAGGCAGATGCAGAGAGAGACTGAAATTATTCGCCCCTGAGGACCCCGCCTGGGGGCCTTCAGGCAGCGGGATGCCCGCGCAGGGGTTCGCGGCTTCGAGGTTCTTTATCGAGTTGGCATTAAAGGAGGGAACTTCGGGGCTCTGCGGCAGCTTGAGGACAGCGTTGACCATATCGGTAAAATGCAGGGCGGCCGATTCTATAATGCAGGCCCCGCTGTCGAGAGCGAGTCTCTCGAGCTTTTCCCAGCAGCGCGATTCCTCATTGTAGAAATAGCTGCAGAGATTTTCGAGGGCCGCCCGGCTTCCGAGAAGGCTCCGGTCAAAGGGAAGCCTGATGCGCACAGGCCGCAAAAAACGCAGGCCATGCGGTTCAAAACGGAAGCCCGCCGCCCTGTCCGTAGCGTTGGAGAGCCCATCGCCAAGGCTCTGGATCTCCGACAGCCCGCATATCGAGATGAAGGTATCGGCGCTGAGCGCGCCGGGCGGTATCTCCACGCCGGCCTTCCCGAGCCTGAGAGTGCCGCCCTCCGGGCCGATCAGCGCGGAGGCTGCGGGCTCAGCCGGAGGCAGATCCGCCGCGGGCTTCCACGGCTGCAAAGATGCCCCGGGCCCAGGCGGCCGCAAAGCGGTCCTGGGCAGAGACCAGAGTGCCGAGGTCTCGCTCCAGAGCAGAATGGCAATACAGAACAGCGCAGAGACAGGCCGGGATTTATGCATTTTTTACTCCCCCGGCCTGAGGACGCTCCAGGACGGCCATACCGATTGAGGGGAGAAAGGCTTTTTTTATTTCTTTTTGACAAAAACCGCCTTTTTGCCTGCAGGGACCGCAACCTTTTGGCCCTTTTCCTGTCTATAGCGGTGTTGAAAAACCATTCTTTTAGCACTGTCTATGAGGAGTCTCTATCATGATGAAGGAAAATTTCGTAGCCTATATGGAAAACAGCATCCGCAAAAACTGGAAGCTGCCGGCATTTACGGACTATGGCGGGGCTACAGTAAGCTATGGCGATGTCGGACGCCGGATATATAAAATTCAGGCTGCCTACAGAACCCTGGGCATCAAGCGCGGAGATACCATAGCCCTTCTCGGGCGGAACTCCGCGGACTGGGCCACAGCATACCTCGCAACAGTCACCTATGGCGCCGTAATCGTACCGATACTGCCGGACTTCAGACCCTCAGATATCGAGACAATTGTGAAGCACTCCGACGCGAAGCTGCTCTTCACGACTTCTTCATACTTTGAGAGGCTCGATAAAAAGCAGCTGGGACAGCTCAGGGCTGTTTTCAACCTCGAAGACTGGAAGCCCTTTATGGGCGATGTGGAGAAAGCCCTCGAAGAGAGCGAAAAGCTCTATAAGAAGGAATACGAGCCGAAGCTGAACCCCGGGAAATACGGCTTTGAGCGGGTCCCGAACGAAGCTCTGCTCTCCATCGTCTATACCTCGGGAACCACCGGCTTCTCGAAGGGTGTCATGCTCACCCATAACAACTTTATCTCCAACCTCACCTACTCCTGGAAAAATGTCTATCTCTATCCGGGAGACCCGATTCTCTCCTTCCTGCCTCTCGCCCATTCCTTCGGCTGCGCCTTCGAGCTGGTCTTCCCCTTCTCGCGCGGATGCCATATCACATTCCTGAACAAGGTGCCCTCGACAAGCCTCCTCATCGAGGCCTTCGCAAAGATAAAGCCGCGCCTCATTCTCACCGTGCCCCTTGTCATCGAGAAGATCTATTACAAGCAGGTCAGGCCGATGCTCGCCACGCCCAAGATGCAGAGACTGCTCAAGGTGCCTCTGCTCAGGCACATTATCTACCGGAAAATCAGGGACAAGCTGCACAATTTCTTCGGCGGCAACATGATCCAGGTGATCATCGGCGGTGCCTCCTTCAATCCGGAAGTCGAAGCCTTTCTCAAAAAAATCCATTTCCGCTACACACTCGGCTATGGCATGACAGAATGCGCTCCTCTCATCACCTATGTAGGCTGGAAGGAACACCAGCTCGGCTCTGTCGGCCATATGGTCGACTATATGGAAGCCAAACTGATGCCCGTGCCCGGCTCGGAGCACCGCGAACTCTGGGTACGCGGCGAAAATGTCATGAAGGGTTACTACAAGAATCCTGAAGAGACCGCCAGGGCTATCGACAGGGACGGCTGGCTCCATACGGGCGACCTCGCGACAGCGACCCCTGAGGGCATTATCTATATCCGCGGCAGATGCAAGACGATGATTCTCAACTCCTCGGGCCAGAATATCTATCCTGAGGAGATCGAGGCCAGACTCAACAATCTGCCCTATGTCGGCGAATCCCTTGTGCTCGAGGAGGCCGGCGGGAAGCTCTGCGCCATGGTCTATCCGGATCAGGCTGAGGCTAAAAAGGCAGGACTCAACGATCAGGGCGTACTGGCGAAGATGCAGGAAAACCTCGCCGAGCTCAACAGAGAGCTGCCCGAGTTTATGCGTGTTTCGAGAATTGAGCTCCAGATGAAGGAATTTGAGAAGACGCCGACCAACAAGATCAAGCGCTATCTCTACGTAAAACAGCAGTAAACACCATAGCTGCGTATATATTGCGCGCCTCCGCAGGGGGCGCGTTTTTTTTCTTCCTGATGCCGTGCTTGTGTTTTTATAAAAAGCAATTAAAATAGATAAAACGAGCCGGATTCTACTACCGGTACGGGCCGCCTTATTGATGGCCTCTGCTCCGCTATCCGTCTCCCATATAAATCAGGCAGGAAAATTATGAAAGCTGATGCAAAAGAGGAAAAAGCCATACTCCAGCGCCTCACAGATGAGGAATTCGATTTTATCGCCGTGCTGGATATTGAGCATGAGACCATCGACTTCAGGACTGTAAACAGCCATGCCAATCCCCCTCTCGCCAAGGGGATTCACCCCTATGCCGAGGCCGCCGATGGCTTCTTCAGGGGTGCCCTGCCCTCAGCCGAGCTCGAAAAATGCCGCAGAGATGTGACACTTCAGAAGGTAATCAGCGAGCTCGACCGCCATGGGGCCTATTCCTGCGGTACCGCGATCCGCTCGCCGAACGGCGAATATACGCGCAAGCAGTTCCGCTTTTATTATCTGGATGAGCAGAAGACGGAGATTCTCCTGCTTGAAACCGATATTACCGACTACTATGAGCACGAAATCGACCGCATCCAGAAGCTGCAGGCTGCCCTGCTCTCGGAAGAAAAGGCCAATGTCTCGCGCTCGGAGTTCCTCTCGAGCATCAGCCATGATATGAGGACCCCGCTCAACGGGATTATCGGATTTACCAATCTCGCTCTGGGTACTGACAGCCAGGGCTCCATCCGGGACTATCTCAATAAAATCAAAATCTTGGGAAGCCTGCTGCTCGATCTCGTAAACGATACGCTTACGCTGAGCCGGATACAGAGCGGGAAGCTCTTTATCAACCTCGAACCGAGCAGCAATTACGATATTATCGACCATATAGCGGTGCCGATGCGGGCCGCCGCCGAGGAGAAGGGCCTTCATTTTGTGCTCGAGACCGAGGGGCTTCCCCAGCGGAGAATTATGGCCGACCGGAGTTCCCTGCAGAAGATATTTCTGAACCTTCTCTCCAACGCGGTCAAATTTACTCCAGAGGGCGGAACAGTCGAGTTCGAGATCGGGGAAATTCCGCAGACGCCTGAAGGCTGGAACTGCAGGGCCATTGTCCGCGATACCGGTATTGGCATGAGCCCCCGCTTTATGAAGGTGATGTACGATCCCTTTACCCAGGAGCATCCCAATGAACCGGCTGACGGGCAGCCGGGAACAGGGCTCGGGCTTTCGATAGTACGCCAGCTCGTCAATCTGCTGGGCGGAAATATCACCGCGAAGAGTTCGCCGGGCAGCGGCAGCGAATTCACTGTCTACCTGCATATTGACCCGGCAGGGCCCGAAGAAAAGGCCAAGGCCGTGAGCACCCAGCCCGACTCCGAGTTCAAGGGCCGGAAGGTGCTTGTCTGCGAGGACAACTACCTGAATATGGAGATAGCCAGAACCCTGCTCGAAAAACGGGGCCTCACCGTGATATGTGCGTCCGATGGACGGGACGGTCTCGAAAAATTCAGCGCCTCGGACCCCGGCGAATTCGATGCCATCCTTATGGATCTGAGGATGCCGGTGATGAACGGCTATGACGCCGCAGAGGCGATCCGGGCTCTGCCCCGGCCTGACGCAGGCAGCGTGCCCATTATCGCGATGACAGCCGATGCCTATGCGGAGGATATAAGGAAATGCTATGAGAGCGGCATGAACGGCCATGTTCCCAAACCCATAGACCCCACCATGCTCTTCAGACAGCTTTCGGAGCACTGGAAAACAGAGAAATAGGAAAGGCAGGACAATGAGGCCCGGGGCTCGAGGCGGAACCGTCCTTTTTTTGCCGCGCAGAGAAGTTCTTCTGTGCCTCCTCATGGGGCTTTTCTTTATTCCGGCCTCTCCCCTCAGTGCCGGCCCCCAGCCGTCCCCAGGGGAAGCCCAGGGGCTGAGGCCTGTCAGCGTGCTCTGTCCCGATTTTGAAAACTTTTTCAGCCGCAGCAGAGACGGCGAATACCATGGCTATGGCTACGAGCTTCTGCTCGCGGCCGCACAGGAAGCCCGCTGGAAGGTGAACATCTGCGGCACGCCGCCCCTTCCGGCGCAGGCGGCTGAGCCCGCCGGGCCTGCGGAAGCTGCCGGGCCGGCGGTCTCAGCTCCCGATATCCATTTCACGAGGCGCCGTACCGGGGAAAAGGCTCCAGGAACTTCCCCTGGCCGCCGCATACTCATCAGCGCAGGCGGATACAGCTACAGCATAGAGACCGAGGAATCAGAGGCCGGGCTGCTCGCGGCCTGGGACAGTGCCATGCAGGCCCTGACTTCCGGCGACATCTATTTTTTCCAGAGGCTCCATCAGAAATTCTACGGGGAATCGGACGAAAGCCCCGTTCTCCTTACAGAGAAGGAAAAGGCCTACATCCGGGGAGCAGGGACAGTGCTCGTATCCTATGACCCGGCCTGGTTTCCGCTCTCCTACCGGGGGCGCAATGGACAGTTCGCCGGCTCCATCCGCGGGATATATGGCAGAATCTCAGAGAGAACAGGGCTCCGCTTCGATTTCAGAGGAACCGATACATATACCGACGCCCTCAGGGACTTCAAATCCGGCAGGACCCAGCTAATGGCGGAGCTGCCCTACGACTTTGCCTGGGCCGAAAAGCATCATGCCAATATCACGCCGCCCTTTACGACACTGACAATCCTTGCGGCCTGCAGATCATCGGGACCCACGGGCAGCCGCGCCGCCCTTCCAAGCGGCTATTATCAGCAGTATCTCAGCAGCACCATACGATCTGACAATTACAGCTTTGTCAATTTTCCGACAATAGAGGGATGCCTTAACGCCACTCTGAGCGGCAGGGCCGACTTCACCCTTCTCAATTTATATCAGGTTGAATACTACCGCGGGACAGCCCGCTACCATGGCATGTTCTACAAGGTGCTGCCCGGATATGAATACGATCTTGCGATCGCCGTGTCCCAGTCCGCCGATCCCCGTCTTCTCTCAATTATAAGCAAAGCGCTCCGCAGCATAGGCAGCAATGAGATAAACAGCATTCTGCGGGAGAGCTCGGCCGACAGCCTTAAATCGCGCTCCCTGCTCGATATTATCTATGCCAATCCGATGATGGCGCTCGTTCTCTTTTCCCTCTGCGGATTTCTCGTGGCCGCTGCTATTGGGGGCATGCTCTACGCCTCCGTCCTCAAGCGCAAGAACATGCAGCTCAGCGAAGCGATGAAGGCCAAATCCACCTTCCTCTCCAATATGAGCCATGATATGAGGACGCCGCTTAACGGCATACTGGGCTTTACCTCCCTTGCCCTCGATGCAGACAATAGAGAGGAAGCCCGGGGCTATCTCGAAAAGATCATGATCTCGGGCAACCTGCTCAAGGACCTCATTACCGATACACTCGATATCAGCAGGATCGAAAGCGGCAAATATCTGCTGGCCCCGGAGCCGGTAAAGGTCCACGATCTTCTCGAGGAGGTTCTCGTGCCCATACGCTCCGCAGCCGAAGCGCGGAAAATAAAGCTTGTGGTCGATGAGGGCGGCCTCGACAGTCTCTGGGTCAATATCGGAGTTCTGAGCGCCCGCAAGATCCTGCTCAATCTGCTCTCAAACGCGGTCAAGTTCACCCCCGAAAATGGAACAGTACAGCTGCTGCTCTCAAGACTCGATCCGCCGGCGGGCAGGTACAACTGCAGAGTCGTGGTATCCGATACAGGCATAGGCATTTCAAAGGCATTTCTGCCCTATCTCTTCGAACCCTTCTCCCAGGAGAGGCACAGCGCGACCACGACGGGGACAGGTCTGGGCCTCTCCATAGTAAAGCGCCTTGTCGGCCTTATGGGCGGGACAATCAGTGTCGAATCGGAGCAGAACAGGGGCAGCGTTTTTACCGTACTGCTGCCCGTGAGTGCTATCCAGCCGCCGCCAGAGGAAAGCCATGCCGGCCCTGATATACCGGCTTTCAGGGGGCGGCACCTCCTTCTCTGCGAGGACAACGCACTCAACCGGGAGATCGCGGAAGCCCTGCTCGGAAAGGAAGGATTTGAGGTGGACTGCGCTGAAGATGGCAGGGCCGGCCTTGAAAAATTCAGGCAGTCCATCCCCGGCTTCTATTCAGCCGTGCTTATGGATCTGCGCATGCCCGTAATGGATGGATATGCCGCTACAGCGGCCATCCGCGCTCTGGACAGAGCAGATGCCGCCTCGATTCCAATTATAGCCATGACGGCCGATGCCTACAGCGAAGATATAAGGCGCTGTCTCTCCTCGGGCATGAACGGCCATGTTTCCAAGCCCGTCGACGCCCATGTCCTCATCGCCGAAATAGCACGGTGCATGGGCCAGAGCAGCTCAGACATGAGCGGAAAGCCAGGGGCTGCCCAATGAGTGCATCAGCCGAGGAGGCGGACCAGGGCCGGACCGCTGGCGGTCCGGCGGCCGGCCAGGCAGGGCGCAGCGCTCCATCCATTGCTGCAGCGCCGACTGTTCCCGAGGGCCCGGACGACAGCCGGATTGGAGAACTCCTCAAGACCTATGGCTGCCATGTCGCTGAGGAAAAGGGGAAGAAGCTTCTGACTGACTCCGTCCTTTTCCGGGAACTCGCCAGAGGGGAGCTGCTGCGGCGGCCAGGCGAAAACTGTGCGCGTATGCCGCTTGTCCTCAGGGGAAGCCTCCGTGTATTCAAGGCCTCGGAGTCGGGCCGCGAAATCGAACTCTACCGGATTGGAAAAGGCGACATCTGCCTGCTCTCCTGCGCGTCCGCGAACCGCAGGTCCTTTCCGGCTTTTATAGCAGCCGCCGAGGCCAGCCTTATCGCCGGGCTCAGGGCCTCCGCCTTCGACGGACTCCTTGCGCTGAGCCCGGGTTTCAGGGATTTTGTGCTCGGGCAGTATGGGGAGCGCCTTGCCGGCCTCCTCGAAATCGTCGATGAGGTCGCATTCCGCCATCTCGATGCGCGGCTCAAGGATGAGCTGGCCAAGGCGGCGTCCGGAAGCGCCCGGGGCGCCACGCCAGCCATGGCAGCCATGGGGACAGAGCTGCTTCTGCAGGGGCGGTCTCAGGCGGGCGTCCAGGGCGCCCAGGGGACAGAGCTCGCTATGGAGCCCGCCCTTGTCACCGTGACCCATCAGGAGCTTGCCGACAGACTCGGCACTTCGCGCGAAGTCGTAAGCCGCATTTTAAAGGACTGGGAAGAGCAGGGCGTCCTCAGGCTCGGCAGAGGCAGAATCGAGCTCCTTCCCGCGTTTTATTCCCTCTCTGTGTGACTCAGGTCACTGTCTTTCCCTCAATTTCAGGCCTATTCTGTTCATGCAGACACTGAATGCGCCAAGAGCGCGCCAGAGGGAGGAGAGCCATGCCCCGTAGAATTATTATAGTAGGAGGAGTTGCCGCCGGCGCGACCGCGGCCGCGCGAGCCCGGAGACTCGACGAAGAGGCCGATATCACCATTGTTGAGGCAGGTCCCTATGTCTCCTTTGCCAACTGCGGGCTTCCCTACCATATAGGGGGCGCAATACCGCGCCGCTCCAAACTTATCCTGCAGACTCCCGAAGGCTTTGAAAGCCGCTACAGGATACGGGTACTTGTGCGCACAAAGGCCCTTGAGATCGACCGGGCCGGCAAAAGGCTGCTGATCGAAGGCCCGGAGACAAATCCTGGGGGACCAAATCTTGGGGGACAGAGCTCAGATTTAGGTGACTCCAAATCCGAGGGACAGAGCTGGCTTGAATACGACAGCCTTATCCTCGCCCAGGGAGGAAATCCGGTGATGCCGCCCATTCCGGGAAGCGGCCTGCCCTCGGTATTCAAGCTCTGGAATATCCCCGATATGGATAAAATAATCTCGTATATTAAAGAGAAGACCCCCCGGACCGCCGCCGTGATCGGAGGCGGTTTTATCGGCCTTGAGATGGCCGAAGCCCTGAGTCTCCGCGGCATTGCAGTCAGCGTTATCGAAAAAATGCCGCGGCTTATGTCGACAATGGATTCGGAATTTGGTGCCCTCATCGCCGCGAAGCTTGCCTCGAAGGGCATCCAGGTTATCTGCGGGAAAGGCCTTGCCTCGGTTCTGCCGCCGGGCTCCACGAAGAGCCCCAGCGCACTGCAGTATGGGGGCGGAAGCACTGCGGAAGCCGGCGCCGCGGACTCAGAGGCAGAGGGTGCAGTCCAGCTCGACGACGGCAGTGTCCTCCCCGCAGGCCTTGTGCTTATGTCAGTTGGAGTGCGGCCCGAGCTTGGGCTCGCCAGGGCCGCCGGCCTTGAGATTGGTCCCGCCGGGGGCCTCACTGTCGACTCCTTCCTCGCCACTTCCGACCCCTCGATCTGGGCAGCCGGCGACATGATAGAGACAACTAATAGAATTTCGGGAAAAAAGCAGCGGGTGCCTCTCGCCGGGCCGGCGAACAGGCAGGGCCGCGCCGCAGCCTCCAACGCCCTCGGCGCTGCCATGCGCTATCCTGGCGCGGCAGGGACAAGCGTTTTCAAACTCTTCGACAGCACGGTAGCGGCAGCAGGTCTCAGTGAAAAGGCCGCGCGCGATGCAGGCTATAACGCGGGCACGGCCATCATTGTCAAGGAACAGCATGTAGCCTATTACCCGGGGGCGGCCGAGATATTCCTCAAGATCATCTACGACAGGGCCAATGGGAGACTCCTCGGCGCGGAGGCCTTTGGAGGCGAGGGGGTCGAGCGCAGGATCGATGTGCTCGCCCTTGCAGCGGAGGCCGGGCTCAGCCTCGATATCCTCGCTGGGGCCGATTTTGCCTATGCCCCGCCCTATGGTGCCCCCAACGATCTTGTCAATGTGGCGGCCTTTGTCGGCCAGAACGATATCTCAGGCTATTCCCCGCTTGAAACAGCGGCGGAGCTCGAGGGGGCCATCGCGGGGACAGAGCTTGAAAATGCAGCGGCACCCTTTATTCTCGATGTGCGGAACCGGACCGAATTCGAGGAGGGTCACATCGAAGGCGCCCTCAACATTCCCCTCGATGAGATCCGCGATTCCCTCGATCAGATTCCAGTGGACAGGCCTGTACACATCTACTGCCGTTCGGGCTACCGGGCCCACCTCGCGCTGCGCATTCTCGCCGGCCATGGCTGGAAACAGCTTAAAAATCTGACAGGCGGCTGGCTCGCATGGGAAGCATACAAAGGGCTGATCCAGCCCACGAAAGAATAGCAATACGGACTCCACAGGGAGTTTGGGGAAACAAATAACGGTTATCAAGGAGTTGCCATGACAGTACGCGAGAAAATACAGGCAGGGGCGCAGATTATCGATGTGCGCAGTCCCGAGGAATTTGCGGAGGAGGCCTATCCTGGGGCCAGAAATATTCCCGTATTCGAAATTGAAGCGCGGGCCGGCGAACTTGGTCCCAAGGATAAGCCCATTGTACTCTACTGCGCCTCGGGCGCGAGAAGCGCTATGGCCGCCCGCATTCTGAAGAGCAGGGGCTTCAGCGATGTGACAAATGCGGGAGGACTCGACGATATGCCCCGTTGAGACTAGACTCGACAGATAATGGCAGCGGAGAACAGAAAAGCGCAGGACAGGAAGGGCCCTGACACGGCACTTCCGGGAATTGGGGACAGAGCTCTGGGCAAACCCGGGGCCGCCCGGCCTACTCCGCTCAGTCTCTTCTGGATTTTTCTCAAGATATCGACAGTGACTGTGGGCGGCGGCTATGCGATGGTGCCTGTTATCGAATCAGCGCTTGAAAAGCGGGGCTGGACCACAGAGGATGAATTCTACAGCACCTTCGCGGCGGCCCAGTCCTTTCCGGGGCCGCTCGCCTATACTACAGCCCTGATGGTGGGCCGGAGGCTTGCGGGCATCGGCGGCGCAGCGGCAGCCGGGGCCGGAGTTGTGCTTCCCCCCTTTGTCACCATACTCGCGGTAGGCGCTCTTATCGGGAAATACGGCCAGCTGCCCCTCGTAAAGGCTTTTCTGGATGGCGCGGGCGCGACAGTCGGCGGCCTTGTAGCCGCAATGATCTACCGCATGGCCAGACGGCGCTCCTGGAACTGGCGCCGTGTTATAGGCCTTGTGCTGCTCAGCGCAGGCCTCATTCTTGCGCCCAAAGCGACACTGCCTGTATTTCTCGCAGGCATCATTCTGATCTACCTGGGGGAGTCAAAATGGGACTCCTAGACCTCGTCTGGCTTTTTTTCAAAGTCGGCGCGATGGCCTTTGGCGGCGGCTGGACCATTGTAGGCTTAATCAAGATGGAAGCCGTACCGCGGATTATGAGCGAGGCCGATTTCTCCTCGATGGTCGCCATCGCCCAGGCCACGCCCGGTCCCCTCGCCCTCAACGCTGCCACGATGCTCGGCTTCAAGACCTGGGGCTTTCCTGGCGCCTTTCTCGCTACTCTCGCCGTCATCGCCTTTCCGACAGCGGCCATCGCCATGGCCGGCATGATCGGGAAACACCTCAAATTCAATTCAGGTGCCCTCGACCAGAGCCTTAAAACCGGTACCCTTGCAATGATGATCATGACTCTCTGGTTTCTCATCCCCAAGGATGTCTTCAACCCGATCATGACTGGCATCGGTGTTCTGAGCTTCGTGCTCTGTTCCTTTACGAAACTCAATCCCCTCTGGGTTATCTTCGGCGCCGCCTTTCTCAACCTTATCCTCAAACTCTTCAATCTGGTCTGAACTGGCGGGGACAGAGCTCAAAACCAAGCGGGGACAGCAAACCCAGGCGGGGACAGAGCTCGCTATGACAGAGCTAGATTGGGGACAGAGCTCGCTATTGCCCCGACTTGACTCCGCCGTATTTTGAGCATATGCTCATATCGCAGATCAACAGAAAAACCGGAGGGAAATATGGCTGACACTGAAGGGGCAAAGAGCTCCGCAAAGTACATAATCGGCATTGGAAGCGGCAAGGGTGGGGTTGGCAAGTCCACTCTTTCAGTACTGCTCGCCGAGGCCGCGGCGTCAAAGGGCCTCAAGGTAGGTCTTCTCGACGCCGATATCACCGGACCCAGCGCGCCCCGCCTTATGGGCCTCGAAAAGGGGCACGCCGGCACAGATGGAGTCAATCTTCTCCCCATTGTAAGCGAAGAGGGCATCAAACTCATGTCGATTAACCTCCTCGTCGACAGCGAGGAGTCCCCGGTAATCTGGCGGGGTCCGCTTCTGTCCCGCGCCGTCGAACAGTTCTGGACCGACTGCGCCTGGGGAAATCTCGATCTCCTCGTCGTGGATCTGCCCCCGGGGACAGGCGATGTGCTCATCACCGCCCTCACGAGCATCCCGATGACAGGCGTCGCCTTTGTGGCCACGCCCCAGGATCTTGTCTCGATGATTGTGGCCAAGGCTGTGGGCATGGCCAGAAGCGCAGATGCCGAAGTTCTCGGCGTAGTCGAGAATATGGGCAGCTATATCTGCCCGGACTGCGGCCATGAGCATCCCCTCTTCGCCGCGGGCGCCTCGACTGAGGAGAGCGCGAGAAAGCTCGGCCTTGCCCTGCTCGGGTCCTTCCCCTTCAGGCCCGAGATCGCCCAGAGCGGCGTGCTCCGCTGGAACAAGCTGCCCGCCAAGCTCCAGGAGGAGGCTCTTAAATTTGAGGACCGGGTCATTGAAGCCGCTGAGATCGCGGCTGTAAAGAACCCCAAGAAGGCCGCCGCTGCTGCCGCCGGCCTCGAGGTCCAGCCGGAGAGCAAATGCGAGGGCTGTGAGCATAAGGGCCACTGCGAGGACGAGGGCACAGGAAACTGTCCTGAGGATTCAAACTGAGGGCCCGCGGGGCAGAACCGGAATGTCACGGCCACTATGCGAACGCCACATCCGCTGTTCTCCAGCCGCGGCTGTGTTCAAACCAGCGGGCATTCCTGCCGCCGGACTTCCGGAGACTGTGCTCGGCCTCGATGAACTCGAGGCCCTGAGTCTCGCGGATTACGATGGTCTCTATCAGGAAGCCGCCGCCATGCGCATGGGCGTATCGCGGCAGACTTTCGGCCGCATATTGGAGAGCGCGCACCGCAAAATTGCGGCCGCGCTCATCGAAGGGCGTGTCCTCAGAATTGAGGGCGGCGCTGTTGTGCGCGGACAGGACAACGCGCAGGGAGTACCAACTATGAAGATCGCAATACCCGCACGGGATGGAAATGTTGATGGACACTTTGGCCACTGCGCCTACTTCAGTGTCTTTACAGTGGAGGATGGCAGGATAACGGCGGAGGACAAAGTGGAATCGCCCGAGACCTGCGGCTGCAAGAGCGGCATTGCCGGCGAGCTCGCGCGGAGCGGGGTAACAAAGCTCATCGCGGGCAATATCGGAGAAGGCGCTGTCCATGTGCTCGGCTCATATGGCATTGAGGTTTTGCGGGGCGCTTCGGGCCCTGTCCGCGAAGTAGCGGAAAGCTATCTCGCCGGCAGAACCTTCGAAACCGGCGCCAACTGCAGCGCCGAACACGAAGGCTGCCAGCACAGGGCATAGCGGCGGCTCTGGCTGCCTTCCATGCAGTATAAAGGCCGGCGGGACTCAGAGGCTCCGCCGGCCTTTATTATTATCAACTATGCTTAGTTTTAATCTGAAGAAAGAACAGCCTTTACTGCCTTTATCTGTTCATCGTTATAGACAATTGTAAATGGCATCTGGGCCTCATAAAATCGAAATGCCAGCGTTGAACTGTTCAGCATGGCCTGCTGCAGTTCGGACGGAAGCACAATTTTAAATTTGGATTCCCGCGTCGTCTTCGTTGTCGAGCTCATGCTCGTTCCAAGGTATATGACCCTGCCGGATTTGTCATGGCCATAGACAGGGATGGAGCTCGTGGAGGTCTCTGTGGTATCCGCGCTTCCAAGCGGATCCATATTCAGACTGCAGGTGCCGCCATCTGTTTTTACAATGCAGCTGTTATCGATGCCGAAGGAGCCGGGCGGCGTTCTAAAATCGAGATAGATGCTGGCTGCCGAGCTCCCATCTGCCCCCGTCTCCCGCACGAAGCGGTGGGTCGCGCCCGATATGTCTGTTCCATCTTCACCGGAATCCGAGACAGTGCAGTAGACATCCACAGAGGCCATCTTCTTTCCGGAGAAATCATCGACTGTTCTGCGGACTGAACTCACCGAAGAACAGGCCGAAAGGCCCAGACAGAGAGCGGCGGCCAAGACAGAAACCGCATGGCGGAGCAAAGGGGCATCTGCTTTTCTGCGCATTGCGCTCACTCCTTATGGCTATGAATCTACTTCGCGATAAGCCTGAACACGCGTTTTTTGCCGGCGCGCAGGATAAGACTGCCATCGCTGTCGAGCCAGCCCGAATCGATGACGGTCTTCTCGTCGGAGATTTTCTTCTCGCCGGCCATGGCGCCGCCCTGCTGCACAAGGCGTCTCGCTTCGCTCTTTGAGGGCACGAGGCCTGAATAGACAAAGAGGTCGAGGACTCCCATGCCCTTGTCGAGATCGGCCTTCGCTATCTCTTTTGAAGGGATATGGCCGACGTCGCCCGCACCGCCTCCAAAGGCCGCATGCGCCGCCGCGAGAGCTCTGTCGGCGGCCTCCTTCCCGTGGATCGCGCTGGTGACTTCGTAGGCGAGGCGCTCTTTGGCATCGTTGATGCCCGAGTCCTTCGCCTGGCCGAGTCTATGGCATTCATCCACGGGGAGAAAGGTAAACATAAGCAGGAACTTCTCGACATCGGCGTCCGCGACATTCCTCCAGTACTGGAAGAAATCGTAGGGGCTTGTCATATTCGGATCAAGGAAGAGAGCGCCCTTCTCGGTTTTGCCCATCTTCTTGCCGTCAGAGGTTGTAACCAGCGGGAATGTAAGGCCGTAGCACTCGGCGCCCTCGAGCTTGCGGATAAGCTCGATGCCAGCGGTTATATTGCCCCACTGATCGTCGCCGCCTATCTGAAGCCTGCAGCCATAGCGCTTGTAGAGCTGGAGAAAATCATAACTCTGAAGAAGCTGATAGTTGAACTCGAGAAAAGAAAGGCCCGTCTGCATGCGGATCTTGTAGGACTCAAAGGAGAGCATATGGTTGACCGAAAAATGGCTTCCAATATCGCGGAGAAAGTCGATATAGTTAAGATCGGCAAGCCAGTCCTTGTTGTTGGCAGGTCGCGCGGTCTTGCCGTCAAAACCGATAAAGCGGTCGAGCTGTGCCCGGATTGCGGCAGTGTTCCCGTCGAGCTGATCGTAGGAAAGCATTTTGCGCATCTCGGTTTTTCCCGAGGGATCGCCGATGCGCGCGGTGCCGCCGCCAATCAGGGCAATACCGTTATGCCCGGCTGCTCTCAGGTGCCTCATCGCGAAGAAGGGCACCATATGGCCGATATGCAGCGAAGGCCCGGTGGGATCGCAGCCGACGTAGAAAGTCACAGGCCCCTCATCCATGAGTCTGGAAAGAGCTTCGATATCAGTGCACTGCTGGATGAAACCACGGTCTTTCAGCGTCTGTAAAGCGGCGTTCATTGCCTTCTCCTTGTGATTCAGGTTGGCCGAATTATAGCCTGTTGAGAAGAAGAGAACAAGCGCGGCGGCCTCAAATGGGCGCAGCCTCAATTTTGCACATATTTTTCAGCGCTGTTCCGAATCGCCCCTTGCCCAGCGCCTGAAAGCGCGATATTATCTAGGAAATGTTTTTTGAAGGAGAAATGCATGGCTGCTACGTCCGCCGCTAAGGCACTTACCAAAGCACAGATTATCGCCCAGCTTGCCGAGACCAATGGTCTTACCAAAAAGCAGGTCGCGGCCTTCCTCGATTCTTTCGCGGATCTCGCTTACCGCGAGACCAAGAAGAATAAAAAGTTCGCTGTCCCGGGTTTTGGAATTCTCAAGCTCAACAAACGCAAAGCGCGCATGGGCCGCAATCCCGCCACTGGCGAGTCCATCAAGATCCCGGCCAAGACCGCGGTCAAGATGACGGTCTCCAAGGCCTGCAAAGAGGCCATTCTGGGAGCCAAGAAGTAAGCCTTCAGGGCCTGCTTTATCAGAGACCGGCCGCGTTTGCGTGGCCGGTTTTTTTATGCTATGATGATGCAATGCATTCCAGTTCAGCGCCGGCAAAGACAGTTTTTACCCCGGTTTTGCGGCTTTTTCTGCTCTCGATGATTCTCGCCAACCTGGGCGGGACTATTTTTGATCCCTTTCTTTCAATCTACCTGAGCAAGCTTGGCCAGCCGGTCGAGACTATCGGCCTTTTCTTTACGATCTCGGCCGTATTCCCGCTCATCTTCCAGATCCTGGGCGGCTGGATTTCGGACCGCATAGGCAGGCTCAGAAGCATTGCCTGGGGTTCGGCCGCCGGCGCCCTCTCCTGGATAGCCACCGTGGCCGCTCCCTATACACCCAATCCCCTTGTCTGCTTTCTTGTCTCCAACGCGATAAGCGCGATTACCTTTTCCCTTGTCGCGCCGTCTTTCGATGCCTTTATCGCCGAACAGTCGGACGAGGAAAACCGCGGCCATGTCTTCGCGGTTATCCAGTCCATCTATCTTGTAGTGGGCATTGTCGGTCCCCCTCTTGGAGGCTATATCGCCCAGCATTTTTCGTATCAGATCCTCGCATGGGTCGCGGCCATTCTGTACTGGATCGCGACGGTAATACGTATCAATATGGCGAAGCCCGAAGCCGCGGCCGCGAGACTGAGGGCAGAGGCCGCCCGCGCCTCAGGCGCAGAGGCAGAGCATAAAATGACCTTTGCCGAACTCGGCAAAAGCTTCAAATCGCTCTTCGGTCTCTTTGCTTCGGGCGGCGTGTTCATGTGGATTGTGATCATCGATGGAGCCTTCGATATCGCCGGCAGGCTTTCCGGCAATCTCTTTCCGCTATTCATGAAGCAGATCGCCGGTCAGAATGAATCCCGCATCGGGCTTCTCGAGAGCCTTACGGCCATTGTCAGCGCACTCCTTATGATCCCTCTTGGAAAGTATTCAGACCGCAGGGGCGAAAGGAATCCTATAATCCTCGGCTGCATGCTCTTTGCCGCCTCATTCGGCGTTCTTGCCTTTGGCCATACGCTCCCAATTCTGATAATCTCGGCCCTGCTCAGCGGAATCGGCCAGGCCTCCATACAGCCAAGCATGCAGTCCGCCACAAGCAAGGCTGTGCCCCAGGAGCTCCGCGGACTCGCATACGGCATTCTGGGCACTTCGCTCGGCCTCTTCTCCTTTTTTGCCCCCGGGCTGGGCGGATGGCTCTGGCATCAGTGCTTTCCAACCCTGCCCTTCCTTGTCTCGGCCGTACTCACTCTTCTTGCCGCCATTCCCGCGTTCATCGGTCTCCGGGGGCTTAAGGCAAAAGCCGCAGCCGGCCCGGGCACCAATACTTGAACGCGTGGTCCATGAGTCGCTAGCATAGAGGCCGTGAAAAACAGCGAAACACGGATCGCGAAGCTTATCGAGGTAGCTCTCCGCCGCTATGATATGATACAGGAAGGCGACCGCATTCTTGTGGCGGCCTCTGGCGGCAAGGATTCTACTACACTTGCCTGGGACCTCGCACGGAAGCAGCGCTGGTGGCCTGTTCATTTCGAAATGCTCGCGCTCCATATCTCTTCCGACTTCGCAAAGCCCGAAGAAGAAGCGGTTCTGCGAACCCTTATGGACGGATGGAATATACCATATAGGAATATCAGTGTTCCGGTAATGGGCAGACTTAAGCCCGGCCGCAGAATGAACTGCTACTGGTGTTCGACACAGAGACGCACCGAGCTTCTCCGCTACGCTATGGCCAACGGCTTTAACAAGATAGCCCTCGGTCATCATTTAGATGACATTGTCGAAACGCTTATAATGAATATGCTCTATAAGGGCGAGATTTCCACAATGCTCCCTGTTCTTAAATATGATAAATATCCAGTCGAAATAATCCGGCCCCTCGCCCTCTGCGAAGAGCGCGAGATTATCGCTTTTGCCGAGGACGCAGGTTTCCGCGCCTTTACATGCCACTGTGATTACGGCAGCGATTCGAAGCGCAAAATCGCCCGGGAGAGAATAAAAGAGCTCACCGGAGGGTCCAGCGAGCTCAAGCACAATCTGTACAATTCCATGTTCAAAGTCAATTCGGCATATCTGCCCGGGCTAAACCGTCAGAGTCCTCCCGGCGCAGAGGAAGCCGGCGATATCATACATATTTGAAATTCTGCCCGCGCAGATATCATCCTTGAGCCGGTAGAAGTCAACGCAGGTACCGCAGGCCACAATATCGACGCCGTCCTTCTCGAGACGCTTTACACTCTCGAGTGCCTTCGAATCCCGCACGAGGAGCCTTACGCCCGAATTCATAAAGACAATGCGCCCGGGCCTCTCATCCCCTTCGGCGAGGGCATAGAGAAAGCCCTGCATCAGTTTCTGCCCCAGTTCATCGTCCCCGCCGCCTATTCTGTTTTGCGGGATAAACACAGTGAGGTCCCTGCCCTTCCGCTCATCGTCCGCCGCACCGCCGGCGCTGTCCCTGTCCGCCGCCGAATCCGCGCTGGGAACCGCCTCTGCAGCGGAACAGGAAGCCGCCAGGGCCATGGCGGCAGCTCCGCCCTGCGCCGCAGGTCCAAATGAGAGCATTGTACAATCTTTCTGCATATCCCTTCCAAGACAGGGCGCCCCTAGAAACTGCGCCAGCTTTTTCAGATTCTCCTCTGCAGCATTATTGTCAACTGCAATTTTAAGCAGGTCGAAACCGCCTTCCTCAAAGGCCTTTTTCGCGAGTACAACAGGCTGGGGACATGGCAGTCCCTTCGCATCTATCTCCCTAACCGATTTCGATCCGCTCATAGCTTTTCTCCTTCCGTTTTCTGCCCTGAATCTCGGTCTCGACAACTCTGTATGCCGCCTCGGCCTCGGTCAGGCGCGCAAATGCCAAAAGAGCCCTCAGGGCATCCTTCCCCGACGGCGCGGCTGCGGACCCGGGGATATCCCGGGCTCCTGCCGGAGTCCTCCCAGCCGCGTCTGCCGCCTGATCCGCCTTCGAAAAGAAAAGGCAGAAACCGCAGGCACTCGAAATGGCGCGCGGCACCGGGATCAGCTCCACCCGGGCGAAAAAAGCGCTGATGCCGCTTTTCCCGCCTCTGCAGACATCGTGCATCTCGGCATCAAAGCTGCGCTCTGCGGCCATTCCAGCATGGCTTGACAGATATGTTATTATATATGAACACATGCTATCTGAGCACCTCGACGCTCCCGGCGGGGGCCATTGTATCGCCTATTATCGCTGCGTCCACTCCCGCCTCCCTGAGGGCAGCGAGGGCTTTCTCCGCCTCCGCCTCCGGCAGGGCCGCGAGGAGTCCGCCGGATGTCTCAGGAGAGAAGATCAGGTCGAGATCCAGGGGTGTAAGCGCATCGGCGCCGCTTATAAATTTGAGGCGGCCCTCGCGGTTGCGGTAGGTCCCTTCGGGCACAAGGCCCATGGCCGCGTATTCACGGGCTTCGGGGATAATGGGCAGACTGCTGAGCCGGAGCCTGAGTCCGGCGCCGCTGCCAGCTGCCATCTCCGCCGCATGGCCGGCAAGGCCAAAACCCGTAACATCCGTGCAGGCATCGACAGTGAAATGCCTGAGTATCTCCGCAGCCTTTTTATTGAGTGAAGACATCGATTTTTCTGCTGCGGCCTTCGCTTCATCAGAGACGATTCCGGCGCGGAGGGCCATATTTACAAGGCCGACGCCGAGAGGCTTTGTGATGATTATTGAATCGCCCGGCTTTGCGCTGTTGTTCCGCCATGCTCTGGCCGGATCTACAAGGCCCGACACTGCATAGCCCAGCTTGGGCTCGGAATCCTCGATGCTGTGGCCGCCGAGAAGGGCACAGCCCGCCTCGATAAGCGAATCGAGGCCACCCTTCATCATCGTTCTGAGGGTATCGAGCCCAAGGGTACGCACAGGGAAACAGACAAGGGCCAGAGCCCCGATGGGCCTTCCGCCCATCGCATATATATCGGAGAGCGCGTTGGCCGCGGCAATGCGCCCGAAGAGGAAGGGATCGTCCACTATCGGCGGGAAAAAATCCACTGTCTCGACCAGGGCTTCCGACGCAGAGAGTCTGTACATTCCCGCGTCTTCACAGCCACGGTAATCGGCTATAAGCTCCGGATACGCAGGCTGTTCAAGACCGCAGAGTGCCTTTTCGAGAACACCGGGCCCCAATTTGGCCCCGCAGCCCGAAAAGCGGGTATAGTGCGTAAGTCTGCTGTCCTCCGTACTCATAGCAGTTCCTTTATAGTACTTATAGTCATATCTATTTCATCCTCGGTATTGAAGCAGCCCGGCGAGAGCCGTATGGAACCGCCTAAAGCGTATGTTCCAGCGCTCCGGTGTGCAGCCGGGGCGCAGTGAAGCCCCACACGGCAGGCAATTCCCCTTCGGTCGAGATCCAGCGCAAGCTCCGCAGAATCGACACCGTCGACGACAAATGAGACAAGAGGGGCTCTCCGCACCCCGGGGGCGGGCCCGGATACTGTCAGCCCCGGCAGAGCGAGCAGCCCATTGTAGAGCCTCTGGGTAAGTGCCTCTTCCTTTGCGGCTATCTTCGCAATTGTCTCTTTTTTAAGGTAGGCGACTGCCGCCCGGAGACCTGCAAGGGCTGCTATATTGTGCGTGCCTGCTTCATAGCGGTCCGGCAGGAAGCCAGGCTGTTTTTCGCTCTCTGAAGCACTGCCTGTTCCGCCGCGGATAAGCGGCTCAGGCGTGATCCCCGGCGGCAGCCAGAGAAACCCCACTCCGCCCGGCCCCAGAAGTCCCTTGTGTGCCGAAAAAGCCACAAGCGAGTGCTTCAGACAGCTCCGCGGAATTTCAAAATGGCCCACATACTGGCTGGCGTCGATTAGAAGAGGCGGCTGAGGCCCCACAACCGAGAGAATTTCTGCGAGCTCTGCGACAGGGGGCAGGGCGCCGGTCACATTGGAGGCGGCGCTCAGTATTACAAGATCGGGACGGCTGCCCAGGGCCTTCTGGACTTCGCGCTGGTCCGGTCTTCCATCCCTGTCGCAGTGAAATACCATTATTCTGAGCCCGGCCTTTTCTTCGAGAAAGCGCAGGGGCCGCATGACCGCATTATGCTCAAGATCGGATACAGCCACCCGGCCATGGGGCGGCACAAGTCCGCATATGGCCAGATTGATAGATTCTGTCGCGCTCTTTGTAAAGATGAGCCGCTCTTCTTCATTCTGAGGTATTCCGAAGAACTCCGCCGCTTCGCGGCGGGCATAAAAGAGCACTTCGCTCGCAGCACGGGCCCCTTCATGGCTGGCCCGGCCGGCCGAACCGGGAATTTCGCGGATAGCCCGCGCGACCTCTTCGGCCACTCCCGGGGCCTTGGGAAAACTTGTGGCCGCGTTATCGAGATAAATCATTCAATAAGATCCTTTCCAAGCAGGCAGAGCAGTGCTTCCATAACACCGCCCGCGACAGCGAGGGCCTTGTCCGAAACGCTCGTGCAGAAGCGCTGTTCGCAGCGCGGATCAAGGTCGCCCAATTTGAGCCCCGGCCATACGGAAAATCCGCCGCGCAGCATGCCGCGCACCATGCCGTCGAAAGGGGCCCGCAGCTCCTCTCCTGGTGTTCCATTATCCTCGATGCATGCGACGAGATCTCCCTTTCCCGCAGCACAGCCAATTCCCTTCACAACTATGAGTTTCCCTGCCCTGTGGGCCCGGAAGACTCTGTCGCTCCCATGTCCGAGCACAATGCCGGGTATTCCCGAATTGGGGGCAGCGCTCCCCTTCCAGATAACACGCCCGAGATCGTGGCCCCGCTGTGTTTCGACGACAGCATCGGCATCTGTCCCCGCAGCAAATCCCGGCCCTATGGCGATAACATGGGGGGCCATCGAAGGCAGAGTGCCGCAGTTCTTTTTGGCCATTATTGCGTCCACAAGGGCGCGCGGCTCAAGCAGGGGCAGCGAAAGCGCGTCCGGGTCCACAAGAACGGCAACCCTGCCCGAGGCCGCGATATCCAGGGCTCCGGCAGGAGAAGAGGCGAGCAGAGCCTCGGTATCCTCAACCTTCATGCTGCCTTCATAGACTGCCTCCGAAAAGGATACAGTCCGGCGCACGGAGAGCGGAAGGGCCGTTTCGAGAGCCACCACAGGGACATGCGCCCGCATCAGCCGCAGAATGACACCGCTCGCGAGATCTCCCGCTCCCCTCACTACAACAGGATGTACGGCCTTTCTCATGGCTGCCTCCCGGCCCTGCTCTTCAGGGCAAGGAGAACTTCATCCTGAGGCGCGGCCGGTCTGACTCCATCCGGCCTCAGCGATGCGAGGAGCACAAGATCGGCCACCGCGGCCGCCGCCAGGGCCTCAGCTGCCGCACGGGCAGCGCGGGAAAGGGCCGTCCGGCTGGAGACGCCAGCACTCCTCCTCTCTGTACCGTCTGCCGCGGTACAGGCGCTCCCCTCCATTAAGGGATCCCTTCCGCAGAGTTCGGCCTTATTGAGGAGCAGAACGCGCCTTGCCCCCCGGGGACAGTTTTTAAAGATGCCTTGAGGCGATTGCGCAAGCGCAATTATATGTTCAATTGTTATATTTTCCGATGAAGCACAGCCCGCAAGCGGGCCAAAAAGCTCAGGGCGGTGCACGCTGCGGCTGTCCATCGGTCTTCCAAGGCATTCGAGGCCGACAAGGCCGATAACGATATCGGCCCTCTCAGGCATCGCAGGCTCGCGGCAGTTCGGGGCCTTTAGCGGAAGCCCCCTCGAGCCATCGGCTTCGACAGCGCAGAGGCTATAGCGCGGCGCAAGCAGGCCTGGCCAGGCAGTATCGATCGGGGCAAGCAGCGGGCAGTCCCCATCCCGTGCGGGCAGAATTCCGCCTCCGAGAACGGTAATACGGCCCCTTCTGCCCCGGCTTCCGGTCTGGTCTTCTGCAGCCGGGATGGCATCAATGCGGGCAGCGGCCAGCGCGGCCGCATCTGAGCCCTGTGGCGGCGCAGCAAAAAATCCGTCCGCGGCAACGCGGTCAAAGCTCCGTCCGGACTCGGCCCTCGGATCGCGTATATGAGTCGTGGTGCAGAGCAGGGCATCTTCTCCGCGCGCCGCGGCTGAAGAGCCCAGCGCGAAGAGCGATGAGGTTTTTCCCCCGCCGCCGACGAGGACAATAATATTCCCGCCCGGACAGAGCTTAAGTTCGAGCGCATTGAAGAGTTCCATAGTGGGCGGATCAGTTCCGTCTGAGCCAGTCTTTTATGATCTCCGCCATTCTGGTCGAGCCCTGGGCGAAGGGGAAGACATGGTTGCATCCCTCGAGCATCTGGATGTCGAAGGACTCAGCCTTGCAGGCCTGGCTCTTGATCCATTCGGGCGAAGCCGGATTGACCGCCTCATCTTTGGTGCCCTGAATAAGGAGGACCCTCGATTTGATCTCCGGGATGAGACTGCAGCCGAGTTTCTGGAGCCGTCTGAGCTGGGAAGCCTCCAGTACAATGTCGTCTGTGCTGTATTCTCTATAGCGCCGCGAGCGCGCGGGATCGTTTACCTCGTTCTCCGGAATCGGACGGCCGCGCTTTATAACGGGTTTGAAGGGCGCGAGGAAGGGAGTGTACTGGATTACGCCGCCAAGAATGTCGAAGGCAGGCGCAAGAAGGATAAGGCGGGGCGCGCCATAGCTCGCGGCGACGCTGGCGCCTATAAGCCCTCCCATCGAATGTCCGAGAATGCTCACGGATCTGTACTGGCCGCGGAGTTCGAAGTAGGCATCAACCGCCCTGCGGAGCCAGTCCTCTGCCCTCGTATTCATAAAATCGGCGCGGCAGCTGCCATGGCCCGGATAGCGGGGAGCATAGACAGCATAGCCCATCTCGGAGATGGCGCGCGCGGGGATCGAGAGTTCACAGGGCATACCGGTAAATCCATGAAGGATCAGAAAGGCATCTTTCGCACCGGGCGGATCAATGCGGAAGGGTTCGGCACCCTCAATAAGCTGCATATCCGCGGGAAGGGAGAGTATAGCTTTTAGTTTGTTCATAGTACCGGAATTGTAAGGCCGCTTGCGCGGACAATGCAAGCGGAATCGTCCGGCTAGAGCGGCCATTCCCTGAGCTGTCTCTCCCTCTCCTTCCAGTCAGGCAGGGCAGCGGCCACTATGGCCTTGAACCGCGCGTTATGGCTTGCCTCAGCGAGATGGGCGAGCTCGTGCACGAGTACGAGCTCAAGACAGGCAGGTGGCCTCTTTTCGAGCTCCAGATTGAGGGAGATATGGCCGTTCCTCGTGTTGCAGGAGCCCCAGCGGCTCTTCATGCGCCGGTAGCCGAAGTCCCGGGGCTTTACGCCCATGCGGCCGGCAAAGCCCGGCCAGAGTCGCTGGACATCGGCGTCGAGGGCACGGCGGTAAAAATCCCAGACCAGGGCTTCCCGCCCCGCGGGATCAAGCGAAGGCGCGGCGCGGAGTTCGATGGCGCCTGCAAGGGGATTGAAATCTGCCCTGCCCCGGCTGCGTCCGGCCGGCAGTGGAAGGATCCGCAAAGGCAGAGGCTCTCCCCGCAGATAGAGCGTCTCTCCATCGGCATAGGAATGAGGCCCCTCGCGCCGCTGCGATTTGATACGGCTGCGCTGTTTCTCGATCCAGACCAGCCTCGACTGGATAAAGCTTTCGATATGGGCGTCGGGCATGCCATAGGGAGCGGAGACCCTGACTACCCCATCGGGCGGATAGACGGCTATCCTCAGCGTCCGCATATTCTTTCTGGCCAGCTCGAATTCAAGCGAGCCGATCCGGCCCCGAGTTATTGTCTCAGAATTCCGCCGCACGTTCTGCCATCCCGCTTTCTGCTCTGTCCCCGCGCATACTGCGGGAAGTCTATCGGTTCCGCGGCGGGGGGTCCAGACCCGGAGCCAGCTCCCCAGAGCGAGCTCTGTCCCCAATATGCCGACACAAGGCGAGCTCTGTCCCCAACATCGGGCTCTGTCCCCGGCGCCAGCCGGCATAGGCCTCGGGGGACAGAGCTTCAAGGTCGGAGCTCAAGGTCGGGGGACAGAGCTTCAAGGTCTGGAACGGCCTCCCTTGCACAGAAATTCCCCCGCGGCTATCGTAAAAGGCAGAGAGGCAGCCCATGCGCATACTTGTAACCGGTTTCGATCCCTTTGGCAAAGAGAAGATCAACCCTGCATACGAAGCTGTAAAGCTGCTCCCCGATACCGCCGGCGCCGCGGAGATCATTAAGATGCAGATTCCGACCGTCTTTGGCGCCAGTGAAAAACGGCTCAGGGCGGCGATAGGAAAATACAGGCCGGACGCCGTGCTCTGTGTCGGCCAGGCCGGAGGGCGGGCGGCCGTCACCGTGGAGAGAGTCGGCATCAATCTTATGGACGCGCACATAGCCGACAATGAGGGCAGTCAGCCCTGCGACAGAAAGATCCGCAGAGAGGGCGCCGATGCCTACTTCGCGAGCCTGCCCACCCGGGCCATGGTAGAGGCTATACAGGCGAGAGGCATTCCGGCCTCGCTTTCATACTCGGCGGGCACCTATGTCTGCAATTATATTCTCTACTCCCTGCTCTACCTTATCAAAACCGAGTACCCCTCCATGAAGGGCGGCTTTATCCATGTGCCCTTTATGACCGCCCAGGGCATCGGCAAAACAGCGGCCACCCCGACCATGAGCCTCGCCGACATGGAGAGCGCCCTCGAGGCGGCGCTCTGCGCTATAGCGGCACGGAGCGGGCGCCGGGGCCGCCGCATGTCTGGCGCAAGTTCCCTCTCTTTGCTAGAATAAAAGCATGGATCCACACGAGCTCCCTGTATATCAGCAGAAGGAGCGCATTCTCGAGGCCCTCGCGGCCAATCAGGTAATTGTTGTCGAGAGTCCCACAGGCTCTGGCAAGACCACTCAGCTTCCCATCATTCTGAATGAGGCCGGCTATGCTGAAGACGGCATTATCGGCGTCACGCAGCCGCGCAGAATAGCGGCTATCTCAGTCAGCGAGTTTATAGCCCGGCAGCTCGGCACGAGGGTGCCTGGCCTGGTCGGCTATAAAATGCGCTTTGAGGATGAGACCAACGATGAGACCCGCATCAAAATAATGACCGACGGCATTCTGCTCCAGGAGATGAAGCTCGATCCGGCCCTCTCGAAATACTCGGTCATCATGGTCGATGAGGCCCATGAGCGCAGTCTCAACATAGACTTTATTCTCGGCCTGCTAAAGCGCGTGCTGGAGGACAGACCCGAGTTCAAGGTTATCGTCTCATCCGCCACAATAAATGCCGAAGTCTTCTCCGAATATTTTGGCGAATGTCCAATTGTCAAGATTGAGACACAGATGTACCCTGTTACTGTCGTCTATGACCCTCCAGCCGCGGCCGAAGACACAGGCGCATTTTCCGCCACCGACGATCCGCTTCAGGATAAAATAGCATCAATTGTTACAAGAATCGTTCAGGATGGCAGCGAGGGCGATATTCTTATTTTTCTGCCCGGCGAGAAAGCCATTAAGGACTGCATGAAGCGCATTGCCTTTGGTCCCGTCGGGGACCGTCTGCAGGTAATACCGCTCTATGCGCGTCTCGGCAAGGATGAGCAGGAACGCGTCTTCGACCCCGCGCCGGGGGGCAGGACAAAAGTTGTCATATCTACGAATATCGCCGAAACTTCTGTAACAATAGACGGCATTACAAGCGTTATCGATTCAGGCCTTGCAAAGCTCAATTATTACAATCCAAAGAGCTTTACTTCGAGTCTCATCGAAACGCCGATCTCCAAGGCCTCCTGCAATCAGCGCAAAGGGCGCGCCGGGCGCACACGGCCGGGTGTCTGCTACAGACTTTATGCAAGACAGGACTTCGAGGACAGACCTCTCTTTACCACAGAGGAGATCTACCGGACCGATCTCACCGAAGTCGTGCTCCGCATGGCCGAGCTCGGCATAACGGAGTTCGAGCGTTTCGAATTTATCTCCCAGCCCGCCAAGTCGGGCATTCTGAGCGCCGAAGACGCCCTCAATCTTCTCGACGCCCTGACGCCGGAGCGTACGCTCACCAAGGTGGGCCAGATGATGTGCGCCTTCCCCCTCGTGCCCAAGCACTCGAGGATGATCGTCGAGGCTATTCTCAATTATCCCGATGTGATAGAAGAAGTTCTGATAGCTGCGAGCTTCCTTTCGACCTCGAGCCCCTATATTCTGCCCCCGGGACAGGAGCTCGAAGCGCGGCAGGCACACCATGCCTTCCGCGATCCCGATGGAGACTTTGTCTCCTATCTCAAGCTCTTCCGCTCATTCAATGACGCCACCGACAAGCCGCGTTTCTGCGAGCGGAACTATCTCGATGAGCGGACTCTGCTCGAGATTGTCCGCATAAAAGGGCAGCTTGAGCTCATTGTATCCGGCATGGGCCTGCCGATTTCGAGCGGGGGCTCCACCGAACACTATCTCTGCGCGGTAAGCCGCGGCCTTATCCAGTTTGTCTGCGCGCGGCAGGACCGGGGCCTTTTCCGCAGCCTTACCGCCGAAAAGATCCAGATCCACCCGGGCTCAGTCATGTACAAGGAAAATCCCTCCTTTATAGTCGCGGGCGAAGTGGTGCGGACGACGCGGATGTACGCGATGTCTGTCTCTCCGCTGAAGCGCGAATGGCTTCCGCTTATCTCGCCCCGTCTCGAAAGCCTTCTGCGGGGGGCACCGGAGTCCCATAGGGAGGGCTATGGGGACAGAGCTGGCAGCTATGGGGACAGAGCCGGGCATGAACGGGCTCAGTCCTCCGGCCGCCATGGTTCAGACAGACGCCGGAGCGGCGGGCGGAGAGCATCCGACGCGGCGGCTGAGGCGGCCTTCGAGGCCGACTTTGGCGGCGGCGGCCAGCCAATCCGGGATTTTACAAACAACATCAAGATCGGCAGCGAGGTTTTTCCCCTCAGCGTCGATAAAAAGAAAAAAAAGCTTGTCGAACTCGACTGGCAGAAACTCAGGCGCATACGCGACCAGATAGATCTTGAATCCCTCTCCATGTACAAAGGGATGAAGGGCACGCTCCTTGTGGGCCATGATAAGGCCCTCGAGGGAGAAAAACTCGACCTTATTCTGCGGCTTGCGCCGAATCTTGATCCGGAGAAGGACCTCGCCCGCGACTGGCCAAGGAAAAAGAACTATGTAGTCTCAGGCTCTGAGGCCGAAGAAGCGGCGAAAGAGGGCCTCGGTGTTCATGAGCTTATAGAAGCCCTCGATCATGTCCTGCAGCTCGCCAAGGCCAAAGACAGGGCCAAGGAGCTCGGCTTTGTCGCCCTCTTTACCAACAGCGAAGGCGTCTACTGGTTCCGCTGCTCGCGGGGCTTCCACACCGCCCTCAACGAGAGCGCTGCCTCCCTCGAAGCTCTGATAGACGAAATCGGGGATTCTGCGAGCGGCGCCGAAAAAGACAAGGTCGGCGCCCTGTACCGGAGGCTTTCGGGCTTTTTTGAGTGAATGATCTGCTGTGCTGCGCCTCCCTGCGGGAGCTGCAGCGCTGCCAGACGGCGCAGCGCCTCGGGCGGGCCGCAGGTCCGCGCTGCCTTCGTGTGCGGAGCCCGCATTGCCCAAGGCAGGGCCCTTCGCTATAATTTCCACAAGTCCAATCATTCTTTTTATGAGGAAGCATATGTCCGAAGATACGAACGGCAAGCAGAACAACCAGAACAAGCAGAATGGCGGCCAGCAGGCCGGCGGCAATAAAAAGAAATGGCAGAAGCCCGAGGAAGTCCAGCTGACCCCCGAAGAGGAAGCCGCCCAGCATTCCGAACAGGAGCGCGTGCGCCGCGAAAAGCTCGCCAAACTCCAGGCCGAGGGCAAGAATCCCTTCGATGTGGTTGTATTCGACCAGCAGCAGCATTCCACCGAAATAAAGAACAACTTTGAAAAATTCGAGGGCCAGCAGGTCAAGGTTGCCGGACGCCTCATGAGCTTCCGCGACATCGGCAAGGCTGCATTTGGCGATCTTCAGGACCGCGACGGCCGCATTCAAATCTATACCAATACTGATCTTCTGGGCGCCGAGGAATTCGCGCACTACAAAACCTGGGATATCGGCGATATTATCGGCGTATCCGGCAAGGTCTTCCGCACAAAGCGCGGCGAGATCTCCATCGAGGCCGAAAAGGTCGAGCTTCTTTCGAAGAGCCTTGAACCTCTGCCTGAGAAATACCATGGCCTAAAGGACCCCGAGCAGCGCTACCGCCGCCGCTATCTCGACCTCATTGTAAACCCCGAGGTCATGGAGACCTTTAAGAAGCGCACAATTATTCTGAATGCTATCCGCGAGTACCTTAACCAGCGCCAGTTTATCGAGGTTGAGACGCCGGTACTCTCGACTATAGCCTCAGGTGCGGCGGCACGGCCTTTTATAACCAAGTCCAATGCCCTCAACCTCCAGCTCTATCTCCGCATCGCGACCGAGCTCTATCTTAAGCGCTGCATCGTTGGCGGCATGGAGCGTGTGTACGAGATGGGCAAGGATTTCCGCAACGAGGGCATCGATATCCGCCACAATCCCGAGTTTACAATGATCGAGATGTATCAGGCATACACCGATTACAATGGCATGATGGAGCTCTGCGAAAACCTCTGTGCCTATGCCGCGGTCAAGGCCACAGGTTCGACTAAGGTAAATTATCAGGGGACCGAGCTCGAGTTCGCCGCGCCATGGAAACGCATAACTATGATAGATGCGGTAAAGGAAAACGGCGGACCCGATTTCAGCACGATCAAGACCGATGAGGAAGCACGGGCCCTTGTAAAGGAACTCCACATGGAAGACGACATCAAGAAGAAAAAACTGGCCGACTGCACCCGCGGCGATATTCTCGATGCCTGCTTTGAGAAGTTCGCCGAGAAGAATCTTATCCAGCCGACCTTTGTAAAGGACTACCCCACCGACATCTCGCCTCTCACCAAGCAGATGCCCGGCGATCCGAGCATGACCGAGCGCTTTGAGTGTTTTATCTACGGCCGCGAGCTCGGCAACGCCTATTCCGAGCTCAATGACCCCATTGTCCAGCTTGACCGCTTTAAACAGCAGGCCAAGGAGAGGGAGCTCGGCGATGATGAGGCATACCAGCTCGACGAGGACTTTGTTTCAAGCCTCGAGATAGGCATGCCCCCCACGGGTGGTTTTGGCATGGGTGTCGACCGCCTCGTGATGTTCCTGACAAATTCCTACTCCATCCGCGATGTGCTGCTCTTCCCAACCATGAAGCCGCAGGAGTGATTGCAGCGTGGACAGAGGACGGCTCTGATCCCGTCTCTGCGGGCTCAAGGCAGATCTGAAGTGCAGCAAAAAGGCCGGCGCCTGCAGCGCCGGCCTTTTTGCATACTGGGGCCCCGCAGGCCGCCCTCTCTCCTATTTGCCCCGCGCGATTTTCTGATATTCGCTTTTTCAAAGCCAAGGACTAAAAGGCCGATTCCGGGCGGAAGCACGAATAGAAAAAATCTGAAGATTCCGCGCCCTGCATCGCCTTTTTTCTCAAACTAGCGCATATGACAGCCATTTTTTCAAAATATCCGCAGCAGAATGACACAGACTGTCTCTTTTTCGCGCTCCCCCTAGGCGGCGGCCTTCCCGCTGCCTATAATCGTCCCTAAAGGAGTGAATATGACAGGCTCTGGCATGAAGCATGAACGCAGGCTTGGCTCATTTTTAAATGATACTTTCGCTCTGGTCCCCAAGATCTGGAAAAGCGCTCTTCCTGTGTCCCTTGCCGCGATACTCCCCGGAGCCGCTCTTCTGGCCTTCTCCATGAAGTCGCTTTCCTCGCTGATCCCGTTTTTCGAAAGCCAGGCAGGAGGGGGCATCGAAAAACTGTCCGGCAGCGCTGCGCTGATTCTGGCCAGATTTTTGCCTATCATTGTCCATCTGCTCTTTTCAATGCTGCTGCTCTTTGCGGGCGGCGTCTTTCAGAAGTCCTATATTATCGCAGCTTCTGGCGTGGCCCTCGATGGCGGGAAACCGCGTTTCGGGCGGACCGCGAAAATCTGTCTCCCCGCATGCTGGCGCATCGCCATCCAGGACCTTGCAGTGAGCTTTGTCAGCCAGATTCTCGCCACCACTGCGGCCTGCGCCATTATGATTCCCTATGTCGCCGCCAACATCGGCCAATTCAAGGCCGAAGGCGGTTCTGGCCCTGTCCCCGGCTTTATTGTCACTTTTATAGGCATCTATCTTCTCGCGATTCTCGCAACCGCCTTCATTGCCTGGTGGCTCAAGGTCAAAACTGCGGTCGCTGCCCCCGCATCCGTGCTCGAGGGCAGGAACTCCATGGCCGGGATAGGCGCTTCTCTGGACCGGGTAAGGGGACAGAGCTGGAGAGTCTTCGGCATTATGTTCATTGTGGATCTGATTATCGGCTTTGCGGTGAGCATCCTCTCCGGACCCTTCACCTTTGCTACCATTCTGCCTGGATATATCGACATTCTGAAGCAGAACGAAGGCAGTGCAAAGCAGATGGCTGGCCATCTTGCCAGGATGTTCGCCTCCCTCGGTTCCACACTCGCGCTTTCAGCCATCATTGAAGGCGTTATAAAAGGCGGACTCTGGCCAATATTCCTTACACTCCTTCACGATGATCTCAGCTCACGCTCCGCCAGCCGCGCAGAGGCGGCCAAGCTCTACGCGATAGCCGGCATCAGAGTGAATGAAAAGCGTCCTGCCGGAGCGGCCGCCCCAGTTGCGAGAGCACTTTCACTCAGGGCTCCATCCTTCTACGACGATGAAGACAGCGGGGATGCCGAATGATGCGCTCCCTCAGCCAGACCGGTTACTGGGAAAGGCGCGGCAGAAACCCAGCCCTTGGCGCCTTTTTGGGCACCACTCTGATAATGGCCCTCTATTCTATCGCCGGCAATTTTGTAGTGATGGGCTATATTTTCGGCGATATGGCCAGGATGAAAACATCAGACTGGGCCACCATGGCCTCGTCGGTCTATGCCCGATACCGTGATGTAATACTCATCTGCACGATGGCATTCGAATTTCTCTTTATGGGCGGCGGAACACTCTGGCTCTTTAAAAAGTGGCATGGCCTTCCGATCCGCGAGAGTTTCCGCTGCAGGGCTCCTCGTTCACTTCTTGCCTATCCACTTGCCCTCCTCGGGATTCTTGCCCTGCTGCCCGCTGTCATCTATCTTAGCGACATTTTCGAGCGCGCGTTTCCGATTATCAGAAAGATTGAGGAGAGCACAGGGCAGAACAGTCTTATAAAGGCCACAGATACAAGAAGCTGGATTCTGCTTGTGCTTGTCATCTGTTTTACGCCAGCCCTCTGCGAGGAATGGCTTTTCCGCGGATATTTTCAGGGGCGGGTCGGTACGAAGCTCGCCGCTCCATGGTCATATATCCTCACAGGCAGTTACTTTGCCCTCATCCATCAGAATTACTTCGGCCTTGGGAGCCTTATTGTTGTGGGCATCTATCTCGCCTTTCTCTTCGAGACCAGCGGTTCGATCTATCCAGGCATGATCGTCCACTTCTGCTATAATGGCATAATACTTATTTTATCAAATATGAAAAAGCTCCCGCTCTGGGCTTTCGACGGCAGCGGCTGGATCCGCATACCCCTTCTTCTGGCAAGTCTGCCCGTCGCTGCGCTTATTGTGTTTCTCATTGTGTTTGTTTCAAAGCGGGCTTCCCCCGCCAGGCATTTTCCTTCCGATCAATCCCTGTAAAAACCAGCGCCCTGCCCGGCTCCTCCCAGCTCCATGCTGGAAGCAGCCGGGCCTCGAATCTTCTCAGGCCCTGCTGCACGCCGAACAAAGCCAGTCTCCATCTTTCAATATTGATGCATCATGCACGTCGTATGCGCTCCAGAGCTTTTCACTGTCAAATAGTGAGCAGGCGCAGAGCCGGATGGATCGAGGTTCTGCAGAAAAGACAGGCATGGAAGAAGAGCCCGCTATGATGCCATTTTATAAACCAGAGGGCCGCGCACCTGAGGGCGCGGAAGGGGGGCAGCGGAAGCCACCGGGCGGAATCGCGCTGCGAAGGAGCGCGATTCCGCCCGGGGCTGGAGCGAGGGGGGATAGCGGGTGTTGAGCCTCCCGCTCTGGCGGCCTGCCCTTCTTTTGCCGGCATGGCCGCATCCCCCCGCCAAATATTCCTAAATATTAATAATTAGGGCGTTTGTACTCTTTAATGCCTTTTTTAATGGTGGCTTCGAGCTCAGCGCGGGGTACACGGATCTGCTCCATCGAATCGCGGAAGCGCACTGTAACGGTGTTGTCTTCCTTTGTCTGGTAGTCGACGGTGACGCAGAAGGGGGTGCCGACCTCATCCTGGCGGCGGTAGCGGCGTCCGATAGCACCAGACTGGTCGTAGTCGGTCGCAAACTCCTCCTTGAGCTCGCCGCGGATATCCTGGGCGAGCTCGGCAAGGCCGTCTTTCTTCATAAGGGGCAGCACGGCCACCGTGATGGGTGCGAGGGCGGGATTGATGTGGAGCACGGTGCGCCAGTCATCATCGTTGCCCTTGTCGGCGACTTTCTGATCCTCGTAGGAATCGCAGAGCACCATGAGGAGCTCGCGGGTAAGGCCCGCGGAGGTCTCGATGATGTAGGGGATATAGCGCTCGTTGCCATGTTCCTGGTCGATATACTGCAGATCTTTTCCAGAGAACTGCTGATGGCGTGTAAGGTCATAGTTAGTGCGATTATGAACACCCTCGAGCTCCTTAAAGCCCATCGGGAATTCATATTCGATATCGTACGCATCTTTGGCATAGAAAGCGAGCTCATCCGGGCCATGGCGGTGCCAGCGGAGCTTGTTCATATTAATACCCATCTTCTCAAAATAGTGCCAGCGCTGGTCACGCCAGTACTGGAACCACTTGTCGTCATCGCCGGGGTGTACAAAGAACTGCATCTCCATCTGCTCGAATTCGCAGGAGCGGAAAATAAAGTTCTTGGTGACAATCTCGTTGCGGAAGGCCTTGCCAACCTGCGCGATGCCGAAGGGGATCTTCATGCGGTTGGACTGGATAATATTCTTATAGTTAACATAGATTCCCTGCGCGGTCTCGGGGCGCAGATAGACAACATTGGCATCGTCCTCGACCGGGCCGATGTGGGTCTTGAACATGAGGTTGAACTTGCGGACGTCGGTTAGCTCGCCGCCGCACTCGGGGCACTTGTGGGCCTTAAGGTTCTCCTCGGGGATCATATCGGCTCTGAAGCGGGCCTTGCACTTTTTGCAGTCGACGAGGGGGTCTGTGAAGTTCTGGATATGGCCTGAGGCCTCCCAGACTCTCGGATGCATCATGATTGCGGCATCGAGTCCCACGATGTTGTCGTGGAGCTGTGTCATCTCTTTCCACCAGAACCGCGAGATTCTGTTTTTCAGCTCTACGCCCATGGGGCCGTAATCCCATGCGCCGGCCTGCCCGCCGTAGATTTCGGAGGACTGGAAGACGAAGCCTCTCCGCTTGCAGAGGGAGACGATCTTCTCCATGGTAACGCTGTTGTCCATTTTGGACTCCTAGAGGTCCTGATTTCACCCTGCCGACGGAATACGGCAGGGCGCCTGATGAACTGGATCCGGCCCTGACCTTGAGGGGACGGATTTTAGGCTGCGCGGGCCAGAACGGGCAGAACGGGGACAGAGCTGGTGAGCTCTGTCCTGGTCCGGGGGCTCTTCGCGGCGGCGTTCCCGGTGGCGGATCTCCGCGCGCGGTCCGAGAGCTTTGCCCCGGCCGCTGCCTTATCCGCGTCGCCACAGTATAGGGCCGCTGACAGCCCTTGGGCTACTGGGGCGCGGCTGGGGACAGAGCTCTTTAGGCCGGCTAGGCCGGCTGGGGACAGAGCTCTTTATTTTTGGGGCCTTTGTTGTTACTATTCGTGTATTACATATGCGTAGGCTATTCTCCGGACTTTCCGGATGGACAATCGCGGTAGCCCTTATCGCCGCGGTCGCCTTTGGCTTCTGCGGTCTCCTCCTTGTTGATTTCCTTGAGGGTCTGAGGCCATCCAGCGCTCCGCCAAGCAGGCTGAGCGGGAAAACAGAATCCGCTGTTTCTCCTCCTGGATCAGAGAGCGCCCTGAATAGGTCTGAGGAGTCCTGTTCCGCTGCCAGTTCTCTGTCAGTGCTGGGGCTGTCGTCCCTGAGAGCGGATGAACCGCCTGAGCCGAAAGGCAGGTCAAGCGGCTCATCCCAAACATCCGCATCTGTTCCGACAGCCCCGTCTTCATCCACGGCCACAGTTTCTGGCAGGCCAGTTCCGGCCAAGGCTTCACCGCCGGTTCCCGGCCCAGACCGTGATCCGCGTCTCTGGCCCAGGGGCTACTTCCCTGGAGATCCGCTTCCGCCCTCCACGATCTATCTGACCTTTGACGACGGGCCGACCGAGTTTACTCCCGCAATACTCGATATTCTCAAGGAAGAGGGAGTACATGCCACTTTTTTTATCTGCGGGCAGGCCCCGAGCTTAAAAAAAACGCCGCCCGCCAGACAGACAGCGGCGCAGCCGGAGCCGGCAGGAAGCCTCCAGAACGCGGGGACCACATCTGCCCCGCATGCCAGTCCAGCAGTCAATTATCTGCTTCAGTACAGCAGTACTATCCGGCGCATGATCAGGGAAGGGCATGTTATCGGCAATCACTGCTATAGCCATACCGACCTGGGAAGGCAGAGCGCCGGACAGATAGATTTTCAGATATCGACAGTGAACAGCCAGCTCAAGACCATTCTCGGCAGCGAGATGCCCGAGCTGCGCTTTATCAGGCCGCCTTTCGGCTCACCCTGGCTGGGCTCCTGGAACACGGCAGTACAGCGCGAAAAAGTCTGCCGCGCACTCGGCTCCAAAGGCATAGTGGTTCTCTGGACCGAGGGTTGGGACTCAAGCGACAGCACCGACTGGGCACAGGGCGAATGGTTCGCACCTGAGGCCCGGCGCTATCATCCCGATACTGAATCCTACGCAGAGAAGATGAACAGGGAGATGAGGCGTCTGCTCAAAAGAGCGGATGGAAAACAGAGCGGCATCATTCTGATGCACGATACGCACCCGACTTCGCGGGATATTTTAAAAGCTCTTATAATTGAATACAAGCGGCGCGGCTACAGCTTTGGCACTCTTGAAGATTACGCAGAATGGCGATGGCCATCATCGCCGGGGCGCTAGGCTGGGATGCTTCAGGCCGCAGGGGCACACAGGCCGGGCGGCGCTGGCCAGGCCGGCAGATAAAAGGGCCACCCCGGGAGCCCGGCCCGGGATGGCCGACTAAGGTTCATGCTCTTTTTTCCCTGCGCTCTAGGGATTGACCGTGGCGCGATAGGTCTGGACCCCGCCCTTCATCTCAACAATGACAGCCGATTTTACAGGGTTGCGGTTTTCATCGTAGCTGATAGTTCCTGTAATGCAGTCAAGGTTGGTGGAAGCAAGGGCATCACGGATTTTCGCTCCATCGGTGCTGCCGGCGCGCTTGATTGCATCGATAAGAATATTTGCGCTGTCGTAGGCCAGCACTGCAAAGGCATCCGGCTCAGAGCCGTATTCGGCTTTGTATTTGGCGACAAATTCCTGGACAACGGGGCGGGTGTCATCCTTGGAATAGTGATTGGTAAAGATGCCGCCTTCTACTGCATCGCCTCCAATCTGGGCAAGCTGGGGAGAATCCCAGCCGTCGCCGCCGGCGAACTGTCCCTTATAGCCGAGTTCACGGGCCTGCTTCGCGATAAGGCCTACATCGTTGTAATAGTCGGGAATGTAGACCAGTTCGGGATTGGCCTGGACGATCTTGGTGAGCTGGGCCTTGAAATCGACAGCGCCGCTTGGGTGGCCTTCGGATACCAGTACCCTGCCGCCATTTTCGTCAAAGGTCGCCGTAAAAGTCTCGGCAAGTCCCCGCGAATAGTCATTGCCGACATCGAAGATAATGCCCGCGGTCTTCTTGCCGAGATCTGACGCGGCATATTTGGCGGCAATCTTTCCCTGGAAAGAATCGATAAAGCAGCCGCGGAATATGTAATCGCCGACCGCAGTAACCTTTTCGGATGTGCCGGTTGGGGTGATCATTGGAACTTTGGCATCCTGGCAGATTGGCGCGCCGGCAATAGCAGAGCGGGAAGTTGTGGTACCTACAATCGCGACCACCTTGTCCTGCTGGATCAGCTTCGTGTAGACGACGGCGCCTTCTGCGGGATCGCCCTTGTCGTCTGCGTAGATCAGCTTGATCTGCCTGCCGAGCACACCGCCTGCCGCATTGGCCTCCTTTACTGCAAGGCTCGTACCATTCTTGGTGGAAGCGCCATAGCTTGCGGCTTCGCCGGTTATCGCGTTGATGCTTCCAATCCTGACCTCATTGCTCCCTGAGGAACAGGAAGCGAATACCAGTGCCGACGCTGCTGCCGCGACGGCTGCAATATAAGTGTATCGATACATAGAAACCTCCGATGTTACTTTATACAGTAACATCGGAGAAAGCGCAAGGGGTCAACGCTCTATTAAGGGGCGCCAGCCTGGCTGTTCCACGGCCCCGTACTTCAGGCTTTCCCGCTCAGATCAAAACCGCGCTCTTTAAGCGCCGCGAGCATCGCGCCCGGATCGGGCTCATAGTGCGACCACTTCCGCGAAATATGTTCGGTCCAGCTGTAATTATCATAATTATAACTATTATGAAGAACCGCCTCCTCCGCATCGAGCTTTATCATGCATTTGCCTCTGCGGTAGTAATCCTGGGCGAGGTAGCCCGAATCCATCGCCTCCATGCCGCTCTTAAGAGTCTCTTCATCGATGTCGGGATACTCATTTTCGAAGAGCGCAAAATTGAGGGGATAGCGCGGCCGCGTCGGCTCGTCCTCCGCCGGATATCCCATAACGAGCTCGACTATAGGCAGCACCCTGTCGGGAAGCCTGCATTTTTTTACGATATAGCCTATATGATCAGCGCTCATGCTCAGAGCGCCGAGAAAGCAGGAGCCCAGCCCAAAACTTTCGGCTGCAATTACCATATTTTCGGCCATGTAGGAGGCATCCTGCATTCCAAGCAGCAGCATGGTAAGGGGATTTGTTTTTATTTCCCATCCCCGCTTTTTCATAAAAAGTTCAATTTTATGCGCATCAACACAAATAACAAAAGAAATCGGGGCCCCAAAGGGCTGACCGCCTTTAGTGCGGAGTATAATGCTGTACATCTGGGCAGCGAAGGGCGCCTTCTGTCCGGCGCGCACAATAGTTTCGACTGTCTCACGGTCGGGCATATCGGGCCTGTATTTTCTGACCGATTTCCGTTTCATCATAGTACGTATTACTTCGTTGTCCTTCATATACAGCCTCCATATAAAAAGGCCGGAAGGGCTGCTGCCACTTCCGGCCCTCGGGGTCCGCGTCCGCGCGGCCCCTCTGGCGCGTCTCTCCGCGCCTTTTAGCGGTTCTTCGTAAGCTTGTCGAGCCTGTCGACCAGTCCCGAAAGCACCTCAAATGTCTTTTCCATGGCCGCAGGCGTGCGCATATCGACACCTGCCTTCTTGAGTGCATCTATCGGGTAGATCGAGGAGCCAGTCGAAAGCAGCCGAATATAGCGCTCTGCCGCGCCCTTTTCGCCCGCAAGAATCGGGGCCGAAAGCGCATGCGCGGCGCTAATGCCGGTCGTGTACTGATATACGTAATAATTCATATAAAGATGCGTAAACTGGGCCCAGGTATCGCCCTCTCTGTGCCGGTCAATCTCCATCTGCCCGCCATATCCCTCTTCGAACAGATCGGCCATAAGCTCGTTCATATCTGCGGCGGTAACGCTCTTTCCCGCCTCAAGGCGCTCGTGCATCTCGAGCTCGAAGCGCGCAAGAGTGGGCATAATAAAGAAATATCTATGAAGATTGTCCATTGCCTCTTCGATAATCGCGATCTGGTACTCGGGATCCTTTTCGTGATCAAAGAGATAGGCACGCAGCATGGCCTGGTTGAAATTCGACATGGTCTCGGCGAGGAACATAGAATAATCGCTGTAGACCGAAGGCTGATTCTCTGTGCTGAACCAGGTGTGCATCGAATGTCCAAGCTCATGGACGAGGGTTGACTGAGAGGAGAGGTCGTCGGTGAACTGCATCTTTACAAAGGGGAAGCTTCCCTTGCAGCCCGTCGAGAAGGCGCCGGAGGTCTTGCCCACAGTGCCATAGACATCGACCCAGCGGTCTTCAAGAACACCCTTTCTGAGGCGGGACACATACTTCTCGCCAAGTGGAGCGAGAGCATTGCAGATATTGTCCACTGCCTTGTCGAAGGGAATAACGGGCGGATTTTTCGAAATTGGCGCCCATATATCCCAGTGCTCAAGTTTGTCCACTTTGAGTGCCTGTCTGCGCACCTTCCAGTAGCGGTGCCAGACAGGGAGATTCTTCTTAAAAGTTTCGATAGTGCTCTCGTAGACCGAGCGCGGCACATTGTTCTCAAACAGCGAAGCTTCGAGAGAGCCCTTGAACTGATGGACCCTCGCGTAGAACACATCGCCTTTTAGAGCGGTGACGAGATTGGAAGCGAGGCCATCCTCCAGCGCAATGTGTGAATCGCAGTAGGACTGCCAGGCCGTGCGCCTCACTTCGCGGTCAGGGTCGATCATGAGTTTGTCGATAGTGCCCTGGGCGACTTCGACGCCGCCCTTTGCGGGGGCGAATTTCATATCGGCTTCGGCGAACATATCGCGGGTATTGGGCAGCATGCTGAATACCTCGCCCGCAAGGCCGAGCACCTCTTCCACCTCGGCGGAGCGAACATGCTTCTGCTTCCGGAAAAGATTATCAAAATAGTGCTTATAAACTGCGAGATCCTTGTCCTTTGCGGTCCAGCCATCTATCGTTTTCTTTCCAATACTTAGAATCTCAGGCTCCATAAAGGCAGATGCGGCCGAGAACTGGGCGGCGGCACCGGCTGCCTGCCCCGTAAAGCCCTGAGCCTCGGAATCGAGGGTATCGACGGCCTGAGCCATGCCTGCGTATACATAGAGTCTGCTTACGCGGTCTCCAGTATCCGCTACCTTATTGAGCGCCTTCGCAAGGCCCTTGGCGCCGCTCTTTTTAAGAGTACCCGCCAGTTTCGCGATTTTCGGCAGCTCTTTTTTTACTGCCTCGAGCTCCTTGCGCCAGTCGTCGCGGGTCGCATACATGCTCTCCGCGTTCCATTTGTAGCGCTTGTCTATCTGGTCTCTTGTCGGCAGCTTTGCCGCCTTCTTTCCTGCTTTTTCAGCCATAAGCTTCAAGCCCCCTTCTTTTCGATCTTGGCCCAGGTATCACGCAGATTCACCGCCCGGTTAAAGACCGGCTTACCTGCGGTGGAATCAGGATCGCAGCAGAAATAGCCGAGACGCTCAAACTGGAACTCCTCGCCGGCCCTGGCAGAACCGAGACAGGGCTCGCCAAAGGCTCCAGACAGAGATTCGATGGAACCGGGGTTCATTGTGCTTACCCAGTCCACACCCTCCGGCACTTCCATCGGCCTGTCGGCCGGGAACATATAGTCGTAGAGTCTCGCCTCGAGGGGCACCGCGTTCGCGGCCGACACCCAGTGAATGGTGCCCTTTACCTTTTTGCCGCCCGCGGGAATATCGCCGCCTCTTGTATTTTCATCATAATTGCAATGAACTTCGCTTACCGCACCGGTGGCGGGGTCTTTTACGCAGCCGGTGCAGGTAACAATGTAGGCATAGCGAAGGCGCACAGAATTGCCCGGATAAAGCCGGAAATATTTCGGTACAGGGTTCTCCATAAAATCGTCCTGCTCGATATAGAGCGTGCCGTCGAAGGGCACCCTGCGCGTACCGGCAGAGGGATCCTCGGGATTGTTCACGGCGTCGAGCATCTCGACCTTGCCGGCTGGCCAGTTGTCAATAATGAGCTTTACCGGCTTCAGTACAGCCATAACACGTTTTGCCCGCTTATTGAGGTCCTCGCGGAGGCAGTGCTCGAGCAGCTGGATATCGACGAGGGAATCGGTCTTGGCCACGCCAATGCGCCCGATAAAATCGCGGATAGCCTCGGGCGTATAGCCGCGGCGGCGGAGCCCGGCGATAGTAGGCATGCGGGGATCGTCCCAGCCCTTTACATAGCCCTCTTTTACAAGGCGCAGCAGCCAGCGCTTCGAGAGCACAGTATGCGTGATGTTGAGCCGCGAGAACTCAATCTGCCTTGAGGGGAAGACCTCGGCCTGCTTGATAAACCACTCGTAGAGGGGGCGGTGGATCTCGTACTCGAGGGAACAGAGCGAATGGGTAATGCCCTCGAGGGCGTCGGACATGGCTTCCTGGAAATCGTACATGGGGTAGATGCACCATTTATCGCCCGTGCGATAATGCGTATCCCGCTTGATGCGGTACATAATAGGATCGCGCATAACGAGGTTCGGATCGGCCATATCGATTTTGGCGCGGAGAGTTTTGGAGCCATCGGCGAATTCGCCTGCCCTCATGCGCGCAAAGAGATCGAGATTCTCATCGACGGAGCGCCCGCGGTAGGGGCTGTTCTTTCCGGGAGGGGTTACCGTTATGTTGTTTTTGTCGGGCACATTGGTGCCGCGGTATTCCTTGATCTCGTCTTCGCTGAGGTCATCGACATAGGCAACGCCCTTTTTAATGAGCTTTACAGCGAGATTGTACATCTGCTCATAGTAATCCGAGGCGAAACTGACCCTGTCCCCATAGTCGATGCCCAGCCATTTTATATCGCGCTGTATGGACTCGACATAGGACATATCCTCTTTGGAGGGATTGGTATCGTCGAAGCGGAGGCCGCAGAGCCCGCCATAATCCTTTGCCACCAGGTAATCGATGGTGAAGGCCTTTGCATGTCCGATATGTATCCAGCCGTTTGGCTCAGGCGGAAGCCGCGTGCGTACAGTCTTGAAGCGGCCCGATTTGAGATCCTCTTCTACTGCCTGTCTGATAAAGTCGGGACCGGCGGCTGGGCCTCCGGCGGGACCGGAAGAAGCATTTTCTGCTGTGCGGGAAGCCGGCGCGGCCGGGGCAGCGGGGCTGTTGGATGCGGCCGGCTTTGAGGTGCCGGCTCTGGTGGGATCGTTCATGGTAACTCCTTACCGCGCTTCAGGGGCGCGGCGCTACTACTATGCGCCGAACTCCGAGGAGCGGTCAAGAGAAAACAATGCCGCAGCCCCGGGAAGAACGGTGGCATATTAAAAAAACGCGGCGGCGGCCGGAATGGCCGCGCCGCGCACCACGTCAAAAAACCGCGTCCGACGGCCAGGCGTCCAGGCCGCGGCTCTTATTAACTATTACTTTTTTTCATCGGCGAAGAGTTTCTGCGCGGCTTCCATGCGCATCTCGCAGGCAAGCTGGCCGATAATGGGGAAGGACTCAAAAAGCGGCGGGCTTACACGCGTGCCCGTAATTGCGACGCGCACCGGCATCATAAGATCGCCGAATTTGCAGCCTATGGCCTCGGCCTTGGCGCGGAACTGGGCCTCGCAGGCGGCAGGGTCATTCAGATTGGTCAGCGTGGGCATAACCTCCGCCGCCGCGTCTATAAGCACTGCAGTGCGGGCCGCATCGCACTTCTTCGGGATAAACTCTGTCTTGGCCGGAAGCGGCGGATCCTCGAAGAGATAGCGCATCATCGCGGGCGCATCGGCGAGGAAGTGCAGACGTTCCTTAACGAGGGGAATGCCAGCGCGGGCAACAGCATCCTCATGGCACTCTTCGGGCTTGAGGAGTCCCGCATCGACCAGGAAGGGCCGTACCGCGGTGTAGAGATCTTCGTCTGACTTCTCACGCATATACTGGCCGTTAAACCACTCGAGCTTCTGATAGTCGAAGACAGCGGGGGCCTTGTTCAGGTGCTCAACAGAGAAGAGCTTCCCGAGTTCTTCGAGGGTAAAAATATCGCGGCCATCCTCGTAGGAGCAGCCAAGGCCCGCCACATAATTGATAAGAGCCTCGGGCAGATAGCCGGCCTTGCGGAACTCATTGACGCTTGTAGCGCCATGGCGCTTTGAAAGCTTGTGCCCATCCTGGCCCAGCACCATCGGGAGGTGGCAGAAAATCGGCGGCTCCCAGCCGAAGGCATGATAGAGAATCACGTGCATAGGCGCAGAGGGAATCCACTCCTGAGCCCGCATCACGTGGGTGATCTTCATAAAATGATCATCGACAATGTTCGCGAGGTGGTAGGTCGGGAAGCCATCGGATTTGAGGAGGATCGGGTCGGGCGAGATATCCTCGTTCTTCCACTCGATGTCCCCGAGGAGCATGTCGTGGAATTTGGTCGAACCGTCGAGCGGAATTTTAAGGCGGATAACAGCCTTTTCGCCTGCGGCGACGCGGGCGGCAGCTTCCTTGGGGTCAATGCTGCGGCAGTGCCGGTCGTAACCCTGATCTTCGCCGCCGGCCTCAGTCTGGGCAGCGCGCATCTTGGAGAGGCGCTCCTCATCGCAGAAGCAGTAGTAGGCAGTGCCCATCTCAATCAGCTTGTGGGCGTATTCCTTGTAGAGGTCAAAGCGCTGGCTCTGAATATAGGGACCATAGGGGCCGCCGATATCCGGACCTTCATCCCAGTAAAAACCGAGCCACTTAAAAGTATCGTAGAGGTTTTTAACATATTCGTCGGAGTAGCGGGTCCTGTCCGTGTCTTCGAGGCGCAGAATGAACTTGCCCCCCATGGAGCGGGCAAAGAGATAGTTGAAAAGCGCTGTCCTTACGCCGCCAATATGCTGGTTGCCGGTTGGCGAAGGCGCGTAGCGAACACGAACGTCCATAATTTTCCCCTTTGGTGCGGCCAGTATAGCCCGCTGCTCCGCAGGGGGTCAAGATTTTGCCCTATTTGATGCCCGATGAGAGGACATGGATAAGCTCTGATATCAGGGCGCCGGCAGCGCCAAAGATGAACAGAAAGAGGTAACCCAGAGCTCCGGCGACACGCTGTCCCGGGTTTCGTCCTGATTTAATTGCGCTTGTAATCACAAGGCCGAAAAAAGAGACCGCGATAAGGGCACAGCCGCTGTAGCGCAGCACGCCGAGCAGCATCAGCTCTGTCTCATCGAGAAAGTCACTGAAATTGCCCGCTCCCCAGAATAGAAGCGAGAGAAAGGACATCGAAAAGAGCAGTATGGACAGCCGTTTTACGAGGATAAGGAGGGGATGTTTGGCGGCGATCTCCTCATTGAACTGGATGTCGGCGAGATCGCGCTGTTCAACGGTTTCCTCCGGGCTCTTGTCTATCATCTGGCTTCTTTCCCCCGACTGGTCTACTATAGCATCCTATGGCGTATTTTTTCAATTTCGATAAAGTTGCCTATCTCAAGGGGAAGAGACCCGATGGCTGCATCCTCTGTCTGGTCCGCGACGGTTCAGACCAGGTGGTCCGCCTTGTTGCCGCCGAGACAGAGCATTTTATTGTCTCGGTAAACCTCTACCCCTATAACCCCGGCCACCTGATAATTTTCCCGAAGCGCCACGTCGTCGATATACGGGAACTCTCCCATGAGGAGCGCATTGAGCTTGATGAGCTGACAGACAAGGCTCTCGCCGTTCTCGACAGGACGCACAGTCCGCAGGCCTACAACATCGGTTTTAATATGGGCCGCATAGCAGGCGCGAGCATAGACCATCTCCATCTGCATATCATCCCGCGCTATCCCCGCGAGACAGGCATTGCCGAACTCGTCGCGGGAGCCCGCGTCCTCGTGGAGGATCCCAGGGTCACGCTCGAAAAGGTAAAGAAGGGCTTTGAGGAGCTCCCCGCCGACTGGCGCGGGCACTACAGGCCCGTCTCCGATCAGTGCTGAGACAGCTGCAGGCCAGAGCCCGCTGCGGCCTCTACAGGGGCCTGTTCTCCCTTCTGTAAAAAGTCACAACGAGGATGTCGCCCTTCCCCGCCTCCACGCTGAAGGATGAGCCAGTTGTCTCATTGCTGAGGCCATAGTCGCCGGCCTTCCAGACGAGACCGTCGAGGGCCCAGCGGAGTCCCTCCGATTTCATGCCCGAGGCCCCGGAGGAGAGCGGAAAAACCGAAACAGTATCACCCTCCCGGCAGCGGAAAACGCGGTGTCCCCGGCCCTCTTCGATCAGAAAGACCGCCGCGTCTCTCGTGTACCACTCGCGCGGCCTCCGCCCCCTGTGCTCAAACATGGCCAGCAGCGCAATTAAATGATCGATCCGTCCGCCCCCGCCGCCCGCAAGGCAGATATCCGTATAGCCTCTTTCGCAGAGGAGACGTATGGCGAGCTCCGTGTCGCTGTAATCCTTGGCCCGCGGATAGCGCAGTATCTCGGCCTCCGGGTAGAGCTTTTCAAGATCGGGGGTAGAAACAGAATCCATATCGCCCACGATGAGGCGCGGCGCGAGCCCCCAGCCCCGGAGCAGGTCGAGGCCTGAATCCGCCGCGCAGATAATATCGAAAGAGGCGGTACGGTCCGCGAGAATTGAGGGGCCGGGTCCCTCGCCGCCGATTGCAAGTAGAGCTGTCATGTGCCATCTAGGGTGGCCGCAGCGCCCGATGTTGTCAAGCGAGGCTGGGCTGCAGCGGGGACAGAGCTGACCACGGGGACAGAGCTGACCACGGGGACAGAGCCGACCATGGGGACAGAGCCGATCATGGGGACAGAGCCGACCATGGGGACAGAGCTGGCAGCGGCCGGCCGCTGCGGGCACAATAGACCGCCTTGATAGACCGCCTTGGGGACAGAGCTCGCTGCGGGAGGCCGCTGCGGCCGTGCCCGCCCTGGCCATGCGCGCATGGATGGCCTCGCTTGAAGCCCCCCGCCGCCCCGGTGTAGGCTCGACAGCATGAAGTCCCTGTCCTTTCCGCCCGAAATCCGCGAGTTTGCCCAGGTATTCGCCGATGCAGGCCGCCAGTGCTATATTGTCGGCGGCGCCGTCCGCGACCGCCTTATAGGCCGGCCGAACTCGGATTACGACGCCGCGACCGACGCCCGTCCCGAGGAGGTGCAGAAACTCTTCAGGCGCGTCGTGCCCACTGGGATCAAGCACGGAACTGTCACCGTGCTCTGGAAGGGCAAACCGATAGAAACCACCACATTCCGCCGTGAATCGGGCTATTCAGACGGCCGCCACCCCGATGAGGTTGAATATGGCGCCTCCCTCGAAGAGGACCTTTCGCGCCGCGACTTTACCATAAACGCCCTCGCCTTCGATCCAATTGGGGGGCAGCTCACCGATCTCTACAGCGGCAGGGAAGACCTTAAGGCCGGGCTTATCCGTGCAGTCGGCGAGCCAGCCGAACGCTTTGGCGAAGACGGCCTCCGCCCCCTCCGCGCTGTCCGCTTTGCCGCCCAGCTCGGCTTTGCAGTCGAACCCGATACGCTGGCCGCCATTCCGGGCGCACTCCCGGCGTTCAGAAAGGTATCGCCCGAACGCGTGCGCGAGGAGCTCGAGAAAATTCTCGTATCGCCCAAACCCTCTATCGCCCTCCGCCTTATGGAGAGCAGCGGCATGCTCGAAGTTGTGCTCCCAGAGCTCTCGGCCTGCAGGGGTGTCGATCAGAAGGGATTTCATATCTATGACGTTCTCGATCATATCTACGCGACCGTCGATTTCGCGGAGCCGGACCGCATAGTCCGCCTTGCGGCCCTCTTCCACGATATAGGAAAGCCTGCAAAGCGCGCAGTAGGCCCCGACGGCATCGCCACTTTTTACCGCCACGAAGAGCTCTCGGCCGATATGGCGGCCGTCATCATGAAGCGCCTCCGCTACCCAAACGCCGATATAGACGAGGTCTGCCACCTCGTCGCCTGCCATATGCTGCACTATACATCCGACTGGAGCGACGCCGCAGTGCGCCGTTTTATTGCCCGGACCGGCGAGGAAAACCTCGAGCGTCTTTTTGCCCTTCATATCGCGGACGCCTCGGGCGTTATAGGAAAACGCGTGCCGCCTGACTATCTCGATGAGCTCGAGGGCCGTGTCCAGAAGGTACTCTCGGAACGCCGCGCCCTCAGCGTAAAAGACCTCGCGGTCAACGGCAACGATCTCGCCGCTATCGGCATTCCGCGCGGGCCCGCCATGGGCCGCATATTAAACGAGCTCCTCGAGACAGTGCTCGACGACCCGGCCGAGAACGAAAAAGGCAAACTAATCACAATTGCATCAAATATACGCACAAAATACGGCCTGTGATTTTACACAATTCTAACAATGGCTCTGTTGACAGGGGTCCCCTCTATGCCGAAATTTAACGCGTTAAATTTCCAGCAGAGGAGGATTTTATGAAGTTTGCAGGAAATGCTCTGCGCGGCATGATTTTAATCTGCGCGGTCTGCGCACTGGCTGCATGCAGCAGCGATGCGGATGATGTGCAGGCGGACTCTTCGGCGTCGAAGAAGGCACAGTCGGCAGCTCCCGATGCCTATTCTTCGGCCACAGAAGCGCCTTCGAAGATTACCCTCACGGGCGATGATCTCAAGGCGGCTGCTGCCGGGCTCAAGGCCGCTTCATCCGACCTCGCCGATCTCGCGACCAGCCAGAAGGCCGGCTATGCCGAGCCCAAGAGCCTCCCCGCCAACGTCATGTCCGTCAATCCCGACGGCAGCATCGGCGTTTCAACAATAACCCAGTGGCAGTATGTCACGGCCGCCGACGGCACAGACAGGCTCATACTCCAGCTTACCTATGGCCAGAATGCCCAAAACCTCGCCGCCCAGGGCAGAACCGGAAGTCTTTATGTACCCGGAGTCGAGATCGGAGGCAAAAAAGCCAATCTGCTTGTCCATCTCCGCGTGGCGAAGGTCGACGAGCTCAAATACAGCGATGCGGTCTTTAACGCTGGACGCTTCAATCACTGGTATTCAGGCAAGGCTGGCCAGAAGAGTCAGTTCACCCTTACCTGTGATATCCCGACAGTCGAAAACGTCACTGAATCGGTAAAGCTGGGTATTGTATTCTAGAGGCTGTCAGGGATTTTCCACCTGCATAAGCCGGGCGGCCTCAAGGCCGCCTTTTGCGACGATATCGTCGTAGGCGAGCTTCGCGGCGCTCTGTTCGGCCTCTTTTTTGTTCTTGCCCTCGGCGGGCCCGAACTCAGCGCCGCAGACCTCGCAGCTTATCCAGAAAGTGCGGTCGTGGTCAGGGCCTGTCTTTTTGACGAGCAGGTATTTGGGATAGCAGCGGTGGTATTTCTGAAGATATTCCTGGAGGATGGTCTTGTAGTCTTTGTGGTGGCGGTTCTGCAGCACTTTCTCAATCTCGGGCTCGACGAGGGAGAGCACGAATTTCTCCGCGGCCTCGTAGCCTGAATCAAGATAGAAGGCGCCGATTATTGCCTCCATTGCATCCGCGAGCAGAGCCTTCTTTTCGCGGCCGCCCGAAAGCTCCTCACCTTTTCCGATGAGCAGAAAGCGGTCGACCTCGAGGCGCTTTGCAATAATCGCAAGAGCTTCCTCGGAGACTACATAGCTTTTTATGCGCGCGAGATCGCCCTCAACCTTGTCCGACAGCAGTTTGTACAGATGGGTTGCGACAACCATGCCGAGCACGGAATCGCCCAGAAACTCGAGTTTTTCGTTGTTCTGATTGTGGGAGGGATCTTCGTTTGCGCAGGAGCGGTGCGTAAAGGCGAGATTCAGCATCTCTGGATCTCTGAATCTCGCCCCCGCGTTCTTTTCAAATTGAAGAAGTTCGTTTCTGCGTTCGCGGGAGAGGGCGCTCTTAACAGGAAAAAACACAGCAGCCCTTTCTTCCGCGCATACGCATGCAGAGACTCACTTTACCTGGGTCTTGATATAGTCGTACGCGTCCTTGACAGTCTCGAACTCGTTGGCCTTCTCATCGGGGATGGTGATGCCGAGTTCCTCTTCGATGCCATACACGAGCTCGTAGGTATCGAGGCTGTCGGCGCCGAGGTCCTGGCGGAAGCTGGCTTCGGGTTTGATCTTCTCCGGCTCGACTTCGAGCTTGTCGGCGATGATCTTTTTAATCTTCTTGTAGAGTTCGTCCTCTTCCATGCAAATCTCCTTTACGCCTTCTTGGTATCGGGCGACTGGATCTGGCGTCCGCGGTAGAAGCCGCACTTCGGGCACACATGGTGCGGAAGAACGGGGTTGCCGCAGTTGCTGCAGGTAATAATCGTCGGAGCGGTGAGCTTCATATTGGCAGACTGCCGTCTCCGTGTTCTCGCTTTTGAAGTCCTAAATTTAGGTACAGCCATGGCTTACACCTCATTGCGTACAAAATTTTCGACAGAATATGACGCAGTTCCGCAACATTACACAAAACCGGCCGAATTGTCAAGCAAGCCTAGCTCCTGCCGGGCTTTAGCCGCTCTCTGAGGGCTGCCGCCACCTCGGCTGGCACATAGGGGCCTGTGTCGCGGCCGAAGCGGGCAAGCTCCCGCACGGCGCTTGAGCTGATCATCGAGCAGGAGCGTTCGGCGGGCAGAAAGATGGTCTCGATCTCGGGGGCGAGCTCCCGGTTCCAGCCGGCGAGCTCGAGCTCGGCCGAAAAATCCGCGGCATTGCGGAGACCACGGATCATCACTTCCGCGCCAAGCTGCCGCGCGCAGTCCGCCAGCATGCCCTCCCAGGAGAGCACGCTCACATTGGCGAATGGCTTCACCATATGCTCCACAAAAGCGAGCCTCTCTTCGAGGCTGAAGGTCGCGTGTTTGCCGGGATTCACCGCCACGACGACCACAAGGCTGTCGAAAAGCCCCGATGCCCTCTGAATAAGGTTGAGGTGGCCGTTTGTAGGCGGGTCGAAGGAGCCTGCGAAAAGCGCTTTCATGACAGATTCACTGTAGTGCCCCCAGGTTCCCAAGGTCAACAGTCCGGAATTCCGGCTGTCCTCCGCTTTTCATTGCAGGGACCTTGGATTATTATTCACAGGTATGAAGAAAGCGGAAATTCTCCTCGCGGCTGCTGCATCGGCCTTTCTCTTCGCGCTGGGACTGCCCAACGAAGTCTTTCATTATGGTTTTCCCATACTTGGCTACGTGGCCCTGATTCCCCTCTACTGTGCAATGGCGGCCGCCCCCTCTGCGGGTTTTGCGGCGCTTGCGATGGCTCTCTACGGGGCTCTGCAGCACGCCATATCAAGCTACTGGCTCTTCTTTTTCCATGATTACGCAATCTGGACACTGGGCGGCACAAGCGTCGCCTATTTTATTATCTATCTCGTAGCCGGCCTCTATCTTGGCTACTTTCAGAAAAAAAGCGGCGCCTGGAGGCCCCTCACCTTCGCTCTCTTCTGGACCTGCCTTGAATATCTCAAATCAGTCGGCTTTCTGGGCTATCCCTGGGGCCTTCTGCCCTATACGCAGACGCGCTTTCTGCCCCTCCTCCAGATAGCCGACGCGACGGGCATCTATGGCATCAGCTTTCTGCTCGCTTTTATAAACGCCTGTCTCGCCGAACTCTGCCTCTGCTGGCCCGAGATGGCGGCTGCCGCAGGACGCCGCAGGGATGCCGCTTTGGGCGCCGGATCTTCGGCCGCAGGCAGGGCGTCCGCGGCCTGTTCTTCAGGATCGGAGACTGCAGCTGTTTCCGCGCCGGGCCGCGCTCTGGGCTGGCCCCGCACCGCCCGCTGTCTTGAAGCAGGCGCCGCTCTCTTTCTGATCTTCCTCGCCTATGGCACACTGCGCCTTGCCGCGCCGCCCAGAGAGCGGGGCTCGATCGAGGCAGTGCTCGTCCAGCAGAACTCGGATTCCTGGACGAATGACGAGGCAGGCAGCATCGCGAAGAATATGGATCTCGCAAGGACGGCAATCGCCGCAGGCAGGGCCGAAGGGCGGCGCCCCGATATTATCCTCTTCAGCGAATCCAGCCTGAACCGGCCCTACAGGGATTTTCCCCGCTGGTTCAGCGAGAATCCCCGGGGCGACTCCTTTGCCGGCTTTATCCGCTCGAACGGCGCCTATCTGCTCACGGGTTCGCCGCAGATACTCGATTACGAGAATATCAAAATGACAAACTCGGTTGTACTCATCGCGCCCGACGGCCGCCAGGTGGACGATTACGCCAAGCAGCACCCAGTGCCCTTTGCCGAATCCATCCCCTTCTGGGACTATCCGAAATTCCGCGCCTTTATGCAGAATGTGGTCGGCGTCTCGATGACCTTTGTCATGGGTACGCGCTGCACAATCTTCGAACTGCCGGCCGCCTCCGGTGTCTACCGCTTCGGAGCGCCGATCTGTTTCGAGGATGCCTTTCCGGGGGTCTGCCGCGGATTTGTCCAGCGGGGCGCAGATCTCCTCATCAATCTGACCAATGATTCCTGGTCCAAAACCGACAGCTCGGAGATACAGCATTTCGCCGCGGCGCGTTTCAGGGCCATCGAATACCGGATGCCCCTCGTGCGCTCAACAAATGGAGGCGTCTCCTGCGTAGTAGGCCCCACGGGCCGCGTCCTCGATTCGATGCCTCTCTTTACCGCAAGCGCAAAGATGATGCGCGTGCCCGTCAATGAGCACGTGGATACCTTCTATCTTGTGTTCGGCGACCTTTTCGCCTGGATCTGTCTCGCCGTCTTTGGCCTCTGGTTCATTCTGCTTGCGCTAAGGGACAGAGCCGCATTGAGGGACAGAGCCGGGGCAGAAGAGAAAGACGCATCCCGCGGCTGAAGACAGTCCAGGCAGCGCATCTCAAGGAGCCGCCTTCAGCCTCCGCCTGAGTATGGAGGGCTGTGCAGGGGCAGCAGAATGTACGAAAATAAAGTGCGGATTGATTCTGATAAAGAGGAGGAAGTTATGGATGGCATCGATTTTATCCTGAAGACTGAGCCAGTCACCGATATCGAACGCTACAGGAGCGGACTTCCCTCCGACGGGGTTGAATTCATCGGTTCGCTGCGCAAGCATCCCTATGACAGGGAGCGCTGCCTCCTTATCGCCGATCCCGCAGGCCAGGCCCCTCATATCTATGAATTCCGCATCGCCGACATACTCTTTGCCGAGGAACTTCCCTCGAGTGTCGATGAGGGAGGCGCGAGCCTCATGCAGGTCAAGATCTGGGTGAGGCGGGGCAGTCTGGGCATCCACTATGAGCCCTTCGAAGTCGGCAAACCGTCCAAGGCAGAGATGGGGCAGCGGCACTTTGCCGCCCCGAAACAGACTGCCCCGGGGGCCCGCTGATGCAGGGCCGGGGGCCGGAAGCCGGGGCCCCGGCCGCGTCCTACTGGGAGCCCGAGGGCAGCGGCATCCGCTGTCTGCTCTGTCCCCACCGCTGTCTTCTCCCCGAAGGAGGGACAGGCATATGCAGAGTCAGGCACAACAGGGGCGGAAAGATGGAACTGCCCCACTGGGGCGCAATTTCGGCCCTCGCTCTCGATCCAATTGAGAAAAAACCGCTCAACCATTTCAAACCGGGCACGAAGGTCTTTTCTGCGGGCTTCTACGGCTGCAACTTCCGCTGTCCATTCTGCCAGAACTGGGAGATTTCGCAGCAGATTGAAGAAGCGGATATCGTAGCGCCGGCCGATCTCGTCAGAGCCGCGCTGAAATCCGGTGCTCCCTCTATCGCCTTTACCTACTCCGAGCCCACGGTCCATTTTGAATACATTCTTGAGGCGGCGAAACTCGCGCGGAAGGCCGGAATCGCAACAGTCCTCGTCACCAACGGCTGTCTGAATGAAGAACCGGCCAGGGAGCTCCTCCCCTGGATGGACGCGGTCAATGTCGACCTTAAAACCTGGTCGGAGGAGAGCTACCGCGCACAGCTTGGCGGGGACAGAGCTGCTGTTCTCCGCTTTATCGAGGCTGCAGCCGGCACTTCGGAAGTCGAGGTGACCACCCTCATCGTACCAGGCATATCCGACAGCGGCGGAGATATGGACTCCATAGCGGCCTTTATAGCGGGTGTAGACAGGCGCATCCCCCTCCACCTCTCGGCCTATTTCCCAAACTACCGCTACGAGGAGCCGCCCACGGAGCCCGAGCTGCTCGCAGGGCTCATGCAGAGAGCGCAGAAGAAGCTCGACTATGTCTATGTCGGGAATGTCGGCGGCTTTCCCGAAAACACAGTATGCCGCTACTGCGGGGCGATTCTGGTGCGCCGGCACGGCTACCGCGTGGACAGCTCTGGTCTCAGGGCCCGGGAGCCCGCGGCAGGAGCCCGGACAGGAAGGGCAGGATCGAGGGCACTCTGCGCGCGCTGCGGCAGAGAGACGGACATAGAACTCTAGGGCTCTCCCCTCCGGATGCGCTATTTTGTTTTTTGCCGGGCCCTGAGCGCTTGACACTTTCGGGCAATTAAGGCAATATCTCTCACGCCGATTGCGCGGTGGGTGTAGCTCAGCCGGTAGAGTGCCAGACTGTGGATCTGGTTGTCGTGGGTTCGATCCCCACTACCCACCCTAGGCTCCACTCCACGGGAGTTGGCTTGCCGCGCGGTGAATGCGTTCGTAGCTCAACTGGATAGAGCGGCGGACTTCGAATCCGCAGGTCGCAGGTTCGACTCCTGTCGGACGCAGCATCGGTATGTTACGGGCCGTTAGCTCAGCTGGTAGAGCAGCAGACTCTTAATCTGCGGGTCGCAGGTTCGATGCCTGTACGGCTCAGTTTCTTTTTTCTGGATCTTTTTTACGGGCCGTTAGCTCAGCTGGTAGAGCAGCAGACTCTTAATCTGCGGGTCGCAGGTTCGATGCCTGTACGGCTCATACGGTTTCCGGTGCAGTGCACAGGAAACCGGCACAGAGTGAAGCGCGTTTTCACTTTTCTCCCGGGAAAGTGAAAACGGACTCTTGACTGCCTGGGGCGAACTTGTTATAGTGCCTCTGCCGACCGCGAGAGTGGTGGAATGGCAGACACGCCAGACTTAGGATCTGGTGCCCTAAAGGCGTGAGGGTTCAAGTCCCTTCTCTCGCATCCGGACGCCGGATGCGCTTGAAGGTTGAACAATATGCGGGAATAGCTCAGTGGTAGAGCGCCACCTTGCCAAGGTGGATGTCGCGGGTCCGACTCCCGTTTCCCGCTCTTACGGACGAGGCGATTCGGACATTCCGGATCGCCTCTTTTTTTTCTTGTCTTCCAGCCGGAGCAGGCAGCTGCAGGCGTGGAAGGCCGGACGCGACCGTAAAGTCGCTTACCATCCCATGTGGTCCCGGGCAGGTATCAGCGCGAGCCCTTCCCTGCCAGAGACGAGAGAGAGAAACCCGTGGTAGCTTCGAAGAATGTCGAGCGCCTTGAGCACTCCGCCGTTAAACTTACGGTCACGGTCGCCCAGGCCGATGTCAGCAAAAAGTACTCTGATACGCTGAATGAGTACGCCAAAAATGTCCGCATGGACGGCTTCAGGCCCGGCAAGGTGCCGGCGTCCATTCTCGAGCGCAAGTATGGCGACGAGATCAAGATGGACGCGATGGAGCGCATTATGGAGGCCGCTGTCGAAGAGGCGGTAAAGGACATCGAGGAGAAGCCCATTGTCTACTCCACCCCGACCCTCGAAGGTGCCCCTGCCCTCGAAGAAGGCAAGGACTTCAGCTTCACTGTGCTCTACGATACCTTCCCCGCTGTGCCTGCAGTCGATTACAAGGGCCTCGAGTTTGAAGTGCCCGAGGTTGAGGTCAGCGCTGCCGATGAGGAGCGCGAGCTCAAGCAGCTTCAGGAGCAGAACGCCATCGTCGTCGAGAAGGAGGCGGGCAAGGCCGCCGAAAAGGGCGATGTGGCCACAGTGAACTACCGCGAACTCGATGAAAAGGGCGAGACTGTGCCCGGCTCCGAGCGCCAGGATTTTACCTTCGAAATCGGTACCGGCTATAATATCTACAAGTTCGACGACGATGTGACCGGCATGAAGAAGGACGAGACCAAGACAGTCGACAAGGACTTCCCCGCCGACTACGAATACAAGGAGCTCGCCGGCCGCAAGGTCAAGGTTGAGGTCAAACTGACCGCGCTCAAGACCAAGCAGCTTCCCAAACTGGACGATGATCTCGCCCAGGATGTCTCCGAAAAGTACAAAACACTCGATGACCTCAAGGCCGCGATCAGGAAAAACCTGCAGAAGAATCTCGATGACCGCCTCCGCCAGGAAAAGGAGAAGGGCATTGTCGACGGGCTCCTTAAGCGGGCAACTGTCGATCTTCCGCGCTCCATGGTCGAGGCCGAGCTTGCGATGCGGCTCGAAAACCTCAAGCAGCAGATGGGTATCAGCCAGGATGAACAGCTCGACAGGCTCCTCAGCTTCTCCGGCAAGACCCGCGACGATCTGATGAAGGAATGGAGAGAGGGCGCCGAGCGCTCAATCACCACAAGGCTTCTTCTTGAAAAGCTCGTCGAGGATGGCAAATACGAGTGCAGCGACGCCGATCTCGACAAGGAATGGAAGCGCATGGCCGATGAATCCTCCCTCTCTGTCGACGAAGTAAAGGCCGAATACGAGAAGCGCGGATCCCTCGACTATCTCAAGGACAGAATCAAGGAAGATAAGCTCATGGACGCCATTCTGGCCGCTTCGACCGTAAAGAAGGGCAAGAAAATGGCATACGTGGACTTATTGAAGGATAATCAGTAATTTATCCCAACAGAGGTTAGACAGCATGGACGAGCAGATGCACAACCTGGTGCCTATCGTAATTGAACAGACAGGCATTGGCGAGCGCTCCTACGATATTTACTCCCGGCTTCTCAAGGACAGAATTGTCTTTATAGACGGGGAGATCAACGACCTTTCGGCCGATCTCACGGTCGCCCAGCTCCTCTTTCTCGAGTCCCAGGACCCGGAAAAGGATATCTCGGTGTACATCGACTCGCCCGGCGGCTCTGTTACCGCAGGGCTTGCCATCTATGATACCATCCAGTGGGTAAAGTGCGATGTGCAGACGATCTGTCTCGGGCAGGCCGCCTCCATGGCAGCGCTGATTCTCGCCTGCGGAGCGCCGGGCAAGCGCCTGGCCCTTCCCTCCTCGAGGATTCTGATCCATCAGCCCTGGGGCGGCGTCCAGGGGCAGGCTTCCGATGTATCGATTCAGGCCCGCGAAATTCTCAGGCTCAAGAAACTGACCATCGATTATTTTGCCCTGCATTCGGGCAAAAAGGCCGATGTTGTGGCAGCCGACATGGAGCGCGACTTCTATATGTCGGCCGAAGAAGCCATGAACTATGGCCTTGTGGACAAGGTTCTTGAGCGGAGCAAACATGGCAAAGACGAAAGCAAGTAATGGCGGCGGCGGGGACGAAAGGGTCTGCTCTTTCTGCGGAAAGAGCGCCCAGTTCGCGCGGCGCATAATAGCCGGCCCCGGCGTCTATATCTGCGATGAATGTGTCCATGTCTGCGAGCAGATACTCGCCGAGGGCGACCAGCAGCTTGCGACAAGTTTCAGCGGCGAGATACCGAAACCCAAAGAGATAAAGGAATTCCTCGACCAGTATGTAATTGGCCAGGAATATGCCAAGAAAATTCTCTCGGTGGCGGTTTACAATCACTATAAACGCATTGGACGCGCCTCTGAGTGCGATCCCAATGTCGAGCTTGAGAAATCCAATGTCCTTCTTATCGGGCCCACCGGCACAGGCAAAACCCTGCTCGCGCGGACCCTCGCCAAAAAGCTCAAAGTGCCCTTTGCGATGGCCGACGCCACTACGCTGACCGAAGCGGGCTATGTCGGCGAGGATGTCGAGAATATACTCCTCAAGCTGATTCAGAACGCAGGCGGCAATATTGCCGCGGCCGAGCGGGGCATTGTCTATATCGACGAGATCGACAAGATTGCCAAGAAAGGCGAGAATGTGTCGATTACCCGCGATGTCTCGGGCGAGGGCGTACAGCAGGCGCTGCTCAAGATTATCGAAGGCACCGTCGCCAATGTGCCGCCGCAGGGCGGCCGCAAGCATCCGCAGCAGGAATATATCCGCATAGATACGACGAACATTCTCTTTATATGCGGCGGCGCCTTTGTCGGTCTCGATAAAATGATCGAAGAGCGCGTTTCGAAGCATCCCCTCGGATTCGGTGCCGATGTAAAACCGCGCTCCGAAAAAAACATGCACGAGATCTTTGCCCAGATGCATCCGGACGATCTTATCAAATTCGGCATGATCCCCGAGTTTATCGGCCGTCTCCCCATCGAAGTGGCCCTCGACGACCTCAACAAGGACGATCTCAAGCGCATTATCACCGAGCCGAAAAATGCGATTCTCAAACAGTACAGGGAATCGATGAAGCTCGATGGAGTCGATCTTGTGTTCGAGGATGGAGCGGTAGACGCGATTGCCGATCTCGCCATAGAGCGCCATACAGGCGCCCGCGGTCTCAGGGCCATTGTCGAAAGCATGATGACCGATGTGATGTACGATGTGCCTTCCATTGAAGGCGCCAAGAGACTTGTTATCACAAAGGACACGGTCCTGAGCGGCAAGCCTCCGGCCATCGAAGTACTCCAGAAGAGCGCATGAGCATTCTGAGCGTGCTCGCGGGAGCGGAGAGGGCCGAAATCCCTCTCGTCTATTCCCGCGATGCTGTTGTTTTTCCCAATTCTATTGCGCCCATTTCCGCATCCACCAAGTTCGCCGTGGCCTCTGTCGAGGAGGCCATGCGCGGCGACAGACTCATAGTCGTATCTCTGCTTAAAAACATCACCGATGAACGCAAGGCCGAGATCGAAGTAGAGACAGTCGGAACAGTTGTGCGCCTTGTGCAGCAGATGCGCATGCCCGACGACAGCCTCCGCCTGCTTGTAGAGGGCGAGCGGCGCGTAATTATAAAGCGCACTGTCTTTAAGAAAGACCACCTGAACGCGGTGGTGGAATACATGGCCGACGACGGCCTTCCCCAGGGCGCCGCTGACGCCGCGGAACTCGACGCCGCCATTCGTCTTGTTAAAAAGAGTTTTACCCAATACGCCGAACTCGCAAAAAAGGTGCCGCCAGAGCTGCTTCAGTCAGCTGACCGGGCCCAGAAGCCGCATGAGCTCTGCGATATTGTCGCCAATATTCTCAACCTCAAACCCGACAAAAAACAGGAGCTGCTCAGCCCGGCAAAAGGGCTTGAGCGGCTCGAGGCAGTCGAGGCCGCCCTCGAAAGCGAAATCGAACTCCTCAACTTCCAGCGCAGGCTCAGCGCAAAAGTAAAGACCAGAATTGACAAGAACCAGCGCGAGTACTTCCTTCAGGAACAGCTCAAGGAGATAAACAAGGAGCTGGGCCGCGACGACGAAGAGGACGAGGTTGGAGAGCTTGCGCGGAAGCTCGAGGACAAAAATCCGCCGCCCGAAATTCTCGAAAAGGCCAGACGCGAACTATCAAGGCTCGGAAAGCTTCAGCCTTTCTCGCCAGAAGCCGGCGTTCTCCGCGTCTACTGCGAATGGCTTGTCGATCTGCCCTGGTCCAATAAAAGCCCCGACAATAAGGATATCGAAAAAGCGAGACAGGTCCTCGACGAGGACCACTATGGCATGGAAAAGCCCAAGGAGCGCATTCTCGATTTTATCGCGGTGCGCCAGCTCTCTGACCGCGCCCGCGGGCCGATTCTCTGCCTTGTGGGGGCGCCGGGCACGGGAAAAACTTCGCTCGGCAAATCGGTGGCGCGGGCTCTCGGACGCAGTTTTGTGCGGGTAAGCCTCGGCGGCCTCCGCGACGAGGCCGAGATACGCGGCCACCGCAAGACCTATGTGGGAGCCCTGCCCGGAAAAATTATCCAGGGCATGAAAAAGGCCGGCACTGTAAACCCGGTATTTCTCCTCGACGAAATAGACAAGATGTCGAGCGACTTCCATGGAGATCCGGCGAGCGCCCTCCTCGAGGTTCTGGACCCGGAACAGAATTCAAGCTTTACCGATCACTATCTTGAGGTGCCCTATGACCTCTCGAATGTGATGTTCATAACTACAGCCAATTCGATGAATGGCATCCCCTACCCCCTCCTCGACCGGATGGAGGTAATCGAGGTGCCCGGCTATTCCGAATACGAAAAGCTGGAGATCGCGCATAAATTCATCATACCTAAGCAGATATCGGAAAATGGCCTCGAGGGCGCCGATATCGGTTTTGACGACAAGGCGGTCTTCGAGATAATCCGTCACTATACGATGGAATCGGGTGTACGGAACCTTGAGCGCGAAATCGCTCAGGTAATGCGGAAGCTTGCCCGCGAAGCCCTCGCCGGGGGCGCCGCCGCGCAGGCAGAGCCCAAAGCCGAAACGCCCAGGACAGCCGCGGCGCCCGGCGCAGGGGCCGGCGGAAGCATGGCAGAAGGCGGCGCAGCGGCCGCGGAAAAGCCCTGTGCGCCAGCAGATACAGGCAGCGGCTCGGCAGCCGGAGGAGTGCCCGTGCGGCCGCAGGGCTGGTGGTCAGCCCGGGTCGATGAAAAAAAGATACGCCTCTACCTCGGACAGCGCACACGCGATGACGATGTAGTGTTCCGCGAAGGCAGACCCGGCGTCGCTTCGGGGCTTGCCTGGACTGAGGCTGGCGGCACACTTCTGCCTGTCGAAGCTTCGATTTTCGAAGGCCGCGAAGAACTTATTCTGACAGGCAATCTCGGCGATGTAATGAAAGAGAGTGCCCGTATCGCGCTGAGTCTTATCCGCTCAAAGGCCGGTGAATTCGGCCTTAAGGCGAAGGATTTCAAGAACAGGGCTGTCCACCTCCATGTGCCGGAGGGAGCGATTCCAAAGGATGGCCCCTCGGCGGGCGTGACGCTCACTGCCTGCCTTATATCGGCCTTTACCGGGCGGCCTCTCCGCCAGGATATCGCGATGACAGGCGAGATAACCCTCACGGGGCGGGTGCTCGCGGTAGGCGGGGTAAAAGAGAAAATCCTCGCGGCGCACCGCAATAAAATCGGAACCGTGCTGCTTCCGCGGCCCAATGCCAAAGATCTCGAAGAGCTTCCACCCGAAGTAAAGTCCGAGATGAAGTTTATCCTGCTCGACAGCGCCGAGGATCTGGTTAAGGCCGTATTTGCGGGCCGGCTTTCTGCAAGAAAAAGCAGCCCTTCCAAGGCAAAAACAGCCGCGGCGCGGCCCAGGGCAGCAGGCCGGAGAGCCCAGACAGGCACCGGGCATGCGGCCTCTGGCGGGCATGACAGGCCGCGCCGCAAAACTTGACATATTCCATATATTGACGTAGTCTGAGCTCTGAAAACCGGGGTGGCGTGTCCCTGCCTTGTGGCGGGCCCATGTCTGAGATCACACCCGATGAACCTGATCCGGCTAATACCGGCGGAGGGAGATTATGGTCCGATCAATGCGCGGCCCCGCAGTCCGGGCGCTGCGCGCGATTCTTTCTGTTTTAATCCTGACAGCTGCTGTTTTTTCCGCTTCCGCCGCTTCCAAGGCCAATGAGAATATCGTAGTTGTGTATACCTACGACTCATTCGTATCCGACTGGGGAGCGGGCCCGCTTATCGCAAAAGGCTTTGAACAAGCCACGGGAATCAAAGTCAAATTTGTTTCGAAGGGTGATGGCGGCCAGCTGCTGTCTTCTCTCATCCTCGAAAAGGGCAAGAGCGAGGCCGATGTGGCGCTCGGCATAGACAGCTTTCTTGCTGCTAAGGCCCTCAAATCAGGGCTCTTCAGCTCCTATGTCTCGCCGGCGCTCAAGTCCATTCCCAAGGATCTGCGTTTCGATTCGAGCTGCAGGCTTCTCCCCTACGACTGGGGCTATTTTGCCATTGTCTGGGATTCGGCCAAGCTCGCGAATCCGCCGAAGAGCCTCGAGGACCTTACGCGGCCCGAGTATGCCAAAAAGCTTATACTGATGGATCCACGCACTTCGACACCAGGCCTCGGGTTCCTCGCGTGGACCGAGGCGGTGTATGGCGCCGGCTGGAAGGATTACTGGCGGCGGCTGAGACCCTCCGTGCTCACCATGACGCCGGGCTGGGATCAGGGCTACGGTCTCTTTACAAGCGGGGAGGCGCCCCTCGTGCTCTCCTACGCGCTCGACACAGCCTACAATCTGCATGAGGAAAAGAGCGACAGACTCCGCTCGCTGGCCTTTACAGAGGGCGGCATGAAGCAGATTGAATGCGCCGGCATTCTCGCCGGGGCAAAGCACAGAGCTGCCGCCGAAAAATTCATCGACTACCTGCTCGGAGCGGGACAAGCCGAACTGCCGCTGACTCAGTGGATGTATCCCGCCAATTCATCGACAAAGCTGCCCGACTGCTATTCGGCCGTCGCGCTGCCTGCGAAAACTCTCACAGTTGATACGAGCCATATCGCCGATGACGCGGTGGCTGCCGCGGAGATTCTTTCTTCCGCGAAATAGGGGCAGCAGCGATGCGGGAAAGGCGGCCAGGGAGCGCGGATTTAATCTCGGGTCTCGCGCTCTTTCTTTTCGCCGCCTTTGCCCTCGCACCCCTTGTGGAGCTCGCTGTGCTGGGCTTCGGCCAGTCTGAAGCCCAGAGCACCGGGCAGGGCGAAGCCTCTGACATGGCCTCCGCTGCCGCCCAGCTTTTTTCGCCGCGCAATATCAGAGCTCTTGCCTTTACCCTTGAGGAGGCTCTCTGCTCCACCGCCGCGGCATTTCTCGTGGGCCTGCCCGGCGCCTATTTTACAGCCCGCTTCCGCTTTCCCGGCCGGCGCGCGCTCAAGGCCAGTGCCGCCTTTCCTTTCGGCGTGCCTTCAGTGCTTGTGGTGCTGGCGTTTGTGCTTTTTTATGGCCAGAATGGATTCCTGAATCAGTTTTTAATGGCGGTATTCGGCCTCAAGGAGCCTCCCCTCACCTTTCTCTATTCCTTCTGGGGAATCGTACTAGTTCATGGTTTCTATGAATTTCCCCTCGTGCTCGATATTGTCGGCGAAGCCCTGAGCCTGATTCCCCGCGACAGAGAAGACGCAGCACGCCTGCTCGGAGCCAGCAGGCCCCGGGCATTTATAACGGGCACACTGCCCGCTCTGCTGCCCTCTCTCGCCGAGGCGGCGGGACTCTGTTTTCTGCTCTGTTACTTCAGCTTCGCGGTGGTAATGGTGTTCGGCGGTCTTTCCGGCTCAACGCTGGAGGTTGAGGTGTACCGCCGCGCCCGTATAGAGGCCGATTCAGGCGGTGCGGCTCTGCTTGCGCTGTTTGAGACAATTATCGCGCTGCTCGTTGTATTCATTATAAATTTGAGCGAAAAAAAGGCCGCCCGAATGCGCAAGACCGGTTCCGGCGGAACGATTTCAAAACCGGGCCCTGGCGCGAGAATCATTCTTATTTTGTATGGCATCTTCCTAATCATCTTTTTTATTGGACCTATTATCGCTCTTATCGCCAAATCGCTCATGGTCCGCCGCGGTCTTCTGGGCACATTTCATTTCGGTTTGGACAACTATGCGCGGCTTTTTGGAATGGGCAGTGCTGCCGCAGGCGCAATGTCTGAGGCAGGCGGGCTGCCTGCCTCAGGCGGGATCCTACATGCTGTCGCCGCTTCAAGTTTTGTCAAAGCCCTCCACGACAGTCTTGTCAGCGCTCTGCCCGCCGCTGCCCTCGCCTGGGCAGGAGGTGCTGCACTCGCCCTCTGCGCCCGCCCCCGCGGCCCTGCCGCCCGCACGCTGCTCGGCCTTCCGCTCGCGGTATCGAGCATTGTTGCCTCGCTCGGCTGGTCCCTTATTTTCCCGCGAGGCGGCCTCGCCCTCATTGTCCTTGTAGAGGCTGCGGCAGCCCTTCCCTTCGCTGCCAAATCAGTTCTCGGCGCTCTCGAAGCACTCGACAGGCGGCCCGCCGAAGCAGCCCGCAGTCTGGGCTCAAACGGCTGGCAGGCGGCCTTCAAAGTTGAACTCAGAGCTGTCGCGCCATCGCTCGGCTCTGCATTTGCCTTCGCATTCGCTGCAGCCTTCGGCGATGTATCCGTCCCCATGATGCTCGGAGCGGGCGATTTCGATCCCCTGCCCCTGATGCTCTACCGCCTCACCTCATCATACCGCCTGCCCGAAGCCTGCGCCCTCGGCGTGCTGATCGGCGCTCTCACCTCATTTGTGTTCTGGATCAAGGAGCTCCCCTCAAAACATGCTGGACATTAAAGCGCTTAAAAAGAGCTGGCCCGATTTTATGCTCGATGTTCCGCTCCTCAGCCTGGGGAGCGGACAGATTGGCGCCGTACTCGGTCCTTCAGGCTGCGGCAAATCCACACTGCTCCGTCTGATCGCCGGGCTTGAGGATCCTGATTCAGGCTCCATTGCCCTCGACGGCCGCGAACTGCTGGGGCTTCAGCCTGAAAAACGCAGAATCGGGCTTGTGTTTCAGGACTTCGCACTCTTCCCCCGCATGAAGGTTCGGGCCAATATCGCCTATGGCCTCCGCGCTCATCATCTGGGCCGGGCCGAAACGGAAGCGCGGGTAGGGAGGCTGGCTGCGGACTTCGGACTCGAAGGCCTTCTCGACCGCGAACCCAACTCTCTCTCAGGCGGAGAACAGCAGCGTGTGGCCCTTGCCCGCGCTCTCGCCTACAAGCCTGATTTTCTGCTGCTCGACGAACCGCTCTCCTCTCTCGATGCAGGACTGCGCGTGCGCCTCCGCGAGGAGATAGCTGACCGCATCCGGGAGGCCGGCATTGGCGCCCTCTTTGTGACCCACGATGTGGCTGAGGCCTTCGCTATCGCCGACCAGGTCTTTGTCATGAAGGCAGGGGCCATTGTCGAGTCGGGAACGCCCCGGAATCTCTATGAGCGGCCCAGGAGGGCCTGGACAGCCCGCTTTCTGGGCAGGGGTCCGATGATTGCGGTACAGCGCATTATAAAAATCTCTGGCGGAGGAGAGACTGCGCACACCGCCTTTGGCGATTTTTTTATCCCGCCGGAGCCGGACGCCCTATTGCCCTCCTCCAACGCCGGCCACTCGGCTGTTCCTCTGGCCACGGAGCAGGGAAGCCTGCCGGACAGCATCCCAGAAGCCCCAGCTGCTCTCTGGCTCAATTTTCCAGTCGACGCTGCCCGGCCCCAGTCATCCGAGAAGGCTTCCGAGGGTCCCCAGCCGGGGCCCCGGCTGGGGACAGAGCTCAAGGCAGAATGCCGGCCGGCCCAGCGCGGGCCAGCTCTGTCCCCGAACTTCTTCAGAGCCACAGTCGAGGCCTCATACTACCTGGGAAGAAGCCTGCGCCTGAGACTCTCGCCGGGGAAGGCGGGAGACCAGATGGATGGCCGGGGAATTTCCAGCGCGGCCGAGTCTATTGAGATAGAGCTGCCGCCCGGTCCCTCCCCCGCTTCAGGGAGCGAACTTCTGCTTGCGGTGCCGCCAGAACGCTGTATAGTTCTCTATTGAAGGGACAGAGCTCATGATAGAGAAGGGTGGAAGCTGGCTCGGGGGAAGGATTGTCGCCGGTCTGGGTGACATATGCGGATTTGATGGCGACGCGATCGTAAACGCGGCCAATTCTAGTATTCTCGGGGGCGGTGGTGTCGATGGGGCCATTCACCGCGCGGCGGGGCCAGAGCTGCTCGCCGAATGCAGGGAGCTGCGGCGCACGAAGCTGGCCGGCGGGCTTCCTTCGGGGCAGGCAGTGCTCACAGGCGCGGGGCGTCTCCCTCTCAAGGGCATTATCCATACGGTCGGGCCGGTCTGGCATGGCGGCAGCCGGGGCGAGGCTGCCCTGCTTGAATCCGCCTACCGCAGCTCACTTGCGCTGGCCTCCGAAGCCGGCTTTGCAAGCATTGCCTTCCCGGCCATATCGACAGGCGTCTATGGCTATCCTTTCGAGGAGGCCGAGCGGATTGCCTTCAGGGCAGTAAGGGAATTTCTGGGCTGCCACAGTCTGCCGGGGACAGTCTGGCTTGTGTTTTTCTCGCAGGCCGATTTCAATGCCTTCAGCGCAGCAGCGGCAGAATAGCAGCCCTCAGTTTTCGCTCTGATCGTCGCCCCGCGCAGGCACGGCGATGCTGTATTCCTTTATTTTATTGAGAAGAGTGCGGCGGGTAATGCCGAGCTCCTTCGCGGTCCTCTCCCGGTGATAGTCGTTGCGCTCGAGGGCCGCTCCGATAGCCAGCTTTTCGATATCGGAGATGCTGTGCGGCCCCGAGAAAAAGCTCTCTCCGGCGGCGCCTGCGGCCGCTGTGGCGGCTCCGCTGCTCCCCGGCTGTCTGGGCAGGGCCGCCACAGGCGCAAAATCCCTCGCCTCGAGGCGGGGCCCCTCGGCCAGAATAAGGGCGCGCTCCACGGCGTTTTCAAGCTCCCGCACATTGCCCGGAAAGGGCTGGCTTTCGAGATAGGCCAGCGCGTCGGGGCTGGCCTCGCTTATTCTGCTGCCCAGCTCGCGCGAGAGTTTTTTCAGGAAGTAGCCGACGAGCAGGCCGATATCTCCCTTGCGTTCGCGGAGGGCCGGAAGCCGGATGCGTATTACATTGAGGCGGTAATAGAGATCCTCGCGGAAGCGTCCCGCAGCGACTTCGGCTTCGAGATCGCGGTTTGTCGCCGCGACCAGCCGTACATCGACGGGTATGCTCTTTGTCGCACCCAGGCGGACAATCTTCTTCTCCTGAATGGCCCTGAGCAGCTTGACCTGCAGCTGGACCGGCAGGTCGCCGATTTCATCGAGAAAGAGCGTCCCTCCCTGTGCTGCCTCGAAGAGACCGGTCTGCCGGCTGTCCGCGCCGGTAAAGGCCCCCTTTTCATGGCCGAAGAGTTCGCTTTCGAGAAGGGTCTCGGGCACAGCGCCGACATTTATCGGGACAAAGGGTCCCTCACGGCCCGAGAGCTCGTGGACGAGCTGGGCGGCCACCTCTTTCCCGGTGCCGCTCTCCCCGGTGAGCAGAATGGTGGCTCCCGTTGGCGCGGCCTTTTCGATAAGGCGCCGCACTTCCTTCATCGCCGGACTCTCCCCGATAATGCGGCTTCCCGAGTCAAAACGGGCCCTGCCCGCCTCAAGGCGGTTCAGCGCCTGCCTTTCGGCGACAGCCTTGCGTATGCGGATAACCAGCTCGTCGGGGTCAAAAGGCTTTACAAGATAGTCATAGGCGCCCAGCTTCATGGCTTCGACCGCGTCGCTCACCTCGCCATGGGCTGATATAATGATGACGGGAATGCTGGGTCCCTCTTCTCTGGTCCAGCGCAGAAGGTTCATGCCATCTACTCCCGGCATGCGCAGATCGGTGACGAGGGCATCAAAGGGCTCTTCAGCGAGGAGTTTTTCAGCCTCCGCACCCTCCCCTGCTGTCCTGACCTCGATCTTCTCCAGGGCAAGATAGTCCCGCAGCGATTCAACCATCCTTTTTTCATCATCAACAACCAGAATGCGCATGGCAGAACCTCTCCTTCTCTATGCGTGAGGGCGCTTGAAAGCCGGGACAGACGTTCTATACTTATCCTTATGGAAAAGCATAGCGAAAATGATAAAATCCGTGAAGCCACAGTGGCCGGCATCTTCTACCCAGAGGATCCCGCGGAGCTCAAAGCCGAAATCGAAAGGCTGATCTCCCTTCATTCCTCCAGGGCTTCCGATATATCACCCGCTCCAGACGAAAACAGCAAAGACAGGCAGCCGCGGGCTATTTTTTCGCCCCACGCCGGTTTTACCTACTCAGGAGATCTTTCGGCCCTCGCATGGAGCTCTGCCAGAAAAAGGAAAATCAGCCGGGTTGTTGTCCTCTCGCCCATTCACCGCCCGGAAGAAGCCCTGGTCTTTCTGCCCGAATCCGACTGCTTCGCCACTCCCTTCGGCTTTATCGATGTGGACAGGGCTTCAGTCGAGGAGATGCTCGACTGCGGCACAGTCTTCTCGATGAATGATATTCCGCATTTTGAGGAGCATGGCGTCGAAGTCCAGCTCCCCTTTATGCACTATTTTTTTCCTGACGCGTCTCTTGTGCCTATTCTGGTAGGCAGCGATCCCAATCCGAAGGAGGATGGAGATCCTCTTCAGCAGGCCGAAAAACTGATCGCGCCGCTCTCGAAGGCCCTCAACCTTGTCTTCTCCGATAAACTCGAATCCACCCTCTTTGTGCTCTCGAGCGATCTCTCCTCGGGTCCCGAGGCCGCCGAAGTAAAAATCATGGCGGACGAGACTCTGGACTGCATCGAAAAAGAAAACCCGGAAGCCCTCCTCAAGGTTACGCGGCCCGGAGTATCAGGGGCCTGCGGGGCCACGGCCATAGCTGCCTGCCTTGAATCGGGACTTCTCGGCAGTGGCGGGGTGGAACTCCTTGGGCGTCATGACTCGGCGTCGAAACGTGAAAGTGCCAGGGAAAACTTTGTGGAATACGCGGCTCTCGCCTTTTTTTGAGTCTACCGCTATAATGCGGAGCTGTTCTCTTTTGAAGAAAGAGGCTCGGCATGTCTGATGCAAAAATGGATCCTTCAAAGCCCTTTATGCCCTCAGAAAAGGACAGAAAGGCGCTTCTCGCCTGGGCAAGGGAATCGATTTCGGCGGAGCTTGAGAGGCGCAGGCCCAGCCCCCCTGAACTCAGCCCTGCCCTCTCTGTCAGTCTCGGGGCCTTCGTCACCCTGAACAAAAACGCGTCGCTCAGAGGCTGCATCGGGATGATCGCGGGGCGCGGGCCCCTCGTTGAGACAATCCACAATATGGCACTTGCGGCGGCCTTTGAGGATCCGCGCTTTCCCTCTCTGCGCGCGGATGAGCTTCCCGAAATAACAATCGAAATCACAATACTCACCCCGCTCGAAAAACTGCCATCGACTGATGATATTGTCATCGGCCGGCATGGTCTCTATCTCGTAAAGGGCGGATATTCCGGGATTTTTCTGCCCCAGGTCCCTGTTGAATGGGGCTGGGACAAGGCCACCTACCTCGATGAGCTCTGCCACAAGGCCGGTCTGCCTTCCGGTTCATGGAAGGCTCCGGACGCCCAGCTCTATTACTTCGAGGGAGCAGTGTTCAGCGAGAAATCCGAATAGCTTCTGTCCAGTTCCCGCTCTTTTCCTATTTGTCATACATAGAAAGGATTTTACTCAAAGTTATGAGATATTTGCGTATTCTGCTCCCGCTCCTTGCGCTTCTCTGGGCGCCCTGCGCGGGCAGCAGCCTCTGGGCAGGCAGTTCTGCTGCGGCGGAGGGCATAGAAGACGAGCATAAGGAAGAGGCGCCCGCCGAGGAGGCGGAGGCCGGGGACAGCGGGCAGGCGCTGTCCGAAGAAGCAGAGGAACCGCACTCCTATCCGCTTATCGGACTTTCAACCCATGTTCTGAGCTATGGGAAAAACGGCGCCCTGTGCGGCATCCCGCCATTTGTGGCCGGCCGCTGGCCCGCCGGCGGGGAATGCCCTGTGGCCGACAATCAGAACGGTCTCGAAAGACCAGGCTATGTCTTTGTAGGATGGAACACAAAGGCCAATGGTTCCGGCCAGTACTATGCGCCAGGCTCCCGCTTCCGTTTTGCCAACGCTGATGTCCAGCTCTGCGCCCAGTGGGAGCCCGAAACGGACCTCTTCTGCCCCTATATGGAACACTGGGAGACCGAGCTCCGCAAGCTCGACAGGCTGTCTACGCCCCGCAATTCGATAATAGCAGTTGGCAGCTCGACAATGCGTTTCTGGAAGAATGTGGCCCAGGATCTCGATCTGCCGGTGGCCAACAGGGCATTTGGCGGTTCGACGAGCGCGAATCAGATCTGCGCCATGATGCGCCTTGTAATTCCCTACAGACCCAAAATGATCATCTACTACTGCGGAGACAATGACCTATGGTCGCCCACGGCCGATCCCTATAAGCCAGTGCGGAATTTTATCTACTACGCGACCGAGCTGCACGGGATTCTGCCCGCGGCCCGGATTCTCTATATCGGGATAAAGCCGAGCATCCAGCGCTGGCCTGAGTACAGCCTCGCAGAAAAGGCCAATGCAGCCATAGCGGCCTGGGCAGAGCTGCATCCCTATGTCAGCGTCGTGGATCCGGGAAAGGCCCTGCTCGATGCGGCGGGCATGCCCAGACCCGAGCTCTATGTGCCCGACAGGCTCCATCTTTCGGCTCAAGGCTATCAGATTCTCGCCTCGGCGGTACGCCCCATTGCCCAGAAAATCTGGGCGGAGCTCGGCCAGAAGAGCCCGAGCTCCGCCGGGAAACCCCTCAGTGCTCCATCACCTCACGGTAAAAGCCTTCGAGTTCCTTCGCGTCCATAAGTTTGGGAACAGGATAGAGAGGATTCCCCTCCCTGTCCGCATAGCGCGCAAGCATGGGGATATCCTCTTCCCTTATGCCTTGGATAAAGTCGGGAACGTTGAGGTCCAGTTTCATCTGCCTGATGGCCTCGATAAACTTCCCGGCACCCTCGGCGTCCGATACGCCTGTCTGGCATATTCCAGCTGCCTCGGCAAGCTCCCGCAGTCTGCGCTGGGCCGGTTTCCCATAGGCCTCGAGCACATGAGGAAGCAGCACCGCGTTCGCGAGGCCATGGGGAACATTGTACTGTCCTCCAAGAGAGTGGGCGACAGCATGCACATAGCCTACATATGAGATTGTAAAGGCATGGCCCGCCAGGAAAGAGCCATGAAGCATGTTGCGTCTCGCCTCCATGTCGCTTCCATCCCTGTATGCTCTGCGGATATTCGCAAATATGAGCTTAACCGCCTCTATTGCGTCCGAGCGGGTCTCCTTTGTGGTAGACCGCCCAATATAGGCCTCGACTGCGTGCGTGAGCGCGTCCATGCCTGTGGTCGCCGTAAGTCCTGGCGGCAGGGAACGGGTTACCTCGGGATCAAGCACCGCGTAGCCGGGGATGAGGGGAAAATCGTTTATCGGGTATTTATGCCTTGTCTTTGAATCGGTGATAACTGCGGCCAGTGTTGTCTCGCTCCCCGTGCCCGCAGTGGTCGGAATGGCCACAAGAAGAGGCAGATGCCTTCTGATCTTCATAATTCCACCCATTTTATCGAGCGGCTTATCGGGCCTTGCGATACGGGCGCCGACCGCTTTGGCGCAGTCTATGGAAGAGCCGCCGCCGAATCCGATCAGGGCCTCGCAGCTGTTCTGCATATAGAGAGCGCGCGCCTCTTCCACATTGTCGGAGGTGGGGTTTGCAACTGTATTGTCATAGACCGTGCAGCGGATGCCTTCTTTTTCGAGAGTCTCTTCGAGATGTCTTGTAATGCCGAAGCCCCGTATGCTTTTGTCCGTAACGAGCAGAACACTTTTTATTTTCTTCCCGCCGAGCAGCGAAGCGAGATCCTCCATGCTTCCGAGAATCTGCGGCTTATGATAGGGCAGAAGCGGAATAAGCACGCGGAAAGCTGCCTGGTAGACTCTGCACCAGACCTTTTTTAATGGATTCATTTTGTTCCTCCTGCGATTAAATTGCGGGACGGCTCCAGACTGTCCCATATGCATTATTGATTTCAGCCAAGGGCCACATCGAGAACCATCATCAGGATAAAGCCAATGGCGAATCCAATAGTACCTATATTTGAATGCCCGCCTTCCGATGCCTCGGGAATGAGCTCTTCCACCACGACATAGAGCATGGCTCCGGCGGCAAAAGAGAGGAGGTAGGGCATAAGAGGCACAATCAGGCCTGTAAGCAGAATTGTAATAACAGCGGCTATGGGCTCAACAACACCCGAGAGCACACCATACACAAAGGATTTGATTTTGCCATTGCCATCGCCCTTGAGGGGCAGCGATATAATGGCGCCTTCAGGAAAATTCTGAATCGCAATGCCAAGGGAAAGGGCGAAGGCCGAGGCCATGCTTATCCCGCTGCTGCCGCTCAGAACTCCCGCGAAGACAACACCGACAGCCATGCCCTCGGGTATATTGTGCAGGGTTACGGCCAGGACCAGCATTGTAGTTTTTTTAAGCTGTGTTCGGGGCCCTTCCGGGGCATCGGCGTTTATATGCAAATGTGGTATTACCACATCCAGAAGCAGCAGAAAGGCCATGCCCAGAGCGACGCCTATGGCGGCAGGCAGAAAAGCGAGCTTCCCCATGGATGCGCTTCCCTCTATCGCCGGAATAATAAGTGACCATACCGAGGCGGCCACCATGACCCCCGAGGCAAAACCGAGCAGTGCCTTTTCGACTCCGGGCTTTATTTTATCCTTAAGAAAGAACACACAGGCCGCGCCAAGGCTTGTCCCAAGAAAAGGAATGAGAATACCATAGACAGCATTCATACTAGATAACATAACACGGAATACTGCCGCCGAAAAGGATTTTGCATAAAAAAGCGGAAAAAGGCCCGGATCAGCCCTGCGGCAGATCCCGGCTCAGTTGGGGAGAAGCCGCCCAGGCACCGCCCTTCCGTTCAAATACGGTGATACTGTTTATAGTTAGTTCTTCGTCCAGACCAAGACCCGAAAGATATTCAAGGGCAGCGCGGGCGGCTCCTCTGGGGATATCCCTGTTGGCTATTGTTATATGCGGCACAAAGGGCCTTGTGTCCCGGCGCGGACAGCCTCCGGCCGGCGAGAGAACCGACTCAAGACTGTCGTATACCGCACTGCGCAGGGCCTCCCAGCAGGAAATCCCGCGGCCGGCTCCGTTCTTTTCTTCTGGTCTTACCAGAACCCTCGCAAATAGAGTCCTCTCCCCGAACGATGAGAAACCCTGTACCCTGCAGACCAAAGGAAGGATGCCCTGCCCGCGGCAGCATGCCAGCGCCTCGAGGGCGGCCCTCGACACCAGAGCCGGGTCAGATTCCTCTCCGAGACAGAAAGGCGGAACCAGAGTTATATGAAAGGGCGTCCTGAATCCGCTATGGCAGCCATAGCGGCTGCCCATATACTCTCTGCACCCATCTAGCCGCGCCGACAGATCCGGGGGCATGAGCACACCGATAAAATGCGTCTGCAGTGCAAAGCCCGAACTTCGCTTCATGCCGTCCAGTATAGCAGAAAACAGAGCCCGGGCAAGAACAGAGATCAGTCGTTTACGGGAAGAAGCTTCAGCAGCTCTTCGACCGCGGCGCGGGGGAAGTCGCTGCCAAAATCCTCCTTGAGGAGAGACAGAAGAAAATCATGCGTATTGCGGCTCTGCGGCAGCATATAGCCAGCCTCGCGGATAAGATCCTCGGCCATTTTCCGGCTCGACTTCGCTACCGCTCCTGCCAGCTGTTTCTGGATGGGATCGGAACTCGCCGCAGCAATGGCCCGCGCGGCCTCCTCCACCTCAACCTTGCTTCTGACAAGTTCCTTGAGCGTACTGACAACGGCCCCGTTTTTTTTCTGCTGGGGCGGATATTCATCCTTGTCAGGAATAAGGGCTATTGCATGCGATATGCAGGCCTTGACGCAGGCCCCGCAGGCTGTGCATTTCGAAAAGTCTATCTGCCCGTTCTCGGTGTCAGAAGCCCCGGTAGGGCAGACATAGAGGCAGAGGCAGTCCTTTGTGCAGAGTCTGATATTTCTAGAAGCGTGCATGGCTTAGCTCCTCTCAACTTTGAGAATCTTGAAGCTGGGGACTTTGCAGACCGGGCAGATATCCGGAGGTACATCGCCGATATAGACAAATCCGCAGATATCGCAGACCCATACATTGGTCTTCGCGACAAAGCCCTCCCCTTCGTTCTGCCAGCGTTCGAGCAGAGATTTAAGCATCACTGTTACTTTCCTGCTCCAGGTGAGAACGCGCTTCGCGCCGCGGTCGGAAACGGCCGCTGCTTCGGCGGCCGGGTAGTTCTCCGTTATATCGCGGTCAAGAGCGGCAGCAAGAGCGCGGAATTCCGCCTCGGGCCCCTTTTCCGCCCTGTCCTGAAAATGGCCGGCGAGCTTTTCGAACAGCTCCTTTTCCCGGCCAAGCTGCTGCTTGTCGCAGCCAAGAGCCAGGTTGGAGCAAAGCACACTGAGCTCGCCAAAACTGCTGCCGGCAGGCGCTTTCTGCCCGGCCCGGGATGGCGCAGCCGACGTGCCGCTTCCGCTCTGGGAGGCGGGCTTTTCGTCCAGGACTTCCTCGAAGGCCGACTTGGGCGCGCCGCACACAGGACAGACCCAATCGGAGGGGAGATCGTCCCATTTGACTCCCTCCTTGGCTTCGTCGTAGACAAAGCCGCAGACTCCACATTTGAATCTTCTCATTATTGAGACCTCCAGGCTGCGGGGAGACCTGCAGGCTCAGCCCCGCCTGTATATCAGGATAATGGGCAGGCGGGCGCTTTTCAATGCCGGATCAGCTTAAAAAGCCCTCTACTATTTTCTCCTCGGCTTCCTTTTCGGTGAGGCCGAGAGTCCTCAGCTTTATTATCTGTTCGCCCGCTATCTTGCCGATAGCCGCCTCATGGATAAGCGCGGCATCGCCATTTCTTGCCTTGAGCTGGGGTGCCGCGTCCACAGTCCCCTTATCGGCGATTATGGCATCGCATTCGGAATGTCCAGTACAGCGGGCATTTCCAATTATTATGGATGAATACTCCTGATGCGAACTGCCGCGCGCGACAGAGCGCGAAATAAGGTTGGTGCCTGAGCCGTCGCCGTTCATCTCGACCTCGAAGGCAGTCTTCGCGGTCTGATCTTTTTCTGTCAGGATTCTCTCATGTATGATGAGTTTCGCATTGGGGCCGAGCTTTGCCTTGGTCTGTCTGAATGTTCTGTCCACTCCGCCTATCTGGGCCGTATCCATTTCGAGCACAGAGCCCTCGCCGAGCTCGGCTTCCGTCACGGGGTCGATGGAGCGGAGTCCGAGTCCTTTTCCGGTTCCAAGGTGCTTCTCGATATATTTTACATGCGAATTTTTTTCAAGGAAGAAGCGGTGAATGCCATTGTGCCGCGCCGGCTCGCCATTTTCGGTATGTACGCCGCAGCCTGCAACAATGGTTACATCTGCTCCCTCGCCGACAAAGAAATCATTGTAGACAAGATCATCGAAATTGCCATGAGTGACGCAGGCCGGGATGGAGACTGTCTCGCCCTTTGTGCCGGGCAGAATATGGATATCAAGGCCCGGCTTGTCCTTCTTCGTATCAATTTTAATACGATCTGTTGATACGCGGCCGGCGCAGCGGCCGTTTTCCCTGATATTGAAGGCTCCCTCGAACTTGCCATTGTAGTCCGAAACAGCTTTTAAGAGTTCTTCGGTTACTTCATTCATTTTTTTCACAGCTCCTCTTCTGTCCCGTATACCCACAGGCCTCATCCCCGCCGAGCAGCTTTGGCAGCATGGCCACGGCGGGTCCCACCGAGCTTACCTTTCCATTGGCGACTACAGCGATCTCATCGGCGATTTTGAGTATCCGCTCCTGATGCGAGATGATAATGAGGGTCCCCTCGAGCGACTTCCTGAACTCCTCGAAGACATCGATAAGCTTTGAGAAACTCCAGAGATCTATGCCTGCCTCTGGCTCATCGAAAATCGAAAGCCTTGTGTGCCGCGCAAGAACAGTTGCGATTTCTATGCGCTTTATTTCGCCGCCCGACAGAGTCGCGTCGACTTCGCGGTCGATGTAGTCCTTGGCGCAGAGCCCTACCCGACCGAGGATGGCGCAGAGCCTGTCTTCGGACAGCCCCCCTCCGGAGGCCAGCGCGATGAGCTTGCGCACTGTTATGCCCTTAAACCTCACGGGCTGCTGAAAGGCGAAGCTTATCCCTTTCCGCGCCCGCTCTGTTACATCAAGGCCGGTGATATCCTCACCATCGAGAAGAATGCGGCCAGAGGAAGGCTTTTCTATTCCCGCGATGATCTTGGCGAGGCTTGTCTTGCCGCCGCCATTGGGCCCCGTAATAACGAGAAGCTTATGGTCAGGCACCTCGAGGCAGAGATCCTTAAGAATTCCCGTGCCTCCCGGCGTAGTCCAGCTGATATTCTGAAGCTTAAGCATTAGGCGACTCCCTTTTGCGCATCAAGTCAGATTTTGGCCCCTATAAGCTACTGAGTACGGCAAAAGAGGTCAACTCCGGATAAAAAGAAGCCGAGCGCTGAAGGGCTGCAGGAGCAGTCTTCGGCCTATGTCGAAAATGCTGCCAATCCAGAGAAAACGACATCCAGGGAAAGGCTCCTGCCCATTGCCGTCTCCGAGGTATAAGAATGGCAAATCGAAATTGGCCATAAGGGCCACAGCAGAAAATTAAGGAGGCTTCAAGGCAGATCGGCCACCGCAATATCCACTGGCGGCTCTATTGAAGCAGTATATGTTTAATTTATACTTTAAATTTCTTCTATTTTATCTTGATACAATATTGGGGAAGGGCTAGTGGCCAGCACCGGCGATTATTGCAGAATTTTCTATGCATCCGCAAAATACGGCCGTTTTTCGAAAGCCGCTTCCCTTTTCATCATGCTCTGCTAGGTGCGGTCATCATGGCAAACGGCCGTAACACTATAGCCTGATTTCTCAACTGCAGCTATAAGCTCAGCGTCATCTTTCTGAGTCTTAAGGTAAACTGTGGCCTGCCCCTTTTCTGCATCCGCCTTTGCCCAGATGCCATTCTGGGAATTAAGAGCATTCTCAACTTTTCTTGCGCAGTTGGAGCAGTGCATGCCCTCAATTTTCAATATTCTATGATATGGATAATGAGTTCTGCAGCGGTCGGATACTTTTATGGCTTTAATCTGTTCGAAGCCGGAACCACAGCATCCGCTGCTTATGCGCTTAAGCCAGCTCTTTACAGCTGTTATAATAGCTATTGCAATTACAGTAAGGGCAATTGCGCTAAAGGATTCAGTGCCCATTTTAAAACCTCCTTCCAGGCCGTCTCGGGCAAATCGCCTGCGATTGTACAGGCAAATTTATATAGTTCAATATCCGAAAGGCGCGGGCCGCTCAGCCCCGGTCCGCACCTTTTATCGGCTTTCTCTTACTCCGCTTTTTTATGAGGGCAGCTGTAAGGGCAGATCCTGCAGCATCCTTTGCATATTCCTATATGTTCTTCTTTCTCCGAAAGCGCAGGGCGCGGTCCCTGTGCGCAGTCAGCACAGGGACCATACTTGATCACATGCCGGAGCGCCGCTGCAAAAGCTGCTCCGATGGCAGATGCAATTATAATGCTCGCGGTATTCATGCCTGATCCTCCTTTCTTTCAAGGCAGCAGGGCATTCAGGCTTTTTCTGCGGCAGCTTCTTCGCTTCGGCTGCCTTTTCTGCTCACAAAGTATATGATAAGGGCCACGACTGCGAAGGCCAGTATCTGGCCTATTCCAAACGAGGCGCCATAGAAGAAGAGGCTTCCAAGCTGATAGCAGATAAAGGAAAGCGCGTAACCTGTAAGCACCTGGTAGCCAATCGCGATCCATCCCCATTTTTTCGATCCCATTTCCCTCATAGTTGTGGCCATTGCCACTACGCAGGGCGGATCAAAAAGGTTGATAATCATAAAGGAGAAAGCACCCATGGCGGTGAACATGCCTGCGATGCCCTGCATGACGAGGGCGTCATTGCCGGTGTCCGAAACACCATTCAGCACAGCGAGCGTGGCAATGGCCTGCTCCTTGGCCATTTCGGCACTTATTACCGCTACAGCACCCTTCCAGCTTCCAAAACCGAGGGGCGCGAAGAACCATGCGACGGTACCCCCAATTGCGGCCAGCATCGAGTTTTCGATTTCGGTCATCTGGATAGACCAGTTGAAATTCGAAAGAAACCAGATGACCACACATGCGGAAAAAATAATTGTACCGGCCTTTATAATAAAGGCTTTGGAGCGCTCCCACATATGAATCAGCACCCCCTTAATTGAGGGAATGTGATATGCCGGAAGTTCCATGACAAAGGGAGCAGGATCGCCGCTGAAGGCCTTCGTCTTTTTAAGCGCAATGCCCGAAAGCACGATAATCAGAATTGAGAGGAAATACATCGCAGGGGCTATTGCCCATGATTTCGGAAAGAAAACTGCAGTGATCATGCCTATTATGACTGTCTTGGCTGTGCAGGGCATATACGTCGAAAGCATTATGGTCATGCGCCGGTCCTTTTCATCCTCAATTGTGCGCGCGGCCATAACGGCTGGAACGCCGCATCCGGTACCAATCAGAATTGGGATAAAGGATTTGCCAGACAGTCCAAAACGCCTGAAAATACGGTCCATAATAAACGCGACACGGGCCATATAGCCGGAATCCTCAAGGATCGCGAGGAAGAAAAATATAAGCAGCATCTGGGGTACAAAGCCCAGAACAGTGCCGACACCGCCTATGATGCCGTCAACCAGGAGGCCGCGCAGCCACTCAGGCGAGCCAATCGCCGCAAGCCAGGCATTCATGCCATTCGTGATCCAGCTGCCGAAGAGCGTATCGTTTACCCAGTCTGTGGCCATGGAGCCGAGCGTTGTCACCGAAATGTAGTACATCAAAGTCATGATGATTGCGAAAATTGGCAGCGCAAGGATTCTATTGGTTACCACCTTGTCGATCTTGTCCGAAACTGTCAGACTGCTCCGAACCGCTTTCTTCCGTACCGCGAGATCCACTGCTTTCTTTACATAGGCGTAGCGCTGATTTGTGATGATGCTTTCGGAATCATCATCCATTTCTTTTTCACAGTCCTTAATATGGGTATCGATATGCGCAAGGAGACCGGCGGGGAGTCCGAGCCCTCCGGCAGCCTTGGTGTCACGCTCAAAGAGCTTGATGGAGTACCAGCGCAGATCTTCTGGCCTTACTCTGGCAGAGATGGATTCTTCGATATCGGCGATTGCGTGCTCGACACTGCCGGTAAAAACATGAGGCAGCTCATGTGCAGCGCAGTTTCTGGCCAGCTCAATTGCCCGTTCAGCGACGGCCATGCTCCCTTCCCCTTTCAGGGCGCTCATCTCCATAACCTCGCAGCCCAATTCGGAGGCCAGTTTTTTTGTATCAATTTTACCGCCGCTCTTTTTTACCACATCCATCATATTGAGGGCGATTACCATCGGGATATTGAGCTCGAGCAGCTGCGTGGTCAAGTAGAGATTCCGCTCGATATTGGTGCCGTCGACAATGTCGATAATGGCATTCGGCTTTTCGTTTACAAGGTAATTTCTTGAAACTACCTCTTCGAGCGAATAAGGGGAAAGCGAGTAAATTCCCGGAAGATCCTGGATAATCACATCCTTGAATCCGCGGAGCCGGCCATCCTTTTTCTCGACTGTAACTCCCGGCCAGTTGCCAACATACTGGCTGCTTCCTGTCAGATCATTGAAGAGCGTTGTCTTGCCGCAATTTGGATTGCCGGCAAGCGCTATCTTTATATCCATCTATTACTCCCTTCATTTGTTAGCTATAGCTAACTTTAACTTAAAAAAAACAGGCGGAGCATCGCGCCCCGCCTACTCCACCTGAATCATCTCCGCATCTGCCTTCCGGACCGACAGCTCGTAGCCCCTAACTGTGAGCTCCAAAGGATCACCAAGGGGCGCTACTTTGCGCACATAAATTTCCGTACCCTTGGTAATTCCCATGTCCATTATCCTGCGCTTGGTGGATCCCTCACCTGCAAGCCCCTTTACTCTTACCGTATCCCCTACTTTTGCATCACGCAGCGTCATTAACGACCTCCAATGTTGGAAATTCAGACAATAATCCGGCTTGCCATCGATTTGTCCAATGCGATTCTGCTGTCTTTTACCTGGATTATCACATTGCCGGCAATTTTGCTCACTACCGTGGCATTCCCATCGACAACAAAGCCCAGAGAGGCCAGTCTCCTTCTGATCTCGTCCTTGCCGGTAATCTTCTTAATCACCTGTTTTTCACCAACGTCCGACATTGTGATAGGCATTCATGCTCTTCCTTTCCAGATGAGGAATGGCGCGCACATCCATCATTTGTTAGCCTTATCTAACTTTCAGTAAACAGTTTATCTATATAATTTACCTTTGTCAATAATGCAGCTGCTGATAAATATGAAAACTTCCCAGCACTGGCGCCTGCCGATTCCCTATAGCAGGAAAAGCAGGCGCCAGTGCCCCCTAGCGCAGGGGCGTCACATTCTTGCTGCCAAATCGCCCCAGAATCCAGGGCGCCTTTTTTTCGCTGAACTCTATCGGCCAGTAGCAGGCGAGCATAACCAGGAGCGAAAAGAGCAGAGCTTCGGCGTTGCTGAATGCCGTAAAACGCGGCGCGAAAATTTTCAGAATAATTATTAACAGAGCCGAAAGATGCAGATGTATGCCAACAATTACAAGGGTTCCCTTGGACATGGTCTCTATAATTCCAATGCGTTTCTGCGGGATCATTCTGAGCAGGAATGAAAACATAAGTGCACCGGAAATGCCGGTAAGCAGAAAGAGGAGATAGCTGTTTCCAAAGGTGCCGCTCGCGATAAATGATGTTCCATTGAGTCTGTAGCCCAGATAGCTGAGTCCGGCTGCGCCCAGAAACATAAGAGGCATAAATCTGGTTTTATAGAGTTTTTCTATAATATCGTTCTCTTTCAGCCAGTAGCCGAATACATAGAAAGGCATGCCCATAAGGGCGCTTTCGAAGGAAAACCATATAAATCTGCCGGTTCTGCAGAGCAGCCAGCCTCCAATAATAACAGGAATCTGCAGCAGATAAACGGCCCAGTCCCTGCGCCTGCACAGAGAATAGCTGCCTGCAAACAGCAGCTTGATCCAGAAAAGAGCAAAGAGAAACCATATAGGACCGTTAATTATTGTTGAATAAAGAGTGTTGTTTGCTGTTCCAATAAGCATGCCTGCAAGAGGCTTCTGCACAGTTTCGAAAAAAATCGGGTTTGGATAAAAGGGGATCTTCAAGATGAAAGTTTCGATGAGAGTCCAGACCCATGCGAGCATATAGAATACAAAATAGGGCCACATAAGGCGCTCTGCGCTGATTTTAAGGCTGGCGCCGAAATCGGCTTTTTTTTCGAAAATTCCGGAAAGCATAAAAAAGAGCGGCATCCTTATATTCGCAATGTAGGAATTGAGGCCCCAGTCTGCAAGGGGAAGATGCCCAAAGATTACAAGGTAAATGCCGAGAACCTTGGCGTAATCTACCCAGACAAGTCGCTGGCGGTCCTTGCGGACAGATAGAGGCTGCGCCGTGCCCTTTGATGCATCAACCATTGAATCCGGAGAAAGCTGTGACATTTGTAAAGGCAATGACATCGTGATCCTTATTTGCGCTTCTTGAAGTCTTTGTAGTACCAGGCCCGAGCGCGCTCCGCGGCGCGGAAGGCGCCGTACATCATGGAGTTCAGCGGATAATCCCACGAGCCGCCACGATGAATGTTCTGGCCGCCAAATCCGGTCTTGAAGAGATAGAGCCCTGCCATGGGGTGTTTTGGATCGGAAGTCGGCGGTATGCCATAAAAATCGTAGATGACACAACCCGCCGCCTTAGCCGCACGGATGGCAGCCCATTGCAGCGCGTAGGCGGGCATGAGATTCCGCTTAAGATTGCAGGAGGCGCCATAGAGGTAGACTGCCTGCTTTCCCCAAAATATTGTTATAATTGACGCGAGTATGTCTCCCTCATTGGAGGCCGTCCAGATGCGCATATCGGGGCGGGCCGGTCCGCCCCCCGCTTTATATGCCGCCGCTGTTTCAAAGAGCTTTTCGTAATAGCTCTCCGGGTGCAGGGCGATATGATCGCGGGCCGAGGTCTCACGGTAAAGCCTGTAGAACTCGTGCAGAGCGGGCCGCCAGTCCGCGGTCCCCTCCGGCGATGCCGTTTCTGCCCCGCCCAAAGCGCGCGCTTCGCTTACAATTACACCTTTCTTTTCTGCAAGACGTATATTGTATCGCCATTTCGGCTTCATGCCGGCGAGAATGTCCGCCTCGCTCCGGCCGATATCAAGCAGAACTGTATCGGGAGGCTGCACATCGGCTGCCGCCCTTCTGAGCGGAGAGCCATAGCCCGGCCTGTCAAGATCCGCATTGAATACCGGCTCGAGGGCGGCGTCTATTTCGGCCTTGACTTCCGGTTTCAGCGCGCCCTTCGGTGCGCTGCCTGCCGCTATCGCGGCGCGCTCGGCCTCCTCTGATTTTGCACTTTCTGCAGCATACCAAGGCGGATCGAAACGCAGGAAAACAGTGCCGGCGGGAAGAAGGGGTTTGAGAGCCAGCGAAAGGGCTGAGAGCAGCTCTGTCCGCTCTTCCGGAGAGGAGGCTGAGTCAAGGGCGGGGCCATGGGGAACATAGGCGAACTTAAGGCCGGCCCTGAGCGTTCTCTCCATAACAAGGAGGGTTTCATCGGGATGGCCCTGACGCGAAAAAATAAAGGGCAGAGCCTTCCAGCCAAAGGCCGACTTGAATGAGGCCCAGAAGCCCGACTGCAGAAATGTTTCGGCTCTGTCGCAGTCTGAAAGCTCAGCTCTGCGTATCTGTATATCCATTGTTTTCAGCCTATCTCCCCATCGGATACCTTGCTGAATCTGAATGGTCTTCCATTGGCCAGCAGATGGGCCTTCCCCACCATGGCCTCGCTGTTTTCTGCGCGGAGGGGAACAGAGAAGAACTCATCGACATCGATCTCGGGCATCGGCACAATACTGGCATCCTGTCCATCGAGCAGCACCCGCGTGCCAGGAGCCGCGTCTCCGGCGTCCAGCACCTCCACTGCCTCCTTGACCATTTTGCCCTCGCTCTCGACCTTGTGAGATGCAGCCAGAAGCATGCCGCGGCTTTCGACGCCGCGCAGCTTTGCGGTTTTAAGGTTGTTTACAAGTACGATGTGCTTTCCGAGCAGCTCTTCTTCCTTATAGAAAGGCACAAGTCCGGAAACAATCACGCGCTCCGTGCCCGATCCATCGTCGAGAGTCTCGATATAGAGTTTGTCTGCCTTGGGATGCTTTTCGATCTTCATAATTGTAGCAACTCTGAGATCCACCACCTTCGCAAAGCGCTCTTCGAGCGGAAGGCCCGCAAAGGGTGCAGGCTTGGGCTCGGGTGCAGGCTTGGGCGCAGCCGGGGCCTTTTGCGCTGAAGTGGCGGCCTTTGCGGCTCCAGATGCGCTTCCGGCCTTGCCATCTTGAGGCTTTGCCGCGCCGTCAGCGCGTGCTGCTCTGTCTTTCTGCGAGCCCGAATAGCGCTCGCGGAGCTCGGCGACTCTCTCATCTTCAAGCTTCTGGAAGAGCACTTCGGTATGATCGACAGTATCAAGCCCCTCGGTTTTTCCGAGATCGTCCCAGCTCATACCATCTCCGCCGGCCCTGTGTGAGGTATTTATTTTTCTGCCAAAGAAGCCCGCGAGTTTCTCCATCGAGGCCGGCATATAGGGATGCATGAGAATCGCGAGATCCTTTACCACATAGGTGAGATCGCGGATAAGCGCAGCACCGGCGGCCGGATCAGTTGTCCTCGTCTTCCAGGGTTCGCCCGCCTGGAAGCGCTTGTTGGCAAGGTCGGAGAGGGCAAAGGCCTCGCGGAAGGCATCGCGGAGCTCCGCCCTTTCAAACTTGTCTGTAATAGACGCTTCGCGCTCCTTCACTTCCTTCCAGAATGCCCCGTCGGGCTTTCCATCGGGGATTCTGCCGCCATAGTAGCGCGACACAAATGTGAGGGTGCGGTTGACAAGGTTGCCCAGATTGCCAATGAGCTCGCCGTTTACCTTTTCCTCAAAATCGGACCAGGTAAAAGTATAATCGGAGTGCTCGGGCCGGTTGTAGAAAATATAGAAGCGCCAGACATCGGCGGGGATTCCGGACTCAACAGCGTCGGTGCCAAAAACTCCAATGCCTTTTGATTTGGAAAACTTGCCGCTCTCATAATTGAGATATTCTGTGGAGGACATATGATGGAGCATGGTCCATTTTCCGCCTGAACCAAGCAGAGTCGAGGGGAAGATAACCGTGTGGAAGGGGATATTGTCTTTGCCGATAAACTGGAAGAGATCGACATTGTCCGGATCCTGCCACCAGTGCTTCCAGTCAAATCCCTGCTCGTCGCCGGCTGTCGCCGTGATCGAGATATAGCCGATAGGCGCGTCGAACCAGACATAGAAGACCTTGTTTTCAAAGCCTTTTTTCGGCACCGGGATGCCCCACTTGAGGTCGCGCGTAATAGCCCTCTCGTGGAGACCGTCGCGTATCCAGGCCTGGGTCATCTGGATGGCATTGTTGGACCAGAAACCGTCGACGCTCGCCTTCTTCATCCACTCCTCAAGCTGGGGTCTTATGGCAGGCAGATCGATGTAGAGATGGGTGGTCTCGCGGAGCTTCGGGGTCGATCCGCAGGTGGAGCACTTGGGCTCCTTGAGCTCTGTCGGTTCGAGAAGCTTGCCGCAGTTCTCGCACTGATCCCCGCGGGCCCCATCGTAGCCGCAGTGAGGGCAGGTACCGCGGATATAGCGGTCAGCGAGGAAACGGCCGCAGTGCTCGCAGTAGAGCTGCTGGATTGTCTCCTGTTTGATAAGGCCTTTTTTATCGAGATCGAGGAAAAGTGACTGGACTATCTCTGTCTGGCGGGGAGTCGAAGTTCTTCCAAATTTATCAAAATCGATATCGAACCATGAGTAGATCTGCTCATGGATCGCGTGATAGCGGTCGCAGAGGGCCCGGGGCTCAACGCCCTCTTCAAGGGCCTTGGTCTCGGTTGCAGTGCCATATTCGTCCGTGCCGCAGATATAGAGAGTTTCATATCCCCGGGAGCGGCAGAAACGCGCGAACACGTCAGCGGAGAGCACCTGGAGGAGGTTCCCGAGGTGGGGAACGTTGTTTACGTAGGGAAGAGCCGAAGTTACGAGCCGTCTTTTCATGGCTAAAGACTTTAAACGTCAGGGCGGAGGGCTGTCAAGAATGCGGCTAAAAGGATATGGTCGCGGAGAGCGTAATAACGGGGCCAATTGTGAGCGCTCCGGTATCGGCATCGCGGTTTTCGACAAGGCTGGGCTTGAATGAAAGTGTGAGCCGGTCGGGAATGACTACCTTCCATTCGACTGACTCGGAGATATCGAAGCCGAGCTCTTCGGAGCTGCTGTCGCCCTCGGTCGAGCTCAGAACCGCGCTCAGCGAGAAAATGCTGCGGCACACTGCCCTGGCCGAACTGAGGCTGGCGAGATAGGCAGAGACAATGGAGGTCCTGCCGCCCGCGGAGGCCGTGCCCTGCTGCGGCGCCGCGCTCTGCCCGGCAGCGCTCTGAGCCGCAGGCGCCGTCCCGTTCTGCGCCGAAACCGCAGCCATAGAGGATTCGGCAGCCGTCGCGGCCTCCGTCTTCTGGCCGCTCTGCCAGCGCGACAGACAGAGCTTATAGAGCTCAAAGAGCCATGAATCCTTTGTCCTCAGAGAAAGGCTCGCTTCAAGCTTTTCGGACCAGCTGGTCGAGGAGGGAATCTGGGCAATGGAATAGCGCTGATCCAGAGAGAAGATATCCTGGCTGCCATTGGCGTAAAAACCCGCGGTATTCTGCACAATCAGATCGGTCCTCAGAGTGGACTCCGAGGCGGCCTTCGAAATCGTTCCCTGAACAGTCGCGCCGTATTCATCTGATTCTATAAATTTCAGCAGCGGATAAGCGCCCATAAGTCCAAAGAGGTTGAGTGCGGAAAAACTCGCCTTGATTTCGATTCCTCCCGCATCGCTTAGAGATGAGGAGCTTGAGCGGACAATGCTGCGCTTGTATGCGGCCGACAGGGCCGAAGGCAGAATGAGGTCATACCAGGCCGAGCCGTAGGAGCGGGAGACAAGGATTCCAAGCGAGGGAGCATAGGTCGCCGAGCTCAGATTCGCCGAGGCCGCCGCAGATCCGGCTGCCGATTCAAATGCAGACAGGGCCCCGCTGTTCCAGAGCTCGGCGAAGGGAATGCTCTCATAGATATAAGAGGCCGCAGCGGCATCGGCGCAGGCGAGCGAAACCGCGTCCAAAAGCCCCGAACCGGCCTCGCCGCTCCCCGTATGACGCTCAAGCCAGCAGCGCTGATAATAAGGGGCTACTGAAATATTATTTCCAATTGTCAATGGTATTGACAGCCGCGCAGTGATGCTTTCGTCGCGCAGCGGAACCGCGTCGGCAGGTTCGCCCGCTAGAGTGCCCTTGAGGCTCAGCACTGTCCTTCCGGGGACAATGGCGCCGCTAAAAGATGCTGTTACCTCCCTCCGGTCCGAAGAGCTCTCGGCCGCCGGGAGAAGGTAGCTGAAGGCATTGATCCATGAGTCGAAATAGCCTGTGCCGAGGCTCGGCAGCGTGCCGGGATAGGCGGTGTTAAGGGCTGTGAGCCCCAGGTTCAGGCGGCCTCCGGCCAGCACCGCGCTCGCCGTCCAGTCCTGGTCGAGCAGCCCGAAATCCGTGCTCGGATACCAGGTAGTTGTGGAGCCAAGGCTTATGCTCCCAGCGCCTCCGAGCGAAAGCGCAGCCTTGTCCTCCCGGCCGAAGGAGCCAGCGGCACGATTCAGCGCAAAGGTATCGCTGAAGCTCAGGGGAAGGCCGCCGCTCCCAGGCAGCGAAATGCGGTGGCCGCCCGAGATGCCGCTTGAGGACGCGCTTGCGGCCGCCCTCATGGAGGCCCTGATCTCGAAGGGTCCAAGCCCTGTCTCCGCCTTTATGCCGCCCGAGGCAGAGGAGCTCGAAGAGAGCCCTGCGTTCAGACTGGCAGCGGCATCAAAACCTTTAACAACTGATAATTTATCGGTTCCAGGGTGGAAGTCTCTGTCGCTGTAGGCCGCTCTGCCCGCGAAGAGCAGAGATGCCCCGCCGTTCGAATCCTCAAGACAGATTTCATCGATCCAGACGCTGTCGCCCGAACCCGCTCCGCTCAGGGTGAGCACAATCCGCGCCGCGCCGTCAATGCTCGAATCATAGGCCGCGGCTGCCGAAGCCGCCTGCACAAGCTCTCCGCCTTCTTCAGTCTGTCTGTAGAGAACGGAATCGCCGCTGCCATAGTAGAAAACAAAGCGCCGCCAGCTCGTGGAGAGGGCCGAGGCCGGCACTGTTACCGACAGGGCACTGCTCCCGGATTCGCCCGTATCGATGCTCAGGCTGAGCGATGCGCCGCTGGCAAGACTGTCCCGCCTTGCAAAAAAAGCACAGGTCTTAAAATCGGACAGCGGTACTTCGTCGCCTGTGTATTCGACAAGCTTAAGGCTGACTGTACCGCTGTCCAGCGAGCTCGAGCCCAGAATTTTGAGGGCGCGCTGCGTTGTGCCATCGCTGTGCAGTCCCGCCTCGAGGGTCGGGAAGACGGCAGCGAGATCGGTCTCTACGGGCTGGGTCACAGTAAAGCTGCCGCCATTGAGGAGGGCGCGGAAAGAGGTAAGATAGCTGCCCTGATTCTCCATGCCCTCAATCCGGTAGCGGCCTGCGGCCTCATCGGTTTTCCATGTGCCCGCGAGGGCAAGACTGTGGCTCAGCGTTCCGCTGCCGAGGCTCCTGCCCTTTTCTTCCTCGCCCGCGCTGACTGTTACTGTGCCTGGATTGGAGACGCCCGCCGAGGCATAACTGGTGCCCGGGACACTCCAGCGGAGGCCTATCGCAGTCCATACTCTCTGGGTAGAGCTCAGCGAATAAATCCCGCCGAGGCCTGCGGCTATGCTCCCCGCGCTGCGCGTTGAGCTCTGCCTCAGGTAACTCACCGTTATCTCCTCGTCCAGGCCAGCTGGAGTGGACAGAGTGAGGGTGCCAGCCTTCGCGTCGAGCGTAAAAGCATAATCCTCCACGCCGTTCCGCGTCACTTCGACAGAGCCCTCTACCACATCGGTATCGACGCTGATCTGCGAGACGGGGCTGTAGCGGCGCACCACTATGCTTTTCGAAAGATTGGCCGCGTAAGTAAGGCTCCCGCTGTCGCTCGAAAAATCTGTGGTATAGAGATAATCCATATCAGCGGAAAAGGGGCGGTGATATACGGCTGAGGAGATGTCTGTCACGCCTCCTCGGGTCACTTCGGCAAAGCCTGTCGAGTCTACTCTGACTTCATAGTTCGTATCTCTCTGGCCCGAGGCAGTATCGAGGACGTAGGCCATAACTCCCGTACCGCCGGTCACCGTATAGCGGCAGAGCAGCTCGGTATCGCGCGCGGAGACAGCGGGATAGGCATCGGGATCGTAGAGGAGGGCGCAGGTCCTGCCGGCCGACGCCAGCGTGACTGTCGATGAAGCCGAGGCCGAGCCGCTGTAGTACGCGATCACTCTGGTGCCGGAGGCAGCCGCCAGCGCTATATAGCCTGTCGAGGCACTGTAGCTGTACTCGGAGGCCGAGAGCAGACGGTAATAATTGGAATCGCTTCCCAGAATGCTGCCGCCAGTACTCTGCGCGTAGACTTCGAGGCTGTCGGCACTGCGTGCAGGAGTCACAAAGTATTTGCCCCGGATAAAGGCCGAGGCTGCGAGCACTGTCTCGGTGACTTCGGAGCTGCCGACGAATTTTTTCGTTACGCGGCTGGCCTGATCATAGCGCAGCATGGCCCTGCCGTCGAAACTGTCCCTCCCCGCGCTGGCAGCGAGTCCAAAGGAACGGTAGGAGCCCGAGCCCAGACTCAGGAAAGGCAGGACAGGGAAGGAAATTCCATCGTTGCCCGCGCGGATCTCCCGGATAAACTCGCCGTCGCCGCCCCTGTAGCCCGCCGCGTAGCGGATTTCGGTGGCGTCGGAGCTGACCCGCGCCAGGACAAAGTATTTTTTGAAAAGCATAAAACTCAGATAGAGATCGGGCGTCTGGGAAAAAATAACCGGGGTTTCGCCCGACAGCGTAAGGCCCGCAGAATCTGTCCATACAGCAGCGGTCTGGCCGATGAGAGAAAGCTTCCATGAGCCATGTACAAGAAGCTCGGCATCGCTGCCGCCCAGACTGATATCAAAAAGGCTCGCCGCCGCCTCGGGCTCGAGCGGCGACAGGCTTGCAGTCTCCCCGAAGAGATAGGCAGGCTCCCCCAGCGCAAGGAGGATGCCGGCGAGGAGGAGCTGGACGAAGGGAAAACTTCTCTTTACCATGGTATGGGCGCTCTGATAGTAGTACAGAGCATCGCGGCTCGTAAAGCGCAAAAAAGCACGGGGACGCAGGCGGCGTACAGCATGATGGTTGTATCGATGCTCGAAGTGATCATTGTTCTGCCGGAGACCACCTCCATCAAGGACAAGAGGCATGTGGTGATGATGGCCAAGGAGAGGCTGCGGAATAAATTTCACCTCTCTGTGGCCGAAATAGACCTCCAGGATTCCCTCGGTTTTGCGCAGCTCGGAGCCGCCCATGTCTCCAACTCGAGGGAATTTGGCGAAAAAGTCATGCACAGAGCGCTCGATTTTCTCGAGGATTCGCTCGACCTGAAGATACAGGATGCGCAGATTCATTCCGAGGAGTATTCATAATTATGAAACAGTTCTGCAGACTGGCGGCTATCCTGCCCGCTGTTTTGCTCTGCATTTTTCTCAGCTCCTGCGCCGATGTGGACGCGCGGCTCACCCTGTCGGCATCGGGTGTATGTTCCCTCAGACTCCACTATGCCGTATCGGCCATGGCCATAGCCCTCGATGAGACAAGCGGCGGCAGGGCACTCCTCCCCTTTCCTGTTTCGCGCTCGTCCTACAGCACGGCCCTGCAGAATGTGCCCGGCGCATCCCTCGTCTCCTATAAAAGCTCCGAAACCAACAGGGATTACATAGTAGATGCCGAACTCAGTTTCCCCTCGATGGAGGGTCTCGCGGAATTTGTAAATTCACAGGGGACTGAACGGGTCCAGTACTCGGCAGAGACTTCGGGCAGGACACTCCGCATTCTGCTCAGCCCCGGAGCTGAACCAGCCAGAGCGGCAGGCGGCATGGCTGCTGCCGGTGCGGCGCCAGATCCGGGAGCGGCGCAGAACGCCAGCGTGGATCCCGACCTCGGCCGCTGCATCGACGCGGCCTTCGGACCCTATACAGTCAGCATTGTCATTGATCTGCCAGCACGGGCCAGAGCTGTCCAGGGCGGCAGGCTCAGCGATGACGGCCGTGAGGCAAGCTGTTCCAGCCCCGCTGCCGCACTCGCGAAGAGTGCCGAGCCCCAGTATTTCGAACTCGTCTGGTAGTGTCCGGGCTAGCGGCCGTTTTTCTTACCGCGGCTGCCAGGCCGGCCCATGAGACGCGCCGGCTTAAGCTCGCCAAGCCCTCTTTTTTCTATCTCGAAGACGGCTTTCTCGGCAAGGCGGGCTTTCTCGTTTTCCGCGCCGAAGAGCTCGCCCTGTATGGGGCTGTCCGAATCCTCGAGCTCGCCGAAGCCCAGCCCGAGGAGCCGGACCGCGCCGCCGCTCCAGGCCGAATGGAAAAGAGCCTTCGCGTCCGCGAAGGTTGAGGCAATATCGCTGTAGGCGAGCTCCCTTGTCCGTCTTCGCGATATGGTGCTGAAATCGCTGAATCTCAGCTTGAGAAAGAGGCAGCGCGAACGCTGCTTTTCATCCCAGAGCCGGTAGCAGATCTCCTGTGAGAGCTCAAGAAGCACAGACTCGAGCGTGCCTTCGTCCTGAATATCCCAGTCAAAGGTTGTCTCGGTGCTGAGAGAATGGCTCTCAGCCTCAGCCTCCATGAGGCCTCCTGCCCTGCCCCGGGCCGCATCGTACAGAAAGCGCCCGCCGGATCGGCCAAATATCGACTCGAGGCTGGTTTCAGTCAGGGAAGCGAGCTGGGCGACTGTCACAATTCCCAGTTCCCTGAAACGCTCCTGCGTCTTCTCGCCCGCGCCCCAGAGCTTCGAAAGCGGCAGGGCGAGCATAAAGGCCTCCTCTTCCCCGGGTTCGACGCAGACAAGACCATCCGGTTTTTTCAGCCCTGAGGCTATCTTGGCAAGGTAGGGAGTGGGGGCAATGCCCACCGAGATGCTCAGGCCGGTTTCGCTCCGCACTGTCTGCTTAAGCGTGGCGGCGGCCGCACGGGGAGGCCCCCAGAGCCGCTCTGTCCCCGTCATGTCCAGAAAGGCCTCATCGATGGAGACAGGACGCACTGTCGGGGTAAAGCGCCCGAAGATGGACATCACTTCGCGGGACAGAGCAGCGTAGCGTTCCATGCGCACTGGCAGAAAAACGGCCTGTGGGCAGCGCCTCAGCGCCTCGCCGAGGGGCATGGCGGAATGCACGCCGAAAGCCCGTGCCTCGTATGAGGCGGTGGAGACTACGCCCCTTGAGCCGGGCCTGCCTCCCACGACAACAGGCTTTCCCTTCAGGGCGGGATTGTCGAGCAGTTCGACAGAGGCAAAAAACGCGTCGAGATCGACATGGAAACAGACCCGGCTCACCCTTTATCTCCCACCGCAAGGGAATCAAGGAGCTCAAAATCCACTGTTCTGAGAGGAACAGACGAATTATTGGCATAGGGCACCAGAGGCTCGAGATACTGGGCGCTCACCGTGAGCGTGGCGCTGAAGCCGCGCGGGACTGTAAACTCGAGCACGAAGGGTTCTGGCGGACGCGCGCCGGCAAAGATATCAACGGAGCGGCCATCGATCGCCGTTCTGTAGGGAAGCGAACAGTCATAGATATCTATATCCTGCGGGCTCGAGAGCCGCAGCGAGAGCATATCGGGTTTGCGGACAAATTTGAGTCCTATCCGGTAGCTGCTGCGGCCGAGGAAGCTGGATCTGCTCTGCGTAAATTCAAGCCAGCGTGAGCTGTCCCTGCCCATGACCAGGGCTGAGTCATGGTCCGAGCTGAACACGAGCTTTTCATCTCCCCTTTTAAGCTCAATGTTTCCGATCCGCTGCGGGCCCTTGAGCGTGGCGCTGTAGATGCCTTTATCGGCGTCGAGCCTTTCGGAGAGTTCAAAGGGTGAGGCGCTCGAGGCGCCGGAGGAGAGGGAGCGGCCAAATGAGATGCCCTCTATAAGCAGGGCGAGAGAGGCGCAGACAACTGCCTCGGTCCGCCGCGCCTTGGGACTCGATGGAGCAAAGAAGAGAATGGGGCTCACCGAATAGATATAGAATGGCAGGAATGCAAGGGCCAGGACAGCGCTTACCGCAGGGCTCGGAGAGACGAAGAGGCCATAGAGCCTGTACTCCGGGTCGGCCGCAAGGCTCAGGAAGAGGAAGATCACCGGCAGATACATAAGGCAGAATGCGGCGACGCTCACCCAGGGTTTGCGGATGACAAAGGAGAGACCTACACAGATAAAGGCCCAGACAAAATACAGGG
>Ga0163159_1000129_pt1 | contig 127263 bp, 96 predicted proteins | sample BioMet9_FD_108702 | JGI IMG/M metagenome (GOLD analysis project Ga0163159, IMG submission 108702) | Microbial communities from bioreactor (seeded with sewage sludge) at Lawrence Berkeley National Lab, California, USA - Biofuel... | ecosystem: Engineered > Bioreactor > Anaerobic > Unclassified ... | reverse complement strand
TGGAGAACAGGAGGAGGTCGGCTGTCAGCAGGAAGAGAGAGCCGAACTCGTAGAAATAGGGATTCTTGGCGAGTATGTTCCTGCGGAGAAGGAGGGCGACCGCGGCGAGAAAGACAAGGTAGCCGCCAAATATTCTCGATTCGAGAAAGGCCCGCGGCGCGAGATGCCAGTAATCGGACGAGCCAATAATCAGGCCCTCAAAGCCGGCCAGGAGTCTGCCGGCGAGGAAAACGCCAAACACCGCGATATAGATTGCGACTATCTGCGCCAGAATGCGGGGAAAGCGCCGCAGAAAAAGCTTTGTAGCCTTGCGTCTTACAACAGTGTAGATCAGGATGCCCGCGGTCACCACCGAACAGAAGATCAGAAGAAGCTCGATATAGGGTGTTTCGGGTATGCAGAATGAAGATCTGCCATCCTTTCCCATCTGGAAGGAGATATAATTTCTGTCCCAGCTCTCCGGGAAGGAGCCTCCAAAGCGCCCAAGGAGGGAGCTGATAAAGCGGTCATATCCTGCCAGGTTTTCGGCGGGACTGCGGGCAGAAGCAGAAGATGAGCCGCCCCTGCTTCTCAGCGCTATCGCGGGTATGGACTTGCCGAGGAAGGGATCGAGCAGACCTTCCCGGTCCACAAGCCCGAGTCTGTATATCTGCATCAGGCTTCCATCGATCATAAAGTCCAGCCCGGCATCTATAAGGCTCTGCCTCGCCCCATCGTAGAGCCAGCAGGGCGAGAGCTTTCCCTTCCCTTCGTTGCAGAGTTCGAACCTGTCCGAGATCGAATCGAGGGAAAGATAGACAACTGCGAGATGACGCTCATTGGAATCATTCGCCTCGACCCATGCCATTGAGCCCAGCCCCGGCGAGCCGGAAACGCTGTAGCGCCCCCGGCACTCAGCGCCGGCGAAGACAAAGACGAGAGAGGGACCGGCAGGCGGCGCGGCATTCGCAGCGGCCCCGGCATTCGCAGCGGCCCCGGCATTCGCAGCGGCCCCGGCATTCGCAGCGGCCCCGGCATTCGCAGCGGCCCCGGCATTTTCAGCGGCCGCCGATGCCGCAGGCTCTGTCCCCGCCGCGCCCCGGGCCGCCCTCCGCGCGCCGAAGAGGCGCATTTCGGCGAGGGCAATGGCGAGCGAACCGGAGCCCTCCCCCTGCGGGCCGTCCGAGTACTGGTCGAGGGGGACCATGATGACGAGGCTGTCGCTTCCGCTGCCCGGAAAGCTGGCTTCGATGATGGAGGAATAAGAATGCTGGCCCGAGAGGGCGCTGAAATCTCTGACTGAGACCAGGGCGCCAGCCTCGCGTGCCCTCCGGCACACAAGCTCTACCGCCGCGTCCTCGCCAGGATCGTTTTCGAGTCTGCGGCCCAGGGCCGACACATCGGAGACCGACTCCGCGGCAAGACTCCCGAAGTCAGTCTCAGCCGAGAGAGAGCCTCCAGCAGCCAGCAGGAGGCAGAAACAGACAAGGCCAAAGTGGACAAACCGCACGGCTCTCAGCATAAAAAGACTTCCCTTTCCGCGTCAAGAATGGTATATATACCCCGATACCCGGTAAATGAATTTTTGATTTGCGGCTTATCCTCTGCCGATATTCTAATTATACTGAACCCCGCAGGGCGGAAATTTAGACGAAAGGCTCGGAATGCAGGAGCGCAAAACAGTACTGGAGCTTCCGGTCAAGCTCGTCCTCACCGAAGAGGGCACGACTTTCTTTATACGCAAAGGCAAAAAACTCAGAAAGTTCAAACTGGCGGACTCCGTAGAAGAATACGGAATAATTCTCGACAGTTTCAGCCCGCTTTCACTCCAGCGCATGATGCTTCTCGATTATATTTCCAAAATTGAGATTTCGAAGAGCGAGTTCGTGTCATCCCGCCAGGAAATAATGGACCTTTCAAAGCTCATCGTCTACTCCATGCTCTACCGCCAGTATGATTCCTACATCTTTGACCGCATTCTCGCGAGTGACACCATAAAGCGCTGGAACCGCCTCAACCCTGCCAATATCATCGATGCGGACACACCGATGAACGACTCCTTTCTGCAGGCCGTGCTCCGCGAAAAAGAGGGCAGCCTCAAGGCGCTGCGGGGCGAGATTCTCGGCCCCATGTATGACCGCATCAATAAGAGCCCGACCCTTCTCCCTGAGGAGAAGAACATCCAGCTTCTGCTCGCCGAGAAATTTCTTAACAATTTAAGGCCATTCACCTGGTTTATCCTGACCAAATTCAAGGGCACCGAAGGCTACGAACAGCTGCTCAAGGACATCCGCTACTCTCTCAGTCAGTATATGGAGAAGGCGAGCATCGCCGAGTACGTCTCACTCATCATTATGGAGCTCGCGATGAACGCCGAGAACTCCAACCTCAAACGCGAGGCGAAGGCCATCTTCAAGGGCTCTGTCGATATGAATGCAGTGCTCTTCGACCCGGCCATACGGAAGCAGGTGCTCGATTCTCTCGCGCTGCGCGGCGATCTCGTCTATCTCTCCTGGAAGATCGGTTCGCGCAGCGCATCGATAGGCACGCAGGGCAGGCTTCAGATTACGCTCTTCAACAAGGAATCCGAATATCAGAATATGAAGGAAGCCTTCGACGAGAAGAAGAACGCCGATCTCAAGAAGAAGTCGCTGATGGACTTCTACAAGGAGCTCCCCGAGAGCGAAGCCAACACCGAGCTCGGGCTCTATTATCTGTCCTATCTCTCCGAAGCCTGCGAAAAGGTAGATGTAAAATTCGAGTCTCTCGTAAATCAAATTCCCAATTCCGATCTCACCATGATGACTCTCGTTCTCAACCTGTAAAAACGGGCATTTTCCGCTTTTCTGCGGCGGGCCGGACAGAAGCCTTCTAGGCTCCGCTTTCCGCCCGGCGGCGGGAAGCCCTCCGGAACAGCCGTCTCCCGCTTTTCACTCTGTATTTACATTCCTTGACATAGTATGGGCTTTACTGTAATTTTAGACAGCAATTTTAGGCATGACGTCTACTCTAAGAGTACGGAGGATAATAGCTAAGATGGCCAAGACGAAGTACATCTACGCTTTCGGCAAGGGAATTTCCGAAGGCGATGGATCAATGAAGGATCTTCTCGGCGGCAAGGGCGCAGGCCTCGCCGAGATGACCAAGATCGGACTGCCGGTTCCGGCCGGTTTCACGATCACCACTGAGGTCTGCGACCTCTTCTACAAGAACAACAAGAAGTGGCCCGCGGGTCTTGATGCAGATGTCGAGAAGAACCTCAAGCAGCTCGAAAAGACTGTCGGCAAGAAGCTCGGCGATCCCTCTGATCCTCTTCTCGTCTCGGTCCGCTCCGGTGCCGCGCAGTCCATGCCCGGCATGATGGAGACCATTCTCAACCTCGGCCTCACCGATCAGTCCGTCGAGGGACTCGCGAAGAAGACCGGCAACCGCCGCTTCGCCCTCGATGCCTACCGCCGCTTCATTATGATGTATGGCTCAATCGCCATGGACATCGAGCGCGCCAAATTCGACGCCGCTTTCGATGAGCTCAAGGAGCGCAGAACCCGCAGCCGCCTTGGCATTGCCCCCGGCACCAAGGTCAGCGATACCCAGGTCAACGAGGACGAGCTCGCCGAGCTCATCGGCACCTTCAAGGATCTCTACAAGAGAGAGATCAGGAAGGACTTCCCGCAGAATCCGAAAGATCAGCTCAAGGGAGCTATCGACGCGGTCTTCGGCTCCTGGATGGCCGACAAGGCTGTGAACTACCGCAAGGTCGAAAAGATCGTCGGTCTTAAGGGCACCGCGGTCAACGTGGTTCAGATGGTCTTCGGCAATATGGGCGAGACCTCCGGCACCGGCGTCTGCTTTACCCGTGACCCCAACAGCGGCAGCAATGTCTTCTACGGCGATTATCTCGTCAACGCCCAGGGCGAAGACGTCGTCGCCGGCATCCGCACCCCGATCAAGCTCTCCGAGTTTGAGAAGAAGAACCCCAAAGCCTACAAGCAGCTCTGCGATGTCCGCAAGACACTCGAGAAGCATTACAAAGACATGCAGGATATGGAGTTCACTGTAGAGGAAGGCAAGCTCTACATGCTCCAGTGCCGCACTGGAAAGCGCACTCCTATTGCCACCTTCAAGATGGCCGCCGACATGGTGAACGAGAAGCTCATCACCAAGGAAGAGGCTATTATGAGGATCAAGCCGAAGGATATCGAGGGCATCTTCTATCCGATGATCGATACCACCCAGGCCGCCGAGCTCAAGTCTGCCTTTATTGTCCAGGGCATTGATGCCGTTCCTGGCGCTGCCTGCGGCAAGGTTGTCTTCAACGCCAAGGTCGCCGAGGATATGGCTGCCAAGGGCGAGAAAGTCATCATCGTCCGCAAGGAGACTTCTCCTGAGGATGTAGGCGGCATGCACGCCGCCCAGGGTGTTCTCACCGCCACCGGCGGCAAGACCAGCCATGCGGCCGTTGTTGCCCGCGGCTGGGGCAAGTGCTGCATCGTCGGCTGCGAGAAGCTCGATATCGACTATGACAGGAAACTGTTCAAGGTGGGCGATACCGTGATCCACGAGGGCGACTACATCACTCTCGACGGCTCTTCAGGCAATGTCTACAACGGCGCTCTCAAGCTCGTAAAGCCCGAGCCGCCCGAGTCATACAAGGCCATTATGAACTGGGTCGACCAGACCAGAAAGCTCAAAGTCTATACCAACGCCGACCGCCCGCAGGACGCCGAGATGGCGCGCAAGCTGGGCGCTCAGGGTATCGGCCTTGTCCGCACTGAGCATATGTTCTTCGATTCCGAGGAGCGCATCCTCGCCATCCGCCAGATGATCATCGCCGAGGATGTCGAGTCCAGAAAACGCGCGCTCGCCAAGGTTCTGCCCTTCCAGACTAAGGACTTTGAGGGCATCTTCAAAGCCATGGACGGACTCCCTGTTACGATCCGCCTTATCGATCCGCCCCTCCACGAGTTTGTTCCGCACGATGAAGCCGGCCAGCGCGAGCTCGCCAAGGCTGCGAACGTCTCCTTCGAGCATGTCCGCCAGCGGGTTGAGCAGCTCAAAGAGGCCAACCCGATGCTCGGCCACCGCGGCTGCCGCCTCTGCATCACCTACCCCGAGATTCTCGAGATGCAGGTGACCGCCATTATCACCGCCGCCATCAACGATACCAAGCAGGGCATCAAAGTTCTGCCTGAGATCATGATCCCGCTCACCATCGATGACAAGGAATTCGCCCTTCTCGAGGGCGAGATCCGCGCTGTCGCCGACAAGCTCATCAAGGATGCCGGTGTAAAGATCCCCTACATGGTAGGCACCATGATCGAGGTTCCGCGCGCCGCTCTGCTCGCCGACAAGATCGCCGAGCACGCGCAGTTCTTCTCCTGCGGCACCAACGACCTCACCCAGATGACCCTCGGCATCTCCCGCGACGACGCCGGCAAGTTCCTGCCCGACTACGTCGATGAGAAGAAGGCCGGTGTATTCAAGGCCGATCCTTTCCAGAGCCTCGATCAGAAAGGCGTTGGAATGCTCGTCAAGATGGCTATCGAAAAGGGCCGCTCGGTCCGCCCCGATCTCAAAGTTGGAATCTGCGGCGAGCATGGCGGCGATCTCGAGTCCGTCAAGTTCTGCCACCGCGTGGGCATGAACTATGTCTCCTCGAGCCCCTTCCGTGTACCGATCTCCCGCCTCGGCGCTGCCCAGGCCGTGATTGAGGACAAGATGGCGGCCAAGAAGGCTTCGGCCAAGGCTGTCAAGAAGAGCAGTGCCAAGAAGGCTGCCCCCAAGGCCGCGAAGAAGCCCGCCAAGGCTGCCGAGAAAAAGGCCAAACCCGCCGCCAGGAAGGCTGTAAAGAAGCCCGTGGCCAAGAAGGCTGTCGCCAAGAAAGCCAGCGCCAAGAAGCCGGCCGCCAAGAAGACCGCCAAGCGCGGCAGAAAGTAAACTTGAAGTGCGGCCCCCAGCGGGCCGCTCCTTTCACTGCACATGAGCCCGCGGAATTCTCCAGAGGATTCCGCGGGCTTTTTATTGCCTTTGGACAGCGCGGCCCAGTATCATTGCATCTATGAAACTGCCATCTGTTCATCTGCCCCTCCGCGCTTTCTTTTTTGTCCTTATTCTTCTTGCCCCGCTTCCTTCAGCATTCTCCCAGCAGAGTCAGGGCAGAACACAGAACATGTCCCAGGCCGCTCTCGCCCGCCAGATGGACGCATTTCTGAGTCCCTCGCAGGCCGCTATCGATATCCGCGACAGCTTCAATCCGCGTGACTGGGTGAACATCTACGAATTCGCCTTCTGGGCATCGGACGAAGGCGGCAGTCAGGCCGGGCTCCAGGCCGGCTACGACAGGCTCAATCCCCTCGTGGCCGAGATACAAAGCGCAACGGCGGGCATGGGCAGCTATGAGAAGGCCCAATATGTCCAGCACTTTATGCATAAAAACCTGCTCTCCCGCTATATCGAAAAACAGACGCTGATAACCGTCCTTCTCAGGGAAGGCAGCTATAACTGCGTGTCTTCGGCTGTGCTCTACTCGATTCTGGCCACGGCCGCGGGTCTCGATGTCCAGGGTGTGCAGACCGCTGATCACGCCTTCTGCGTTGTAAGCACTGAACGCGGCCCCATCGACAATGAAACAACCAACTATTATGGTTTTGACCCCGGCACGCAGACAGAGTTCAAGAGCCAGTTTGGCAGCACCACTGGCTATGCCTATGTCCAGCCCGGCAATTACCGGGACCGCCAGCAGATAGACCTGCGCCATCTCGTGGCCCTCATTCTGTACAACCGCATGGCAGAATCATCTTCAAATCAGAATTGGGGCGTACTCGCAGCCTGCGCAATAAACCGCTGGTATGCCCAGGGCTGCAGCAGAGATGGCAGGGACTATGATGATCTCGTGAGCGCCCTTCTCAATGTCGGCTCCGAACTTATTGCGGAAAAAGATCCGTCTGCCGCTCTGCTCTGGTCAGACCGCTGCATAGCCGCCTATGGTCCAAGCCCGCGCTGGGATGATTTCCGGAAAATTGCCATTCAGAATTTTATGGCACAGGCCATCAATTCCGGAAACATTCAGAGCGCAAAGGATTTTCTAAGCGCGCACAGCGCAGAGCTCAGCCGGAGCGATGCGCTCGATTATTCGATTCAGATTGAAATATCCAGAATTGAGAAGACCGAATTTCAGGCACATAACTGGAAGGCAGCCTGGCAGGATGCCGACGCGGCCATTACCCGCTATGGCCAGGATCCGCGTCTGGTCCAGCTGCGCAGCGCGGCCAGGAACAACTGCTTTGCCTCTGTCTACAATGCAGCGGCAGCCGCCTATAACAAGAAGGATTTTTCGGAGGCAAAGCGTCTCGCCGAATCGGGACTCGCGGAATTCCCCGGCGACAGCCGGCTTGCCCAGCTTCTGAACTACGCCAACAGCGCCCTCGCGGGGGGCGATTAGGCTCCAGACCCGAGCTGCTCCCAGTCAGCGGGCCTCCGCATAAAACAGACCGGGGCCGCGGCTGGCACAGGCTCTATCGCGGCAGCAGTTCGTGCAGGGCCACGCCCTCAAGGCGGAGCGCGCCCGAGGAAGAGCGCACAATGGCCAGAAGTTCGAAGGGCTTGTCGCCGTTTATATTTATCGGGCCGGGGATGGTCACCGGTACAATGCCGTCGAGGCGCTTTTTATCCTCGTAGCCCACGAGAAAATCAAAGCCTATTGCCTGCGCGCCGGCCTGGGGATTCTGCGGAACAGCGCCTCCCTTTTGGAGACTCTGATCAGCCGCGCTCTGCACAGCCTCAACATTGGCCGCCCTGCCCCTCCATATCACCGAACAGCCATCATAGAGGCCCGGATCGGCCGCCACATCGGCGTAGAGAGGGGCGTCGCGCACTGTGCGGAAATCGGGGGCGCTTACAAAGCCTTTGAGCGTCGCGGCCTTTACCTTTACCGAATCCGAGGCATTTGAGCCCAGAAGGCGGTTTATCTCGATGACTGCCGCGTTGTCGCGGTACTCCTGAAAATAGGATTTGGCGCGGTCAAAGCAGGCGAGGGCTTCCTTATCTGTGAGAACATAGCGGCAGCTGCCGCCGCTTACCACAGGCTCGGCCCTTTCGCTCTCTGTCAGGCTGACCGCGCTTACCGCAGGCCGCGGAGCTCCTCTCTGCCTTGCTTTTTCAATGGCCGAAAGCCCGAGCGGCGCCAGAGCCGCCAGTACGGCGAGGCAGCCGCAGACAATCAGTACGGTGACTGTCCGCGGTGAAAGCCCTTCGGGCTTTGGATAAAAGCGGTCGAACCTGCCCTCATCGATGAGTTTTGCGACGGTGTCATCGGGCTTGCCCGAGCGTAGAAAATTGAGTGCGCTCTTCGCGAGCCTGTCGTCGGGGCGTTCTTCGAGGACACGCAGATAGAGGTCTATCGCCCCCGGCGTATTTCCCCGCCTGAGCTCGAGGGCGGCCTGGCAGAGCATTGTGTTGAGTTCAGCGGGATCGATCTGCCCGGCCCTGCGGATATAGGACTGGGCTCCGCCAATATCGCCCGTATAGAGGCAGGCGAGTCCGAGGAGATAATAGAATCTAAATGAATCGCGGTAGAGCGGTATCTGGGGCTCAAGCAGATTGATGAGCTCCCCATACCTGCCGCCTCTCGCGAGTCTTTCGGCCTGATCCAGAGTTGAGTGGGACATCAGCCTTCAGTAGCCCTTCTTCCGTTTTTCAAGCTGATCGAGAATTTTGTTCCAAGTCTCGATATCCTCGGGGCTTGGCGTCTGTCCATCCGCCAGGGCCTGATCGATGCGGGAGAGAAGATCGCGTACGGCCACAAGGTCGGCCTGCATCGCAGTCTCTCTGTCTGTGCCCTCGGCCGATGGCAGGGAGAAGAGTCCAGCCGGGCCGCCGCCTCCGCTCTCCACGATTCTGTCCGAATAGCCGCTGGCATTGAAAGCGCCGGCGATCACCGAAAATGTGCGTCTGGCCCCTGCCCGCACTACGCGGGGCTCCCAGAAAAGAGCGACAGCTGAATCGTTGACGGAATAGGGCAGCAGAGTAAAGCCCCGGGAAGGCAGCGCCTCGAAGCTCCAGGACGCGTCGGAAAGGCGCTTCCAGTTGGCGAGGAGTGCCCTGTCGGGGGACTCAAGCCCGGTGGCCTTGAGCATTATCTGCAGATTGGCCCTCTCGCCGGGAGTGGAAATCCAGCTCTCATCGCCAAAGCCCTCGATGGCTGTTTCGCCAGTCACCTTTGCGAGCCTGCTTGTGCGGAAATGGAGGCCCGACTTTTCGCCGAGCCAGGTATCGAGCAGAAGCCTGAGGCCAATGCTCTCGTCTTTCTGCGAGCTGTTCTGAAGGGCAAAGCTGATCTTGACCCCATCGACAAGAGCGGCTCCCTCCGATTTTACAAAATCAATGCTCTCGACAAGCGTGCAGAATTTGGAGCTGAACTGAATGGCCGCGCCGCTCGCCGTCCTTGAGACGGCAAAACGGTAGTCGGAAGAATCGCCCAGCCTGTACTGCACTCCGTCGATGGAGAGCGAGGCGTAACTTGTACGCGGATCGCTCGCGAAGAACAGAGGCTCATAGATGCCTTTTTTGACATCGACAAGACGGTACAGCGATACTCTCGCCACTCTCTCGTCGACCACCAGTTTAACAAGGCCTTCTTTGACTTCGAGGGCCTTGGCCGAAAAGGCACAGGCCATCAGAACCAGAAAAACGCCCAGCTTTCTGTTCATTGCTGCCCTCCCGGCTGAGCCGTGGACTGCTGGCCTGTCGAAGACGCGCCGTCCAGCTGTTCAAGATAATAGGCGAGCAGATTGAGGGCCCTCGCCTTGGCATCGAGCGCCTCAGCCATAAGCGCGCTCTCCTCGCTGCCCATCTGTGCCGGGGCAGTCGGAGCGCCAGCCGACGCAGTCTGGGCTGTTTTGGACTCATCAGGAGAGGCCTCTGCCATTCCGCCGTCTCCGCTCTGCAGATCCGCCGTTCCAGAGGCGGCAGACTCCTGTGCCTGAGTTTCTGCATCAGCCGGGGCCGGGGACTCCGCTGCGGCGCTCTCCTTCGCGCTCTGGGCGGAAGCCAGCTCGGCCTTGGCCGCAGCCAGCGCCTTTTCGAGCTCCAGCACTCTGGCCCTGAGCTCGGCACTGGTCGCCTTGTCGAGATTCTGCTGCGCGTCGGCCTTCTTGAAATCTTCGAGAGCGCTTTCGTATTCGCGCTCGCGGTCCTTATAGGTCTGCGCTACCGAGAGGGATTCCTCATGGCTCAGCGAAAGCAGATTGAGCAGCTCCTGCTCGCGGAATTCCAGGCCTATGAGCCTGCGTCTATAGGTTGCGGCCTCGCATTTTACGCTCTGCGGATATTTTTCGAGCACGGCGGCAAAGACCCTGTCTGCATCCTCGAGCTTGCCGAGAGAATAAAGGCATTCGCCGCCCCAGTAGAGGGCCGAAGGCACAAGGCCGCTCCCTGGCGCCGCTTCGATAAAGTTGGAAAAATCGCGGAGAGCCGGGCCGTAATTGCCGGCATCATAGGAGAGCCTGCCGCGCTGGTAGAGCAGATCGGCGGCCCGCGGACTGTCGGGGAAGGAAGCCAGGAAAAGCTCTATGGCCTGCGAGGCAGCTGCTTTTTCGCCGAGACCGATATAACACATCGCGGTCCAGTAGGAGGCCTCCACGCGGTCTGCCTGGTTGGGCAGGCTCGACAGCACCCTCGTAAAGGAGTTGAGAGCATCGGCGTAGCGGGCCGAGGCGAAGGAGGCGAGCCCCTCATCGAGGACTGTATCGCGGGCAGCGGCGGCTGAAACCGCGGCGGCCGTCTGAGCAGTGCCCGGCTGAGCGGGGACTTCGGCGCGGAGCGGAAGGCCCCCGGCGCAGAGGAGGAGAAAGGCGAAAAAAAGCTGCTTTTTCCTGGGCATAAAAACCTCTTCTAGATTATCGACGCCATATCCTTAAAATATCAAGCGCCGGCCCTCTTTTGCGCCGCGTAGGCGGCCCGTGCGGATGCGAGCTCGGCGCCTGGATCCGCTGCCCCGAAGAAAGCCGAGCCCATCACAAAGACATCGGCGCCCGAAGCCGCGCAGGCGGCATAGGTCGAGGCATTGACTCCCCCATCGAGGGAGATATGGAAAGAAAGACCGCGGCGCTTCCGTTCGGCCGCGAGGCGGGCGGTTTTTTCGAGGCATTGTGGAATGAGTTTCTGCCCGCCGAAGCCGGGGTTTACGGTCATCACGAGGACAAGGCCCACAAAGGGGAGAAGCTCCTCTATGGCGGAGAGCGGCGTGGAAGGCACAAGGGCTGCGCCGGGGATGGCACCGAGATCCCGTATGCGCTGGCAGAGCCTCTGGGCGTGGACCGAAGCCTCGACATGGAAGGTAATATAGTCGGCGCCGGCCTTTGCGAAAGGCTCGACAAGGCTTTCGGGCTCTACGGTCATAAGGTGGACATCGAAGGGCAGTTTTGTGCGGGGGCGGAGATCCGCGGCCATCTTCGGGCCAAAGGTAAGGTTGGGCACAAAGCGGTTGTCCATCACATCGAGATGGACCCAGTCGGCTCTGGCGCTCTCGAGGAGTGTGAGGGCGGCCCCCATCTCGGCGAAATCGGCCGAGAGAAGAGAGGGTGCGAGAATCAGGTCTTCCATGGGGCCGGATGATATCACAAGAGGGCTCCGAGCGCTAGCATGGCCCTGCCTCTCCTCCGCGGAAATACTGGTAGGAACACGAGTAAGAGCGCCTTCCGGGCCCTTCTGGAAGCCCGCTTCCGATTGACCAATATGCGCATCATCGTATAGTATTAAAGGAGCGACTCAATCGCTTTGTGGCGGCTACCGGGTGAGCATGACCGAGCAGGAAAACGTCTCTGTATTATTGTCCAATGCCTATGAAAGCCTCAGAAGCGCTGACCTCGCCGCGGCGATGGGGCTGTTTGACCGTGCTCTTTCGGCTGACTATGAGAATGCCGAGGTCCTCTACGACCTCAAGTGCGCGAATTTCTGGAAAGAAAAACTGGCCCGCATGGAGGCGATTCAGAATCCCTTCGAGCGCGGCGAATACATACTGACGCAGTGGAAGAGCTTCTCTTCCTTTGTGTCCAAACTGGCCGGAGACTTCGAGCGGGCGCGCTATTCCTTCAAGCGCTTCGCTTTCTCCTTCGCTCTCCGCCAGTACGAGGCTCTGCCCCCCGACGAGAAGGACTCGCAGGAGGCCGAGATCGCGCTCCGCATCGGGCGCTGCCACAAGGGCGCAGGCGATTTCGACGCCGCGCTCCACAGCCTCGAGTCGGCGGCTCAGGCCCGCAGGGACGACGCCGAGATACTCGCCGAGCTGGCGGATACCTACGCGCTGGGCGGCGACAACAGATCCTCGAAGGCCCTCTTCCGGGAAGCCTTCTATCTGGGCGCCCAGCGGATTGACCTTGGTTTTCTCGAATCTGAGATGATCAGGAGGCTGATTGAAAAGGTTCGCGCTCTCGGCTGTTCAGGGCCGGAGCTGGCCGAATGGATCCCGGTCTATGGTGCCATCTATGGAGTGTTCACGGTAAAGCGCGAGCTCAAGGCCGTAGAAGCGGGAAAGCTTGTGCAGTCAATTTATCAGCTCGAAAACGAGCTCAAGGAGAACGCGGATCAGAGAGCCATCCTCGTTCCCCGGCTGATCAACAGATATTTCTGGCTCATAGATTACTATATGGCCGTCAGGGAGGACCGTGTGAAGATCGATGAGATTCTTCTCAAGATCAGACTCCTCGACGGATCTATTTATAAGCAATATACCGCCTGAATCCAAGGCATTTATTGGGAAGAGGAGAAGATATGGCCGATTCGGAGCTCGCCACAAAAGTTCAGGATATGCTCAATGAGGAGAAATGGACCCGCGCCACGCTGGGCAATTACTCCACATCAAACCTGAAGGATCTCGATGCGCTTATCCAGCAGGCAGAAGATGAAAAGGCAACAGAAGAGATCAAGGCCCTCTGCGATGAGCATCTGAGCCACAGCAAGAACAGCATCGATGCGCTCTATATTTCCGGCCTTCTGACCCTCAAAAACGGACAGATCGATGACTCCAATATGGTGTCTCTTATCGATCTCTTCGCGGACAACAAAAAGTGGAGTCTGGTCGAGTATATCTGCAACAGCATGCTCGCGAGCGGCGAAAACAGCACCGCACTCCGCAGACTTGCGGAGTGCTACGAAGCCGAGAATCAGCCCGACAAAAAGTTCGAGACCTGGGAGCGCCTTGTGCGCACCGACTACGAAGAGGCCGATATTGTCAGGGAGATAGCCGAGAACTACGAGGCCAAGGGCGATAAGGACAAGGCCGCCCAGTTCTATAAAAAGGCCCTCTCCCGCTATATAAACAAGGCGGTCTTCGCGAGCATCAAGGATACCTGGGAGAAACTTCTCAGCCTCTGCCCCGAGGAGATAGATTTCTTCCTTCACAGCGAAAAGAAGATCGCCAAGCAGGTGTCCGAGGACAAAGCGGCCCTTCTTCTTATGGATCTCTATAAGATCTACAAGGAAAAGGGTGACTGGGATACCGCCCTCAATATTCTCAAAGTCATTATAGAATATGATGACAAGGATCCCTCCCTCCGCAAGGAGGTTATTGAGTGCTACCGCGGCAAATATGCGAAGCATTCAATGCTCGAAGACTATATCCGCCTCTCCAATATCGGCCAGAGCTACCGCACCATTCCCGAGGCCATGGCGGACTTCGAGAAGCACATCGCCTTCGACGCTGGCAACTGGGTCTTCCACCGCACATGGAATGTCGGCCGCATCGCGAGCGTAAAGGGCGATGAGATAGTCATCGATTTCGCGAAGAGCAGGAACCACAAGATGAGCCTTAAAATGGCCATCGATACCCTCATCGTACTGCCGAGGGACCACATCTGGGTGCTCAAGGCGAGGCTGCCCAAGGACAAGCTGCACAGCAAGATTCTGGGCACAGTTAAGCTCGCCGACGGCAAGGACGATCCCGAGTCCGGAGTCGAATGGGCCCTCAGGGTGCTTATTAAGAGCTATGACAACCATGCCGACCTCAAGCAGATAAAGGCCGAACTCGTGCCCTCTGTGCTCACCGTCTCCGAGTGGAACAGCTGGAGCACCGAAGCCCGCAGGATCCTCAAGGTACAGCCTGAATTCGCAAATGCTCCGGATGCCATTGGCACCTACATGGTGCGCAACCAGGAGATCAGCACCGAAGAGAAGATATTCAACCAGTTCAAATCCGAGAAAAACTTCTTTGTCCGCGTTCAGTGCGTGCGCGACTATATAAAGAGCAGCGAGGACAGGGATTCGGAGTATTTCCAGGAGATGATGAAATACTTCAATGCCTTCCTCCGCTCCTCCCAGCAGGCGAATGAGCTCGTCATGTCGTCCTATCTCTTCCTTAAGGAGCTCGAGGCCCAAAAGGTCTACAGCGATCCATCCATTAAGATGAGTTTCGCGGAGCTCTTTGGCGGAATAGATGATCCTGTCGCTGTCTATGACGGCATCAAGGACAAGGCCCTGCGCCAGGCCTACCTCGATGATATTATGCAGCTCATTCCCAACTGGGCCGATGTCTACACTCAGCTCTTCCCGCACTGCCTCGACACCAACCTCATCCTCCAGCTCAAAGCCGAGGGCAAAAAAGGCGGGGACGGCGACAGGCAGCAGCACATGCAGAAGCTCCAGCATATGGTTCTCGATATTATCGAGAACTACCGCGACCACCGCGAGGCTTTTATCTGGGTAATCGCCAACCGCGAAAGCCCGATCCTCGCCGATGTCTGCCAGGGCATTGAGCTCTCCGAAGAAAAGATTCTCATAACACTTATTCATATTATGGACATAAGCTTCAAGGAGATCGAGGGCCATACCAACACTACCGAAAACCGCAAGGTAAACAAGCAGGTACAGGCCATCCTCTTCGGGGAGCCCAAGAAGAAAACTGCAAAGAGTCAGACGGCGTCCGACGAAAAGCAGACTGGCGCCCTCGATAACTTCCTCAGCGCGGCCCCCGATATGGAGACAGCGGAGCGGGTCTATACCCTCGTCGCCGATGTCAAAGACCTTGACCCTGCCATTAAGATGAAACTCCGGTCCAGGATCCTCGAGAGGTGGCCGACCTTCAAGGTGACCGGCGAGGAAGAGAAGGCTGTTGTCTCGAGAGGCCTCTTCGTCACGGCGGAGAAGTACCAGGAGAAGACAAAAGAGAGGGCCGAGATCATGGAGATCGAGGTTCCAAAGAACCAGCAGGAAATCGCCGAAGCTCTGGCCAAGGGAGACTTGCGCGAGAACGCCGAGTACAAGGCAGCCAAGGAAAAACAGGACGAGATCAACGCCAAGATGGCCAGACTCAACGACGAGATCGAGCGGGCGCAGATTTTCGACAAGTCCACGGTGGATTCCACAAAGATTTCCTTCGGAACTATTGTCACGCTCAAGAACCTCGACACCAAGAAGGACGAGACCTATACGATCCTCGGCCCCTGGGAGTCAGAGCCCTCGCAGAACATCATCTCCTATCTGTCGCCCTTCGGGAAACAGCTCCTTACACACAAGGAGGGCGACAAGCTGTCCTTCCTTATCCATGAACGCAGTTTTAATTATGAGGTTAAAAAGATCGGTGCATGCAAGTTCTAGCAATTTAGGACTGTCGAGATATAATAATCCCTGACAGGGCCGGCGCGGGCTGTCCGCGCCGGCATTTGCATATAACTGACCGCGGGGTGGTATGAACAAAAGGTTTGTTTCTGCTGCAGCCTTGCTGCTGTCTCTGCTGCTTGGATCTCAGGTCTGGGCCGCCAGTACACAGGCGCAGGTCTCCGACGAGCCGGACTCCTCCGATGTGGTAGTCCTGCTCGATGTCTCCCAGAGTGTCCTCCCCTATTTCCATGACATTACAGACTATGTTGTCAGCTCAGTCGTCAAGGAATATATGCGGCTGGGCGACACTTTCCACCTGCTCTCCTTTGGCGAGACAACCCAGGTTGAGATTTCGCAGAAGATCTCGAGCGAGGCGGATGTCCGCTCGGTTCTCGCACGGCTCTATCTGCTCTATCCTCTTGCGAGAAATACCGATCTAGTCTCAGCTTTCAGCAATCTCTATCAGTATCTCTCCGACCTGCCCGAGACGAGGAGCAAGGTCGTCGTTATAATCACCGATGGAATTCAGAATCCATCCGAAAAGAGCCCTGCCTTTGGGCTCAGCCAGGATGATGCCAATGCCCAGGTCGAGCTCACCGCATCCAAGATCAAGCGGAATGGCTGGCCGGTTTACATTATCAAAGTGCCCTTCTCGAATGACAGATCTGCGGCTGAGGCCGGGAACACTGCCTCCGCATCAGCAGCAGCCGGAAGCGCAGCCGGCAGCGGCGCGGCTGCGGCTGGAAACGCGGCCGCCAGCGGCGCGGCCGGAAGCTCCGGGGGCGGCGCCGCGCAGACTGCCGGCGCAAAAACTGCCGGCGGACAGGCCGCCGCTTCCCAGCCCCAGCCTGTCCTGCTCGATACCCTGTCCAAGGGTCTCGATGCCCATGTGACCGAATACGACCCCCAGCACAAGAGCGAGATAGCCCGCAAGAGCCTCTCCCTGCCCCAGGTGGAGTTCCCGAGCGATCTTGGCAAAAAGGGATATACCTTCAGCTTCCCGCTCAGAGTGAAAAATTCCTCCGATCAGGAGGTCGGGCTCGAGCTCGACAAGGTGACAGCCGAGGGCAGCAATATCCTCTCCAAGAAGAGCTTCCTCTCTCTGCCCGCGGGCAGGAGCGGAACAATGAATATCTCGGTGGCCCTTCCGCCCGCGATGGAATCGGGTCCCAAGCATCTCGGCCTCGATCTCTATTTTGCCGATGGCCTCCGCGTGAGTCCCTCGCACGGAACTCTGACATTTACGCTCGCCCCGAGCCCGCTCGCCCAGCTTTTCCGCGACGGCTCCCATGTGCTTCTCTTTATTATTCTGGTCGCCTTCGGGCTTGTGCTGATACTGGTGCTGATCAATCTGATACGGAAGGCGCCTGAAAAGGCTGCCGCCCCTGTAGTATCCGCAGTACGCGAATCGGCGAAGAGCCAGACAGCCTCCGACTCGACGCCCATTGCGGCTTCCGCAGCCGCTGTCCGCGGCGGGCAGCCCGCCGCTGTGCAGACTGCCGCCCGCAGCGGCACGATATCGGCCGCCGAGGAGCTCGCGCCGGCCGCTTCAAGGGCCCCCGCAGCCACCGCGTCCGAGGCGCTCCCAGCCGGGAGAGCCCCGCTTCAGGCGGAAACCCGCCCTGCCGCGGGATCCGTCTCCCGCGCAGACGAGGCTTCCAGCCCTCTTCCGCTCAAGACAAAACAGCCCCGCCGCCGCTTTGGCCTCTTTGGCTACAGAAAGCCAGCGGCCAAGATTCCCCTCATGGGCAGCGCAGACGCCTCCGCAGCAAAGACGGAGGAGACAGCCCGCGGAACCGGAAGCGGAATAGCGCCCCAGAGCAGGGGCAGCGTCTGGGATTCCAGTCTTCCGCTCAAGCAGAGCGCCGCGAAAAACAGAGCGCCGGCCACGCAGGAACAGAAAGCCGCGGCGCCCAGGCCTGCCGAAGACGCGGCCGCGCCTGCCTATCAGGACAGAGTCCTAAAGCAGGGCACTGTTCAGGTCGAGCTCCGCGTCGAAGGACAGAACAGCCATATCGGCACGAGGAACATCCAGACCATCCATGCCGGCTCAGCCCGCAGCGTAGGCGGCGGCAGGAGCGATTTCCTTATCTTCCTGATGCCGGTTCCGAGACGCTCCGCCGAGATTCATTTCGATGGGGAAAAATGCACCTTTGTGCCGCTGAAGCCCGATCTCTTCCCCGAGCTCAAGGGCCAGCCGCTCGAGGACTGCGTTGGAAAGGATATTGTCATGCTCTCCCGCAAGGGCTTCAGGATGACGCTCCGCTTCTCGCCATATGAAGCCCCCGCGGACCGCATCAACAAGCTGCTGCACTGCATTGAGGCTCCGGGACTTCAGAACTTCAACTTCTAATATGTATGACTTTCTGCCGGCGCCAGCCATTTGACAGATGACGCCGGCACTTCAAGGGTAAAAAAAACGGGGCGCCCTGCCCCGTTTTTTTATGCCTTTGGCCTTTACTTTGACGAGCCGGCGGAGCTGTAGGACTCAAGAATGTCCTTTGCGCGCCGGCGCATATTCTCCGAGGAATCGTTTGCGGCAATAGCCTCGAGATCCGCCTTGATGTCCTGCGACTTGGATTTCCGCGCCCACTCGAGGGCGCCAAGCCGTATCTGATAATCGCTGTCGGCGAGCAGAATTCTGATGAGAGGACAGGCCGCAGGCACATCCGAGGCGCCGGCAGCGGCCCGGGCAAACTGGGTAAAGAGATCGCGGCTCTTCTCCTTCTGTTCCTTTTTAAGCAGATCGGAGAGCATGCCCAAGGACGGGCCCGTATCCTTATGAAGAAGAAGGCCGAATACCACGGCCCTGAGCGATGAGTCATTTTTATCGCCCGACACATAGTCTCTGAGAAACCGCATGGCTGCTGTCCCGCCGATCTCGGAGAGTCCCTTAAGCGCGTCGGTTTTTATTGATTTTTCCGGATCGCTGCTGGCCTTGTAGATAAGGGCGGGAACAGAGGCCGCAAGCTTCTTTTTTGCGCAGGCCTTGATGGCAGAGCTCCGCACCGAGGCGACTGAATCCCTCAGCGCTTCGATTACCGCGTTTTCGGCTTCCGCCCCATCGAAAGAAGCAAGGGCCATCACCGCCGCCCCCCGCACATTGGGATCATCACCGTTGGCTGCTTTTACAAGACTGGGCACTGCCTCTTTCCGCCCTATTTTTCCCAGAGCTTCGCAGGCATAGACCCGTGTCATCTTGGCCTCATCGCCGCTCTCCACAAGCTTCATCAGCTTTGCGCATGCAGCTTCGGAGCCTATATCGCCGAGGGCGCGGATGGCCGCCTCGCGGAGATCATTGGTGGGAGCGTCCGATTCAAGCCATTTGAGCAGAACACTCTCCTCGTCCGAGCCGCCCGCCTTGCCCGCGAGGCTGATAGCCTGGACAACAATAAGCCTGTTGTTCTCGTCGATGAGCTTGGGCACATAGGCAAGGGCCTTTTTGGATTTTATCGATGCGAGATAGGCAAGAGACCGGGCCACAAGGCTGGTATCGAGGGAGTCCCGGTTTTCGACAAAGGCAAGGGCATCTGCTTCCGCGCCATTCCAGCCCAGATCGCCAAAGAAATCGAGAATGGCTTCCCTGAGCCGGGCGCTCCGAGAATTTTTTAGGAGGTCGAGCAGATCGGCGTTGAAGCTTCCGTCCCTGTCGCTGTCGAGGGTCTTGATCAGGTCTGTTACCTCGGAGTCGATGCCATAGCGGATAATATCCCGGCGCTTCTGGGTCAGGTCGGTCTTCTGAGTATCGTCGGCTGTCTGGGTCTGGCCTCCGGACGAAGCCGGATTCGAAGCAGTCTGCGCATCCAGAAAAAGCGCGCAGGCAAAAATGAACAGAACAGCAGCGGCTGTCCTCTTTTTCAATTTTTTACCCCCTCGAGGCGTCTTGCGCCTGCAAAGCTGGATTTCCAGTAATTCTCACTCAGATTTGAAACGATGACTCCTGTTCTCGGCCCCACAGAGGCGGCATGGATAAAAGAATCGGGCGAAACAGCTATGCCCACATGGTCTATAATGCCGCCGTGGGCAAAGAGGAGAATATCACCCGGCTCAATATCGCCCTGAACCTCATCGCCATATCCGGCAAAACCGCGGCTGCTCGCAGGCACATCGGTCTCGCCCATGGCGATGAGCACAGCCCGGACAAAACCGGAGCAGTCCACTCCCCCGCTGCCCCTGCCGCCATAGCGGTAGGGAGTCCCGAGCCAGTTTACCGCCTCGGCTATGAGCGCGATAGTGCGCTCTCCGTAGATCGAATCCGCATCTTCGGCCTCCGCGGTCACATCCTGCGATGAGCACGAGGAGATTCCAAAGGCAAGGCAGAAAAAGGCCGCGAGCGCCCTAATCCAGCCTCTGCTTATACGTCGAGAGGAACTCATGCTTGAATGCCTCGAATGTTCCCGCTTCGATACTGTTCCGCACTCTCCGCACAAAATTATGCAGAAAGTACAAATTATGATATGTTCCAAGCATCGAATAGAGAATTTCCTGATTTTTATAAAGATGATGAAGATAGGCGCGCGAATAGTGGGCGCATACCTTGCAGCCGCACTCCGGATCTATTGGGAGGAAATCCTTTTCGAATTCCGCCTTCTTTATGGAGAGCGGCCCCTTTTCGGTAAAGAGGAGGCCATTTCTCGCGATGCGGGTCGGGAAGACGCAGTCAAAGAGATCTATGCCGTTTTCGACCGCTTCGAGAATATAATCAGGCGTGCCAATGCCCATAAGGTAGTGCGGCCTGTCATCGGGCAGCAGTCCGCCCACAAAGGCCAGCTGCTCGGCGTAGACTTCCGCCGGCTCGCCTACCGAGAGGCCACCCACGGCGACTCCAGGCAGATCGAGCGAGAGAATCTCGGCGGCGCTCTGCGTTCTGAGCTCATGCGAAAATCCGCCCTGGATTATTCCGAAGAGACTGCCCTCGTAGCCTTCATCCCTTTCCTCGAGCCAGCGTTTTTTGGCCCTGCCTGCCCAGTTGCTGGTCAGCCAGAGAGCCCGCTTTACTTCGTTTTCGGGCGTTCCCCAGGGAGTGCAGACATCGAGCTGCATCTGTATATCGCTGTTAAAGGCAGTCTGGATCTCCACCGCTTTTTCGGGCGAGAGGAAGCGCACAGAGCCGTCGATATGGGATCGGAACTGTGCACCCTCATCGCTGAGCTTCCGGAATGGCGCGAGCGAGAAAATCTGGAATCCGCCAGAGTCGGTCAGGAAATTCCGCCGCCAGCCGGTAAAGCCATGGAGGCCTCCCGAATCCCGGATAAGCTCCTCTCCCGGCCTCAGCATCAGATGATAGGTGTTGGCAAGAATTATTGGAAAGCCTATTTCCTCGAGGTCCTGCACACTTATAGCCTTGACCGTGGCATTGGTGCCCACCGGCATAAAGGCCGGAGTAGGCACGCGCCCATGAGGAAGAATAACCTGGCCAGTCCGCGCTCTTGTGTTCGGATCCCTCTTCCCGGGGATAAAAATACCCTTACCCTGCATACACAAAACCCCTTTGCTGCAAAATCAGGTCCGCGCTCTGCGGAAAAGCAGAACGCCTACAAGCGCGAATACCGCGAGCGGCGTCCAGGCCCCGGCAGCCGGGGCGATTAACCCCGTCCGTGCCATGAGCATTGTTACCATCTGCACTATATAATATCCCGTCGCTGCGAGGAGACTCGACAGCAGGCTCATAAGCAGCACATTTTTTCTATAGCGGCCCCCGAGAGCACATGAGAGAAAGACGACCACAAGGGGAGCAAAGGAAAAAGCATAGCGCTTATGCCACTCTGCAAGAGTCCCGGCAAATGTGGGCAGCCCCGAACGCTTCTGAAAGGCCATATATTCCGAGAGCTCCTTCAGATTCATCTGTTTGGGATCCAGATTCTGATTTCTAAAGGAGGCCGGCGGCTCATCGAAAAGCGGCGAAGTATAGCTCCCCATTGAGGCCTCGGCCCAGATATCTCCGCCCTTTGGATCAGAGCCCTTAAGCTCGAAGCCCCGCAGCTCCGAGAGAGTCCAGTGTCCATTTTCCCATTTGGCCTGCATCGCCTCGTAATGGGCAATGGGCTTCATTTTATTATCGCGGATAATTATCGAGACACCCTGAAGGGTATTGTTCAGGTCATCGTAGTAATCGGCCCGGTAGACGATGCGGCCGTCACGGGCCATAACCGCCACATTGGAGCGGCTTCCCGAATCGTTTTTCTGCAGAAGCACATTGGAATACTCCACCTTCTGTCTGTAGCTTGGCTGGACTATCCTGTCCTGGAAGAAAAAGGAACCAACTGATATCAGGGCTGCCAGAACCACAAGCGGGCTTATAAACGCGTAAAGCGGATAGCCGCCCGAAAACACGGATACGAGTTCATTCCAGGATTCCATCGTGCCGAGAGCATATGCCGAGGCAAACAGCAGGGCTATAGGAAGCCCATAGGACAGGCAGGTGGGCAGATAGAGCAGCATTACCCTGAGTATCGCGCCCGCCCCTACATCGAGGGCCAGATATCGCCAGAGGTTGGCAAAAAGGTCGATCATCTCAAGTATGAGGGCAAAGAAACCCAGGGCTCCGGCAAAGACGGGCAGGAAGAGTCTGAGGAGGTAGCGCCGCAGAATAGAGCCATTTCCCAATCTCAATTTGAACCCATCCTAATTGACAAGATCATCACGGAACCAGCAGAATCCGCCCGCGAGAGCCACAAAAATATTGGGCGCCCACATGGCCCAGAAGGGGGACCAGCCCAGCCTTGTACTGAAGGTCTGCCCGCCGAGAAGAAGCGCCCAGTACAGCACAGCCACGAGAAGCCCAAGGCCAAATCCCACCGAACGGCCAGAGCGCCTTGCCTTGATGCCCAGCGGAAAGGCAAGGATCACAAAGAAAAACGCCCCCGAGGGAATGGCGAATTTCTTGAAATATTCAAGCCAGTAGGTCTGAAGACTCCGGTCGGCGAGCGGAGAGCGCTCTATGGATTCAAGCTCGGCGATGGGAGGATCGAGCTTTGTCCCCGCGTTCTGCCAGGGGATATTCTCTGTGCCGAGCGAATCATAGGCATCGGCCAGTCTGAATCGGGCCAGAGCGAGATCTGCAGCGCGCTTTTGCATCCGGTCATCATAGATTTTCTGCTTGTCCTGAATCTCCTTGAGCAGATCGACAGAGCTCATGGAGCTCGGCCCCACACCACTGAGTCCTCCAGTGGATTCTCTGAGATCTATGCGGTATTCCATTGAGTCGCAGTCAGAATATTCAAAGCGGTCCTTATCCTTGTCGACGAGGACCTGCATGTGCACCCCTTCAAGATCGAGCAGCACGACATTGGAGCTGCTGCCGCGTCCGCTTATGCCGGCTTTCTGCGCCGATATAAGCCGCGAACGGCCCTCATCGCTCTCGTCGAATATAAGCACATCTTTTACAAGATTGTTCTCCTGCCCTCCAGTCACAATTGTTATATTTCTGTATTTCCGCACAGACCAGGGGCTGAGCTCAACTCCAGGCGAGCTTACAATCATCCGGTGATAGAGCTTGCTGAACTCGATGTTCCCCAGGGGGAGAAAAACATCGTTCATAACAAAGGAAAAAAGCGTAAAGACAATACCAAGCACCGCAAAGGGGATAAACACTCTGCGTGCAGGCACGCCGCAGGCCTGGAAGACAAGCATCTCGTTATCGGAGGAGAGCCTTCCAGCGGCCATAAGGGCGCCGACCAGAGAGGCGAATGGGAATGCCATCGCAATCTCCGAAGGCATCGAATAGACCAGAAGGAGGAGCACATCTTTGAGAGGCGCGCGCCGTGAAAGTATCTCCTCGGCCATAAGCAGTATCTGATTGACAAAAAAGACCACAAAGAAAAAAAGAAACGCTATAAGAAATGAGAACGCGAATTCCCGCGCGACATAGCGGGCAATAATGCCCGGACGCATGCGTTCGGAGATGGCGCGGGGAGCCATTATATCAGTGCCTTCCTGTGGAGCCAAAGCCCTTTTCGCCGCGTGAAGAGGCGGAGAGCGAATCGGCTTTTTCGAATACGGCACGCGTCACCGGCGCGAATACAAGCTGGCCGATCCGTTCGCCAGGCTCGATTGCGGCCTTTTCGCGGCCCAGGTTTATAAGTATCACCTTTATCTCCCCGCGGTAATCCGAGTCGATAGTGCCGGGGCTGTTCAGACAGGTAATTCCTTTTTCGAGGGCGAGTCCGGAACGCGGGCGGACCTGTGCCTCCCAGCCATCGGGCAGCTCTATGCGGATACCTGTGGGGCAGGCAAAGCGCTCCCCAGGTTCGAGAGTCCGCGCCTCGCCGAGCAGAGCCCTGATATCAGCGCCGGCCGCACCGGCTGTCTTGTACTCGGGCGCCGAGGCACCCACTTCAGCAGTAAATCTCACAACTATGTCTTTCATTTATTCTCCAGAAACTTCGAGCATTAGGGGTTCGGATCCGGCGCCCTGTGGAATGGCGGCTTTTGGGCGCCGCAGAGCGGCCGCTGTCCATTTCAGAATCTGAGCGGCAGCCGCCTCTCATGATCTGAGCGGCAGCCGCCTCACCCTAGGATCCTCCGCATGGCAAGGCCGGTTCTGAGCCCCTGCGGGGCCCAGGCAAAGACCGCGCGCCTGCTTCCATTAAAAAGCCTTCCTGTCATTTCGTCCACTGCCCTTTTATCGACAGCCAGAATGCGCGCGCGGGTTTCGGCTTCGTCGAGCACAAGTTCGTCGTAGAGGGCCTGGCGGGCTATGCGTTTCATGCGGTACTCAGGGTCATCGAGGGCCACCTCGAAGGAGCCCGCGACCCGCGAGACGGATTCGGCCACTTCCTCCCCGCTTAGAAGGCGAGGCGCGCCATCTCCATTTCCGGCAGGCTCAAGCGCGTTGAGCTCCGATTCAAGGCTGCCGAAAAGATCTGGAAAAAGCGCGGGCGAAGAGCTCGCCGATGCCAGCCAGAGACAGGTCTTCCGTCCCAGAGCGAAGGTGGAATAGACATTGTAGCAGAGGCCCTTTTCCTCTCTCAGTCTCTGGAACAGCCGCGAGCTTGAGGATTCGCCTACCGCGCCATTCAGCACGGAGAGCGTATAATAATCGTTCTGATTGAAGTCCCCGTCGATCTGGACGGCCTCGTAGAGGTAGACCTGCCCCGTCTTTGCCTGGGCCCAGCTCCGCGCGGCGCAGAAGACAGGCTGTGTCTCAGGGGGCTTTTGCGCGCTGTACTCCGAAATCGGCAGCGCATCGATAAGCCGCGAAAGCTCGGCCGCAATTTCGGCCTGCGGTACCGGGCCAGCGGCGCTTGCGAGCAGAATCGAGGGAGTGAGCCAGCGGCGGTAAAATGCATAGACAGCGTCGCGCGAAGCGGCTTCCACCTCTGCTATTGAACCGCCAATGGGCAGGCCAAGCGGATCGCCGGGCCAAATTCTCTGCAGAAAGGCATCGTGCGATGATTCGTCGGGGTCGTCCTCGACGGCCCCTATTTCGCTCTTTATAACCTCGCGCTCATGCTCAAAATCCCCGGGCGGGAACACAGCGCCGAAGACGAGGTCTACGAGAATATCGAGGGCAAGCTTCCATGCAGAAGCCGGCACAGTGCAGTGAAAACAGAGTGAATCGCGCTCGGTAAAGGCGTTGAGGTAGCCCCCCACACGCTCCACTTCGCGCGATATATCGCGAGCGCTTCGCCGGCTGCTCCCCTTGAACACCATATGCTCTACAAAATGAGCGAAGCCCCGTTCTTCCGGGGCTTCGTTCCTTGAGCCAAGAGGGAACCAGAATCCGATGGCGAAGGATCGCGCCCCCGGGGCGGCCTCGGTCACGAGTGCCGCCCCTCTGGGGAGGGCGATCTCAGCTATCATGTGGATTAGTGCCTCCGCTCTCCATCGCGGTGATCATTGTGATCGTAGCGGCGCGGGCCGTCCCGATGATCGCGGTCTCCATCGCGGTGATAGTCGCCGCGCGGCGCCCTGTCCGCGGAGGGCATGGGCGGATTGCCGTTTTCGTCGAGAGCGTCGACAGCAGCCAGGTTGAGGCGGCCAAGGCGGTCAACCTCGATAAGCTTTACCTTGATCTTGTCGCCTTCTTTGACCACATCGGACACATTGTCGACGCGGGTCTTCGAGAGCCGCGAGATATGGCAGAGGCCTTCCTTGCCAGGCAGAATCTCGATAAAGGCGCCGAAGTCCATAATGCGCTTGACGGTGCCATCGTAGACAGTGCCGACAATCGGATCTTCGGCGATGCCGAGAACAGCCTGCTTGGCGGCTTCGGACGCTTTGCTGTCCTTGCCGTAGATTGTCACGGAGCCATCGTCCTCGATATTGATCTGGACGCCGTAGGTCTCGCAGAGGGCTTTAATATTCTTTCCACCCGGTCCGATAATGGCGCCGATCTTATCGACATCGACTCTCATAGTTATAATCTTCGGGGCGAGGGCGGAGATCTCCTTGGCTGGGGCGGGGATGCACTGCTCCATAATTCCAAGAATGTGCAGGCGGCCTTCCTTGGCCTGATTCAGCGCCTTGCGGAGAATCTCTGTGGAGACGCCGGCGATCTTGATATCCATCTGGAAACCGGTGATGCCGTCGCGGGTGCCGGCGACCTTGAAGTCCATGTCGCCGAGGTGATCCTCGTCGCCGAGGATGTCCGAGAGAATCGCGTACTTCTCATAGTGCGGGCCATCGGTGATAAGGCCCATCGCAATACCGGCAACCGGTTTCTTGAGGGGCACACCGGCATTGAGCAGCGACAGGGTTCCACCGCAGACCGAGGCCATCGACGAGGAGCCGTTGGACTCCATAATCTCGGAGACAACGCGCACCGTGTAGGGGAATTCCTCCTTCGAGGGCATCTCCTTGAGAATCGAACGGCGGGCAAGGTTGCCATGGCCGATCTCGCGGCGGCCCGTGACGAGCCTGCCAACCTCGCCTACGCAGTAGGGCGGGAAGTTATAATGCAGAATAAATGACTCGCGGCGGTCGCCTTCGATATCATCGAAGACCTGCTCGTCGAATATAGTACCGAGGGTAGTAATCGCGAGGGACTGAGTCTCGCCGCGGGTAAAGAGGGCCGAGCCGTGTACGCGGGGCACAACGCCGACCTCGCAGGTGATGGGCCTGATCTCGTCGAGCTTGCGGCCGTCGATGCGCTTGCCTTCCTCGAGAATGGATTTGCGCAGGGTCTCGTACTGGATCTCGTCCATCAGGGCGGCGAAGAGCTTCTGCTGCACGTCGTCGGTGAGAGCGTCGGCGAACTTGGCCTTGACATCGGCGATAGCAGCCTGGACAGCCTTGGCGCGGACCTGCTTGCCCTTCATAAAGAGCGCCTTGCCGATCGATTCCTGGGCATAGGCGCGGATTTCGTCCTTTTTATTGAGCTCGACCTTGAGAGGTGCGAGGGGCAGCTTTTCTTTGCCCGCGAGATCGCGGAGCTTCGAGATAAGCGCACAGATATCGACAAGAGGCTGGCGGGCAGCGTCGAGGGCACCGAGCATTTCATCCTCGGAAGCCTCGCTTGAATCGCCTTCGACCATTGTAAAGCCCTCGGCGGTGCCGGCGACCACAATCTCGAGCTTGGCCTTGGTCTGCTGCTCATAGGTCGGGTTGATGACATACTTTCCATCGATCAGGCAGACCCGGACGGCGGCGATGGGGCCGGCGAAGGGGATGTCCGAAATATGGACCGCGGCGCTCGCGGCTATAACCGCAAGAATATCGGGCGGGTTGACAAGGTCTGTGGCGATGCAGGTCGGAACAACCTGGATCTCGCGGCCAAAATCCTTGTCGAAGAGAGGCCGCATCGGGCGGTCTATAAGGCGCGAAACAAGAATCTCGCGGTCTTTAGGCCGGGACTCACGCTTGATAAAACCGCCGGGAATCTTGCCTGCAGCGTAATACTTTTCGTTGTACTCAACAGTGAGCGGCACAAAGTCGAGACCCTCGGTGGCCTCGGCCGCGCAGCAGACTGTCGCGATCACAGCGGACTGGCCAAGTGTGGCATAGACAGCGCCATTGGCCTGCTTGGCAATGCGTCCAGTCTCGAGAGTGAGCTCGGCGTCGCCGATCTTCATACTAAGTTTCTGTACCATTCAAATCCTTCTTTAAAAGCCCATAAACGCGGAAGGCCCGGACTCGAGAAAAGCGAGTCCGGGCCTTCCAATAGGTCCGATCCCGCGGATCCCTTTTGCGGCTCCATCTCTCCGATGTGGAAGCGCGGCCCGAAGGCCGCTCAATCCATGCCGGCGCAATGGAAGGCGGGGAAAGGCATGCGGGACTTTACTTGCGGATGTTCAGTTTGTCGATGAGAGAGCGGTAGCTCTCGAGATCGGTGCGCTGAAGATATTTGAGGAGGCGGCGGCGCTGGCCGATGATTCTCTGAAGTCCGCGCCTGGAGTTGGTGTCCTTCTTGTTTACTTTGAAATGCTCGGTAAGGGTGTTGATCCGCTCGGTGAGGAGGGCAATCTGTGCCTCCGTATTTCCGGTGTTTTTCTCGCTCTTGCCGTACTCCTGCACGATGCGCGCTTTGTCCTCTTTGGTGAGAGCCATGTTTCTTCTCCTTCTATCTCTTCAATCCTTGGTAAGCTGTATAAACGAGGCCTGGCCTAGGGCCTGACCATCGACTGGCACAATCGCAATGGATTCCGGGCTGAGCCTGAGCAGAGCCCTTCTTCCCGAATCGTCGATAAGCGCACCGTAGACACCCCGCTCCGGCAGAACCATTCCGGCGGGCCGCTCAAAGCGGAATTCGCCTTCCTGCGAGGCTTCGGGTCTGAGCCCGCTGATGTCGAACTGATAGGGCCCGCCGAGCATTGCCTCGGCGGCATCGAAATCCCCTTCGACAAGAGCCCGCCGTATCCGGGTCGAGCTGACTGCCTGGCCATTCAGCATGACCGGGCTCACAAGCTCCGCCTCTATGCCTCTGCCCTCAAAAAAGGCTTTGAGTCCTTCGGCGTTAACATCACAGCCGCTGCCGCAGCAGAAATCGCTGCCCACAGCAATATAAGCGAGATCCCCTCTCTCCTCAAGGATAGAGAGAAAATCTCTTCCCGCCAGTTTACTGAAATTCGCAGAAAAGTCAATGAGGACAACGATATCCAGCCCCAGGGAGGCCAGACCGGCGAGCCGCTGGTCAAGGGACATCAGATTGCCGGCATATTCCCCCCGCTTCAGAATCGCCTTTGGATTCTGTCTGAAGGTAAAGGCGGCAGTGACTCTGCCCTTTCCATGAGCAAGAAGCTTTTCGATTAAAAAACGGTGCCCGATATGAAGGCCGTCAAAGGCTCCGACAGTTGCCGCCATAGGACGGGGAGGCAGATAGGAAAAGCGGAACTCGTCCCAGCTCAGCACCTTCATGGCTCCCTCCTTATTACAAAGCGGTAGCACAGTTTTTTCCCCGAAATCTCGACAAGGCCCCGGAACTGGCCCTGCGCGCCGAAGACAGCCGAGAGGGCCGGCCGGGCCGCGCTGGATTGGGATTCTGGCTGAGGAAGGACAGCCAGGCTTCTGAGCGCGGCTGGATCTATATTTCCGCCATTGTCAAAGCTGCTTTCAAGAGCCTCAGGCAGGCTGAGGGCGCCCAGTCTGAGCTCCCCTGCAAGAGCCGGAGTCATCAGCCTGAGGTCCCGCTCAGGATCAAAGTCCTGAGGAGCGACAGCTTCCTCCAGGCTGAAGGGGCCGATGCTGCTGCGCTCGAGAGCCGAAAGCGAGGCGCGGGAAGCGCAGGCAAGGCCTATATCGCGGGCGAGGGAACGGATGTAGGTGCCCGATGAACAGCGCACAAAGAGTTTCGCGCTGGCGCAGGAAGCATCCTGCTGCGTGGAGGCCTCGAAACTGAGAAGCCTGAGCTCGTAGATATGGACAGGCCGCGGCGCCAGGACTGGTTTCTGCCCGGAGCGCGCGAGATCGTAGGCGCGTCTTCCGCCGACGTGGAGGGCGGAATAGGCTGGAGGCTCCTGCATGATATCCCCGCAAAACGAGGGCAGCACGGCCTCGAGGGCGGCACGGGATGGAGGCGCCGCGCGCGCGACAGTCTGGCCCTCTGGATCGAGGGTATCGGTCTCAATGCCGAGGTTCAAAGTGGCTGTATAGCACTTGCTGAGTCCGGAGAATACAGAACTGAGGTGGGAATATGAGCCCGCGAGTCCGACGAGAAGCCCCGTCGCAAATGGATCGAGGGTGCCGCTGTGTCCGAGTTTGGCGGGCGATATCCGCTGCTTTACGGGGTTCAGGGCTGAGAATGAAGAGAGGCCCGCGGCCTTATTGAGCAGCGCGAAGCCTGAACAGTCTCTCACTGGAAAAGGCCCTTGATTTTCTCGTTCATCTCAAAGCCCTCTTTTATGCCCTTATCGGCGATAAAGTTGAGCTTTGGGGTCAGGCGGAGCCTTAATCTTCTGCCGATCTGCGCCTGTATGTAGCCCGACGCGTGATTGAGCCCATCGGCAGCCTCCTTGAGGCGGGCATACTGCTCCGCTTCGCGGCTGTCGGCCTCAGATCCTGCGGCGTCTGCCGATGGAGCGGAAGCGCCTGCACAGGGAGCTTCCGCGGCATCAGGCTTCTCTACAAGAGAATCGAAGCTTGAAATATATACCTTCGCGAAGGAGAGGTCGCGGGCGGCTTCCACCCTCGTGACGGAGACAAAGGGCCCCACCCTGGGGTCCTTCACTCCGCCCGAGATGATGAGCCCGGCGATCTCCTCGCCGAGCTGCTCCTCAAGCTTCTTATGGCGTATCTCATCCATTCAGAGCCCTCTTTAGGCCTTGGCGGCCCTGCTCCCGGTCTTGGCGGACTTATCGGCGGCCTTCTCAGCCTGTTCCTTGTCCACCTTGCCCTGCTTTTCCAGCGCTTCGTTGTTCACGCCGGCTTCAGGCGGGGATTCAAGAGTTCTCGCGATCTCAATAGTCTCATAGACTTCGAGGATATCTCCAACCGCGAGATCATTGCAGTTTTCGATGCCGATGCCGCATTCATAGCCGGCAGCGACTTCCTTTACATCGTCCTTGATCCTTCTGAGAGAGGCAATCTTGCCCTGGTGAATTTCAATATTGTCCCTGATAATGCGGACCATGCCATTGCGCGGTACCTTGCCCTCAAGCACATAGCAGCCGGCGATAATGCCGACTTTCGGCACCTTGAAGGTCTGGCGCACTTCGGCCTTGCCGCACTCCTGCTCTTCGATCCGCCGCGGGAGCATGCCCTCCATCGCCTTCTTAACATCCTCTTCCACACGGTAGATGATGTTGTATTTGCGGATCTCCACTTTTTCCTGCTCGGCGAGAGCCTTGGCCTGCGGAGTCGGGCGCACATTGAAGGCGATGATAATCGCGCTGTAGGTCGATGCGAGCATGACATCGTCTTCGGTGATGGCACCGGCCGCGGCCCTGAGCACATTGAGCCTTATCTCGTTGGTCGAGAGCTTTTCGAGAAGCCCCTTGAGGGCTTCGACAGAGCCGCCGACATCGCCCTTTATAATTACCTTGAATTCCTTTATATCGCTTTCTTTTATAGTTGAAAGCAGATTGTCGAGGGTCACCTTCTTGACGTTCTTGGCTTCCTCGTATTTCTTGAGTTCCTGCCGCTTGTCGGAGATTTCGCGGGCATACTTCTCGTCCGCGACGACCTCGAAGGGATCGCCGGCGTTAGGCATGCCCTCAAAGCCTATTACTTCGACTGGCATCGAGGGAGTCGCCTCGTCTATGCGCTGGCCCTTGTCGTTAAAGAGAGCCCTTACCTTGCCGGGGAAAATGCCGGCCACATAGGGGTCTCCAACCTTGAGCGTGCCCTTCTGAACCATGACAGAGGCTACAATGCCGCGGCCCTGGTCGATGCGGGACTCGATGATCTTGCCTTCTGCTTCGCAGTTGTAGTCGGCCTTGAGCTCGAGCATCTCGGCCTGGAGCAGAATTGCATCCAAAAGCTCATTGATGCCCTTCTTCTGCAGAGCTGAAATCTCGCAGAAGATTGTGGTGCCGCCCCATGCTTCGGGAATAAGTCCAAGCTCGGAGAGCTGGTTCTTGACCCGGTCGGGGTTGGCCTCGGGAAGGTCGATCTTGTTAATTGCGACAATTATCGGGACATTGGCGGCCTTTGCATGGTCGATAGCTTCCTGAGTCTGCGGCATAACGCCATCGTCCGCCGCGACAACGAGGACAACAATGTCCGTGATAGCGGCACCGCGTGAGCGCATGGCCGTAAAGGCTGCGTGTCCGGGCGTATCGAGGAAGGTGATCTTGCCCTTGGGCGTATCGACCTGGTAGGCACCGATATGCTGGGTGATGCCGCCGAACTCGCCAGCCGCAACATTGGTCTTGCGGATCGCGTCGAGGAGCTTTGTCTTGCCGTGGTCTACATGGCCCATGACAGTGACAACAGGAGGCCTCGGCTTGAGTTCGACATTTTCTTCCTTCTCGCGGGCGATAACAGTCTCGTCGTAGAGGGAGACAATATGCACTTCGCAGTTGTACTCGGCCGCAAGAATGCCGGCTGTCTCGGAGTCGATCTTCTGGTTGATGGTCGCCATGACACCCAGCGACATGAGCTTTGCGATAAGCTCAGCCGGCTTGAGGTTCATCTTCTTGGCGAGATCGGAGACCGAGATAGTCTCCATGATATCTATGGATTTTGGAATAGCGAGAGCGCGGGCTTCTGCCTTCTTCTTGGTCTGAAGCGCTTTCTCGAGTTCCTCTTCCTTCTTGTTGTATGCAGGCCGCTTGCCTCTGGCCGGTTTGCGCGCAGAGGTTTTGCCGGTCTCGAGGGGCCCCGCACCGGGACCGCCCGAATGGCCGCCATAGCCGCCTCTTCCGGGACCGCCAGAGCGGCCGCCAAAGCCGCCCGGTCTGCCGGGACCGCCTGAACGGCCGCCGTAGCCGCCGCCCTGATAGCCGCCCGGTCTGCCGGGACCGCCAGAGCGCTGGCCGTAGCCGCCGCCACCCTGATAACCGCCCGAGCGCTGGCCGTAGCCGCCGCCTGAGCCGCCGCCCTGGTAACCGCCCGAGCGCTGGCCGTAACCGCCGCCCGAGCCGCCGCCCTGGTAACCGCCTGAGCGCTGGCCATAACCGCCGCCCTGGTAACCGCCTGAGCGCTGGCCGTAGCCGCCAGAGTAGCCCCGCTGGCCATAACCACCATGCTGAGGATAGCCCGTGGGGCCAAAACCACGCTCGGAGGCCGGGCGCTGAGGATAACTTGTTCTGTCAGGATATGCGCCGCCTACAGGGCGCGGGCCCTGCGGACGCCCAGTCTGGGGCCGCGGCGCAGGCGGACGGCTGCCTTCGGGTCTCGGAGAGGCCGGAGCAGAGGGCGCCGGGCTGTGCGGGGCTGCTTCAGGAGCCGCCGGCCGCGGAGCCGGGCTGACAGAGGAAGGCGCTTTGGGAGCAGGAGTCTCGACAGACGAAACCGGGGCCTTCTCGACCGCAGCCTTTGGAGCTGCGGGTCTGGCCTGGACGGGAGCCGCGGCAGTATGCTGCTGTGGCTTTTCGGTCTGGGAGCCTTCTTCGTGGCGGGCGACAACATGGGCGACGACCGGCTTGGCTGCCGGACTGCCCTGCTTGGGCGCGGTCTTCTTGACCACGACTTTTTTTCTTACGACGACTACTTTCCGCTTCTCGCCGCCGCTTTCGCCAGCCGCAGGCTTCGCTTCAACGGCAGGCTTTTCAGCCTCCGGGAGCCTCGTCTTGGGCTGTTTTATTAGATTGACCTTCTGTTTCTGCGGATTTTCGCTATTGTCCGTCATACGCTCCCTTTATGCTCTTCCTCTGGATCATCATCTTCTTCAACAAAAGTTAATTCGACATTGCATTTGGGACACCTGGTCATGTCGGGGGTGACGCGCGTGCCGCACTCCGGGCAGAAATAGAAGGTGTCCGCATCGTCGGCAGCCGGAGCAGCGGCATCCGCCGCCTCGCCGGACTCTGCCGCCGTGCTGCCCTCATCGCGGGCAGCGCCCTCGTCCTGTTCGACAACCTCGACATTATCGCTGATTATCTTCTGAATCGCGGCGATACTGTCTTTGTCGAGTCCTTCGATGGCCGAGAGTTTTTCGGGCGCAAGAGCGAGGAAATCGCCCACCAGCTCGATGCCGGCATTCTTGAGCGCCTCAACCCACTCGGGCTTCATGCCCGGCAGGCCGGCAAAGCCCACAGGCTCTTCTTCCTGGCTCTGATCCTCTGTCTGATCCTCGCCGAAGAGGGCCGATACGGCCTTGTGATAATCGCCGGTCGAGTGGTCCATCTCGCGGAACTGCTCTTCGGTCTTTACATCGATATTCCAGTCGCAGAGACGGTTCGCAAGACGCACATTGAGACCCTGCTTGCCAATCGCCACAGAGAGCTGGCTGTCGGGCACCACCGCAAGGGCGAGGTGTTTGCCCTCGTCCATAATGTAGACATCGGTGACCTCGGCGGGGAGAAGGGCGTTTTTAATAAACTGGCTCGAATCAACTTCATACTTGAGAATATCGACTTTTTCGCCTTCGAGCTCGCGGATAATGGCCTGAATTCTGATACCCTTGAGGCCTACGCAGGCGCCCACGGGATCTATATCGTCGCGGTGGGAGAAGACCGCGATCTTTGTGCGGTAGCCAGGCTCGCGGACAATTTTAAAGACCTCGACTGTCTTGTCGTAGATCTCCGGGACTTCGAGCTCGAGAATTTTGCGGACAAATTCGGTATGGGTGCGTGAAAGGATAATCTGGGGGCCGGAGCGGCCCTTCTCCACTTCGACGATCATCGCCTTGATGCGGTCGCCCATGTGGTAGCTTTCACGCGGAGACTGATACTTCTTGGGGAAGAGGCCCTCAACTTTGCCGAGATCGACAAAGATGTTGCCGTTCCGCTCGCGCTGATAATAGCCGATGATGATCTCGCCGACCTTGGATTTGTACTCGGCGTAGAGTGTATCACGCGAGATTTCCCTGAGCGTCTGCCTTGTAGTCTGCTTGGCGAGCATGACGGACTGAAGGTCGAACTCCTGCGGGTCTATCGGGATCTCGAGAATGTCGCCGACCTCGGCGCCATCGGCCATCTCCTTGGCTTCCTCGAGGGATATCTCGAGCACCGGATCGTCGACTTCCTCTACAATGGTCTTCTTGGCGTAGACATCCACACCCTCGTAATTATCCTTGAAGCGGACCACTGCGTTTTCACTTGTGCCATATTTCTTTTTATAGGCGGCGAGGAGAGCCTCCTCGACTGTCTTGACGATGAGATCTTCGGAAATTCCCTTCTCATCGATGAGTTCGCGTATCGCGTCGGCCATATCGGAAGCCATTGATTAGTCTCCCTCCTGCGTAGAATCAAGCCGGGCCTTGACAATAGAGTCGAGGCCGATCGTCATGTCCCCCCTGTCCGAATTCTTATCTCCGACAGTCCGGAGCACCAGCTTATTGTCGCTGACGGAAATAATCCGCCCGCGAATCCATTCAGTCTCATTCAAGAGGAGGACTCTGATCCCCCTGCCCGAAAATATGCTGTATTCACGGGCCGATTTCAGCGTCCGGTCGATTCCCGGGCTTGAAACCTCAAGATAGACATCTTCCGTACCAAGAAGCACCTGCAGCCGCGGATAGATGAGCCGGTATGCCGCGGCGCATTCATCCGTGCCAGTACCATTGGGAGAGTATACCATCGCGCGCGCCTGTGTAGAGCCGCGATGCTGGCTGAGGTTGAATTCGACTAGTTCGAGCCCCGCGCTCTTTACGAGCGGCTCGATGTCGGCAATTATCGCTTCTTGTTCCTGCATACCTATAAAAAAAGAGTCGCCGTAACGACCCTTCTTATTCCTAAGGAGAATCTATTTTGTTTTTTACCTATTGGCGATACTACCGTCTTTTGCAGGCCTCGTCAATACGGCGGAATTCAATCAGCTGCGATAGAGACAAAGCACACATGGGCTGCGCCTGCCGCTTTAAGGGCGCGCGCGCAGGCTTCGGCAGTCGCCCCAGTTGTAAATACATCGTCGATGAGAACAAGGCTGAGACCGCTGAGCGGAGGCTGTTTTTTCTCTTTGAGCGCATAGGCGCATGCGGCGTTTTCGAAGCGCGCCTCGAGGCCCAGCTTCTTCTGTTCGAGCGAAGGTCTGCGCTCGAGGACTCTGAGCACCTGGAAGCCCCTGCGCTCGAGTCCGCGCGCGATGAGCTCAACCTGATCCCAGCCCTTCCTCCGTATCTTCCCGGGCCTGGGCGGTACGGGCACAAGAGGCCAGCCCGGCCAGCGTTCGTTCAGCACCGCGGCGAAGAGGCCGCAGAAACAGGGCGCAAGAGAAAGCCTGCCGCCGAATTTATATGCTGATATCAGGGCCTCGGCGCGTCCGAGGTAGCTGAAGAGCGGATAGGCAGAATCGAATGACCATTCGCGCCCGCGGCAGCGCATGCATATTCTGTCCTCGGAGATCAGCGGTTTTCCGCAGCGCTCACAGCGCTCTCCCGTCTGGGGGATCAGCAGCGCGGCGCATTCGGGGCAGAGGGGCGGCCCGCCCGCACCGCCCCAGAGCGGCCTGCCGCAGACAAGGCAGGTACGCGGCAGGAGGATTTCGAGAATGCCTCCAAGGACGGCACGGGCCGCCCGAAGAGGCATTTTAAGGGACGCGCCACGGCGCTCAGGCAGAGGGCCCCTGATTTCAGTCTCCGCTTTCATACTGAAAGACTATACGCGGACAGAGGCCTATTTCGATTCAAGCTCCTTCTTGAGCTGGGCCAGCTTGTTGAGGGCCTCGAGGGGTGTGATCTTGTCGATATCGATGCCCGCGAGGTCGTCGAGTATGAGCTCCGCCGGCGAGAAGAGATCGCCCAGATGGGGCTCGGCCGCCCTGGCGCGCAGTGCAGCGGCGGCAGACGCCGCGGGAAGAGCCGATGCTGCAGCCTCCGCAGCGGAGGCGCCTGCCGCGTTTTCGCCCGCGGCGCCGGTGTCTGCATCGGCGCGGCCGCCCCTGTGGGCAGCGCCCGCGCCGACGGCACCCGCGATGGCGGAGGCTGCTTCAGCGCTGTCTCCTGCGGCCGCCACAATGCCGCCGAGAGGCAGGAGTTTTTCTTTTTTGGAGAGTTCGCTCTCGACCGCGGCTGCCCGCTCCAGCACTGGCGCAGGGAGGCCCGCGAGCTTCGCAACGTGAAGGCCGTAGGAGCCGAGGGCCGGGCCGTCTTCAATATGCTTCAGAAAAACAACCTCGCCCTCTTTTTCGAGCACCGCGAGCGAGAGGTTTTTAATGCGCGGATGCTCGAGGGCGGTGAGTTCGTGGTAATGGGTGGCAAAGAGAGTCCGGCAGCCGAGACGCGAGAGAAGATCCTCGCTGACTGCCCAGGCGATAGAGAGGCCGTCGATAGTGCTTGTGCCCCGCCCCACTTCATCCATGACGACAAGGCTGCGCGCGGTCGCGGTGTTGAGGATGCGGGCTGTCTCGTGCATTTCGACGAGGAAGGTGGATTCGCCGCGCGCCAGGTTGTCCTGGGCGCCGACACGGCAGAAAACCCTGTCTACAAGGCCTATATCGGCTTCGTCCGCTGGTACAAAAGAACCCATCTGAGCCATAAGGACAATGAGGGCCGTCTGCCGCAGAAAGGTCGATTTTCCAGCCATATTGGGCCCGGTTATCAGCGCAAAGCTCGTCTGGGCCGGATCGGAGCCGCTGCCGAGCGCGGCTTCGAGGTCTATGCCATTGGGCACAAAGGCACCAGAAGGCAGATGGGCTTCGACGACTGGATGCCGGCCGCCCGCTATATGGAGCCTGCCATCATCGAAGAGACGCGGCCTTGTATAGCCGCGCGCTGTGGCTGCCCATGCAAAGGATTCAAGGCAGTCCTCCACGGCAGCAGCCCGCGCCACCTCGAGTATCGCAGGGACAGCCTTTTTTACCTCGCCGCGCACTTCGAGATAGAGGCGCTTTTCGAGCTCGACAATGCGCTCGGTTGCCCCGTTCATCTCACTCTCGAGTTCGGAGAGTCGGGCCGTCGTATAGCGCTCGCCGTTTACAAGGGACTGGCGGCGGATAAAGTGGGCAGGCACAGACTCGAGTCTGCCCTTCGAGACTTCAAGATAGTAGCCAATTATTTTATTATAGCGGACCCGCAGATTCGCTATGCCCGAGCTCTTTTTTTCTTCTTCGAGATATTCCTCGAGCACTGAGCGGGAATTTTCCTTTAAATTGTGAAGTTCGTCGAGCTCGCTGTTATAGCCCGCCCGGATCATATTGCCCTCGGTGAGGAGGATGGAGGGTTCTTCTTTTATGGCCCTGTCGATGAGCGAAGCGGCCTGGGCGGCCTCCTCGAGGCTCTCAGGGCTGAGACCGCCGAGGAGGAGGCTGCGTGCAGCATCGGAGGCAGAGGAGAGGCCATCGGTCCGGGCGGCCGCGGCTGCCCTGCCCTTTCTGGCGGTCCGGGAGGCCCCAGTCTCCGGCCCGGCTATGCCGCTCCCGGCTGCGGCGAAGGCCTTTTCGAGCAGACCGCGGGCCGACGCGCAGGCGCTGAGCGAATCCCGGAGTGCGAGCAGGTCTTTGGCGTGGGCCTTGTCCATCGCGACGCGCGAGGCAAGGCGTTCGGCGTCGAGCACCCGCGACAGAGCTTCACGGAGGGAGGCGAGAAGGCGCTGATCCCTGTACAGAAACTCGACCGCGTCGAGGCGGGCGTCTATATCTTCTTTTCTGCGCAGAGGCTGAAGCAGCCACTGGCGCAGCAGACGGGCGCCGGCCGCGGTTCTGGTATAATCCAGAGTTTCAAGAAGGCTGTAGTTCTTGCCCGAATCATGGAGGTTTTGAACCAGCTCAAGATTTTTCTGGCTCGATTCATCGACCTGGGCAAATTCATCGGAGAGATAAGGCAGCGGAGCCTTGAGCTGGTCGGCGCGGGCCGAAGCCGCCTCGTCCACATAGCGGAGCAGGGCGAGGGCGGCAGCGAGCTCGGGGGCTCCATCGGCGAAGCCAAGGCCTTTGAGCGTCGCAAGACCAAAGCGCTTTTTGAGCTCATCGGCGGCGCCGCTGTAATCGAAGGACCAGTCCGGCAGCTTGTTCAGAATAAGCGAGGAGAGCTCCTCAAGGCTGCGGCTCACCGCGGGCCAGTCGAGGAGGCTCTGCTGGATGATGAGCTCACGGGGCGAAAGCCGGTAGAGCTCCTTGCGGAGCCTCTCCTCGGCCGAGGCCTCGTCCAGCACCGGAAAGGAAAAGGCCCTGAATTCAGCGGTCGAGATATCGACATAGGCGACGCAGAGCCGGACTGAGGAAGCGCCGGCCCCGGAGCAGTCCGGTCCATGGTCCGGATTGCCGCCCGCCCCCGCCGAGGCACAGAGGGCCACGAGGTAGTTGTTGGCGCGCTGGTCGAGGAAATCCTCCTCGAGGGCTGTCCCCGGCGTTATCACCTCGACAATATCGCGCTTAATAAGCCCCTTGCCCGGCTCGGTCAGCTGCTCGCAGATGGCGACCTTTTTGCCGAGCCGCAGAAGGCGCGCGATATAGGATTTGGCTGCATGATAGGGGACGCCGCACATAGGCTCCCCCTGTCTTTTAGTCAGCGTAAGGTTGAGGAGGGCGCTCACCTCGATGGCGTCTTCGAAGAACATCTCATAGAAATCGCCCAGGCGGAAAAAGAGCACGGCATCTTTATGCTCGGATTTGGCCCGTCTGTACTGATCCATCATGGCGGTAGACTGTGGCATTGGGTTTGCATTATATCTTGAGCGGAGTTAACCTACAAGAAGAAGCATTTTCCATTCGGAGGGCGCTTGTGGCTGAAGTGGCATTTATCAAGGAATCCGGCGATGGCCTCTTTATCCGCGTTCAGGGGCACATTACGGCTCAGCTCTGCCCGGAGCTCAAAGCGGTTATTTTTCAGAGACTCGAAAAAGCCCCTCCGCCCGCAGCCATATATATGGACCTCGCCGGAACGGAGTACATGGATTCCACCTTCCTGGGCTTCATTGTCGGACTCAACAAGAAATACAGGGCCCTGACGCAGAAAAAACTCTGCCTTGTCCATGTCAATGAGACCTGCACTGGCCTCCTGAGGACAATTGGAGTTCTGAATCTGATCGATATACAGGAAGACAGCCCGGAGTTCCCCCGGATAATGGACAGAATCGAGCCGGGCCCCCGGGCCACGGCCGAATTTCTGCTCGACGCGCACGAAGAACTCGCCGATCTGTCGGACGAAAACCGCGCGCGCTTCTCGACCCTGACCGACGCGCTGAGGAGCGCGCTCGGCAGGGACAAGAGAAACTGAGGCCGCCGGGGCGGGGCTCTGGGCCCTGCCCGCAGCCCCGGATAGCGCTATTTGGAGAGTTCGGTAATAACCTCGTCGGTGATATCTATCATCGGGCTGTACCAGACAATAGGGCTGGCCACCGAGTCGGCAGTCCGCAGATCGAGAACCAGCGAATAGCCGTCGCCCTGGGCCACCGATTTTATCTTCGCATAGACATCTGAGACAAAGCTGTCCGAGGACTGAAGACTCTTGGCCTCCTCGTCCAGCTCGGTCTGTTTGGACTGCACATAGGCCTTGAGAGCCTGTGTCTTCGCATCGATATCGGCCTGGAGCTGGGCTGACTTCTGCTGATCGCCTGTCTTGTCGGCCGCGGCCTTCTGGGTCCTGAGATCGCGGATTTCGGCGCTGGCCTTATTGATCTCACCCTGAATCTTGGATTTCTTGAGCTCAAAACTCCGGTAGGCGGCGCTCTGGCTGGAGCAGGCTGAAATTACGCGCTCGAGGTCGACGACCGCTACCCTTGTGATCTGCTGGGCGGCCAGTCCGCAAAGGCCCGCAGACATAAAGACAGCCGCACAGAAAACCAGTCGGAGTCTCCGGAATTTCATTCTCATCCTCCTCAAATCGATATCTTAAAACTATATTCCCTTTATCTCAGTTTAGCGCCTGACTCATGCTGATTACAAACTTTACGCTCTGATCGCCGGATGGATCCCATTCGATCCCCTGGCTGTCGATATAGAAGGGCTTCGCGATATAGAAGCGGAAGGGGAACTGGGGCAGAGTAAAGCGGAGGCCTGCGCCTACGCTCAGGATCAGGTTGTCCCAACCCATGCTGAAAAGGCTTGTCCTTGTGGAATCGACAGAGACCGCAGAGCGGCTGACACTGACAAGGCCATCGTCGGTCCGCAGGGCTACCGCGTCCATAAAGCCATCGAGCCAGATATACTGCTCGAGAATGGGCATGCGGAGCTCGACCCAGTTGTCCCACATCGCGCGGCCGTTGTCGATGCTCGAATAGAGGCTGGACCAGCCGCGGCCGATAAAGGTGCCGTCGATACGGAGGTCGTCCTTATAGACAACCGTGGGCGACTGAGTGGAATCCCAGAACTGCTGCGGCATGATGAGGGCAAGGCCGGTATGGCCGCCCAGAACCCATTTGAACTTGAGGGTATCGTTTATAGGAATGCTGAAAAGCGTGAGATAGCCCTCGAGCTTCGAGTCGCTTCTGAGGTAGTAGTTGGCCTCGGCATTGGGGACAAGGCCTGCCCAGGTAAATTTCTGGCTGGCATAGAAGCCGCTTGTCGGATTGTACCAGAGATCGAGATGGTTCAGGAAAGCCCTCGCGGTCAGCTTGTTGGTCCAGAGCCAGCTGTTGGCCACTTCGCGTATATCGGCGGCCGCGGGCCGGTATTCCGTGGTGTTGTACTCAATCTGGTTGAGGCTCGTGGAGAAGCCGCCGCCATAGCCGATATTGCCGAGCCCGAAGGGCGAGCGCGTGGTGTAGCCCGCAGTGAGGCTCAGTGTCGTGTCCCAGTAGGTATAGGGCATGGTGATGGTCACCGAGGATGTACCGCCTGCCGCCTGATACTGGGCCAGTGAGGTATAGGGATCGGGTACGGTCACCGTGCTGAAGGTAGGAGCGCTGATATCCTGCGAGGTCGTGAGAGTTTCATGCTCGAGCGAGAGGGAGATGCCTCCCGATATCCGCTTGCCGAAGAGCCAGTTGTTCAGATAGGAGAAGGTGAGCGTCTGGTCCGTCGGCGAGGCGCTGAGTTCCACGCCGAGGGTCAGGCCCTCGCCCTTGAAGTTCTTCTCGTTGAGCTTGATGGTGCCCGAGAGCGGGAAGGTAGAAGAGCTGGAAGTTGAGCCCAGCCCCGAAAGGGTGAGGCCGAACTGAATGTCGGCGGTGCTCTGCTCTTCGACGGTGACAATCAGATCCATCAGGTTGTCGGCCGACCCCTGTCTCATCTCCGGCTCAATCGAGGAAAAATACTGAAGGTTGTAGAGGTTTCTGAGGCCCTCGACAATCTTGGCCTTGGAGAAGGTATCGCCTACTTCGAGGGGTATCTCGCGGGCGAGGACATTGTCCTTTGTGCGCTTGTTGCCCTTAAAGGTGAGGCTTTCGATGAGGGCGCGGTCGCCCTCAACAATGCTGACCGTGTAGGAGACGCTGAGCTTTTCCTCATCCCTTGTCTCCTTCATATCTATCTGATTGAAGATATAGCCGTTCTCATAGTAAAGATCGTCTACTTTCTGCTTGTCCTGGGTAACCTTGCCATAGTTGACAGGTCCGCCAGTCTTCTGGGTCAGCAGAGAATTGAGCTTGTCGTTTGAGAATATCTTGTTGCCGCTGAAGGTCATGCCGCCATAATTCCAGACCTTCCCCTCCTTGACCGCGAAATCGAGGGTAAGCCAGTTTTTGCCGCTCTTCTCATCCTTCTGGACGCTGCGGCTTACATCGCTTATCTCGGCGTCTATATAGCCCTTGCTCTTGTAGAAGGCGATGAGTTTGGCCTTGTCGTCCTCCAGCTTCGATTCCTGGAAGCTGCCATTCTGGAAGAGAGCGGCTTCCTTGAGGCTCATCTGGCCCTTCAGGGTCTTGGCCGAGAAGGCGCTGTTGCCTGAGAAGCGTATTTCCTTTACCGATACCTGACCGCCCTCGACAACAGTAAAGAGCACTGCGACTCCCGTGTCTGTTCTGCTCGTGGAGGAGCTCACCTGTATATCGGGATAGCCTTTTTCGAGATAGAGCTTCTTTACTGCGAGCTCATCGAGTTTGATTTTGGAGGCATTGAACAGATCGCCCGTCTTGACCTGTATGACATCGAGGATATCGGTGCTTCTGAGCCCGGAATTGCCGCTCACCTTGACCGATTCCACGGCCGGCTTCTCGACCACCACGAATTTGACAATGACCTTGGTCCTGTCCTTGTCGCCTGGATAGGCGGTCGGTTCTATCGAATCGAACCAGTCCAGCTCGTAGACCCGCGCCTGCAGATCGGTCCAGACCTCGTCGGTAAAATTCTTGCCGATAAAGGGCGCGACCGTCGAGTCAAGCTCGCGCCGGTCAACATGCTTAATGCCTTCCCACTGGATCGCCGAGATCGGCTTGCCCCAAAACCAGTCATCATCGGCTGTCTGTGCGGACGCAAGCGCCGCGCAGATAATCAGGGCGATAATGGATGCTGTTCGCTTCATAGTACTCCTCACGCGTCTTAAAGCTGGATCTTCCAGGAAAGACTCAGACTTTGGTTAATTAAGAGAATATCTTCGGAGTCCTGGGGCGGCGATATGCTCCAGATAAGCCTGCCAAAAGGCGTTTCAAAATCGACGCCGAACTCCGAGTCTAGCCGCAAAAGTCCTGTACGGTAAAGTGGGTCCTTGTCTATGCTCGCCGAAGCGTGCAGGAAGATATCGTCGCTCACGTATTTCCCGACATAGAGCGAAGTCCCATCGAGATAGGAGGCCAGGCCGTTCGAAGACGAAGAAGTACTCGAGCTCTGGTCGGCCATATTGACAAGCCAGCGCTGGAACACCTGGCTCTGGAAGAAGAAGACATCGAGGCCGAAGGCTTCCCTCACCTTGTTTTCGAAGCTCTTGGCCACATTGAGCTGTGGTATGAACTCGGTGCTCGAGACCGCCGCGCTCTTCCAGTCCACGCTGTTGCTGCTGTTTGTCGAACCGAGAAGGCCTGTGCCGAGCAGGTTGACAATCTGGGCCTGGCTCAGGGAGCTGTCGTTGGAGCTCAGCTTGGGGGCAAATTTGGAGATGGGCTGGTCCTCCGCCGTAAGCGTAATCAGCACCTGGCGGTTGTCGAGCCTCTCATGGCGTTCGGCGACGAGGGTGACAAGGGGATCGAACTTGTCCTTGGTCTCGTTGAAGGTTATCCGGCCGTTTTTGAGGTAGAAATCGCGCTGGATGTAGAAGATTTCGCCGCCTCTAAGCACAAGAGCGCCTGTACAGGTGAGATCGCCCGTCTCCGGATCGAGGACAATCTTTGCAGAGGAGGCGGGTGTGGCGAAAGCCGAGAATATCGGCAGATCCTTGCTGGGCGAATAAATCCCGACTCCCGGGCCGAAACTGAGAGTAAAATCGAGTCCGACGGCTGTCGGACTGCCTTCCTGCTCCCCGCCGCCTCCCATCTGGGCCGGATTGATCACAACATCGGTCTTCTCAAGCAGAATATCGCCGCTCAGGTTGAGCACACTGGGGTTTGCAGTGAGAACAATATCGGCTGAAGCTTTGCCCTTTACCGTTATGCCCAAAATAACCGTGTCGAGATCGATCCAGGACTTGTCGAGGGTCTTGATCTTCGCCTTGAAATCTGTGGGCAGCCAGCCATTCATCACCGCCGAACCATCGAAGGAGACCTTTGCATTTCCGGCGTCGAGACTCGGTACCGAGCAGGTGATGCTCTTGTCCTCGAATATCACCGGGGCATTGATGGGGCCGATGCTGCCCTTTACATAGGAGGGGACGGCGAGAATCGCGTTGGAGAGCATAAGAGAGCCGCTGAAATCCGGATCGCTGAGTCTGCCCTGGATTGTGATGGAGCCCGCCACTGTCCCGCTGTCGAGCCTAAAATCCCTCGAGTTGATAAAGCTCCCCAGAGGGGTGAGATCGCCGCTGAGGTCGCTGAGAGCTGCAGTGATATCCCCGCCGCTTATCCTGCCGGCAGCGTTGAAGGCCACGGGCATCGGAGCTTCGGATCTGGCCGCAAAGGAGCCATCGGGATTATAGCTGACCGAGAGCTCCGATTTTGTGCCGCCTACAAATGCGATGCGCCCCGAGTCGAGGACTACCTTGAAGGGCCAGTCCGCCACCTTATGCCCGCCATAGTCCAGGTTGAGTATCTGGCCGCCCAGCTCATAGCGTGCAAATCGGGCGGCGAGGCTGTCATCGTCAGGCGTGACGCCGCTGGCAGCAGTGCTCTGGGTGGCGGCCAGAGCTGTGGCCTTCTGGTCGGAGGCCGGCGCAGCGGTCTGGACGGAGGCGCTGCTGGCCCCGGCGGCCGGCAGCGCCGAGGCTGCGGCAGGAGCGGCAGGAGCGGCACCGAGGCTCCTGCCTTCGGCGCTGAAAGACAGGCTGAGATTTGAGGCCGCATCCTTCTTCTCCGCCGCCTGGATGGAGTGGAGACCGCCACTGGCCGATGCGGCGGCCGTGGCCAGATCAAAATCTGCATTCAGCCCGTCAAGGGCAAAGCCGCGGTAACTCGCATCGCCCGAGCCGATATGGATTTTCCCGTCCTTCTCTGTGCCCGACAGATCGAGGCTGAAACTTTCGCCGTTGAAGCTGCCGTTGTTCACCTTGGCCCTGAATGCGAGAGCAAGGCTGTCCACGGGGCCCGAGACAGAGGCCTGTCCCCCGAGGCTGCCTTTGACCCCTGTCTTGATAAGGCGCACAAGCGGCGAGCCCGCAAAATTCAGTGTGCCATTAAGATTATAGAGGCCCCCGGCGTCGGGCCGGCAGCTCGCCGAAAGGGCATAGGACTCCGAATCTGCGCCGCTCAGCTTCGCCTCGAGGGAGAGGGGCGGAGGGCTCTGGCCCAGATCGTAGCCCAGCACAGCCTGCCCCCTGAGTTCTGATATCTGGTCTTTCAGGACCAGATCGCTGAGGCTGGCCCCTGAGGGATTGAAGAATCCAGTGCAGGTCAGGGCCGGAATCTGGGGCGCGCCTTCTGCCTCAAGTCTGAAATAGGAGAGATTGAGCCTGAAATCCCCTGGATTCGCGAAGTAGCCGTCGGAATCGAGGGATATAAGCAGCCTGAGCCCGCCAACGGAGAGTGGAAGCGCGCCTGAAGCAAGGCTGAAATAGAAACGGCCGTCTTTCTGGCGGAGAGAAGCCTTAAGGCCATAGTCGCCGCTCAGGAAGACATCGGAGCCCGCGATGGAACCCTGGACGTTGTAGGTTGTCTCACGATAGAGCAGGGCCAGCTTGAGATCGACCCGCTCGCTCGTCGAGAAGTCCACATCGCCGCTCACCTGGCCTGAATAGGAGCCGCTCACAACCTCGCCCTGTTTGAGGGTAAGGCCCTTGTCGTTGCCCGAAAGCGAAAGCAGGGCATAGGAGTTGGGCATGGAGCGCGAGACGACGAGGAAGTTGCTTGTCGAATAGGAGAAACGCCTGAAGTCGCTTCTGAGATAGATCTGCCCATCGACAAGGAAGCTTGAAAGCAGCTGCGATGAGCCCGGAGCGAGGGTCTCGAAGAGAGGCGACAGCGATTTGAGGTCGGCCGAATCGAGGAGGAGGGCCACATCGAGCATCGGGCCCTGGCCGAACTCATAGGAGCCTTCGAGTTTGATGCGCGGAAAGCCGGCCTCTGAGCTCGCCTCGCCCGAATAGCGCCCTGCGCCTCCATTCTGGGCGGCCGCGGCCTTGGCCGAGGCAAGGCTCCTCCCGCCCTCCCCCTCCGCAGCTACTTCTTCCTCTGGCAGGAGGACTGAGAGATTGAAATCGACTGAATCCTTATGGAGATCGGCATCCACGAGGAGGTCATTCAGGACAATGCCGTCGACAGCCACCTGGTCGGCAACCGCGGCGTAATGCCCTCCAGAGCCGAAGAGCCTCAGCCTGAGGTCGTAGGGCATCTTCTCCGAGCTGGAGGAGGCGCTCAGATAGCCATCGGGGGCCAGATCATGGAAACGGAAGGAGCCGGAATAGCCAAAATCGGCCACCTCGGTCTCGAGCCGGGCCGCCTGGACATTCACTTCGCGCGTATCGCCGCTCGCCCTGATATTCACCCGCTTAAAACCTTTGAGCGGTGCATTCTCAAGGCCCGCCTGCAGATTGAGGCTGTAGCGTATGCGGGAGAAATCCCTGACCGGGCTTGTGACAGAGAGCTGCCCGTTAAAAGGCAGGGAGAGCCAGGGTTTGATCCCTGCGAGACTTCCCTTGAGTCTGACACTGCGCTCGGGGGCATAATTTTCAACATTGAGGGAGGCGGAGAGCTGTCCCCGGGCTATATCGTAGTGAAGGAAGGCGTCGACTGGCGCCTTATCCTCTATTTTCCGCAGTTCCAGCTCCTGCTCATTGAAGCTCAGCGAAAAGCGCTGGGTATTCACATCGAAGAGCGGGGATGAGACAGAGAAGGCAAGCGAGAGACGGCCGGCGGAAATATCCCGGGCGACAAGTCCCGAAGCTTCGAGAGGGATGGACAGGGAGCCGAGGCTGCCGGCTCTTCGGAGAAGAGCGCTGCCCTGGGCACGGGCTTCCACTTCGGGCCCGGGCAGACCGCCGGCGAGATGGAGGGAATTCAGGTCAAAGAGGAGACCACCAGGGATCAGATCCTCGAGCTCGAGGGAGAGATTGGCGGCCGAAATAGTAAAGGCTGGAAGGGTGCTCTTGCCGCCCGAGCTCATCCTGCGCGAGAGATCGGTGAGCAGCCTGAGGTCTTCCGAGTCGAGTTTGAGACTGACATCCTCAAGTCTGAGCTCCGATATCACCGAGCTCTGCTTTTTCTGTATAAGGCCCCAGATATCGTAGTAGAGATAGATGCGGTCAGCGTGCATTACCAGACGGTCACGCCTGTCCCTCGCTTCAAAATTGGTGACGCAGACACCGCGAAGGAGGGCGGGGCTCAGAGAGGAAAAAGACAGTTTGAAGCCCGTCTCGGCCGAAATGCTCTCCTGGATGGAACGGCCCGCACTCTCAAGGCGCAGCCATCCCTCCTTCTCGAGGACGGGAATAAAAATGAGGACGGCGAGCAGGAGGAAGGCCAGAAATACCGCCCCGGCCGTAAGGGGTTCGCGCTTTAAGGATTCTGCCACTCAGTCCTCAATACAGCCCCAGAATGAAGAATTCACAGCATAACGATAACACAGAGAGGGCTCCCGCGTCAGGCTCCGGGAATTTTTTCCGGTCTTCTCCTGAGTTTTTCCGGCTGCGGACCGCCTTGCTTCTCCGTGCCCTCCCGGGCTACCCTTGCCGGTATGGAAAAGAGCGGATTGCCCCGAACCCTTGATGGCTTTATCGTGCTCGAAGGTCTCGACGGGGCAGGCACAACCACGCAGCAGAAGCTGCTTGAGAAGAGCCTCAGCGCAGGGGGAATTCCCCACTGGACCTGCGCCGAGCCCACTGAGCTGCCATCGGGCCGCCTTGTGCGCCAGATTCTGCGCGCAGAGGTCGAGGCGCGGCCCGAAACCCTCGCCCGCCTCTTTGCTGCGGACCGCAATGAGCATCTCTATGGGAAAAATGGCATTGCCGAGCGGCTTTCGAGGGGCGAGCTTGTGATCTGCGACCGCTACATTTTTTCGAGCCTTGTATATCAGGGCATATCCTGCGGCCCGGAGCTTCCCGAAGCCCTGAACCGGGGCTTCCCGCTGCCCGAGCTTCTGATCTTCTTCGACCTGCCCGCCGAGGTCTCCCTTGGCCGCCTCGATTCGAGGCCCAGCCGCGAAATCTTCGAAACCGCGCCTTTTCAGCAGAAAGCCGCCATTCTCTACCGGGAGACAGTGGACAGCTACGAGGCCAAAGGCCTTAAGGTGCTCAGGATAGACGCCTCCAAGCCCATCGAGGAGATATCGGCGTGCATAGCCGGGGCGGTTGGGGACATCGCGGCAAAATTCAGGACTGCTGCTCACACTGATAAAACAGCCTGAGGGAGCGAAGGTTTCGAAAGAAGAGAAGCAGGGCTGAGGGCGATTTCCACAGCCGTATTCAGAGCCGGGGCATTCACGCCGATATTCGAAGCTGATGAAAAAGACCATAGCCCTCGCCTTCCTCCTCCTCGCCGCACTCGCCGGCGCGGCGGCCTACCCCGTGTATTATAAGGAGCAGTACTACCGCCTCTATCATCAGCACTACATTCAATCGCCTGATGACGCAATCGAGAATATCTACTGGCTGGAAAAGGCATCCGAGGCCGATTTCTGCAATCCGCTCTATGCCTTCGCGAAGATCGAGGACAAGAAACAGTGGGAGCGCTACCGCTACCTGCTCGATATGGATATCTGTCTAAAGCTGATCCAGCAGCATCTGACTCTGGGCTCAAAATACGATAAACGGGTGGCCTATTTCTTCAACGCGCCCTGGAAGGATCAGAATCTAGACAGTCTGAACACGGCCGAGACCTGCTACAAGGCAGCCCTCGCCTACTGGCCCAAAGCCAAGGAGCTCGCGAAAAAGGCCATGGATATGCGCTGGACAAAGCTTGAGGGCGTAGATTTCATGATAGACGAGGCCTACAGAATAACCGAGGGCGAGCTCGACTATGCCGACATTATCGGCGATGAACTCGCCCGCGTTGCGAAAGTCCGCGCCGAGTTTGAGAAGATGGACGGCTCGACCTACTAGGAGAGACCGGCCTTTCGGGCCCTGCCCGGCGCAGGGGCGTGGCGCCGTGGCGGGACGCTGTGGCGCCGCAGCTATGAACACAGCGGCGGCAGCGCGGCCTGGCCAGCGGTCAGCTGCAGCACGGGGCCGGGCCCGCCGGCAGCCGGAACCCCAACAGCGCCTTCCGCTAGCGGATCAGCATGGCGTCGCCATAGCTGAAAAAGCGGTAGCGCTGCTTCACCGCTTCGGCGTAGGCGGCCATTATTCTGTCCCTGCCAGCGAAGGCCGATACCAGCATAATCAGTGTCGACTTCGGCGTATGAAAATTGGTAAAGAGCCTGTCGACAACATTGTATTTTATTCCAGGATAAATAAATATATGCGTCGCATTGTGGCCGGCCTCAAGGTAGCCGCCCCGTGCAGCCGCCGAGGCGGCGGCCGCTTCGACATAGGCGGCATAGGCGGGGCCGCTTTTCTCGGCCGCGCTGAGGAGGGCATAGGGAAAGCGCAGATGGTTCCGGTCCTGCCCCGCTGCGGAAGCAGCCCCGGGGGCGGCGCCTGCGAAGGCGTCGGAAGGCTGCGCGGGCGCGGAAGAGCCGCAGGGCCGGGCGGGGCTGCAGCCAGAGGCGGCAGCCTCGATGCGGGCGCGTGCGGCTGCGGCGCCGGCCGCGCCGCTTAGGCCCAGGTCTACCCATGCTGACTCAAGCGTGCGCACGCTCGTAGTGCCTACGGCGAGCAGAGTCCGGCCCTCGGCCTTGGCGCGGTTGACTGCCGCGGCGACTTCGGGGCTCACCGTGTATTCCTCTTCGTGCATGCTGTGATCTTCGATATTCTCGCTCCGAACGGGCAGAAATGTACCAAGTCCGACATGCAGTGTTATGAATTCCCTTTCGACCCCATGGGCATCGAGCCCCTCGAGAATCTGGTCAGTAAAGTGAAGTCCAGCGGTCGGGCAGGCGGCCGAACCAGGCTCCTTCGCGTAGACAGTCTGATAGCGTTCAATATCGGAGGCTTCGTCGTCGCGTTTTATATAGGGCGGAAGGGGGATATGCCCAACGCGGTCGAGGTATGCTTCATCGATAGGCGGAACAAACTTGAGAAGGCGGGTCGCGTCGCGCTCCGGGTTAAAACCTGCCGCGCTCCGGGCCGCCGCGCCGGCCTGCCCGGCATCGGGGGCCGGCACCGGCGGCGATTCAGGATCGCCTCCGACCACCTCTGCGATAACGCCCTCGGGAAAGCGGTATCTGCGCCCGATTTTCTGCCTTTTAAGCTTGGTGACAGAGACCTCCCAGAGCTCATCGGAGCGCCGCTTGAGAAGGAGGAACTCCAGCTTCGACCCCGTATCCTCGGCCTCGGCGTAGACCCGGGCCTTGCGGACCTTCGAGTTGTTGAAAACCATGAGGGTGCCCGGCTCGACAAAGTCCGTGATATTCCGGACCATGCTGTGCGTGAGTTTGCCCGTATCGCGGTCGAGCACGAGGAGACGCGATTCGCCCCTCTTTTCGGGGGGAAACTGAGCTATAAGTTCTTCGGGAAGATCAAAATTGAAGTCGTCCGTCTTCATGGGGGGTCTCCAGTCCAAGATGCTTGTATGCCGCGGGCAGAGCTATGCGCCCCCGCGGCGTGCGGGCGATAAGGCCCGTCTGAATGAGGTAGGGCTCATAAAAATCCTCGAGACTGTCGACGCCCTCGCCCACGGTTATTGCGAGGGTTTCGGCGCCAACAGGGCCTCCCCCATATTTAGTAATAATTGCCTTGAGTATTTCGCGGTCTATTCGCTCGAGGCCGAGTCTGTCCACCTCGAGGCGTTCGAGGCCTTTCTGGACAACCGCGAGATTGACTTTTCCGCCGCCCCCCACCTGGGCAAAATCGCGCATGCGGCGCAGAAGACGGTTTGCGATGCGCGGCGTCCCGCGGCTCGACTTCGCGAGCAGGGCTGCGGCCTCATGATCTATCTCGACATTGAGAATGCCCGCCGAGCGTCTGATCACCGATTCGAGCTCGTCGGCAGTATAATAATCAAAGCGCAGCGAGATGCCAAAGCGGCTCGCGAGCGGGGCCGAGACAGTGCCGGCCTTTGTGGTCGCGCCGATAAGGGTAAAGGGCGGGATCGGCACGCGCACCGTGCGGGCCGCCGGCCCCTGCCCTATCATCCAGTCGATCTCAAAATCCTCCATTGCGATATAGAGCATCTCCTCGATGGCGGGTTTGAGCCTGTGTATCTCATCTATAAACAGTACTGATCTTTCCTTAAGTGTTGTGAGGACACCGGCCACATCCTTCGGCTTGTCGAGAGCCGGCGCGCTTGTCGGCTTGAAGTCGACACCGAGCTCGTTGGCGACAACCTGGGCGAGCGTCGTCTTGCCAAGGCCAGGAGGGCCCATTAAAAAGAGATGGTCGAGAGGTTCCCCGCGCTCGCGGGCGGCATTTATAAAGAGCGAGAGGTTTTCCTTGAGATGCTCCTGCCCCTGGAACTCCGCAAGGCTCCGCGGCCGCAGAGAGAGCTCAGGCTCATCGTCGTCGGAGCGGAAACCGGGGTCCATAGTGCCTGGCTCACTCTGTGAGCCGGCTCCATAGGCCGAACTCAGGGTATCGCCCTGGCTGAGCACATCGCCGGGATCCGGGCTGAAGTTTCCGCCGCCGTCCCCGGGCGCAGCGCGGCGCCGTGCGGCCCTGCCGCTGCCCTCAAAACGCTTTGCCATCGTTTACACTCCGCCCGAAAGGGCAAGCACAGCCCGTCTGAAGAGTTCCCGCTCCCGCTCGGGGCCCGCAGGCACCTCGGAGGAGAGCTTGAGCAGGGTGGATTCGACGAGGCGCCTGTCGTAGCCCATCTCCACAAGTCCCTGCGCGATATCGCCGAGCCCCTCGGGCAGGGAATCGGGCCGGCCGGCCCTGTCCGCGCCTTCGGGCAGGCGCACAAGCTTGCCCTTGAGTGCGAGCATCATCTTCTGCGCCATCTTGGGCCCGACGCCAGGCACCTTCTGCAGGGCCTTGAGGTCTTCGGCTTCGAGAGCCGCCTCGAGGGCATCGGGGCCTATGCCCGAGAGCACGCGCAGCGCCTGTTTGGGGCCTATCCCCTCAACCTTCATCAGCTCGAGGAATACCTCTCTCTCGGCGGCCGAAGGGAAGCCGTAGAGTCTCATTCCGTCCTCGTAATGATGAAGCCAGGTAAAGGCCCTCGCCTCGTCGCCGATACGGCCGAACTCGTCGATTGAACGCGCCGGCGCGGCTATCTCCCATTCGACTCCGTTCGTATCGATACAGACGGAATCGGCGCGTTTTTCGGTAAGAGTGCCCCGGATGCTGTTGAACATAGATGTCCCGAGTATAGGCCGCAGGGCCCCGGAAAGGCAATAAGGAAGCGGAAGCCGCCTCGACTTATAGTCAAAACCATATATACTTCGTACTATAGTTTTCAGCTATCTGCGCAGGAGGTTTTCTCATGGCCAAGGCAAAAGTGTACTGGACTGATTTAAGGTGGACGGGGAATACCTCCCTGCTCGTCAAGCTCGAACGCCTGCTCAAAGCCGCAGGCTTCGGGGATCTCGATCTCAAGGACAAGTATGTCGCCTTCAAGATCCATCTGGGGGAGCCGGGCAATATGGCCTATATCAGGCCGCCCTATGTCGGCGTTGTAGCTGCCATGGTTAAAAAGATGGGCGGAAAGCCCTTTCTCACCGACTCCAACACTCTCTATACCGGAAAGCGGCACAACGCCTTCGACCATCTCAGGGCGGGCTACGAAAACGGTTTTTCTTATGACTCAACAGGCTGCGATATTATTATAGCCGACGGGCTCAAGGGCCTCGACTATGTTGAGATGCCGGTGCCGCAGGGAGTGCACTGCGAAAAAGCCAAGATCGGGTCGGCGATAGCCGAGGCCGATGCCGTCATTTCGCTGACGCATTTCAAGGGCCATGAGCTCACCGGTTTCGGCGGCGCACTCAAGAATCTCGGCATGGGCTCGGGCAGCACCGAGGGCAAGAAGTTTATGCATGAGGTCTCCCATCCCTCTATCTTCAAGGAGGCCTGCCGGGGCTGTGGAACCTGCGTCAAGAGCTGCGCCTCCGGAGCCGTCACCCTCGGCCCCGATAAAAAAGCCCATATCGACGAGAATAAATGCGTTGGCTGCTGCCAGTGCGTGGCTGTCTGCCCCTTTAACGCGGCCCGGGTCGAAAAGGGCAGCGAGAGCCTTGTCTGCGGCGAACGCATCGCTGAATATGCCTGGTCTGTAATCTATGGAAAACCCAATTTCCATGCGAGTTTTGTGATGAATGTCTCCCCGAACTGCGACTGCTGGGGCTGCAACGACGCGCCGATTGTGCCCGATATCGGCATCTTCGCGAGCGCCGACCCCGTCGCCCTCGATCAGGCCTGCGTGGACGCGGTAAACGCGGCCGTGCCTCTTGCAAACAGCGCGCTGACCGACACTGGCAGCGATGTCCATGATATACACGGCGACAAGTTTGCTCTTGTGCATCCCGATACAGCCTGGTCGGCCATGCTCGACCACGGCGCAAAGATCGGGATGGGCACAAGGGAATACGAGCTTAAGAAAGTCTGAGGCCCGGGAAGCCGGCGCCCTGCCGGGCGGCATCCGCCGGTGCCGCCCGGCAGGCCCCAGGGCAGGGGGCGGCTTCAAGCGGCCCCGAGGAGCCGGGCAGAGCAGAAGACTGCGGCTCTGCTCTGGTCCAGAGCGGAGCTCTGGTTCGGAGCGGAGCTCTGGTTCGGAGCGGAGCTCTGGTTCGGGGCAGGGCCGATCAGGAGAAAAAATGGAAGGCATTAAAAATTTCCTTTTCGACCTCGATGGCACGATCTCGGATCCCCGGCAGGGCATTACGGAGTCGGTACAGTACAGCCTGCGGATGCTCGGCATCGATGTGCCCGATGCAGGCTCCCTCACGCCTTTTATCGGCCCTCCTCTTGTTGAATCATATATGAACTATTACAATTTTGACCGCGAAAAGGCGCTCAGGGCCATTGGCTATTACAGGGAATATTTCGAGGAGAAGGGCATATTCGAGAACATCGTCTATAAAGGAATTCCGGAGCTTCTCTTCCGGCTCTCCGACAGGGGCATGAACCTCTTTGTGCTCACCTTCAAGCCTACGGTTTACTCAGCGCGGATTATCGGGCACTTTGGCCTTGCCCGCTGCTTCCGCAGTATCGAAGGCACCGATATGAGCGAGAGGGTGACAAGCAAGGTTGAGCTTATAGCGGGCGCTCTCGAAAAATTCGGCCTTGATAAAAAAGAAACAGTTATGACGGGCGACCGCAGGCATGATATAGAGGGCGCCCGGGGCTGCGGCGTGACCGCCGTGGCCGCGGGCTATGGCTATGGATCCAGAGAAGAACTTATGGCGGCGGGGCCTGACTACTATGTCCCGAACGTCAGCGGGCTCGCCAGCCTTCTCGAAGGAGGCCTCGGATGATGCGCCTTTCGATTCTTGTCGACAACATGACTCTGATAGACCGTTACTTTCTGGGCGAGCCGGGCTTTTCCGCCTTTATCGATGAGGACGGCCGCAGAGTGCTCTTCGATCTCGGCTACTCCGGAATTTTTCTGGACAATGCGCGCAGGATGAATATCGACCTTTCATCGCTCGACTATGTCTGTCTTTCGCATGGCCACCTCGACCACAGCTGGGGACTCGAGCGGCTGATCCGCTTTTACACGGAAGAGGCCTTTGAGGGAAGGCCTGTTGTCCAGCCCAGCTTTGTCGCGCACTCCGACACCTTAAAAAGCATAATCGGCGGAGATGCCGCCGAAATCGGCCCTCTTCTTTCGGAGGAAAAGCTCGCAAAACACTTCAGCCTGAGCCTTAAAAAATGGCCCCAGCGTCTTAGCGACCGGCTCGTCTTCCTTGGCGGGATTCCCCGCGTCACCGATTTTGAAGGCAGGACAGCCTTTGGCCGGAAAGAAGGCGAGAACAGCGATGATCTCGTGCCCGATGATTCGGCCCTCGTCTACAGTTCGGCCCAGGGCCTTGTCATTGTCACGGGCTGCGCCCATTCGGGCATCTGCAATATTATCGAATACGCCAAGGAAGTGTGCGGGGAAGAACGCATAGCCGATATTATCGGCGGCTTCCATCTGCTGCACCCCACTGTCCAGCAGCTCGAGGGCACGGCCGAGTATTTCGCCCGGCAGAAGATAGAGCGCATCCATCCCTGCCACTGCACTGGTCTCGAGGCCAAAATCGCTCTGTCCAGAGTGGTAAAAGTCGAAGAGGCAGGCGTGGGTCTGTCGCTCGAATACAGCTGATGCGCTCTGTTTTCCGATGGCGGGAAAAGCCCTGAGGATCCGGCTAGAGCCGGGAGAGCGGCCCGTACTCGTTGGAGCGGCAGATAGCCGCTGCGAGTGCATCGGCAGCGTGATTGGGCTCAGGCACCGCAGAAAGGCCGAGGAGGATACGCACCATCTCCTGGACCTGTTCCTTCTCGGCGCGGGATGAGCCGACCACCGCCTGCTTGATAATGGTGGGACTGTATTCGACGAGCGGCACCTCGGCCTTCGCGAAGGCGAGGCGGATAACGCCCTTGGCCTCGGCAACAGGGATGCCGCTTGTTACGTTGCGCCAGAAAAAGAGGCTCTCCATGCTCGCCGAATCCGGTTTCCAGAGTCTGATGAGAGCCGCTAGTTCATCATAGATAGTAATAAGCCGCGCGGCCATCTCTTCGTCCGCGCTGGTGGAAATGCAGCCATGCGCGAGATGTCTGAGTTTGGAGCCGCGCGCCTCGATGACACCATAGCCCACCGAGGCGAGGCCGGGATCGACCCCGAAAATGCGAAAGGCCGGACCTTGAACGGGCCCGGCCTTTTTCTGCTGCACCATGTCAGCGCTCCGCGTCAGTGGACGCCCCCAGAGGGGACATCCTACTCCGCGTCGTCGCTCTCCTCGGGGAGATCCATGTTGTGGTAGATATTCTGAATATCCTCGTCCTCGTTGAGCTTGTCGAGGAGCTTCTGTACCTTGGTAGCATCGGAAGGACTCGGAGTAATGTAGCTCTCCGGGATCATGGAGATCTCGGCGCCATCGGGCTCGAAATTCTTGCCGTTCATGGTCTCGAGCACATTCTCGAATTCCTTGGGGTCGGTGTAGACAACAATCTCGCCGTCCTCATTGACCACATCGTCGGCACCCGCGTCGAGAGCGGCTTCCATGATCTGGTCCTCGGTGTATTTCTCGCCATCGTAGGAGATGGTGCCCTTGCGCGCAAACAGACGGGCGACCGAATTGGTGGCTCCGAGGTTGGCGCCGGAGCGCTCGAGCATATTGCGGATTTCCGCTGCAGCGCGGTTCTTATTGTCTGTCAGTACTTCGATGAGGAGGGCTCCGCCGCCAGGGGTATAGGCTTCATACATAAGCTCCTCATAGTTCACACCTTCGAGCTCTCCCGTACCTTTCTTTATGGCACGATCGATGTTGTCCTTGGGCATGTTGGAAGCCTTGGCCTTGAGCACCGCAGTGCGAAGACGAGCGTTTCCTTCGACGTCGCCGCCGCCCATCCGGGCCGCGATCGAGATCTCTTTGATGAGCCTTGTGAACATCTGGCCGCGCTTCGCGTCGAGCGCGCCCTTTTTGTGTTTAATAGTCGCCCATTTGCTATGGCCGGACATCTCTGTCTCTCCTTACCCCTCTCGGAACCAATCCGCCGCGTTCTAACGATCTTCGTGTCTGGGAAGCCTTGCTGCCGCGGCAGGCGAAACCGGGAATGCCTATATCTGGAATACGGTTGACCATAGCATAAATAGAGAAATACTGTCAACTATGCTGAGAGAATTTCGCAAAGGGAAGCATATATAACGATTGGCCGCAATTTCGCGCATATAGAAACAAAAGATAAAAAAAGCGGGGCCCGACAGCCCCGCCCTTTTTCCGCACAGAATACCGGCCTCCCGCGAGGGGAGCCCGGAAAACGCGGACAGCAAAAGAAAAGCCTAGCGCTTTCCCTTGGTGTCGATCTTGCCCTTCTTCATGCCATCATGGAGAATATTCATCATCATCTCGTCGTGCCAGCCAAAATCGAAGGGCTTTTTGGTCCGCACGGTATTCTTCATGGCGAGGTCCATATCATCCTTGCAGCTCTCGCAGACATCGATATCGGCGATGTGGAAATAATTCCTTGTGGGAACAGGATTTTCTATGGGCTTCTTGCATACATCACAATAGATGACCTTCATGCGCCACTCCTTCGCAATAGCGGGCTTTGGCTGTAGTTTGAAGTCTCCGGACCGGGCCGCGGACGGTTCCGCCCCGTCACTCAAACCCTTGGGAAGCCCCAATGCCAAGCTTCGCATTTGTAACTCTCGCTTTTTTATGATACCGTATAGTAGTCCCCTGCGCAAGATACATTTCGATAACGGGAGCTCTGTATGAAAGAAGTATTGGATGCCTCGGGTCTCCCCAGACCGCAATTCCCTGTTCCGCCGGCCTGCTACACCAATCAGAAACCGCTTATTATCGCCGAGATCGGCACTTCCCATGGAGGCGACATTAAAAAGGCTATAGAGCTGGTCGACGCCGTTGCCGAAACCGGGGCCGACTGCGCGAAATTCCAATGTGTCTACGCTGATGAGATAGTTCATCCCAATACGGGCTCAGTTCCGCTTCCGGGCGGCCCTGTTCCTATCTATGAACGCTTCAAGGCGCTTGAGCTCGGCGAGGACTTTTACGCGGCAGTCAAGGAGAGGGCAGAATCGAAGGGTCTGCTCTTTCTCTGCACTCCCTTCGGGCTCAAAAGCGCCCGGCTTCTGCGGCGCATCGGCGTGAGGGCGATGAAGATCGCGAGCCCCGAGCTCAACCATCTGCCCCTGATCGACGAACTCGCCTCCTATGGACTCCCCACACTGGTATCGAGCGGTGTATCGACAATCGCTGACATTGAAAGGGCTCTCTCCCATCTCGCCTGCCCCACCCTCCTTCTCCACTGCGTTACCGCCTATCCCGCGCCGGCCGAGGAATACAATCTCCGCCTTCTCCGCAGCCTGCAGGCTGTTTTCGGCAGGCCGACCGGTGTCTCCGATCACTCGCTCGATCCTGTCCTCGTGCCCTCCCTCGCCATGGCGATGGGCGCTGTCGCGGTCGAAAAGCATATCTGCCTTTCGCGCCAGGATCCGGGCCTCGACGATCCGATAGCCCTGCCCCCCGATGATTTCAGACAGATGGTACTGTCGGCCCGCAGAGCAGCCGAAGCCGGTCCGGAGACGACAATTGGGGAGATGTCTGAGCGCTTTGGCGCCGAGACCGTAAGGCGGGTTCTGGGAGATGGAGTGAAGCGCCTTGCCCCCAGCGAAGCGCAGAACTATACGCGGACAAACAGATCGATACACGCTCTCTGCGCAATAAAAAAGGGCGAGGAATTCACCGTCGAAAATCTCGCCCTGCTCCGCACCGAGAAGGTACTGCGCCCCGGCCTCAAGCCCGATCTCCTCACCCATGTGCTGGGCAGGCTCGCGAGACGGGATATAGATTCGGGCGAAGGCATTGAATGGGAGGATGTGGGCGATATAGCGCCCTGATGGGCAGCGGCACGATTACTATGAGCGGCGGCAGCATAACAACAGCCGCCACGGGCGCAAATGGCATTGTGGCCTATGGCGGCACAGTAAATGTATCAAATGTTACCATCACAACTACGAGCAGTCTTTCGCGGGGAATTCACGCGACGGGCGGCGGTTCAATTACTGCGAGCAATCTGACTATCAGCACGTCGAGCTCGAACTGCTCGGTTATCGCCCTTGACCGGGGCGGCGGGACGGTGACGGTTACGGGCGGCAGCTACAAGACAACGGGGTCAGACAGCGCCGTTATGTACTCGACAGGAACGCTGAGTGTCTCGGGCATTACGGGCTCCTCGGGCTCAGGCGAGATAGGCGTAGTGGAAGGCTCAAATTCAATAAGCATCGCCGATTCTGCAATTTCCTCGGGCATTCTGATGGAGGTTGATTATAATACGCGCTGGAGCACAAATGGAGCGACAGGCAACCTGACCTTAAGCGGCAGCGGCTCAAACTATGCGGGCAGCATTGTCGCCGACAGCTACAGCACGGCCACGGTCACCGTAGAAAGCGACACAACCTGGACTGGCGCCTTCGATACAGCGGATACGGCAAAGTCTACAAGCCTGACAATCAGCGGCGGCGTCTGGGACCTGAGCGCCGATTCCTATGTCGACAGCATAACTCTTGAGGAAGGAGCCGTGATAAACTGTGAGGGCCATACGCTCAGCTATGGTACGCTCACACAGACTTCGGGGACAATAAACAACTAATAGCATTTTCAGTGCTGCGGTCCCGGGCCTATTGCACCAGGGCCGCGGCGCCTCTGCGAAACCGGCATATGCCGTCTGCTATTTGAGCAGGAAGGCCAGTTTTTCACGCAGGAATTCGCTCTTTTCGCGGAGCCCGATGGAGCCGGTCTTGATAATAAGCACATTTGGCCTGTGCGGATCGAGCTTTATGCGGCCGCCCGATTCGCGCATAAGACGGAGCACTTTTTCGACCGAGACCTTGGCGACCTGGGAGAATTCGACGACGACGATTCCTCCGCGCTCTTTGAGGCTTGCAATGGAAAGCTTGCGGCAGATAATGCGGATCTCCGCGAGAGCGAGAAGGCTTTCGGCCTCGTCGGGGAGGGGTCCAAAGCGGTCGGAGAGCTCGGCGCGCAGGGCATCCAGGTCCTCGTCGGTATAGATGGAGGCGATCTTCTTGTATACCTCCATTTTGACGGTGGGCAGGGAGATATATTCATCGGGCAGATAGCCTGCATAATCGAGTTCGAGGTAGGGCTCTTCCTCAGCCTCGTAGCCCTCCTCGGAGAGTTTCTTTACTGCCTCGTCGAGGAGCTTGAGGTAGAGATCGAATCCAACAGCGTAGATATCGCCCGACTGTTCGCGGCCGAGAAGGTTGCCGGCGCCGCGGACCTCGAGGTCCTTCATTGCAATTTTGAAGCCCGAGCCGAGCTCGGTAAAATCGGAGATAACCTGAAGGCGCTTCATTGCGAGCTCGGAGAGGGCCTTGCGGTCGGGGTAGAAGAGGTAGGCATATGCCTGTCTGTCGGAGCGGCCCACGCGGCCCCGGAGCTGGTAGAGCTGGCTTATACCGTACATATCGGCACGGTCTATAATAATTGTGTTTACATTGGGAATATCTATGCCATTTTCGATTATCGTTGTAGATACGAGGACCTGGAAGCCGCCATGTATAAAGCGGTGCATTATATCCTCTATCTCTTCGGCGTCCATCTGGCCATGGGCGGTCTCTATTATTACCTCTGGCACCAGTTTTGAGAGAAAGGCCTGAATCTCGTCGAGGCTTTCGATGCGGTTGTGCAGGTAAAAGACCTGGCCGCCGCGGGCTATCTCTTTCCGGATGGCATCCGCGACTATCTGGGGATTGAACTCCTCGACGATGGTCTCGATGGGCTGGCGGTTGAAGGGCGGCGTATTGAGCACCGACATATCGCGGATTTTAAGCAGAGACATATGGAGTGTACGCGGAATCGGCGTCGCCGTAAGGGTGAGGGCATCGATGCTGGCCCGCATTTCCTTGAGCCTCTCCTTGGCCTTTACGCCAAAGCGCTGTTCCTCATCGACCACGAGGAGGCCGAGATTTTTAAACTCGACATCTTTCTGAAGCAGACGGTGAGTGCCTATAACAAGATCTATCTGTCCCTCGCGGAGGCCTTCGAGAATTTTCCGCTGCTCTTTCTTTTCGACAAGGCGCGAAAGCATCGCGATGCGTATCGGAAAGTTTTCGAAGCGCTCCTTGAAATTGTCGAAATGCTGCTCGGCGAGAATTGTTGTCGGCGCCAGGAAGGCGACCTGTTTGCCGGCGGTGGCCGCCTTAAAGCAGGCCCTCATAGCTATTTCTGTTTTTCCATAACCGACATCGCCGCAGATGAGCCTGTCCATGGGCTTCGGGCTCTCCATATCGGCCTTTACTTCGTCGATGCAGCGGAGCTGGTCAGGGGTCTCCTCGTAGGGAAAGGCCGCCTCGAAGGCAAGCTGCCATTCGTTGTCGGGCGGATAGGCAAAACCCTTCGCGGTCTTGCGGCGGGCGTATATTCTGATAAGGCGCTCGGCGAGCTCTTCGACCGCTTTTTTTACCTTGGACTTGCGGTGCTCCCAGGATTTGGAGCCGAGGGCGTCGAGCTTGGGCTCCTCGCCCTCGTTGCCTATATAGCGCTGGACAAGGTTTGCCTGTTCAATTGGTACGAATACGGTCTCTTCTTCGGCATATTCGATTTTTATATAATCGCGCTCGTTGCCGAGGACCTTCATCCTCTCTATTGAGACAAAGCGTCCGATGCCGTAATTCACATGTACGACATAGTCGCCGGGATTGAGCTCGACAAAGGAATCGATGCCGGCAGAGCGCGCTGTCTTTACCGACTTGGGCGCCCTTCTGCGGCGGCCGAATATTTCATTCTCCTGCACAACAAGGAGCTTGAGCGCCGGAATCTGGAAGCCGGCCGAAATCCCCGCCGCCATGACCTGGACCGGATAGTCCTTGAGCAGGGTCTGAATGCGGTCCGCCTGCGCATCCGTCTCGGCATAGATATGGACCTGGTAGCCGGCCTTGAGCAGGGAGGAAAGCTCCTCCTTGAAGTACTGGATATTGCCGAAGAATGAGCGGCCCGGCTCGGAGCCCATTTTAATGCGGCCGGCTCCCGCTGAGTCGGAGAGGTCGAAACTGCGCAGAACCCGCGGATAGGAGGCTTCCATATCGCTGAAGGAGAAGAGCATCCGGTCGGGCGGCGGGACGAGTGTCTCGCGGAGGCTCACGCGGTAGAGTCCTTCGTATTCCTTCTTGGAGCTCTCCTCCTGGGCTTCGAGGCGTTCATGATCGAAGAGTATCAGAAGGCCGTCCTTCAGATAGTCGAGGACAGAGGCTTTTTTCTTATAGGCAAGGGGATACCAGAGCTCTTCGCCCCGGGATTCACCCCGTGTGGACAGCTCTTCCAGGAAGGCCTCGAAGGCGGGACCGCCCGGTCCCACGGATCCATCTGCGGCGGCCCCGCCTGCAGCGGGCGCAGACGCAGCCGGTGCAGGCGCCGCGGCGCCCTCCGAAGAGCTGCCAGCTCCGCGGCTGCCCTCTTCGATGCCGCCCGCCCGCTCCGCTATGGACAGCGAGGCCGCCTCGGCAGTCGAGCCGGGGAAGATGCCTTCTTCGGCCCTCGCCCGCTCGGCCCGGCCGGGGACAGAGGCGGCGGCTGTTCTGAGGGCGCTGATGCGGTCCTCGGTCCAGATCAGCTCCTTCATCGGGCGGATAACCGCCCGGGTCAGGGCCTTAAGGCCTCCCTGCCCGGCTGCGTCGAAATAGCCAAGGCGCTCGATTTTGTCGTATTCGAAGACAATGCGGACCGCGGCTTCTTCGCCGGGCATAAAGAGGTCGAGAACTTCGCCCCGAAGGGCGAACTCGCCGGGCAGGGAGACGCGGGGCACGCGCAGATAGCCATAGGAGACGAGACGCTCGCCCAGCGCCACTGGGTCTATGCTCTCGCCAACCGCGATCGGAAATACAAGAGGCGCGAACTCCTCGACCGAGGGAAAGGGTGTGACAAAGGCGCGTTCGCTCGCCACGAGGAGGCGGCATTCGCCGAGGACGAGCTTCGCGAGCACGGCCGAACGCTCGCCGAAGGTCCGCGCGCTCGAGGAGGCAGGCCTGTAGGCCGCGGTTTTCCACCAGGGCAGCAGCTGGGGCTCGAGGCCGAGCAGTTCGAGATCGCCGGCCATAGCCTCGGCCTCCTGGTCGGTGGGCAGGACGACGATGAGATTTTTCGGTTCCTTTAGGGAGGAGAGGCTGTTTTCGACTGAAGCGACGACAAGAGAGGCGAACGAGCCCTCTACCCCGCCTATATCGAGGGGATAGGGGCCCGCGCCGAGACCGGAGAGCAGGGTCCTAAGAGGCTCGTAGCCCCTCAGGCGCTCCAGAATGTCCCGCAAGGGTAAGGTATTCATCATTTTATTCCGACAATCTTACAGAAGAACGGAAGTCATCATATACTCAAGGCGGCTTTTTGTTCCAGATCGAAGGAGAAGGAAAGCTCGTGAAACAGAGAGTTTCGGCCCTCGCGGCCTGTCTTGTTCTTGGGGCGGGCATTTCCGCCTTCGGGCAGAGCAGCCCGGGCATGGCGGGCGGAACGGTCCTGGGCGATACTGTCGGAAGCTCCGATGGCGTCCAGGTCTCCATCCGCTACTACGACAAGCGCGTATACTATCCGGAGAGCGATATCCCGATAAAGGTCACGATTTCGAATTCAAGCCCTGAAACCTACCGTTTCAAGCTCGCCGAGGACCGTGTCTATTCGCTGGGCTTCGATGTGCGCACCCAGACAAACCGGGCCATCGATGTGGCCGACAGCTATAGAAAGACACTTGCCGCGACGAGGCCCGTCTACTACCGCGAAATCGCCGTCGAGCCCGGCGAGGAATACTCCTTTGTGGAAAAGCTGAACAGCTATGTCTCCTTTAAGGATCCAGGCGCCTACACAGTGAGGGCCAGCTTCTACCCAGAGCTTATTCCGGGGGCGCCCACGGGCCAGGCCGGCGGAGCAGCCCCGATTCTCTCCAACGTCCTCATCCTCTCGATGAGGCCATCCCCCGGCCTTCCCCCTGCTTCGGGGCTGGTCAAGGCGGACACAGGCGAGACACTCAAGCCCGAACCCATCCCGCCCGACGAGGTAGTGCGCAGGACGATTATCGCAAGGCAGCGCTCGCGCTGGAATGAATTCTTCCTCTATCTCGACCTTGAGTCTCTCTATACCGAGGACGCCGCGAGGAAGCGGGGCTATGACAGAGATTCAGATGAGGGAAGACGGCAGGCCATCGAACGCTACCGGGCCGACCTCCAAGAGAACATCACGGATAAGGACATTGTGACAGTGCCCGCCAGTTTCGATATCATCGAGACAAGGTATACAGCCCAGTCCGGCGTGGTCCGCGTCCTCGAAAAATTTGACTACGGCACATTCAAGATGGTAAAGGAATATGATTACAGCCTTTCGCGCAAGGATGATGTCTGGTATATTGTGAGCTATGTCGTGTTTAACAAGGGGACGGAATGAAAGCCCTTCTCCTGATTGAGAATGACAGCGCGGCGGATATAGTCAGATTCTATCTGAGGCGGCTGGGATTCGAATCCGTACGCTACAGGAATCCGCTTAAGGCGCTCGACAATCTCGAGGAGATAGAGCCTGACGCGATTGTCTTCTCGGCCCGCGATTACCCGCGCCACTGGAAGGTCATCGCCTCCGCTGTCAGAGCCCAGAAAAACAAGGAACAATGTGTTCTGATCCTGCTGAGGGGAGATCTCTTCCCGATCGAAGAGGCGGCCAAGGCGACCGAGCTCGGGGTAAACGGAGTTGTCAAGGACAACCTCGATGACAGGCACGAACAGGCGCGCTTCGAAAAGCTTCTCAAGCGCTATATAAAGATCGATGACCCGCGGGCTGCGGAGCGGCTTGCTCCCTCGCCCTGGGACAAGCTCGACTTCAGTTTTTCACATCCGAAGACACTTATGCCAATTATGGGCAAACTCGATACCGTGTCGCAGACCGGCGTCTCCTTTGCGCCCGACAATCCCCAGCTGGCCGCAGATCTGCCCGTGGGCAGCATCATCGACGACTGCTCCCTCCGCGTGGGGGACCGGATTTTTCCGCTCTCCTGCAGGCTGGAGCGCAAGGGCAGCTGCCTTGCCTTCTCGATCGCTTCGATGGATGACAAGGCCCGAAACTATTTCGAGCAGTATCTGCGTGACTGCCCTCAGCGCGAAATGAAGGCCATGCTCGCAGGGGAAAAGGCAAAAACAGAACAGGGTTGAATAAGCGGCGCTCCGCGGGATATAGTTATTTAATTATGGCAAAACTAAGCGGACGACCCTGCCCGGACGAATACCTGGGCGAATATGCGAGAAAGCTCAAGGCCATTGGCCACCCGATACGGCTGAGGCTGCTCATTCTGATCTACAGAAGAGAGGATCCCTGTGTTTCGGATCTGTGGCGCTGTCTTGAGGAGCCGCAGCCCGTCATCTCACAGCATCTTGCGATTCTGAAGCGGAATGGCATTGTGACGGCCGAAGTGCAGAAGACAAAGCGCGTCTACTCCATCTCGGATCCGTTTATCGCCAGCCTTATAAAAGAGATCGATTCAAAAAAGCCGGATCAGGCAGCAGCCAGAAAGCCCGCCAAAAAACAGTAAGGGCATTCCGTTTTTTTAAGCCGCCGGATGGCCGGGCGGCAGTCGCGGCAGTCAGTATACCGGGGCCTTGCTCCCCGGCGAACGGGCCGAGGCCGCAAGGGCGCGGGATCCCCACGGTCCGGAAGCGGACGAAGCGTGAATGTCCGCATAGACAGCCCGGGCTGAGGCACGGTATCCCTCTGCGGCAAGGGCCTCGCCAAGGTAATAGAGCACACGGTAGAGCTTCATATCCTCCGCATAGGCTGAGAGTTCCCGGTCGGCCGCTATCCGGGCCAGCACCTCATCGAGCGTTGTAAATACATAGGAAGGTTCGCGGGTTTTAATCCGTTCGATAGAGCGGGCCAGAATCTCGTTGGCGGACGCGGCCAGGCAGATGACAGCCTGGGGTCTTCCATCCTGGATATACTGTTCGCCCAGCCGGGCCTCGTAAGGGGTCCAGGGGCCGCTCTGTCCCCGGTACAGCACCATAAAGCGGTTAAAGCCCTCGGTAGAGAGCGTGCGCTCCATCGAATCGCGCATAAAGGCGTTTTTGGCCCCGAAGAGGGGATCTGAGGCCATGATCTGCTCGAGAATCTGCTCGTAGTCGCGCCAGCTGCCTTCCGCCTGGTAGACATCCACCAGAGAACCCAGAATGAGGTAGCCGTCATCGGCGATCTCGAGGGCGTCCCTCATATCGTAGGAGCGCCTGAACTGAAGTTCGGCGAGCTTCAGTTCGCCCTCTGAGAGATAGATCTGCCCCACCCAGTATTCGGCCTCAGGGAAACGCTCCAGATCTGTGCAGGCCTTTCTGAGCGTGGAGCATCTGCCGCCAAGGCTGGCCTCCGTTCTGTGGTCGAGGACGAGGAGGAGACCGTCGAGAAATCTTCCAAATTCAATCGAGATAGTATAGCCGCGGTAGAGTTCGGCCTGGGTTTTGACCGAGCCTCCGGCTTTTTCGCGGACTTCTTTTATCTGATGGTCGAAGAGTTCGCGGCGGGCAAGGGTGTAGAGCACATGGTCGAGATTGTCGCCATCCGCGGCCACATCCTTGCTCTTGAACACGGCCTCGATCCAGGCCGAGGCTGTCGAAAAAGCCTCGCGCCTGAGACTGATGGCGCTCTGGAACTGCTCCAGGGCACCGCCGAAACTGCGCTCCTCAAAAAGGCGCTTGCCCGACTGGAAGGCCACCCAGGAGTCCGCGTCGGAGCTTCTGCCGGCCGCGGCGGCAGGCAGGGCAAGACAGATGAGGGCGGCCAGCAGGGCCAGTGCCCTGAGGGCAGAGCTTTCTGTGGAATAGTCTGAAAATTTCGGCGGCTTCATTCGAGCGCGTTGAGCTCCTCTTCGAATACAGTATCGGCGTCTTCGGGGCGTATCGTTCGCGCAATCTGCCCTTTCTTGAAGATGACGACCTTGTCGCCCGCGCCTGTAATGCCGAGATCCGCGTGTCTTCCCTCGCCGGGCCCGTTTACCACACAGCCCATAATGGCGACTGTCGCTGTCTTGTTGAGGGCATAGAGTCTTGGGGCCCAGCGGGCGGCAAAGGCATGTGTATCGAAACTTGCGCGCGCACACCTCGGGCAGGAGACAAGGGTTATTCCCTTGCGGCCCATGCCGGCGCAGGCGAGAATCTCGCGGCCGGCGATAACCTCGTTTTCGGGGCTGTCGGAGAGGGAGACGCGTATTGTGTCGCCAATGCCTTCTTTAAGAAGGGGCACGAGGGCCGCGGTATTTTTTACAACACCGGTGACAAGAGGTCCCGCCTCGGTGACGCCGATATGGAGTGGACAGCCGTGGCGGGCCGCGAAGCGTTCGTTCATCGCGACAGTCTCGGCCACATCGCTCGCCTTCATCGAGACTACGACATCGGTGAAATTGAGCTCGTCGAAGACGGCGAGCTCGCGCTCGGCAGCCTCGACGACGGCGGCGGCCCTGTCGGGCGAGGAGCGGAGATCCTCGGGCAGGGAGCCGCCGTTTACGCCGATGCGGATCGGCACTCCCTTGTCACGGGCCTTTTTGACCACTTCTTCGACCTTCCAGCGCTCGCCGATATTGCCGGGATTGATGCGGATTTTGGCGATGGGGAAGTCGAGTATTCTGAGGGCTATGCGCCAGTCAAAATGTATGTCGGCGACGAGGGGCATCTCGACCATGCTGCAGAGCTGGCCGAGGAGTTCGGCCTGTTCCATTGTCGGCAGTCCGAAGCGGAGGAGATCGCAGCCGAGCTTCTGCAGTCCGGCGATACGCCCGGCCACTGAGCCAAGACTGTCGGCCCTGAGGGGCTCCTTCCACATAGTCTGAATGGAGACGGGGAAGCCCCCGCCTATAATAAGGCCCTTGGCCTTTACGCTCTTTTTCGAAGACATAGGCTAATTATAATGGAAAACGGGCCGGACTGACAGAGGGCATGCAGCACGGGGCCGCCTCAGGGCGGAGCTGGCGCGGCCGCGCGGCCGCCCATACAGGGCGGCGCCATGAGGACAGAGCCTTCAGGGCTGCCGGGCCGGCCGCAGGCACCGCATCCGGCGCATAGCTGAGGGTTACGCAAAGGGCCGCGGCGATGTGCCGCGGCCCCCTCAATCTAAATTAGAAATTATTTGCTGTAGATGTGAACATATTCGGCAAGAAGGTCCATGGCCTGCTCTTTGCAGCTGCCGCAGACTGTGCCGATTTTGGTCGCGGCCTGGAGGTCCTCCCAGGTCTTGGCGCCGCCGTTCTTTACCGCATCCTCGATATCCTTGTCGGTGATGTTGAGGCATTTGCAGATGACGGTGGCGGCTTCGTTCGCGAACTCGCCGGCGCGGCCGTGCTTTTCGAGGTAGGAATCGATGGCGGCGCGGAGGGCCTTGTCGCCGAGCACTGAGCAGTGGATTTTATTCTCGGGCAGTCCGCCGAGCTCTTTGACGACGTCGTTGGGTTTGATCTTGTAGGCTTCGCGTATGGGCATGCCCTTGATGACTTCGGAGAGCATCGAGGTGCTGGCGATGGCGCTCGCACAGCCGTAGGTTTTCCAGCGGACGTCCACGATAACATCGTCTTTTATTTTGAGCATAAAGAGCATCTGGTCGCCGCATTTTATGTTGCCAACTATGCCCTCGGCGTCGGCCTCGAATTTTTCGTCGGGATTGAAGACGTTGCGCGGGTTGGTAAAATGGTCCTTTACGGTATCGGAATAGAGCCACTGAAATGCATCGCTCATAATTGTCTCCTTTTAGGCCTTTTTCGTGGCGGCCTTGTCTATTTCTTTTTCGGTCTCCGAGGCGCTCACGGTCGAAATGCGTCTGAGTCTCTCGATGATGGGCGGGAGTTTTTCGAGCACGTAGTCTACATCTTCTTTTGTGGTGAATTTTCCAAGGCTGAAGCGGATCGAGCCATGGGCGAGCTCGGGGCCGACGCCTGTGGCCATGAGCACATGCGAGGGCTCAAGATCGCCCGAGGCGCAGGCCGAGCCGGTCGACACCTCTATGCCCTCCATGTCGAGGCCGAGGAGTATGGACTCGCCCTCAGCGCCGGGGAAGGAGACATCGAGGGTGTTGGGCAGGACGTGGTCGGGATCGCCGTTGATGCGGATGTAGGGCACCTTGGCGAGAAAGCCGTCGCGGAGGCGGCTGCGCAGAGCGCGCACGTTTTTTTCGTAGTCGCCGAGCTCGTCTTTCGCAAGGCGGGCGGCGAGTCCGAAGCCGAGTATGCCGAGGTTGTTGTAGGTGCCGGCGCGGATGCCCTTTTCCTGGTGTCCGCCGCGGATAAGGGGCAGTATCGGACAGCCCTTGCGCACATAGAGGGCGCCAATGCCTTTGGGCCCGTAGATTTTATGGCAGGAGAGGGTGAGGTAGTCTACATTCCAGGCCTGCACATCGACCGGTATCTTGCCTGCGGCCTGGGTCGCATCGGTATGGACAAGGGCACCTGCCGCCTTGGCAAGGCGGGCGACTTCGGCGATGTCCTCTATTGTGCCAATCTCGTTATTGGCGGCCATGACCGAGACAAGGAGGGTCGGCCCGCCCTCCGATTTGGGGTCGAGCTCGCGCCTGAGCTCATCCATGTCGATGCGGCCCTTGTCGTCCACCTTGAGGAAGACCACCGGAAACCCTTCGTCTCTGAGGCGGCGGGCCGAATTGAGCACGCAGGGATGTTCGATCGCAGTTGTGATTATCTTATTGCGTACTTTGCCATTCTGGTCTTTCCGCCGACCAAGATCATACATGGTATTAAATACAGTGTTGTTGGATTCCGAGCCGCCCGAGGTAAAAAAGACTTCTTCGGGATACTTCGCGCCGATGAGGGCGGCGACAGAGGCGCGGGCATCCTCGACTCTCGCCTTGGCGCGCCGGCCGGCCTCATGCATGCTCGAGGCGTTCGCGTAGATCTCGAGGTCGGCTATCATCGCCTCTTTTACCTCGGGCCGAAGCGGTGTTGTCGCGTTGTAATCCATGTAGACAAAGCGCTTATCCATATCGACTCCTTATGCGTCCATTACATCTTTTAGCGTCTTGGACCCCAGATACTGGTCCACAGCGCCCTTAAGTCCAACCCAGAATCTGCGGGGCAGGCAGGTCTTGCCCATGGCGCAGAGCTCGGAATTTCCGACACAGCTCACGGGGATCACCTCGCCCTCGAGCGTTTCGACAATATCGAGCATGCGTATCTTCGAGGGATCGCGGGCGAGCTTATAGCCGCCGCCCTTCCCTCTTTCGGCCTCGAGGATGCCCGCCATTTTGAGCTGGGTCATAATGCCCTCGAGATACTTCGGGGAGATGTTCTCAGCGGCAGCGATCTCGGCTGTGGTGGCGAGGGAGCCCAGTCCGGAGCAGCCTCCACCCTTCTGTCCCTGATCTCTGCGGGCGAGATGGATAAGCGCGCGTATGCCATATTGAGTTTTGGATGATACCGAAAACATCAGCGCCCTCCTCCCCGTAAATTCTGCGCGGCCGGAATGCCCGCCTCTCTGCGGCTGAACGGGCCGCGCCGGACCGCCCCATGCGCGCCATGGCTGGGCCTTAAGGCAGACTGGCCCGCGCCAGAGCGGAAGCCGGGGTCTAAATCCCCATATTTCCTACTGCTTTACTAGGAATATAACAGGGAGTCCTGGAGATGGTCAAGGGGAAAACAGCGGCAGATTCTAGCGGAGGGATTTGAGCCGGGAGAGGAGGAGCAGGCGGTGCTCCGGCACTGAGGCCCAGGCTTTGAAATGCTCAAAATCGGCCTCTGTCTCGGAATCGGCGCCCGAAAGAATCAGAAGCTCCCTTTCGCGGAGATACCAGAGATAGTGCTTCTCGAGAATCTGCCTGTCTTCCTGACGGGCGCGGAGCAGGTTTTCGAGCTGGTCGTGGAGCTCGATATGGTTGTCCTGCCCCGAGATATACCAGATGTCTCTGTCGCCGATAAAGAGCACAAGACGGCTGAAGCCTTCTTCGAGAGAGGAGTCATTTCTGAATCCTTCGATGCTCAGCCTGAGCCGCGCGAGGGACAGATCGTAGCCCTGTGAGCGCAGCAGGGCGCGGAATTCGGTGAGCTCCTTTCTGACCTGCCGCTCGGCTGCGCTGTCCCGGCCTTCGGCGGAGAGCCTGTGGCGGAAATCCATTAAAGTGTTCTCATACTGATGGAAAGCAGAGGTCTGGGCGAGAAAATTGGTGGTTTCGGAGAGGAGGAGCCAGGTGGAGCCGAACTGTTCCTCGATGCGCTCGGCGATGCGGCTTTCAAACTGCCCCGCAATATGGCTTTTACGACTCACAGGGACCTCCAGAACCTCAGGGCGCCGCGGAAGCGGCATTTTATAAGGGTAGCGCATGGCGCGTCCTCTGGCAAATGCGCGGGCCGGCCTCCCCCTGTCCTGCCTTTCATCTTTGCAAAAGGCCGGCTATACTGGAAATTATGGCGGCTGTGCAGAAAAAAGCATTTATAAGAACCTACGTTGGCAGCTACAAGGGGCTCTTCCTCATCGGACTGGTCGTGATGGCACTGGTCACCGCAGGCCAGCTTGCAGGCCCGCTCATTCTGCGCACCATTATAGATACATCCATACCGCAGCACGATCTCTCCGGAATGCTCTGGCAGGCTGTGCTCTACTTCGCCATTGTCGTGGTCATGGGGCTTCTCAGCTACTACGGCACGATGACTATCGCAAAACTGGGACTCCAGGTTGTCACCCGGATAAAGCAGGATATCTTCTCGCATCTGCTCACGCTGCCTGTGGCATACTTTGACGAGCACCCCGTGGGCGAGCTCATGGCCCGGACCGAAAGCGACACCGAGCGGGTCCGAGATCTCTTTTCGCGGGTCGGCATTGTGCTTATTACGGATTCCCTCTTTTTCGCCGGCATGCTGATCGTCTGCTTCAGGCTCTCGCCCACGGTGACTCTCTATATCGCAGCGGGCATCCCGGTAGCCCTCGCGGTTCTGATCTTTTTTTTCGGCAAGCTGCGCGCTTACTACGACCGCTGGCGCAAATACTATGCCTCGATCACCGCGCGGGTAACCGAGTACATCCAGGGCTTTGATGTGCTCAAGGCCTTCAACCGCGTACCCTGGGCGGAGAAACGCCTCGACGAGAAATCCAGGGCCATGCGCGACAACAATGTTAAAAGCGAGATTATCGAATACACCGCCATGGGCGGTCTTGAGTTTATTATCGGCCCCGGCTTTATGGCTGCAGTTATTCTGATACTCGGTCCCAAGGTACTGGGCGGCGCCATGACAGTGGGAACCCTTCTCGTGTTTCTCGAGTACGGCAGAAAACTCCTCGATCCCCTTCTGTCCATTGCCGAGAACATCCGCAACATCCAGCAGGCCCGGGTCTCGCTTACGCGCATCTCCGATATTCTGAATCTGCCTTCGGAGAAGCGCGGCGGCCTCAAGGCCACGTTTGAATCCGATATCGAATTCCGCCATGTCTGGTTCAGCTATAAAGAGGATGAATGGGTGCTGAAGGATGTCTCCTTCAAAATTCCCAAGGCTTCGATGTTCGCTCTCGTGGGGCCCTCGGGTTCGGGAAAGACGACAATTGTCTCCCTGCTCTGCAGATTCTACGATCCTGTCAAGGGCGATATCCTCGTCGACGGTGTGCCGCTCAGGGATATCGATCTGAGCGCATGGCGGCGCAAAATCGGCCTTGTGCTGCAGGATGTCTATCTCTTCCCGGGCTCAGTGCTCGAAAATGTGCGTGTCTACAATGATGGGATAGACAGGGCGACAGCCGCAGAGGCCCTCGCAACCGTGCAGGCATCGGATCTTGTCTCGAAGCTGCCCGGCGGACTGGATTCCGAAATAAGGGAGCGCGGCTCGAATATCTCGGCAGGCGAAAAACAGCTTATATCCTTTGCCCGGGCTGTGGCCTTCGAACCCGACATTGTAGTGCTCGACGAGGCGACCGCAAGCATCGATGTAAAGACAGAGCACCGAATAAAAGAAGGCCTCGAGCGCCTGCTCTCGGGACGCACGTCGGTAATTGTCGCCCACAGGCTCTCCTCCATTATCAATGCCGATGAAATTCTCTTTATTAAGGACGGTCGCATCGCGGCCAAGGGGAAGCATGAAGAGCTCCTCGCCAATTTTGCCGACTATGCGGAGCTCGTGCGACTTCAGTTCCCGCAGGGAGAGGCCCGTACATGAAGCAGGATCAGAAAAGACATCTCGCCTGGATATGGAATATCTGGCGGGAGCGCAAATGGCTGATACTCCTCCTCTTTGTGCTCACCCTCATTTCGAGCGCTGTGGCGGTGGCCTACCCCTATATATCCAAGCTGCTTATCGACTCGCTGCAGAAGCTTCTCGAAAGGGGCGGAAGCCTCGGAGAGGCGGAGCATGAGATCCAGCGTCTCGCGATGCTCGTGCTCTCTGTGGGGGCGGCTGGCTTTATCGCCTCGCTTTTTCCCGGCATACGCGGCGCCGCGAATTCGGTGTTCGAGTACCTGCTCCGCAGGAAATACTTCGCCGCGGTTATGGGCAAGGACTACCGGTTTTTCTCCACATTCAGGACAGGCGACGTAACAACGCGCCTTACCGATGATATATCGGACTATCCCAAGCTCTCCTGGTTTCTCTGCTCGGGTATCTTCCGCGCGGTGGAATCCCTGGGCAAAGTGCTCTTCTGCCTGGTTGCGATGCTGCTCCTCGACTGGCGGCTCACTCTGCTCTCGCTGATACCCGTGCCGCTGATGATAGTGGTCTACGCCATAGCGCAGGACAGGATTTACGACACCTACAGCAGAAATCAGGAGGCAATCTCCGATATCAACAACCAGCTCGAGATGAGCTTCGCGGGTGTGCGCATTATCAAATCCTACAACTCCGAGCGCAAATACGAGCGTTTCTTTTCCGAAGCGCTGAAGCGCCGCTTTGGCACAGAGCTCGCGGTAACGCGGCTCGAGACCATTATCCAGCTGATATACCAGTACATAGATTATTTTGCCCAGATAGGAATAATCTTTGCCGGCGGCTACATGGCGGTAAAGGGCGATATAACAATTGGCACCTTTTACGCCGTCTACAACTACCTCGGCATGCTTATCTACCCGATTCTCGATATACCCAATCTCTTTGTGGTCGGGAAGCGCGCCTTTGTAAACATGGACCGCCTCGACGAGATGAAGAATTTCGGCTGCGGCCCTGAGGCCGGGGGGTCAGGCGCCACAGCAGCCGGCAATGGCGCAGGCGCCGCGGCGGCAAAGAGCGCGAAGAGCGAAAAAACCGCCGAGAACGCCGTAAAGGCCGCGGCCGGGACCGATACCCATGGGGGCGCCGGGGCTGCCCGCGGCGCTTCGAAGGCAGCGGAGTCCCAATGGATAAAATCCGCCCCACGGACAATAGCGCATATCGACTCGGTCGCCGTCGAGGACCTCGCGGTCCGCTATCAGGGCAGAGACGAGGAAGCCCTCTCCTCTCTCTCCTTTGCCCTGAGCAGAGGAGAGAGACTCGCCGTCATCGGGGCAGTGGGCTCCGGAAAGAGCAGCCTTGTCAAGGCACTGGCCGGCCTTATCCTGCCCTCACGGGGCAGAGTGCTCATCGATGGACTCTCTCTCGATTCGATAGACAGGCCTTCATTCTGCGATCTGCTCGGCTATGTTCCTCAGGATCCCCTGCTGTTCTCGGGCACCATCAGGGAGAACGTCGCCTTTGGCACGAAGGGCAGCGGCTTTTCGATCGGCGATGATGAACTCAGGCGGAGCCTCGAAAGCGCACAGATCGCCGATGAGGTGGCCCTGTTCGGGCAGGGGGCCGAGACAAAACTGGGCCCGAGGGGAGCTGCCGTCTCAGGCGGGCAGAAGCAGCGCATAGCCATAGCGCGGGCCCTCGCCAGACATCCCGAGTTCCTGCTGCTCGACGATATCACCGCCAGCCTCGACGCGGCCAATGAGGAAAAACTCTGGGAAGCCCTCTCAGCCCAGGCGGCGGACACAATCTGCATCGTTGTTTCACACAGGCTTTCCACACTCAACTATACCGACAAGGTTCTCTTTCTCGATGGGGGGAAAAGTATCGCTTTTGGACGCCACAGGGACCTCTCTGCGACAAATTCTGCCTACCGGGACTTTATTTCCGAGCATTTCGCGGAGCAGGCGGGCCATTAGGAGGAAGGCCGGAGACCGCTTTGCAATGATCGGCCTCAGGCGCTATATTAGGAACAAGTTATGGAAAAGGCCCTCATTTCAAACTCGATCCGTATCGCCTATATCGACGCTGCGGTCAACAGGCAGCTCGCGGCTATACCAGCGGCAGCCCGCAATGGCGCATTCTCCATCCACTTCAATCAGGATGAGGATCTTTTCCTCGAGCTCGGCTCGGACTTTGTCTCGCCTTCATTTCCGATTCATCACGATGTCAGAATAGATACACCCGAAGAGATCTATATGGAGGCCCTCCGCCCCCTTATCGCCAGCCTCAGCTCACAGCTGCCGGGGCTCTTTCAGGGGCTCACCTATTTTTTTGATCCCTCGGACAATCTCAAACCCAGTTTTTTCAGGCTCTATAAGGTTGAAGATTCTATCTATGCCTATCTGCTCAGGCTGGACCTGAGCTACCGGCCCTTCGAGTCTGAACTCGCGGCAGCCGGCACCAACGATATCACCGCTTCGTACCGGACGAGGCGGCTCTACATCGAAAGCGAAATTGTACCCCTCGAGGAGGTTGTCTGGCAGGACGGCAGGGCAGCTGCTCTTGTTGTGCGCCAGCTGATCTCCAATACCTGGATTGGGGAGACTGGAAGGGGCTACCTGATACATGGCATCTGGATGGATGCCGGCCTCAGCAAGTTTTTCTCCAAGGTGGTCCTCGGAGCAGGCTCCCATACCTATCCATTCTACCCATTCTTCTGCAAATACAAGACAATTTGCGCAAGCATCCCCTTCCCGAGCGCCGAATACAGGCGCATGGTCCTTCCGCTGCTGCACAGGCTTGTCGGCTTTCTCGGACCCCAGATGGGCCAGATACAGAACTCGCTGAAACAGTCCGATTTTTCGGAGACCATGCCCCTCTTCGTGGAGCTCGCAAGGCGCGTGCCCGAATCATGGCGCCGCGTATTTGCCGGCTACCGGAGCGAGGCCTACCTAAATTCACGGGATATAAAGGAGTTTACTCTTGCAGCCCCAGATTCCAGACAGTGAGGATATAAGCCGGCTCAAAGTGACCGTGATGGGCCTCGGCGTCAATGGCGGCGGTCTCGCGAGCGCCCGCTTTTTCGCCTCGCGCGGCGCCGCGGTAACAGTCACCGATATGCGCGGCAGAGAGGCCCTCGCCTCATCGATAGATGCACTTAAGGGCTTCGACATACGCTATGTGCTCGGCCGCCATGAGCTCCCGGATTTCGAAAAGGCCGATATTGTCATAAAGAATCCCGCAGTCCGCCCCGATTCGCCTTATATCAAGGCCGCAAAAAGGGTCGAGACCGATATATCCTATTTTTTAAGGCTCAACCCGGGCACCGTGATCGCGGTCACAGGCTCCAAGGGAAAGTCCACTACCACAAGCGCAATCTACCACTGCCTTAAGGCGGCCGGACGGCATGCCTTTATCGGCGGCAACATAACCGTCTCGCCCCTCTCATTTATCGATGAGGTAAGGCCCGGAGATCCCGTGGTGCTCGAACTCTCATCCTGGCAGCTTGCCGACCTTAAAGGCATGGGCGTTTTAAGGCCGCTGGTGGCGATCTGCACATCGATGATGAGCGATCATATGAACCGCTATCATTCAATGGAAGAATACATGGCCGACAAGAAGCTTATTTTCGCCGACCAGGATCCGAGCTGCTATACTGTTCTTAATTATGATGATGAATGGAACCGGCGCTTTGCGCTTGAAACGAAGGGCAGTGTGCGCTGGTACGCAGACAGCCCGAGGCCCGGCGAGAACTGCGCCTGGCTCGAGGCCGACGGCCGAGGCTACTGCAGCCCCGACGGCAGCAGAGCCGCCGCCGAACAGATTGTGCCCGCCGGCCTTCTCGTCCCGGGTGCGCATCAGCGCAAAAATATGCTGGCTGCCGGCCTCGCCCTCAGAACCTATGGTCTCGAAGCAGAAAAGATATGCCAGGGCCTTGCCAGTTTCGCCGGAGTAGAGCACCGTCTCGAGTTCTTTGCGGAAAAAAATGGAGTGCGCTGGTACAATGATTCAGCGGCCACCATACCTCAGGCGGCAGCAGCCGCTCTTTCGAGCTTTTCGGCGCCCATTGTGATTATCTGCGGCGGATCGGACAAGAATCTCGATTTCGCCCCGATGGCCACGCCGCTCTCCAGGGCTAAATCCGTTATTCTGCTCAAAGGCGAGGGCTCGGAGCGCATCCGCGCCCTGCTCGACGCGGCAGGCACCCGCTATGAAGGGCCCTTCGATACACTCGAGGACGCCGTGAAGTGTGCAGCAGCCAAAACCGCTTCGGGCGATATTGCCCTGCTCTCTCCCGGCTGCGCCTCCTTCGGAATGTTTGCCAATGAATTCGACCGCGGCCTTAAATTCAAAGCCATGGTCAGGAAGGTTCTGGGCATCCAGACAGATCCGGCATAAGGCCTTTCAGCGCCAGAATTCGAGCCCGGCCACTGGCCGCGGCAGAGGCCCCCAGGGGGGCCTTTTTTATGCCCGTCTGCCTGTTCTCCGGACTCCGCTGCAGCTTCACAGATGGAAACTGACTGTTTTCTTCCCAATCCGCTTGACAGAGAGGCGGATCCATCAGTAACATGAACAGTGTTCACATTGAGGAGCTGGAATGAATCAGGCTGCGACTACAAAAGAAGAACTTCTTGCCATCAGCCTGGAGCTCGCGGCCGGGGCTGGCTTTGAGGCCATAAATATCAGGGAGGTAGCCGACCGCGCGGGGATATCGGTGGGCTGTGTCTACCATTATTTCCCTTCGAAGGCCGAGCTGGTAGCCGCCACTGTCGAAAAAGTCTGGGAGGGGATCTTCCACAAGACCGAAAAGCGCGAGTCCCCCGCGGATTTTATCCAGTGCGTAGAGTGGATGTATGAGAGCATAAGAAAGGGCTCCAAGGACTATCCAGCTCTGCTCTCAACACACGCGGCCTTTTTCTCGGCGGGCGGAAGAGATGCAGGCCGGCGGGTCATGAACAAATACATAGGCCATATCAAGGATGGCATGCTCAGCTCTCTTCTATCGGACCGCGGGCTAAGGCAGGATGCCTTTGACAGCGCCTTCCGGCCCGAAGAGTTTGTGGACTTTGTTTTCGACAGCCTTGTAATGCTCTGTTCACGGCCAAATCCGGGAGAACCCGCCGCAGGACAGGGGGAGCCAGGCTGTTCCTTTCTCTGCGCCCTGATCCGCCGCCTTATTTACTAGATTTGCCAGTGTTTTTAGGAGAGACCCTGTCTGCCAGCGGGCCGGCGGCAGAAGGACAATGAAATGCGGCCCAAAAGTGAACATTGTTCACTTATAACGAGGAGGAAGCCTATGCAGGCAATTTTTGAAACTGTTTTCGATGTGCTCTACCTTGTTTCAGTAATCACTCTCGGAATTATTATGATCATGAAAAATGGCGGAAGGAAAGAGAGGCTGCTCTTTGGCATTATGGCGCTGACTCTGGGTTCGGGCGACGCCTTTCACCTCGTACCCCGGGCTGTCGCCCTCTGCACAACAGGGCTTGAGTCCTACAGCGTTGAGCTGGGAATCGGCAAGCTCATCACATCTATTACAATGACACTGTTCTATATACTGCTCTATTATGTCTGGAGGGAACGCTATGGCATACAGGGCAGAAAGGGGCTTACCGCTGGCATCTATACTCTGGCCGTCCTGCGCGTGCTTCTCTGTCTCTGCCCGCTCAACTTCTGGACCGAGACCGATGCTCCCCTTGTCTGGGGCATCTACCGCAATATTCCCTTCGCCCTTATGGGCCTTATAATAATTGTTCTCTTTTTCAGAAGTGCCAGACAGGCGAAGGACAGGTCCTTCCGCTTTATGTGGCTTACCATTGCGCTGAGCTTCGCGTTCTATCTGCCCGTAGTGCTGCTGAGCGGCCGCTATCCGGCCGTCGGCGTTCTGATGATACCCAAAACCTGCGCCTATGTATGGACAGTGCTGATAGGCTTTATGGACCGCAGAACCGGCGAGAGCGGCAGAAAGCTCTGCGCCAGCGGCTCTGAGGGCTAAGGGTTCAAGGAGAGCGCTCTGTATCAGCACGTCTGAGCGAGGAGGCCGGCTATGGAAAAAGCCCTGTCGCCGACCTTCTCGATCTGCCGCACGAGATCGATATAGAGCAGCTCCGATTTTACATCGGCTCCGCTCTCGAGGCGCTTCCTCGCCGTTTTTTTAAGCGCTTTCCGGCTGGCGTCGATGGAATTTTCCAGTTCTTTGGCCTCGGCGAGTTCGTCCTCCGAAAGATGCCTGTTTATGTGTCCGCGTATAAACTGAAGGAACTTTCTGGCGAGCTCGACATAGGGCACAAGACGGTCCATGTCAGCCTCGGGAAACTCCATGCGTTTTTCGATAGAGCGCTCGAGATGCTGTGCTATGCTGAGACAGTCGTCTGTCATGCTTTCGAGTTCGCCGACCACCTGCAGCATTATCGACAGGTTGTCGAGCTGTGTTTCGCTTACAGGCAGATGTTCACAATACAGTATATATCTCGTGAGCTGTTCGTGCATCTGGTCCGCATAATTCTCGGACTGGCCTATGCGCGCCATATGCTCGTCTATAAAGGTCCGCGAACGGTTTACAATGCCCGACTGCACCTCGCCGAACATCCGCGCAGCCACATCGCTCATGTCTGCGATTTCCTTTTCCGCGCGGATTATGCATGCTGTAGCATTTTCCTTGCCGCCTCTCTCGTCAAAATCAAGGCGGTATTCGCTGGGAACTTCGTCGGGCTTGGGTTTTATGATTTTTTCAGTCAGGGCAGCGATCTGATCTACAAAGGGCAGGAAGATAAGCGCCGTTATCACATTGAAGATAGTGTGAAGCATTGCAATGTGCCAGGTGATATTGGACTCGACAGGCCCTGGTATTATCCAGTCCACCAGTTCGAGCAGCGGCCTGAAAAAGACAAGCGCGAGCACAACACCCGACACATTGAAGAGGACATGGACAAGGCAGGCCCGGCGTGCATTTACCGTTGTGCCTATAGATGCGAGCACCGAATCGATTGTGGAGCCGATGTTGGAGCCGAGGACCATGGCGCAGGAGAACTCCCAGGTAAGAAGGCCCTTATAGGCCATGGTGAGGATAATCGCGGTGAGAGCGCTCGAGGAGTGCAGAACTGTTGTGAGCAGTACGCCCGCCACAACGCCCACCGATATCGCGAGGGGGCCTGAATTCTGAAAGCGTGTCAGAAAGCCAAGATTGCCCGCATCTATGCTTATGGTCGATGAAAGGAGGCCGAGGCCGACAAAGAGAAGGCCGAAGCCCATTATGGCCTCCCCGAGGTTCTGCTGATGCAGTTTTCGGAAGGCTGTGAGCAGAAAGCCTATACCCACGACAGGCACCGCGAAGCTGGCAATATTGAAGTTGAATCCGAAGAGGGCCACGATCCAGGCTGTGGCCGTGGTGCCGATATTGGCCCCGAAGATGACGCCGATAGCCTGGGTAAGCGAGAGCATGCCTGCGTTTACAAAGGAGACAACCATGACAGTCGTCGCCCCCGAGGACTGGATGATCATCGTGATAACGAGGCCTGTGAGAAGGGCGGAAAAACGGTTGCCTGTCATAAGACCAAGGGCCCGCTGGAGCCTTTCGCCGGCGCTCTTCTGGACGCCCTCGCTCATAAGCTTCATGCCATAGAGCAGGAAGCCAAGGCTGCCTATGAGCTGCAAAATAGTGTTGACTGCGTTCACGCGGCTATCCTAGCGGAAGCGGCCTCAGGCTTTCAAGGGCGGCCATCTCCACGGCGCTCTGCCAGGGCCGTCTGCGGCTGGCGGCGCCTAAGCGGCAGACGGCACCCAAGCGGCAGACGGCGTCCAAGCGGCCGGCGCTGCGGAGGCCCGCGCCGGGACCGTCATACCTGGTACTACCGTCTATGTCCGGTAATAGGAGATCGAACAGTATCCGACAAAGGAGGGCGCGGGCCTGATATCGAGGCTCATACTGTGGGCATTGAGCACAGCCTTCCCGGCTCCTTTCAGTCTGGCAAAGGCGACAGCCGCGGCCGCGGCGCCCGAAGAACAGGCGGCTCCCGCCCTGCCGAGCTCTACCGCCTTCTCCGCGTCCATCGCGAGCAGCGCGTCGATAAAGCCCTGATCGCTCTCGCTGCGCGCCCACTTCTCCGCTGCCGGGCCGCGGCCCTTCGGCATAAAATCATAGTCGGGGCCATAGTGGGTCAGATCAGTGGAGGCGAGGCAGACAAGGCTGCGCCCGAGTTCTTCGGCCGCACCGGCAAGGGCGGAGCCCAGAGCCTGGCCCGCAGCTGCGGACGCGGGCGCCCGCAGCCAGAGCAGGCCTGCATCCGGGAAGATGGCCTTGAGCAGAGGCAGCTGGACTTCCACGCTGTTATCCACATATTCATCTTCCTTAAATGGAATTTTTCCGCCGAGAAGCCGGGCGAGAACTTTTTCCATGAGCGCTGTATCGGATTCAAGGGGACCGCAGGGAGTCTCAAAGGCATCTTCCGCGCCGTAGAGCACTGGATAGTCCGCAGGGAGATGGCCGCCAATGACGGCGACAGTGTCGGCCGGGGCCAGGGAGAGCTGGGATTTGGCCGCGACAGAGCCGGAAAAGTACCAGCCTGCATGGGGCGCGACAGCCGCAAGAGCAGCTTGAGGCGGAGCCGCCGTCTTCCATTCGGACAACAGCGCCCTTATCTCGGCGTCCGAGGAAGGATACCAGCCTTCTGGAAGAGTTCTTCTGCGCATTTTCATTGAAACCTCCCGGCTTTAAGGCAAAATTGCCAAAGCTTCTGTGGCGCGCTGGTCGATATTCAGTATATACTGTGAGTCTGATCATGAACAAGAAATCATCGAATGTGTTTTTTATTGTAAGCCTTGCGGTCTCCGTCATCCTCGTGCTGGGGGCCTGTCTTTCCCTCTATCTCTACGCCCAGGATGGGCGGAAGCGGGCAGAGGTCAGTTTCGAGCGGCTCGGCAGCCTGCTCTCCTCGGTGCAGAGACCCGAAGACCTCCGCAACCCGATTTTAAGGTCGGATCTCGCCGCATTTTACAGGGACAGCCCTACCCTCCTCCTTATAAGCGTCTATGAGAGGGGAACAGGGGTGCTGTGGCGGCTCCCGGCCGCCTCCAATTATCTGCCGGCTTCACAGAATACTGCTTCAATTCCGCAGCCCAGCTATCCATCCAATTCGAGCATTCTTTTTTCGGCACCGCTGCGCGGCGATTCTTCGGGCAGTCTCGCGGTAGATGCCCTCTATGTCAGTCTGAGCCAGGGCAGAGTTTTCTCGGTGCTGAGGGATCTCTGTCTTGCCCTCGCGGCATATCTCGCCCTCGCCTGCATTGTCCTCTTTATAAGCTCGCTGAAATCGGCAAGGGCCGGGCGGTCTGAGACCGCGGGCCGGGAGGAGACAGTCCCGGCGCCTCAGAGTCCTCTGCCGGACGGGGGAGCTGCTGCAGGCTTTCCCTATACAGACGAAGGCCTATCAGGCGCCGGCGCAGACGCAGTCGGCGCAGACGCTGAGGAGCCTGCCGCAGAGCCCGCTCAGGCGGAGACCGCGGAGGCAAAGGCCGCTGAGGGGCACTTGGATGGCGCGGGCTCTGCCGGCCCCGGCAGTGAAGAGGGCTATCCCGCCTATCCGCGCCCGGAGGACGACTTCTCCGTGCCCGATATTCCCGCGGCAGACGGAGATTCAGGGGGAGAGGCCGGCCTTGTCGATATCGACGCGGGGCAGGAGGCTGAGGCCGAGGCAGGCGCGATGGCCAGCGTGCTCGCTGTGGGTTCCGGGCAGCCGGATCCCGCCGCCGATGCCGCCGTCCAGGACTCTGTGGGGCAGCCCGAACCCCAGGCTGGGGCGGCGGTTACGAGAGCCGGACTTAAATCGGGCGAAGGCCTTTATTCCCCCCTCTCCGGCCTGGGCTGGGAATCCTATCTCCACGACAGGCTTGAGGCGGAACTCGCCCGCTCCGCGTCATTTGAGCAGGATCTCTCTCTGCTGTTTGTAAGTTACGACGGCATATCGCCCGAAAAACCCGAGTACAAGGCCATGGCCTCGCTTATCGGGAAGTTCTTCACCTTTAAGGATCTCTCTTTTGAGCGGGGGCCAGACGGCTTCGCGGTGGTTATGCCGAATATCGACGCCGACCATGCCCTCAAAATGGCCGAAGAGTTTCTAAAGCAGCTGGAGATCAGGCTCGGTGGAACCCGCAAGCCGCTCGATTACATGCCCGTCTTTATCGGGCTTTCATCCCGCTCTGGCAGGCTCGTCGACGCTGTGCGTCTTGGGAGAGAGGCCGAATCGGCTCTTATGAAGGCACAGAAGGACCGCGACACCCATATTGTGGCCTTTAAGCCCGATCCCGATAAATACAGGCACTATCTCTCGGAACGCGGCAAGTAGCCAGTCCGGCCCATGCCGCGTGGCCCTGTTTCAGCTGAGCAGCCCCTTCAGCCTCTTGACAAATTTTGGTTGTAGTATCATCTTCTTTCTGATTTTTAGTTGATACTACAACTATTTTTGAAGAAGGAGGCCTTCGTGGATATCACCGAGAGAAAAATCACCAAGATTGCAAGGGAAGTCTCCAAATTCGCCACGAGAACGCTGAGGGCAGACGGAGTCGGCCCCTCCGAGTTCGATTTTATCCATGTTGTACGGCACAATCCCGGCATTGCCCAGGCCGATGTCTGCCGGATTCTCGGCATAGACAAGGCCGCCGCCGCCCGCGAGGCCGCCAGTCTCGAAGCCAAGGGCTACCTCGAGCGCAGGCAGGATCCCGAGGACGGCAGAAGCCGCCAGCTCTTCGCGACAGACAAGGCGCAGCGCCTCAAAATCTCAAAGGTTCAGATTGAATCAGCGTATTATGAATGGCTTTCGAGCAGTCTGAGCGAAAAGGACAAGGCCGAGTTTGCGCGGATTCTGGATATCCTCTACCAGAAGAATAAGGAAGAAAGCAAGGCGGGCTTCCCTGCACTCACATCACTGATAAAAGGAGCAAGATAGCATGAAGACAAAAGATGCCTCAAAAAAACTCTCCGAGGCGATGCTCTTTATTATTCTCTTTGGAATTGTAAGCCTCTTCTCGGATATGACCCATGAGGGCGCATCGAGCATAAGAGGAGCCTACCTGACTCTGCTGGGAGCCTCCGCGGCTACCATAGGTTTTGTAAGCGGCCTCGGCGAACTTGTGGGCTATTCCCTCCGCTATGTCTTTGGGAAGCTCACCGACAGGACAAAGCTCTACTGGCCGATGACAATTATCGGCTACGTTGTCGATGTGCTTGCCGTACCCGCCCTTGCTCTTGTTGGCGAGCATGGCTGGATACTCGCCTGTGCCCTTATCGTTATTGAGCGCATGGGCAAGGCGATTAAAAAACCGGCAAAAGACACAATTATGTCTTTTGCGGCGTCGCAGGAGGGAGTCGGGAAAAGCTTTGGCCTTCAGGAGGTGCTCGATCAGATAGGCGCCTTTCTCGGGCCTGTCCTGCTCTACCTTGTGATGCTGTTTAAGACAAGCGGAACCACCTATCAGATCTATTCCTTCTGCTTCGCGGTCCTCGCGGTTCCCGGCGCCATAACAATTATTCTGCTTATTATTACAAGGCTTAAATTCCCGAACCCGGAGCATTTTGAGCCCGAGCCCAAGGAATATGTCCCATTTAAGATGAAAAAAGAGTTTGTACTCTACATAATCGGCATAAGCCTTTTCGCCTTCGGCTTTATCGATTATTCGCTGATACTTATGCATGTATCGCGCGAGTACACGGGCATCGCGGGACACCTCGCCACAACTTCGGCTCTGGTAAACACCGGGACAATTCCGCTGCTCTACGCGGGGGCCATGCTTGTCGATGCAGTGGCAGCCTTTGTGTTTGGCAACATGTATGACAAGAAAGGCGTGAACGCCCTGATCTGGTCCACAATTATCTCCGCGCCTTTCGCTATCTTTATATTCGCCTTTAACTCGGTGCCCCTGCTGCTGATCGGCATCGCCCTCTGGGGTGTCGGCATGGGCGCACAGGAGTCCATTCTCAAGGCCGCCGTGACCACAATGGTACCCAAGGCGAGCAGAGCCACAGGCTATGGAATCTTTGAATGCGCCTTCGGCTTCTTCTGGTTCGTTGGTTCCTGGCTTCTCGGCGTTCTCTACGATGCGAGCATCCCCGCCATGATAGCGGTCTCTGTCGCAGCGCAGCTTGCGGCTATCCCCTTCTACTTCTATTCGGCCAGGCTTGATAAGGCCGATAAAAAGACCCTGGCACAAAAAGCATAAAAAAGCCCTCCTGCCGCGGAGCCGCCAGAGGCGGTTCCGCATGTGAGAGGGCCGGAATTCATGGACCCATTCAATACAATGGGCGAAGCGGGCGGTTCCGCATGTGAGAGGGCCGGAAGCGGCGGAGCTGCGCTCAGAACCGCGATGAGAGAGAGGCCAAGGAGGCGGCCTCCTTTGGGAAGCCGCCCCGGCCGCGCAGCCTGCTACCGCAGCAGACCGGCTATACCGTAGATCGAAACCTGGAACACAAAGGGCGAAGCGGAGCTCCGGGCCCAGTAGAGCCCGCTGCTGCCAGCCCTGCTTCCGATCTCAAGCTTAAGGCTTTGGCCATCCCCCATATGGAAGACAATGCCGATCGGAATTTTCTCGAAGGCCTCGGGCGGAGCAGCCGCGAACATATCATCTCCCTCGAGACTGAGCCCCGAGCGGACAATGCCTGCGACAGACTGCGGATCGACCGCCGCACCCTTGACTGTCCAGCTGCTCCCGGAACGCGTCGCCGTATAGGCAACAGGTGCCGGGGCTTTGACAGCGGCGGCGTTCTGCGCGGTGAGCGCGGAGAGATTCAAAGTCGAACTGAATTCTATCGACTGCACATCATCGGTTTTTATCTCGTTTTTGAAGAGGGCGCGGTTAAGCCAGCTGGCCCGTGAACTTTCGAGATAGGAGCCGAGTTCGGCGTCGGCTGCGTAAACCTCGGGTTTGCCGGCGAGTCTCAGATAGATTTCGCTTCCGGTGGCAGAGTAGGATCCCGCATAAAAATCGGCAAGGACCTTGCCAGCCTTGTCCTTGAGCACCACATGGCGGGCGCTGCCGCCGGCGAGACCGAAGCTTGCCCAGGAGGACTCGGATCCCGAGCGGGGCGAAAGGCTTTTGACCTTGGCTACTGCGCTCACAAGAGAGGAAATCCTTGCGGGAAGAGCAGGCAGCGAGGCGCCATCTTCTTCAAGGCTCCAGTCCGAGCCGCTCTTCTTGAAGAGCATGCTGATTTTTTCGGCATTCTGGCCCCCGCCCTGCTGAATCGGGACAGAGCCCTGCGGAATACCGTCGAGATCGACCTCCGCCACATCGGCTTCCTTGCCGCTGAAAATCTTCCCAGTCTCCGCTCTGGCGAGGCTGCGCTCGGGGCTGAAGATTAGCGAAGCCGCATAGACAAGCAGAAGAGCCGCAAACGCGGAAGACAGTGCTATAACTTTATTTTTATAGGTCATTTGGCATCCTCCGGCTTTTCATCTGCCTGTGTGTCCACCTGGATATCGTCATCCTCGCGGCCGGCCATATTGATACGGGCGGCAAGCCTGCGCTTCCGCGAACGCAGAAGCCCATAGATTATCAGGCCTACGGGAATGATAATAACGTTGATCAGATAGGCAAAGAGAATGCGCAGAGCCCGCTTTGAGGGATCCGCCACCTTGTCGAGGCCCAGTGTATGCGTTGTCTTGAGTTTGAGCGCAGCCATCTCGTTGCCGCTCTCAAGCCAGTCGGCCGAGGCTGCTACAAATACTGCGTTAAAGGTTCCCGAATCTACCATGGTCATAAGCTTGTTGGCAAAATCCGCGGACCCAATAACCATAATAGTTGACGCTTTCGCTTCTGCAGGAAGCGGGCTGAGCGCGGGAGCTCCAGCCTTTACCGGCACAGGCATTCCAGCGAAAGCCATGGGCAGAACGCCAGAGAGGCTTGCCGCGAGTGTATACTGGCCGCCGGTCGAAGGAGCTTCGAGATCATACTGGCCGGAATCAGATGGTCCGACCGCGAAGTCCTTGGTCTGAAGCCAGGCGTGCTTTGAGGTTTTTATAAGCGCCTCGGTTTTTACGCCTGGAGCAGGCGCAAGAGTGAGGGGGCTCGGCCAGAAGAGTTCCAGCCCGTTGGCACCCGCAGAGACCGCGCTGCTGTGCGAGCAGTTTTCCGATCCGACCACAATCCAGTGCGGATAGCGCACATAGCTGACGGTGGAACCGCCAGATGCACTCATGTTCTGGAAAGGAATGGTGAGGCAGGACTCATCGAGAGCCAGGCTGCGCTGTACTTTGACACCGTATTTTTCGAGGGATTTTAGCAGGGCATCCTGCTTGAGCGGAGCAGCGCTGAGTCCCTGCCCGGCATTGACCTGGACGCCCCGGAGGGCAAAGAGGGCTTTACCGCCGCCCGCGAGGTACTGGTCTATCCGGTAGGCGCAGTAGTCGTCGATATCAGAATTGCCAACAACTATGAGCACCTTTGTTTCGGCGGGAATTGCGTCGGAGGGGCCTATCGGCCGTACATCCCAGCCCGAGCCGCTGAGTGCGCTGTTGAGAGAGGTAAAATCGTTGCCCCAGTATTTATCGGAATCGCCGACAAGAACAGTGAGCACTGGTTTAGAATTAGATACCAGATTGCGGATTGTCTTGACCAGGGAATATTCAAGTCCGTCGGTGCCGATAATAAAGGGAACTGTCTCGCTTCGATCGAGGTACTCAAGCACAATGCCCGAATAGACCACGATAACATGCTGCTGGTTGTTCTCCACAACCTGCATCCGCTGGGGAGTGAGGCCAAGCCCTTCGAGCACGCCTGATTCCTTCGCGGGATCCGCCACCGCAACGCTGATCTTTCCATGGCTTGAGCCCGAGAGGCCGTTCAGGAAGTCCTCGACTGCACGGGGCCCCGGATGGCGGCTCGCGAGCTCAGGAGAGACATAATAGGTGACGCGGAGCCGTTCCGGCAGTTCCTTATAGAGATTTTTCGAAACAGCCGAAAGGCTGTATGTCCGCGACGATGTAAAATCCAGTTTGAAGTTGAGGCGGTCGAACACGAGGGCGGCCGCGATCAGAACGGCCACCGTCAGTATAAGGAGTACGGCGCCCCGCTGTTTGCCAGTTCTTGAATTCATCGATTCAGCTCCATTTCCTGCGGCGGACATTCCAGCCCGTCAGGTAGAGGAAGAAAACCGTGACCAGGAGGAAATAGGCGAAATCCCTGCTGTCGAAAAGGCCCTTCATCAGGGAATCGGAATGATAGACAAAGGATAACCAGTTGGCAACCGAGGCAGCAGCGCCGCTCAGTCTGAAGAAGCTCCCGAGCCTGTCGATAAAGGCAAAAAGGATAATAAGAATGCTCGCGCCTATATATGCGCTGACCTGGTTTTTGGCGAGAGAGGAGACCCATTCGCCCAGAGCAGCAGCGAGGGCGGCGATGAGTATCACGCAGAGATACTGGCTCGCGATAAGCCCCGCATCGAAGCTCCCGACCCAGGCCGCGGTAAGGGGCACAGGAAGAGAAAAGAGAAGCGCGATTAGAACAACTATAAATACTGACAGGAACTTGCCCAGCACAAGATCGGTTTCTGTAAAGGGCATGGTGAGCAGCACTTCGTAGGTGCCAAGGCGGCGTTCCTCGGCCCAGCTTCTCATAGTGAGGGCGGGCACAAGAAAAGCAAAGGCAATTGGCATCAGAGTAAAATATCCCTTAAGGTCGGCCTCCCCCACCGCGAAGAAGCTCTCGACAAAATAGAGCCAGATTGAGGTGAGGAACAGAAAACCGACTATAAGCACATAGGCGACTGGCGAATTGAAGGAGCTCTTGAGCTCCCGCTTCGCGATGGCCAGAGCGGGCTTCATTGCTTTCCTCCTTCCTGAGTGAGTTTTACAAAGATCTCTTCGAGAGAGAGTCTGCGGCGGGTCATCTCGAGGAGTATCAGCTTCTGGGCAACCGCCCAGCCGAAAACAAGCTCGCCTGGTTCGCCGCCGGGAGCCATCGCGATCTCTACTGAGAGAATGCCTCCCTCTTCGGTCTTGACAGCGCCGATGGAGCGCAGACCCTGTATGCCGGGGCCCTTTGCACCGTTGAGACGCCGCGTGAGCTCATCGGCGTCGATGCGGCCCGACTCTGCCTTGAGTCTGAGGCTGAGCCTGTCCTCGCCCTTGAGTGTCTCGCCGATCTCGGCAGGAGCTCCCTGGGCGGCTATCCTGCCCTCATTCAGAATAATAACCTTGGAGCAGATAGCCTCGACCTCCTGCAGAATATGGGTCGAGAGAATAACTGTCTTCTCCTTGCCGAGCTCGCGGACAAGGCTGCGGATTTCGATAATCTGATTGGGATCGAGACCAGTTGTGGGCTCATCGAGTATCAGCACCTTGGGGTCATGCAGAATTGCCTGGGCGAGGCCCACGCGCTGCTTGTAGCCCTTCGAGAGCTGCTCGATAGGCTTGCCATAGACTGAGGCAAGTCCGCATTCCTCGACAGAGCGCTCGATCGCTGTCCTGCGCGCTTCGCCCTCAAGGCCCCGGGCATCCGCGGCAAAACCGAGGAATTCGCCAGGCGTCATATCGGGATACGACGGGGCGGATTCGGGCAGATAGCCCACTATTTTTTTAACGGCGGGAGGATCCTCGGTTACGTCTATTCCATCGATGAGGGCCCTGCCCTCATCGGGGAAATGGTAGCCAGTAAGAATCTTCATTATGCTGGTCTTGCCCGCGCCGTTCGGACCAAGCAGACCAAGGATCTGTCCCTTGTCCACTTCGAAGGATACACCCCGCACCGCCTCGGCATTGCCATAGCGCTTGTGGAGTTCGACGGCTTCTATCACGGTTCCTCCTTATTTGTTATCCCTTCTTATGCAGATACAGCAAACGGCCCGCTGAACTAAAAACGCGGGCCAATATCCGTAAAAAAATAACAATAGTAGAAGGAAAAAGTAACTGATTCCGCGGGCAATTATTCCTTAATGCCCTTCATTCCCTGCCCGCCGGGCTGAGCAGCAGCGCCGGCCGACACGGCGGAGGCCGGCTCTGTCCCTAATCGATATATTCGATCGGGAAGTTCATCCGGTCGCGCGTGAGGACAGTATCGGGGAAGACAGTGCGTGCCTCCGATTCGAGCAGCTTGAGCTCGCGGTCCGCATAGCGGGGGCTGTAATGGATCAGGCCCAGTTTGCGCACACCGCCGGCGTCGCGGGCGATAATAGCGGCCTGAATCGCCGTCATATGCTTCTTCTCGATGGCGCTGTCTGTCAGGGCTTTTTCGAACATCCCTTCGCAGATAAGAAGATCCGAGCCCGCCACCTCTTTCGAAATCTCGGGAAAATAGAGGCTGTCTGTTACATAGGAGAATTTGCGGCCCGAGCGCGGGGCACCCATTACATCGGCAGGGCGCACAATATGGCCGTCCGTGGCCTTTACCTCGGTTCCGGCCTGAAGTGTCGACCAGAGCGGGCCGCGGGGCACACCCAGCTCGAGCGCCTTTTCGGGATGGAAGGCACCGGGGCGCTTCTCCTCTTCCATAGTATAGCCGAAGCAGTTCTTGGTATGCCTTAGCTGAAAGCAGCGGACTGTAAAGCCCTCGCCCTTCCAGACGATGCCGGGCTCCGTGATCTCCCGCACAATAATCTCATAGTTGATATACATATCGAGGATGCGCCGCGATTCCTCGATGTACTCCGCGATATGGGGAGGCCCGAAGATGTAGAGCGGTTCCTGGCGGTCGACCTGGCTCGAGAGCATGAGTATGCCCGGAAGGCCTGTCACGTGATCGGCGTGCATATGGGAGACGAAGATGGCGGTTATCTTTTTCCAGCGCAGATTGAGGCGCCTGATCGAGACCTGGGTGCCCTCGCCGCCATCAAAGAGAAAGAGCTCGCCTTCGCGGCGCAGAAGCACGCTCGTGAGGCTCCGCTGGGGAAGAGGCATCATGCCGCCGCAGCCGAGAACAAAAGCTTCAAGATTCATTTCGGGTGACTATACCCGAAAAAGGCCCTTTGGAGCAAGCCAAAGGCCCTGAAAAAGGGCCACTGCACGCGGCCTTTGGAGGCCCGCCGCCCAGGCGCAGACCAGTGCATGGCAGGCAGGCGGCATGCCCAGGCGCGGGCTGGCGCACGGCGCGCGGAAGGCGCCGGTGCATGGCGTCTGGCACGGAGCCTGGCCATCACGATGGCCGGGCTGTCTAGCGCCTGTCCTCCCGCGCAAAGCGGCGCAGGTAGAGGAACTCGCAGATCGAAAGCGGCGCCGCGAGAGCGAGAATAATATGCACAACTGGGCCGCCATGAGGAAGGGACTCGGCGTGGAACAATGCAAAGAAAAGGCCGATGACCAGGCTGGCAGAGAATCTGCCTATCCAGAGCCGGAACTCCTGGAAGATATAGAGTTCTGAGACGCTGACGCCGCTCAGCGACGAGAGCCTTTCAACATGAGCCCTGATAACATTTTCGCCAAAGAGGCTCTTGAGCGGCACGGCGAAGGAATCCAGCACCGTCTTGATTGCGAGGCCCACAGGGCCCGGCGAGAGTCCATAGAGAAGGCGCGAAAGGCAGTCGGCAATGGCGCCGCAGAGGGAGCCGCCGAGGCGGGCGCGCTTTTTTCCCTTGAGCAGGCGGCGCAGAGCGAGAAAGAAAATGCCGGACAGAAGGGCGAGAGCGGCGTTGAGCGCTCCAATTCGGAATTCAGTTTTTAGCACGGCGAAGGTTATAACGCCTGCAGAGAGCGCGACCATGACGCCGCCCACCGATGAAAACCACAGATACTGGCGGTAGCTCTTTGCTTCGGGCAGCACCATCAGCGAATGGATGCGCTTCATCTCTATCGGCCGCGTGCCTATCTTAAAATCGGGCGAGGCGATAAGGCCGATGGCGAGGATAATCGCCGTAAAGAGGAATATCCAGAAATACCCGCCGGGCAGAGCCGAGCCCGCTGCGAGCTTCGACTGCGGCAGGAAGGAGATGACAGCTCCGCCGATGACAGGGAAGACAACCGAGACGGCGACACTCAGGGCCTGGAGCCTCAGGGCAAAATCATCGCGCCCGGCATCTTTTACAGCCCAGAGGAAGGAGGGATGGCGGATGGACCAGTAAAAACCTTCGGCCGTCCCTCTCACTACAAAATAGACGCAGAGAGCTCCGACTCCATTCATAAGAGGGAAGAAAAGCGCGGAGCCGAGATTGAGACAGAGAAGGAGGCCAAGTTCCAGCCTGAAGACGAGGGAAGCCCTGCCATTCCGGCCAATCAGCGAGCCGAAAAAGAAACCGGCGATAAGCAGGGTATAATAAGATGAGTAGACGAGGGCCACATACTGAGGTCCTCCCGCGAGCCTGAGCGCCATCGGGAATTCAAAGGAGCCCGTCAGGCAGGAATATGCGGACTGCACGAGTGAATAGTAGACGATGCAGCTGGCTGGAGATTCTTCAAGATGCGAACGCGCATCGGCGATTCGATGAGGCCTGAACATATCCTATGCTTCAGTAGCATAGGGAGAGAAGGCGGTCTAGTCCAGTCCCCGCTCTGAATCCAGTCATTGTACCACGGGGCCTTGTAGCGTGAGGCCGGCCCGTGCGAAAGTAGATTTATGGATTCTTTTGCCGGGCTTGGCCTTGATGCCAGTCTCTGTTCAGCCTTCTCTTCTCTCAAGATTGAAAAGCCGACTCAGGTACAAAGTCTCGCCATACCCCTTCTGCTCGGGGGGCGGGATCTCTTTCTTGAATCGGAGACAGGCACTGGCAAAACCTATGCCTACCTCGCGCCTGCCTTCTCGCGGCTGGCCGCAGAGCACTCGCCCGGCGCAGGGCAGAATGGGCCGCGCATACTGGTAGCCGCGCCTACACAGGAGCTTGCTACGCAGGTCGGCAGGGTGGCGGAGCGCCTTGGCCTCGCCGCTGGACTCGAGCCGCGCACAGCCGTGCTGATCGGCGGAAGTCCTCTCGAAAGGCAGGCCGAAAAGCTCAAGGCAAAGCCCCTTATCGTTGTCGGAACCATCGGCCGGCTCGCCGATCTTGTCAGTTTGAAGCGTCTTAAAACAGAGGCTCTGGACTACCTCGTCCTCGATGAGGCCGACAGGCTCCTCGCCACTGAGATGGAGGATTCCGCGCTGGCCTTGCTCAGGGCTGCTCCACCGCGCTGTGCCCGCGTCCTTGTCTCGGCCACACTGCCCGAGCGCTTTAAAAAACGCGCTCTGTCTTTTATGCGCGATCCACAGAGCATCTCCGTCGAGGCAGAGAGGCCGGTGCTCGCCGGCGAAATCGAGCACTGGTGCTTTTACTGCGACGGGCGCAGGAGGCTCGATTTTGTGCGCCGCTTCGAGGCCGCCGTAAAGCCTGAGCGCTGCCTCCTCTTTATGTCGGTCGCCGGCAGAGTCGGCCATGCCGAGGAGGTGCTCTCCGATTTTGGCCTCCCCGTGGCGGCGATTCACTCGCAGCTTGGCAAGGAGGAACGCCATAACGCGATAGAGCGCTTCAGCGAGGGGAAACTCCGCTATCTGCTTACAAGCGATCTTGGCGCGCGCGGCCTCGATATTCCCGGCATAAGCCATGTCATCTCCCTCGATCTTCCCGAGGATGAAACTATCTATGTCCACCGCGCAGGCCGGACAGGAAGAGCGGGAGCCCGCGGAACATCTATCGTGCTCTGCGACTCCGTAGAACTGCGCCGCGCCTCGAAAATTGCGGTAAAAGAGGGCTTCAGCTTCAAGTGCAAATTCCTCGAGGGCGGCAAGGTGCTCGAGCCGACGACGGAGGAATTCTTTGAGCGGGCCGACAGGGCAGAGGCAGAAAAGGAGAAGAGCCGCTGCAGCGGTGCCGCGCAGGGCCGGACAGGCCATGCCCCGCACCGCAGCGAGAGTGGCTCCATAAGGCATGCTCCGCGCGGCAGCGAGAGCGGCGCCAGAGGCCATGCGCCCCGCGGCCGCCGCGATGAGGGGCGGGACTAGGGCTGCCATCCATGCCAGCGATTCTCTGCAGAGGCCTCAGAACAAAACTCTACGCCGGGCAGGCCCTTACGCCCGAGTCCGAGCGGCTCCTCGCCAACCCCTCATGGGAGAAGGCATCGGCACGCATACTCATTGTGCGGCTTTCGCCTTTCCGCGATGTAGACCGTTCGGCCTCCCACCTTGTGCTCTTTGCCGAATTGAGACGGGCCAATCCCGCCCTCTATCTCGACTTTGCCTTTTTCCCGAGCAGGGCGGAGCGGCAGATTCTGCGCGCCGCGGAGACAGCCTGCCGCGCCCCACAGACAGCCCACGGCGCTGATGCCGGGACGGCCGGCGCGGCTGCTGCAGAAGCGGGCTCCACCGGCGCCGATGCCGGGGCCGCCGGCACGGCTGCAGAAGCGGGTGCAGCCAAAAAATACAGCTGGTACTATGGCATCGCCTCCGGCAGGCCGCCTGCGGACTACGATCTGCTCCTTGTATCCAATTCCTTCGGCCTTGAGTTAATCAATCTTCCCTATCTCTTCTCCACTTCGGATATGCCGCCGAGGGCGCGGGAAAGGCGCAGAAAGGGCGGATTTCCCCTGGTGCTCGCCGGCGGTTCCAATGCGTCTGCCGCCGGCCCCCTCGTCTTTGAGGATGGCGACTCCTTTGTGGACGGCATCTTCTTCGGTGAGGCAGAGGGCGGTTTTGTACCCCTTATCTCCATTCTGCTGGATACTGCATACGCCCCCGATGAAAGGCTGCGCAGGGCCATATCCATTCCTGGCTTCTGGGCTCCCGGCCTGTCCGCAGTTTCATCCGAAAGCACGCTTCCTGCTGTCGGCAGAAGGCTCTGTCCCGGATCGCCCCCTCCCCTCACCGATCAGCCTCTTCTCAATTCAAAGGAATCCTCCACCGCGCGGATTCAGATATCGGCGGGCTGTCCGGGACTCTGTTCTTTCTGCTTTGAAGGCTGGGACAGAAAACCTTACCGCGAGCTGCCGCTCGGACAGGTAATAGACTGTGCCAGGGCCATAAAACGCAGAACCGGGGCGGATACGCTCGAAGTCTTCAGCTTCAACTTCAATACTCACGCCGATGTCTTCGCACTCTTTTTTGAGCTGGGCCGCATATTCAGGCGTGTGAGCTTTATGAGCCAGCGCCTTGATATTCTGGCAGAGACACCGCTTCTTTTCGAGGCCGAGCTCGCCGGAGAAAAACGTTCCTATACTCTGGGAGTCGAAGGCGTCTCGGCGCGCATGCGGGCTTTTTACCGCAAAGGCCTTACAGAAGAAGACATAACTGCGATTATCGGAAAGCTCGTAAGCCCCGAGGTTCGGGAGATCAAGCTTTTTTATATTATTTCGGGGCTTGAGACAGATGCCGATATCGCGGAATTCGCGGAATTTATGGCCGGGCTTTCGCGGCTGAAGGCAGAGAGAGCGCCCGGGCTCAGAGTGCTCGCCTCGGCGGGCTATCTGGTCCGCATTCCGCGCACGCCCCTCGAATACGCGCCGCTCGCGCTCGATAAAACCACGCTCGAAGACCGGGCGGAAAGGCTCGCCAGGGGAGCGGCCGGGGCCGGCATCGAATTCCGCGTCGCGAGCCGCTTCGATGAATACTGCGCCGACCAGATACTGAGCCTTCGGGGTGAAGTTCTCGCCCCCTGGCTCGAGAAAGTAACAACTCATAATTTTGTCTACGATGGAGCCCTCGACCGCGGAGTCTGGGAATCCATGGAATCCTATCTCTCCGGGCGGGGGCTTCTCGGGCCGGCCTTTACAGGGGAAAAGCCCGAGACCTACCGCCCGCCTCTCTCTGCCCTTCCGCAGGATCCGGGGCTCTACCACGAATATCTCGAGGCCAGAGCCGGCAGAGATAAGAGAATGCATCTCGAAAAACATATCAGGCCCGGCACGCAGGACGATATCGCGCGCATCCGGCGTCTCAGGGCGGCAAAGGCCGCATTTCAGCCTGTATCAATTGAGGCAGAAATTCCCGACGAACTCGAAGGCGCGACCGATTCATATAGGAATGCCTGGATTACGCGGAAGCTGCTCGAAGCGCTGCCCGGCGGAGAATCGCAGATTTTTGAGACCAGAGAAGTGCTCTTCTCATCAGGGGAAATCTGCGGCCTGCCTGAAGGATGGACGGGCCGGAGCGTCTTCGAAGTCTATGGTCCCAGCGCCGGGACAATCTGCGAGGCGGCCCGCGGCGCAGGTTTTTCGCCGCTCCCGGCAGGCTGCAAGCCGCCGGGTATTATCGCTCTTCAGGTGCTGCTCCCGGCCGCGCTCGGACTCGATGGCTTCCGTGCCTTTCTTGCGGGCATGAGTCTCGCCTGCATTGAAGTCAGAGACAGGGAGCAGGATGCGCGGATATTCCAGATAGCTGCGAAGGATATAAAAAAGGGCCTCGTTTTCTCGGCGCGCGCCACTCAGGATGCCAGTCAGGGAGATGATGGAGCCCGCCGGGGCGGCATTCTGCTCGAACTCAGCCTGGGCGCCAAGATAAGGATCGCTCCCTGGATCAGAGCCGAACAGGGCCGCGTGCTCGACTGCCCCTCTCCCCTCGTCCGCGTACGCTCATTCAGATAGACAGCCATAACTTGCGGCCCCGGACGTCCAGATGCCTGTCCAGAGGCAGCAGCTTCCGCCTTTGGACTTTATTTCACCGCCACAGTTTCAGCATAATTTTTCCATTTTAGATACTTTTTTCTTGATATTTTATTAAAATATGATATACTGATTTGTGGTTGGTGGCCATACCACTATATCCTGAGGAAGCATGGGAGCCCTGAAAATGACCGCTCCGTGCAGGATTCAAGATACTGGCGCCGGTTTTCCGCTGCCTTTTCCTGTCGGCGGAGTCTGGCCTGTGTGCAGGCGGGCTTTCTGCCAGTCCACAGGCCAATTTTTCCAGCCAGTGCCAGCAGAGAAAAAATACAGTCAGGAGGAAACAATGCTCAGCTACGATGTGGTGATTGTTGGCGCGGGCAATGCCGGAATCTCCGCGGCATGCACGATGGCCAAGAAGGGGAAGAAGACCCTGCTTATTGAGCGGCACAATCTGCCCGGCGGCTGCGCCACAAGCTTCAGGCGCGGGCGCTTCGAATTTGAAACCTCTCTCCATGAGCTCTGCGATTATGGCCCGGCCGACAATCCGGGCGAGATCCGCACGCTTCTCAACGATGAATACGGTCTTGCCATTGACTGGTGCGAGGTGCCCGACAATTTCCGCGTCATTTCGACAACCCGGACCGGGCGCAGAATAGACGTAGTTATGCCTTCGGGTCGCAGGGCCTTTACAGATAAAATGGAATATTACGTACCCGGCAGCAGAAAGGCCATGGAGGACTACTTTGCCCTCGCGGACGAAACAGACGCCGCCCTCGGCTACATCAATCACTCCAACGGGAAGGCCGATCCGGCCTACCTTAAGGAACACTTCCCGAATTTTCTGAGAACAGCAGCCTGCAGTACAGACCGCGTATTGAAGGCGCTGAAACTTCCATCGGACGCGATCGATATTCTCAATACCTATTGGGGATATCTGGGCGTGCCGACAGACAAGCTCTCATTTGTGCACTACACAGCCATGGTGAATAAATACATATCCCGCTCGGCTTATATTCCCAAGCTGACCAGCCATGGCCTTTCGCTTGCCCTGGCCGACCGCTTTCAGAAGATGGGCGGAGAAATCTGGTACAACTGCGAAGCGCAGAAAGTCCTCTTCGAAAACGGCCGCGTTTCGGGCGTCTCGACAACACAGGGCGATATCGCTGCAAGGCATGTCATTCTGAACTGCAGTCCGCACACGGCCTATGCCACAATGATACCCAGAGAACTGATTCCCCAGAGGGAGATAAAGCTTGCCAATGCCCGTACGCACAGCGCCAGAGCCTATGTTCTCTACCTCGGTCTCGACAGGACGGCGGAGGAGCTCGGAATAAAAGACTACAGCATCTTCCTCCCCGACAGCATGGATCCAAGGGCAATGTACAATCAGCTTGCATCTATAAAAGACAACAATTATTCAATTGCTCTCTGCTACAATGTGGTCAACCCGGCGATATCGCCCGAGGGAACCTGCCTTATGTCCTTTACAACCATATTCACCGAAGAAGACTGGGCCAAAGTAAAAATTCAGGATTACGTCAAAACGAAGAACGCTGTCGCGGAGAGAATCGTTGACAATTTTGAGAAAGCCACAGGTATAAAGATCCGCGATTCGATAGAGGAGATGGCTGTGGCAACGCCATGGACCTTCGCCCGCTATCTCAATTCGCCCCAGGGTACAATTTACGGCTATGAGACCAATGACTGGGACAGCATGATGGCCCGCATGATGAGTCTCAAGACTATGTACCCGATACCAGGGCTTAAATTCGCGGGCACATCGGGCCCGCGGGGCGATGGCTACAGCTCAACCTATGTCTGCGGCAATCTTGTGGCCCGGCTGACCCTCAAGGATATGGCCGATGAGGAGGATAGATAAATGGCACTGTACGTAAAAGCAGGTCCCTTTCCCGCATTCGATATGCTCAGGTTCAAGAATCTTGCACGGACCAGAGACAGGCATATAGCCAGAGCCTCCTCTGCCCCGCTTCCGCTCCAGTACGGCACAAACGGGCTTGCTGCCCGGCTCCATCCCCGGGTCCAGAATCTTGCAGTAAGCGATATCGCCGAGCACAGTCCTGATGTAAAAACCTATACGCTGAGCCGCTCCGACGGGAGCCCCGCCGCCTATTTTCGAGCTGGCCAGTATCTCTCTGTCCAGCTCGAAATCGGAGACTCGCGGCTCACCCGGCCCTATTCTATCTGCTCAGGTCCACGCCTTGCCCTCGAGGGGAAATACCGCATTACGGTAAAGCGCGATCCGCATGGTTTTGCCAGTTCATATATTCTTGATAATTGGAAGAAAGGTACAGAAGTCAGGACCTCGGACGCGGAAGGCTGCTTCTATTATGAGCCTATGAGGGACGCCTCCAGAGTCATCGCCCTCGCGGGCGGATCCGGCATTACGCCTTTTCTGTCGATGGCCAGTGCCATAAGGGACGGAGAGGAAGACTTCGAACTCACCGTGCTCTATGGCACAAAATCAGCAAAGGACGCCCTTTTTTCAGGCGAATTCAGAGAAATCGGCAGGCTCTGCCCAAAGGTAAGGCTTGTAAATGTCTACTCTGATGAGGATGTACCCGGCGCAGAGCATGGATTTCTAAGCGCCGCGCTTATACGCAGATACGCGGGCCCGGGCAGCTATTCTATCTTTGCCTGCGGCCCCCAGGCCATGTACCGCTTTCTCGATGCCGAGCTTCCCAAGCTGGGTCTGAGGCGCAAGTTTATACGCAGGGAGCTCTTTGGCGCAGAAAAGGCCCCATGGTCGCTGCCCGGCTATCCGGCCGCTGCCAGAGACAGGGAATTCAGCATAACGGTCAGGAGCTGCGGGAAGCAGACAGTTATTAAGGCTTCGGCCAATGAGTCTGTCCTCGCAGCTATGGAGCGCGCAGGAATCGCTGCGCCTTCCCGCTGCCGGAGCGGAGAATGCGGCTTCTGCCATTCGCGGCTTGTCTCGGGCGATGTCTTTATTCCCGAGGCCTCCGATGGCCGCCGCGCGGGTGACAAGGTTTTTGGCTATATACATCCCTGCGCAAGCTATCCGATCGGAGACCTCGTTATAGATCTGCCGGGATCATATTAACTGCCATTTCTGCCGCCTGCTGCGGTCAGGCTGAAGCCGGAAGGCCCGGATGGATCAGAGCGTCCGGGTCTTCCGGAGCCGGTTCCCGGAGGGCTCTGGCGCTTCTTCTCAGACTTGAAGCATTTCTTGGATATTCCATCAATCCGCGATATATTGAACTGGTCGATGGCCATGCCAAATGGAGTTGCAAATGCCCTTTGCGAAACTTGAAAGCGACGGTCTCCGGAAAACTTTTGTCCGGCAGATCCAGAAGATGATTTTTTCCGGCGAGCTCAAACCCGGCGAACGCCTTCCACCCGAAAGAGAACTCGCCAGCCGCATGGGCATCAGCAGAAGCCTCATAAACGCGGGAATAATGGAGCTCGAGACTCAGGGCTTTGTCCATATTATTCCGCGCAAAGGCACAATTGTAACAGACTACCAGGCAGAGGGCACCCCGGCTATTCTTGCCGCCCTTATGACTTATGATTCATCACGTGTCGATTTTTCCATGTTCGACAGCCTGATGGACACAAGAGTTCTTGTAGAATGCGAAGCCTGCCGGCTCGCCGCCTCCCGCGTAAGCGGGGCCGATATCGCCGAGCTCAGAAAACTCACCGCACAGATAGGGAGCGTCAGGGACTCGAAGGATGCAGTCGCGCCCATGATCAGACTTCATTACTGCATTCTCCGCTATTCGGGCAATGTGATCTTCGCGATGAGTTTTAAGGGTTTTGAACAGGTCCTTATTTCCTTTACCACAAAGCACTTTACCATAGAACCCGATCTGAGCCCCGTGGTAAACGCCTATAATACCCTTATAGACAGGCTCGAGGCGCATGACGCTGTAGGCAGCAGCGCTCAGATGCGCATATGCCTCGGCATTGGCATAGAGAAGCTCAGAAATCTCTACAAGCAGGTATAGGGATAGAATAATGCGGCGGCACGGCCACAGCTGCGTGCGGCTCTGGCCGCCAGCCAGCGCGCCGAAGCCCCGCAGCGGCGGCCCGCCGGCGGGCCGCCTTCAGGCGGTCACTGATCAAGCTCCGAAAGCTTCCTGTCGAGAAGCTCCATATAGCCAGCGCTCTTGTCACCTATCTCTTTGCCCTTCAGGATCGCGGATTCAATAGCCCCGAAATCATTGCGGATCGAACCTATTCTTTCGGCCAGCTGCAGCGAGAAGCGCTTTATGCCTTCAATATTGTCCGCGCCCTGCTCGATTGTAGCCTTCTGGCCATCGACATCCTGGGTCGAGCGTTTGGCGAGCTCGCTCAGATTGCCGGCATCGTTTTCGAGTTCTTCGCTCTTGCCAGTGACGGAAGCGAGTCCTTCAAGAATTGAATTGAGAGCATCGAAGGTTGCCGCAATATCGTCGTTGAGCGAGGCCACCTCCGAGGCAAAACGCTCGGCCGCCTCCACGGAAGCCTTGGCCGACTCGCCGCTTTCCGCGAGGGCATCGCTTATTTTCTGTGTCTGAACTCTTGTCTCATCGGAGAGTTTTCTGACCTCCTGCGAAATAACCGCAAAGCCCTTGCCATAGACGCCAGCGTGAGCGGCCTCGATCGATGCGTTCATCGCGAGCAGGTTTGTCTTTTCGCTGAGATCTGCGATGCCGCCGGCAGCCGCCAGAACCTTTCCAGTGGACTCGGCCACCTTCTGCCCGGCCTCTTTGAGTCTTCGGACCTCGTCGCGCTGCCGCTCGGAGGTCTGCATCACCTTGCTGATCGATGCCTTTTTCTCGTCGGCCAGCGCCGCGAGATTTCTGGCTGTCGAGCCGATGCTCCGCGCCGCCGCGAGAGTTGTCTCAAGAAGCTTTTTCTCCTGCACGAGCTCATCGCGGAGACTGCGCGTGCGGTCAACGACATTCTTTGTGCTTTTATCGGCGCCGACCGCGTTGTGCGAAAGCTCATCGGCGTTCTGCTTGAGCTCCTCGAGCGCGGTCTTTATCTCTGCAGAGCGTGCGAGACTGTCCGCCGACGCGGCTCTGAGGTTCTGCGCATCGCCAATCGCTCCGCGCGAATCATCCACAAGCGCATTGAGGCTGAGAGCCTTTCTGCTGCTCTTGCCCGCTTCGTTTTCGGCATAGGCTATCAGCTCCTGGTTCAGCTTGAGCATGATATAGAGCACTATTTCGACGCATGAGAGCACCACGAGGACAAGGAGGGCTATGGTAAGCGTCTCGCCTTGAAAACCGCCGAGGGCAGGCCCCGCTTTTACAAAAGCAAAAGCCAGGAAAATTGCCATGCCGACCCAAAGGCAGAGCTTTGTCTGCTTGAGAGTGAGTGCAACGTTGCAGTTTACCACAAGGGTGCTGATCAGGTAGGTGCCAAAGCGGTAAAACGCGCCGCTGTTCTCAACCGGGCAGAGGATGCCAGCCCAGAGCACGTCGAGAAAAGTTCCAAGATCGCTCAAATAGGAGGCGGCGCTGTATTTCCCTTTTTTTATAAGATAAAATGAGATGAAAAATGTCGGCTCCGTGATCATCACGGCCACAAAAAAAAGGGTATAGCCCTGAGTATCCCGTGAAAAGCGGATAACCCCCGAACTGAGAAAATAGAAAGCAAGCACGACATTCAGCCAGATTAAATACTCGACACGCTTTGAAACAGCGAGGGGCAGGCTGCTCCGCGCCTCATCAGGAAACAGTCCTCTCGTTAGACTAGCCATTTGCCCTCCCCATTTCGCCCAGCCTGCAATCGAGCAGTTCCATGTGGCTGGCGCTCTTTTCGCCAATCTCCTTGGCTTTTTCAACGGCGGATTCTATCGAGGAAAAATCGTCCAGGATGGATGCAACACGGCCAGCGAGCTGCTGGGAGAAAAGGCCGACACTGTCTATCGCGGCTGCACTCTTTCCAATGGTTGAGTTCTGGCCATCGGCCTGCTCGCCCGCAAGCTTCGCGATCTCAGTGAGCTGCGAGGCCCTGTCCTTGAGATCGGCAGCCTCTTTCGAGACCGAGGAGAGGCCATCGAGAATCGAATTGAGGGCATCAAAAGTCGCCGCTATGTCGTCGCCCAATGAGCTGGCTTCGGACGCGAAACGCTCGGCGGCCTCGGCAGAGGCGCTGGCCGATTCGCTGCTCTCGGAAAGAGCATCGCCTATCTTCTCAGTCTGATTTTTAGTTTCGTCAGAGAGCTTCCGCACTTCCTGCGAGATAACCGCAAAGCCCTTGCCATAGACGCCAGCGTGAGCGGCTTCGATAGAGGCATTCATCGCGAGGAGGCCTGTCTTCTCGCTCAGGTCGGCGATGCCCGCGGCCGCAGCAGAGACTTTCGCTGTCGATTCGGAAACACGGCGGCCGGCCTCTCTGAGGTTTTTAACGTCATCGCGTTCGCGCTCAGAAGTCGCCAGCACCTTGCTAATCGCTTCCTTCTTTGCATCGGCAAGCTTTGCAAGTTCTCCAGCTGTCGCGGCGATGCGGGCAAGCGATTCAAGGGTATCGCTGAGAAGAACGCCTTCGCGGCTCACCTTGTCGCTGACTCCATGAGCGCCTTCGACAATTCCCTTCCCCGCTTCGCCAAGACTGACTGCATCGTCCGACAGGATCTTCGAATCCGAACTGAGAGATTCGAGAGTTTTGCGTATCTCATGGGAGCGCGCAATGCTGTCGGCAAAGGCAGCGCGCAGTTCCTGGGCTTCCCCAAAAGCGCCGCGTGAATCCTCTACAAGCGCCGAGAGAGAGGCTGCCCGCTCTGCGCTGCGTTTTGAGTTCTCTTCTGCAATGGTGACGAGCTGAGCGTCAAGCCTGTTTACCGCGATCAGCAGCAATTCGACGCCGAGGGTGAGGCCCAGAATAATTACAGAGATGCTCATCGCCTTCGGCCTTACCTCGTCGCCCAGATGGGGCAGAGCTTCAACTGCGACAAAGGACACAAAAAGAAGGATCGCGCAGACGGCTGAGATCTTGACCTGCCTCTGCGAAAGGGAGAGAAGGCTGCCGCAGACAAGGGCCGCAATAAGATAGATGCCAAAGCGGTAAATGGCGTCGATGCCTGTTACAGGCATAAGAAAGCCGGCCCAGCAGACATCGAGGAAAAGTCCTGTATTGCTCACCGCCGAAGAAAGCGTATATCTCCGGGAATGGATCAGGAACAGAGCGGCGGCGAATACTGCGTCCGTCCCCAGCCCCGCCCATGCATACTGCGCGCTTGTGAGGCCATGGTTCATCGATACAAAAGTCAGAAGGAAATACAGCCCCACAACCATATCGAGGACAATCTGATCGCGGATGCGGGTGGACAGAGCCAGCGGCAGCTTTTTGAATTCATCTTCGGGGAAAAAGAGGCCGATAAAGCGCGAATATCTTTTCATAATTAGTCCTTTTCGTAGCGTGCCATGCTGGTTTCGGTCTCAAAGACTTCGACTGCTGAGAGCGGCGCGTCGGGCAGTTTTTTCTGTATCTCATCGAAAATATACTTTGCGATACGTTCAGCGCTGGGATCGTTTTTAAAAACAGCCATGTCATTTAGAAGACTGTGATCAAGCTGTCCAAGCACTTCGCGGAGGGCAGTTTTGAGCAGGCCAAAATCGAGGAGCATTCCGCCTTCATCGAGACCACGGCCCTTGGCATACACCCGCACCTTGTAGTTATGGCCATGCAGCTTTTCGCACTTTCCCCTGTAATGGGACAAAAAATGCGCCGCAGCGAAATCAGCCTCTACACGCGCAGTGAACATGATTTCCCCCTCACGATGAAATAAATCCGCTCTTCAAATTCTAGCCGAAAGGAGCATAATTTTAAAGTGCTTTCATTCTGAGAAAAACCCTTGTGCACACTCTCTTGCCTCCCCTTTCCCCTGAGTGCTATTCTCAGGCCATGTCAATCAGACTTTCAGACCTCGAAAAGAGGATAAAGGTGCTCTCCTCCCATGGACCGGCCGATACGGCGGTCGGAGGACTCTGCTATGATTCAAGGAAGGTCCATAAGGGCGACCTCTTTTTTGCCCTGCCCGGCGTCCATACCGATGGCAAAATCTATATCGACGCGGCCATAAAGGCCGGCGCTGCGGCTGTCATCCACGAAGGCAGTCTTGACAGCTATGAGCCGGGAGTTGCCTACAGGCAGGTCGAATCCGCCCGCTTTGCGATGTCGCCCGTCTCCGACGAGTTCTACGGCAGGCCCTCGCGGAGTCTCAAAGTCTTCGGTGTCACCGGCACCGAGGGCAAGAGCACAACGGTCTATCTGATCTATCAGCTCCTCAAGCTGTCAGGCCGCAAAGCCGGTTTCTTTTCGACTGTCAATTCCGATACGGGGAAGGGTGAGGAACCCAACCCCGAGCATCAGACGACCCCCGAGGCCACCGCTGTTATGCGGATGCTCGCCACCATGAGGGACTCGGGCCTTGAATACGCCGTGGTCGAGTCTTCTTCCCATGGTCTCTCGCCCCGGACAAACCGCCTCGGCGATGTGGCCTTCGATGTCTCGGTTTTCATGAATGTGACTCACGAGCATCTCGAATTTCACGGCACCTGGGAGCAGTACCGCGACGACAAGGCCAATCTTTTCCGCGATCTTGACCGCTATGACCACAGCAAGGGCGGCATCCAGCTGCCCTCCTTCGGCGTCGCCTGCGCCGACGATCCTTCGGCGCCCTATTTTGCCGCGGCCGCCAGAAAGCCGACCTACACATTCTCGTCGAAGGGGAAGCCCTGCGATTTCGAAGGCGCCGGCATCCAGAGCGACGCTTCAGGTGTTTCTTTTACCATTGTCGAGCACAGGGCCATGAAACCGGCATCCGATCCGGCTGGCCTTACCAGCGCCGGCAGAGACGGGGCGGCCGGCGGCCGCAGTGCAGCGGCGAGGATTGAGCTGCCGGGCGCCTTCAATGTGGACAATACCCTCGCCGCACTCATGGCGGTTTCGGGGCTTACGGGCGAGGACTGGGAGAGCTTTCTGCCCCTCCTTCCAAAACTCAGGCCTGTAAAGGGCCGCATGACCACGCTCAAGGCGGGCCAGCCCTTTGAAGTTATCGTCGATTACGCCCATACGCCCTCCTCCTTCAAAACTGTCTTCCCGCCGATACGGAAGCGGGCCAGGGGAAAGATGATCTGCGTCTTCGGCTCTGCCGGCGAGCGCGATACCGAAAAACGCCATGAGCAGGGCCGCATCGCGGCCGATTATTTCGACATAGTTATTCTTACCGACGAGGATCCGCGCGGCGAAGTGCCCATGGATATTCTGAAGGAGATAGCCTCGGGCTGTCCTGAGCGGGTAGATGGCAAGGACATGTACCTTATTCCAGACCGCCCGACGGCCATAAAAAAAGCCTTTACTCTCGCACAGAAAGATGACATTGTCATGCTGCTCGGCAAGGGCCATGAAAATTCTATTATCTATAAGGACGGGCCCCATCCCTACGACGAGATCAGCTGCGCACTCAGCGCCCTCGCCTCTCTGGGCTACAAGGAGAAAGCATGAAAAAGATTATAATACTGTATGGCGGCAAATCGGGAGAACACGAAGTATCGAAGGTCTCGGCGGCGAGCGTTGTAAAAAATCTTGACCCCGCAGCCTTCGAGCCCATACTGGTGGGCATCACAAAAAAAGGCCTCTTCAGGCTCCAGCCCGCCTCACTCGCGGTCAGAGCGCGGGCCGGACTCAGCCCCCTCAGCATAGACGAGGGGCCCCGTGTCTTTATAAGCCCCAACGAGGGCTTTTTTGCCGAGAAGGACGGGCGGATGGAGAAGCTGCCCTGTGATGCAGTATTCCCTGTTCTGCACGGCACCTTCGGCGAAGATGGCACAATACAGGGCATGCTCGAAACCGCCAATCTGCCCTATGTGGGCGCACCTGTGCTCGGCTCGGCGCTCGGCATGGACAAGGAGAAGGCCAAGGCCCTCTGGACAGAGGCCGGACTGCCTGTTGTGCCCTATGTGCTGATCAGGGCTTCTTCGTATAGAGAAGACCCGGGCAGCACCGCTGCCGCGGTCGCAAAGCTCGGCTATCCCTGCTTTGTAAAGCCCGTATGTGCCGGTTCTTCGGTCGGGGCATCCAAGGTGCCGGACGCCGCATCGCTCGACAGCGCAGTAAAAGAAGCGCTCAATTGGGACGATAAAGTGCTTGTCGAGCCCTTTATCGAGGCGCGCGAAATCGAGTGCGCGGTATTCGGCAATACAGGCGGCCTTAAGGCCCCTGCGGCCTTTGCTCCCGGCGAAGTTATTCCGCGCCATGAGTTCTACGATTACAACGCCAAGTATATCGATCCCGACGGCGCAGCCCTCGACATCCCGGCGAAGCTTCCTGCGGCCATGGCTGAGCAGGTCAGACAGACAGCGCTCAGGGCCTATGCGGCCCTCGATCTTGCAGGTATGTCCCGTGTCGACTTCTTCCTCGACAAGAAAAGCGGGAAACTCTACCTCAATGAGGTAAATACAATTCCGGGCTTTACCTCTATCTCGATGTATCCAAAACTCTGCGAGGTGGGGGGCCTTCCCTACAGCCGGCTTTTGGCGGGCCTTATCGATCTGGCCATCGAAAGGCACGAGGCGCGCAGAAGCCTCAGCTATAACAAGTGAACAGGGAGAACAGCGCCAAGATGAAGAGCCCCAAGGAGATCGCCCTCGACCGCGATATTCTGGGCATGACAGAGGGCCGCGTAAAAAAGACCGCGGAGATTCTGCTCAACGATGCCGAAACGCAGGCTCTTCAGGATTATGCCAATACGGTCGCCATAAAGCGGCTCGGCTATAACGATCATGGCCCCGTCCATATGCGCAAGGTGGCCATAAATGCGCTCACCATGGCCAGACTGCTCGCAGAGGCCGGAGTCAGGCTCTCGCTCGAAAACGATGAGGCCGGCACAGCCGAGGATTCCCGTGTGGGCATTCTTATCGGCGCCCTGCTCCACGATGTGGGTATGAGCGTTGGAAGACAGAACCACGAGCTCAATGCAGGCATTCTGGGCCTTCCGATTGCCTCACGGGTTCTCGCTCTGGTCTATCCAGATTCTCTCGAAAAGCAGGTAGTACTGAGAAGCCTCTTTCTGGAATGCGTTGAAGGGCACATGGCTACCCAGCGCATTCACTCCCTCGAGGCAGGCCTTATTCTTATAGCCGATGGCTGCGATATGGAAAAAGGCCGTGCCCGCATTCCGATGCTTCTGAACAACGAACCGAGGGTAGGCGATATCCATCAGTATTCGGCCGCCTCCATCGACAATGTAACAATTGGCAGGGGCGACAGGCTGCCCATTAAAATCAGCATTGAGATGACCGAATCTGTCGGCTTTTTTCAGGTTGAGGAAGTGCTGCTGCAGAAAGTCGCGATGAGCCCCGCGAAGGGGCTTATCGAGCTCGAAGCCAGGGTGAGAGGCGAAAAAACAAGGCGCTATCTGGGCTGAAAAAACCTGATGGAAAAGGAGCCCGGCCGGCGGCGCCGCGGCGTGCCCGTCCGGGGGCGTCACGGCGGGAGCCGAGCTCTGGACCGCTCTGGACGCAGCCCGGCTCCCGGGAGGCCGCACTGCTGCTCTAAGCCGCCGGCAGACTCAGCGTAAAGATGCTGCCGCCGCCCTTCCGCGGTCTGTACGCAAGGCTTCCGCCAGCGCTCTCCGCGATGCGCCGCGAAAGCGCAAGGCCTATACCCGAACCCTTTTCCTTGGTCGTAAAAAAAGGTTCAAAAATCCGCCCGGCGTTTTCGGGGGCGATTCCAGCCCCCCTGTCCAGCACAGAGATATCCCACAGAGCGCCGCGCTTTTCGACTTCGATGCGCGGCAGAGAATCAGGCGCGGCCTCTTTCGCATTGGACACAAGATTGTCGAGGAGCTCGCCAAGCCTCTCCGGGTCGACAGTCACGGCCGCATCCGCGGGGACCGGCCCGGTTTCTATGCCCGCCGCTCCGGCGCCCGGACTGTCCTTTCCTTGAGGCGCCGCAAAGCGGCCCGCATAGGCGCCAATAAACCCGGCAAGCTCTACCCTCTTCGGACTGCCCTCCCCGCTTTTAAGGAATTCCCGAATGCGGTCGCTCAGGTTCGAAAGACGGTCTACTTCTTCGTCTATCAGGCGCGACGCATGCTCCACTCCAGAAGGAGTCCCCTCAGGCAGCTGTCTGCGCATGGCTGAGGTCTGAATGCGGATAACGGCGAGCGGGTTTTTTATCTCATGCACAAGGGTGCGCGCCGCGCTCCCCAGTTCGACGAGTTCCCTGTTTTTCGCATCCTGCTCCACAAGCCGCGCGTTGCGGCGGTAGAGCACAAGGAGATAGCAGTAGAGGGCGACCAGAGCCAGGGAGATAAAGACGGCAAAGAGGTAGAGCTCCGCCTTCTGTTTTCGCCTCTCGGGGCCAATGGAGTACTCAAACCATACATAACGGGCATGGCCGGCATTGGATTCCGGCGTTCTCGCCGGTGCGAGACCGGGCGAAGCCGGGGACGGCCCGGCGGCGTTTCCAGCAGAAGCCGAATCCGGCTGATTCTGCGGAGGAGGCGGAGGAGCATAATCGCTGTCCCCGGGAGGCGGAGCCGGAGTGGCGCGGAGGCGCTGCCAGCCGCGGCTCATGCCAGGTCCCCGCAGGGCTCCAGTGCCCATGGCCCTGACGAGCAGGAAGGAAGCACCTCCCCTCATGGTTGTCCGCAGCGGAAGGTCGCTCTCCTCTACTGTGAGAGACGCCGGTGCGCTGCCCTTTCTGACAATAGCGCTGCGGTCCTTTGCATAGAGCCCGAAACCCAGCACCGATTTGCCGAGATCGGAAAATGCAGGATCCTCGATAAAGGCCTCGACAAGGCCCGAGGCCATGCGGTTTGCCTCAAACTCCGCGCTGATGCTGCGCGCTTCGATCTCGCGCAGTATAACCATCCAGACAAGGCCGATAATGGCGGCCAGAGCTATACCCGTCGAAAAAATAAAGAGAAAGCTGCCCTTTCCGGATTTACCGCCTGCTGTCATTGCTTTCACTATATATCCTGAGTGGAAGCCGGGACAAGATTCGCATTTTGTGCGCGGCGGCCGGCCGCGGCGCTTGTCCCCTTTTGCGCACAGCATTACATTTAATCAATGCCTGAAAGGAATAAAGCCCAAGACCTGCTCAGCAGGGCCATAGAGGCCGGTACAAAGCGTGACTATCAGAGTTCGATAGAGCTCCTCACCGCCCTTATCGCCGAGGACGATCCGCCTCAGGATCTGCTCAACGAGGCCCTTCTCTACCTTGGACGCAGCTACCACGCCATAGGTGCCTATGGCAGGGCTATCGGCGTTCTGTCGGACTATATCGGCAATGGCGGCGACCCTGGGGCAGGCTGTTTTTTCCTCGGCCGCGCCTATCTTTCGGCAGGCCAGAGCGCAGAGGCGGCTGCGGCCCTCCGCAAAAGCATCGAGGTTGCCGGCGAGAGCCCTGCGGCCTGGGCCCTGCTCGGGGCCGCCTACCTCAAGGAAAAAAAGAGCAAAAGCGCGGTAGACTGCCTTGAGCGTGCCCTCGCCCTCTCGCCTGACGACAAGCGCATTTTCCGGGGCTATCTCAACGCCCTCTTCGCGCGTTCCGCCCGCCTTCTCCAGCATGGCGATGCCGATATGGCGCGCCAGATGCTCGGTTTTGTTATTTCAAATGGCCTCGACAACGCTGCCACGCGGCTCTGGAGAGCGCGCGCCTGCCAGGAGCTCGGACAGTACCAGGAAGCACTTGCGGACTGCGAAGCAGCCCTCGCCAGCTCGCCCGCGGATCCCGCTCTGCTCTGGATGCGCGCCGGCCTTATGCTGCAGTCGGGGCATAAAGACGAAGCCCTTGCGGAATTCAACAGACTTCTTGTCCAGTACCCGGACCTGCCGGGACTGCCCCAGGACGAAAGAGGCTTTGCGCGTCTCAGAGCCTCCCTCGCCTTCAACGAAGAGCGCTGGAAGGAGGCCGCCGACACAGCCCTCAGCCTGCTCAGAACAGCACCGAAAGATGCGCCGCTGCGTGCCCTCGCCGCCGAGAGCTTCAGGGAACTCGGCCAGACCGAGAGGGCCCGGAATCACTATGAACGCGCCATAGAGGCCGACCCCAATTCGCCCGATCTCAGACTGGGCCTCGCCCTGACTCTCTGGGAGATCGGCGACTATGAAGGCGCGAAGGCAGCAGCCGGCAGGGCCGGACGCCTTGGCGCCCCCGCCGAAGAGGTCAGCTACTATCTGGCTCTCTGCGATTCACGCCTCGGGGCCGACCCCGAAAAACTCCTGCCGGCACTTCAGGAGCTTGTGCGCCAGAGAGGGGCCGAGCCCCACCTGATGTTCGCCCTCGGCGAGACACTCTACCGGAGCGGCAGGCCCGACCTTGCAGGCACCTGGTTCGACAAGGTCCTCGCTCTGGTGCCCGACCACGAGCTCTCTCTCCTCTACCGCATCTCTGTAGCCGAATCCCTCGAGGATGAAAAGGGCCGCATTTCCGCCTACTCAGATTACCTTAAGGTCTATCCCGACAATCTTCAGATGCGGCGCGAATACGCCGATCTCCTCATGAAGGTTCAGGACTGGGAAAACGCAGCGGCTGTCATGGAGGGCACACTCGCCTACGATGCCGGCGCCAAAACAAAACGCCGCCTCGCTCTCGCCTACCGAAGCATGGACCGCTGGCGCGAGGCTGCCATTATCTACCGCGATCTGCTCAGGGCAGATACTGACAATACTGAGCTTCTTCTCTCCCTCGTGCTCTGCCTTACGCGGGACGGCAAGGGCGACTATGCTCTCGCCCTGCTCGAAAAGGCTCCCGCTTCGATGAAGAAGACAGCCGATACCTCGATAATCCTGGCCCGGCTCTATATGCAGCGCAGCCGCACCGAAGCCGCGGTCGACGCCCTTCGCAGGGCCACCGAAATAGAGCCCGGCAACGCCAGGGCATGGAGAGATCTCGCCTCGCTCTACCGGCAGCAGCATCTGGACCAGTTTGCCGACTCCTGCGAGGAAAGGGCCGACGAGCTCGATCCGCAGGGGCTGACAAGGCCGAAGTCTGCCAGGGCGGGGGCGAAGCCCGCGGCCGCCTCTGACGGCTCCCTGCCCCTGAAAAGAAGAGCCTCGGCATTCGATGCTGACACAGAGGAGGAAGGCAGAGCCACAAAGGGCGCAGTCGATGGACTCAGGGCGCGCAGGACAGGCGCTGCGCGGGGAACCGGGTCTGCAGGGGACGCCGGCGCAGCGCCGGGAGCCCCTGCCACTCACAGGGACAAAACCGCGTCCTCCTTGAGCAGAAAACCGGCCGGGCGGAAGACGCCTGGGGGCGGCAGGGGCGGCATCAGGCGCAGTTAGAGGCGGGACCCCCGCCGGAGCAAGAAAGACCGGGTTTAGCCGCTTCTTCCGCTTGCTCTTTTGGCGGCAATGCTTTACTTTTTAAGAAGGAGGGTTGAATGCCCGTAAAAGCAATGGATCTCTTCGACGCTTACCAGAAGAGCGCCCTTCCCAAAGATCAGGGCTTCCTCGTCACATCCTATTTCAGCAACAATTCAGCTTACAGCCGCTACGAAATCGTTTCCTACGCGAATGTAAAGTCCATCTACCCCAACGATGGCGGGCTTACCTTCCAGACCGATGGCAAAAAGCTCTTTATCCTTGTCGAGCCCGCGAACTATCCGCAGAAGGGGCTCGAGCCCTATGTCCGCCCCACCGAGGAGCAGATTCCTCACCGCTTCAGCGAGCTCGAATGCTTTCCCTGCAAAAACCAGAGCAAGCTCTACTATGGCAAAGATGCCGTCATCTCCTATGGATCCTTCACAATTATGAGACCCACAGGCATGAACTTCGCCTTTATCTTCTACAACCTGCCAGATCTCTACGACTCGCTCAAACTCTTCTTCGAGAAGACCTTCAACCGCGAGGCTGGTGTTCCCCTCAACGACGCCAAAAAGTGCGCTGCGGCTGTCTCGCTCAAGGTCAAGCAGTGCATGAGCTGGGAGAGACCTCAGGAGTAGCAGCTGTTAAATTTTGAACCACCGACGGCAGCTCAGCGAGCCAGCTGTCGGGCTTTTTAAGGAGCGCCCGGGCATTCAAACCCGGGCACTTTTTTTCTGCCCCGGTTACCGTGACCCATCTGCCTTATGCACCAATTAAACCCTTATGCCCGGCCTTAATACGCGGCCTTCAGCCGCGGGGCGGCGCCGTCTCTGTCCATCGCGCCCTAAGGCACAAAAAAAGGCGCGGGAAGCCTTAGGCCCCCGCGCCTCATGCGGCTTTGCGCCGCCTTAAAAACGAATCACCCCTTACTTCTGCTGCGCGGCCTTTTTGCGGTCTATCTGCGCCTGGGCTACCGCGGTAATGGAAAGCGGCACCTGGTAGGGCGAGCAGGACACATAGTTGAGCCCCGCGTCCATGCAGAAGCGGATATTGTCAGGGTTGGCCCCGTGCTCACCGCAGAGCCCGGTTATAAGATCGGGCCGCGTAAGCTTGCCGCGCGTCTCCGCCGTCTGGATCAGATCCTGGACCGCGGGCGTCAGCCTCGAGAAGGGGTTGCCGGCAATAAGGTCATATTTGGAATAATCGGGCATAAAGGAGTTAAAGTCGTCACGGCTAATGCCGAGCGTTGTCTGCGTCAGATCATTGGTCCCGAAGGAGAAGAACTGGCTGTAGCGGGCAATCTCGCCCGCGCCGACAGCGGCGGCGGGCAGCTCGATCATGGTGCCGATCTTGTAGGGCACAGGCTTTGCACCCAGCTCCCTGCGCACCTCTTCCTCGATCTCGACAAGGCCCTTAAAGTGCTGGCCCTCGATCTTCTTGCCGAACACAATGAGCTTGAGCTCAGCGGCATTCTGAACAATTGGGATCATCACTTCGGGGTGGACAGGCACTTTCTCCTTCTGGAGCTGGTACACTGCCTCGAAGATGGCGCGAACCTGCATCTCGTAGATCTCCGGGAAGGAGACTGCAATACGGCAGCCGCGGTGGCCGAGCATCGGGTTGAATTCCTCGAGAGCATCTATGCGGGCCTGTATCTCGGAGCGGGAGAGCTTATTGGATCCCTTGCGCGCATCGAGATATTTTACCAGGGCATCCATCTCCACCGCGTTGTGCGGCAGGAATTCATGGAGCGGAGCGTCGAGGAGACGGATGGTCACCTCTTTGCCGTTCATCACCTTGAAGATGCCATAGAAGTCGTCGCGCTGCATCGGCTGCAGTTTTGCGAGTGCCTTGACGCGCTCTTCCTTTGTATCCGAGAGAATCATCTCGCGGATTACATTGATGCGCTTGTCGAGGAAGAACATATGCTCGGTTCTGCAGAGCCCGATGCCATCGGCGCCGAAGAGCAAAGCCATATTGGCGTCGCGCGGGCTGTTGGAGTTGGCGCGCACCTGGAAATCGCCCATCTGCTTTTTGGCGAGGGCGATGAAATCCAGCAGGCCCGAATCCTTCGGGTTGGGCTCGATAAGATCGGCCTTGCCGAGCCAGATCTGGGGCTCGCCATAATAGGGCACGTTCATCGTGATATAGTCGCCCTCTTTAATGCTGATATCGCCGATTGTGGCCTTATTGCCGCGGATCTTCATATCTGTTTTGACGAGGGAGACCTTGCCGTACTGGCGCGAGACAACCGAGGCATGGGCTGAGTAGCCGCCCTCGCAGGAGAGGACACCGGTCGCGACCTCGATGGCCTTTACATCCTCGGCGAAGGTCGCCGGCATTACGAGAATGCAGCGCTTGTCCTCGCTCTTGAGCTTGGCCTCGCGGTAGGCGTCGAGAAGGGCAGCCGTGCTGAAGTAGACCCTGCCGATTGTCGCACCCGGAGCGCCGGCGATGCCGCCAGAGACACCGGGCAGTTTTTTAACGCTGGACATATTGACGACAGGATGCAGAATCTCATTGAGCCGTCCTGGGGCAATCGAACTTACCACAAAGGCGTCGTCCACGATGCCGCGCGAATTGAGGTCGAGCAGGAGCTTGAGGTCGGACTGGGTGCTCTTCGCGAGCACCTGTCTCTGCTCAATAAGCCAGAGCTTCTTGTTCTCGATGGTAAAGCGTATCTGCCTGATTTCGCGGTGCTGATCCTCGAGCTTGCGCGAAATCTTCTCGAGCTCCTTGAGATAGACAGGCTCGATGCTGTTGATATCCTTGCCGGCGGCACCGACTTCGTTAAAGCGCTCGCGGTAGAATTCGCCCTGGAGCTTCTGCTCGCCTGAGACAATATCGCGGGTATAGAAGGCGCCAGAAGCGGAGCTCTTGCCATAGTTGCCATAGACCATCGGCTGTACGAGGATTGCCGTATCGTTGGCGTCCTGTTCATCGAGGGCGATAAGCTTCGAAACCCGCTTCATCGCGATCTCGAACTGGGCCGAGGCAGAGGAGAAGAAATCCTTCGGCATAAGGGCGGCATAGGCGTCCATAACAGCCGCGGCATTCCCTGGCGCTTTTTCGGCGTCCAGAGCCCTTCCCACTTCCAGCCCTGCGGCTTTCAGCTTGTCGAGCTCCTTGTCCCGCTTTTCGCACTCGGCGATTTTTTCCTCTACGGCCAGCATGCCGCGCACGAGGAAGAGCACCTCATGGGCAGCGAAATTTTCGCCAACCCAGGAGGCAAAACCCTCGACCGTGTCCTTGGCGAGTCCGAAGTTGTGCAGTGTCGGATAGTTGGAGATCGCCAGGTTCGGCGATACGACTATCTTGAGCAGCAGCGGATTCTTCGCGTCCCCGAATTTCTTGCCGACAAGGGCCTCGGTTTTCTTGAGGTCGGCGTCGATCAGGGACATTATTTTCTCGTTCTCCAGCCTGGCCGCGATATCGGCATCGAGCACAAAGCCGGGCAGAATCGGCAGGGCGAGTTCGGCAAACTCAAAGGCCTGTCTGCCGCGCTGGCCCAGTCTTTCGAGATCGAGATCCTTCTTTGCGCTCTCTTTCTGACTGAAAAAATGTATGTTTGCAGCTTTCATAAAATTCATTACCTCCTACAGGCCTTGCCCTTAGAACAGCGGAAGAACCGAGGTCACATTGCCGCGGATAAACGCAGCAAACTGTGGACTCGCGCCCTGAGTGAGGTAGCGCTGCAGTTTGGACACTCCCTGGATCTCGTCGCCGACCACGGCGAACTGGATCGTGGAACCATGCTTGACCTTTCCCCATTTGAAGAGAGCGTTTATATCCATAATGCGCTCGCCCTCGTAATAGACCATTACCTGGAGATCGGGATATCTGGCGTTGTAGCTCGCGATGATGCGCTTCCAGGCTTCGACATTCTCGTTGTGGAAGAGCTCGTTTGTAACGACAACCGAATAGAGAGGTGTCATGTGGGCGCCCGGTTTTACGGCGCGCTCGGCCTGCACGGCAGGCTTCTCGGGGGCTTCGGCCTGAGCAGGAGCGGCTGTCTGCGAAGGCATCCAGTCCGGAGCTGAGGTCTGGGCGCTTCTGGGCGGCCGGCCTCTGTGGGCCGCACTCTTCGGGGCTGCGCCCTTCCTGGCTTTCCGGCCAGAGGAAGCAGGCGCGGCTGCCTTGGGCTCATGGTAGCTGCAGCTTCCCTTGAGGAAGGCGGGTTTGGCTTTGGCATTCCGTCCGGAGAAGAGCTCTATAACGGCGCGGGCTGCCTCCTTGAGAGTATCGGCATCGCCCTCCCTGTCAAAGCGGCCGGCCCAGACTACAAGGAGCTCAAAGCGGCTGAGCCTGTCGATGCGGCCAAGGCTTTCGGCGCTCTTCGGATTGACCACGAGGACGCCGAGATCCGGATGGTAATAGACTGCCACGAGATCTACCCCGTTCCACTTGCGCAGAGTCTCGGCTATCGGGCCGAGATCGGCGGCGACGGAGGACAGGTTGGCGGATACCGCCTGATATTTGAACTTGTCGCGCAGAATCATTGTGACAAAAGGAAGAGAGTCCTCTTTTGCCAGCGCCTTTTCATCTACCAGCTGACCGACAATGTCCGCGAGGTTTTCGCCGCTCCTCATCCTGTCGATCGCGTCGATCGACCTCTGTATATGCCGGACTGAAGCGTTGAAACCATCGCGGCCGCCGAGTCCCTCAAACTGACTGCTAAGGCTCTTCATGAGCGTTGGACCCCCTTATAGCTGTAATGAAATAAAGGCCGCCTAACCTGGTGGAGGTTGGGCGGCCCGGACCATCCCGCATAATTATGGCAGCGGGATGGATGCCTGCCGGGCTCTTCATGGGTCATTATAGCCCACTTTAGGCGCCCGGCACAGATTGGATAAGCCTTTTTCGATTTCGGAGCTCATTTTGAGCTCCGAAATCCGGTCAAGGCTCTCTCGGCTCAGACCTCATGGATCCCGTTGCCATCGCTGTTTCTGCCACGGCGGCCGGCGGGTCTTCCCCTCTTGCCGCTGCTGGCGGAATCCACTACACCACGGGGCTTCGGACCGCGCTTGGCACCGCGGACGCTGACAGGCGCGGGAGCTTCGGCAGGGGCGACCTCAGTGGTCGAGGCTGCAGGCTCGGAGTTGAGCATCGAGAGATAGTCGGCGCCAGCGCCAGGGGCGGCAGCGGCAGTCGGATCCTCTTCGGTGACCGTCGGCGAGAAGGACTGCGCGATATCCTCGCGGACTGTGGAGCGGCGTCTCGAGAAGGAGGCGAAAGCCGCATCCTGGAAGCCCTTGGACACACCGTGCAGGAACTCGTTGAGCACATTGGCCATACCATCGAGCGTGGCTTTCTTCCTCTTGATGGAGCAGATGTCCACATCGAGGAGAAGACCGGGCTGGATATGATAGGGGTTGATCATGTAGTCGAAGCGGTCAAACTGCGTGCGGAGGAAGGACAGGCGGTCTTCCATGACACGGCGCTCGATCGGGTACTGATAGGAGTACATCGACTTGAGCTTGTTGGACATGAGGATGATTTTGTTCCGGATTTTGTCCTTCTCGAAGAGATAGGTCCGGTTCATCTTCTCGACATCGGTCTCGGCGGGCTTTACGAAGGAAATCTCGTCCCAGACCTTCTCCATGTCCTCGTAGACAGGTTCGTTGTTTTTGGCTTTGATCCGCGAGCGGATCTTGCCGCGGTAGATCCTGGCGAGGTCATCGAAATCGGTGACGCGCTTCAGGAACTTGGAATCCTCATACTTCATCTCGAGGACATCCCAGAGATGCTCAACCTCGGTGTCGAAGCTCTTGATCTGGACATCGTAGGCCTTGCGCTCCTCGATGAGCTGGGCATTGTCGTAGTACTGGAGGCGGATCTGGTAGCGCTCATCGGGCAGATGGGCAGCATCGGTATCCTCGTACTCGCGGATGATGAGCTCACGGGCGTTCTTGAGGTTTTCGATGTACTGATAGCCCATCTTGGAGGTATCGAGAATCGAAGTGATCGAGTTGACAGCGGTGTTGTAGCCGCGGTTGCGGATGTTCTCGATATCGACGATCTTCTTGAGGTTCTCGCGGATGTTCTGCTGATCGAAGGTGGAGGGATCGATCTCGGCGCGGAGATTGTTGATCCGGTCCATAAGCTCCTTGGCAATAATGCTGTAGCGCTTGGACTTCGGATTCTCGGCATCGTCGTCGGTGTAGTCGCGGACGCGGTTCATCTTCTCGAAGATGATCTCGGTATCGGAGAGTTCCTCCTTGCCGGAATCGACGAGGCGGTCTTTGAGCTTGTCGATCTCTTTATCGATCTGGTCGGTGATGTGCTTGGAGATCAGATCCTTGATGAGATACTCGACGGTGACCTGATAGTGGAAGATCGGGCTGATGAGCTCGGAGTCAAGGATGTTGACCGAGAGCTTGACGTTGGTGACGGTCTTCGGCTTGTAGATATCGTCCTTGAAGGAGCACTTGACAACAGAATAGGCGTTCTCGCCGCGGATGAAGGCGCCGACATCGGTCTTCTGGCGGAGCAGGCTGTTGGTCAGGTTCTCCAAGTCGTTGATGCCGCGCTGGATATGGCCCTGCAGGTGGCCGTACATATTGACGACGGATTTCTCAATCTCGCCGGTGTTGAACTTGTCAGCGCCGCCGACCTGGTCGAGGAGCTCGGAGATCTCCTTCGGGGTGTAGCGGGAGAGGGACTTCGTCTCTTCTTTGTCGATGAAGTTCCTGACCTTCTTCACCATCTCGTCTTCGGTGGTGACCATGTAGCGGTTGAACATGTTCTGGTAGTTCTGGTTGAAGTAGTTGTAGAGCTTCTCCTTCAGACCGCCCATGACGTCCAAGCGCTCGAGAACCTCTTTGGGGAGGCGGGCATTCATGTGGTGAATGACTTTGTTCGTCTCTTCCTCGAGGAGCTGGTTGACCTCGCGCTGCTGGTCACGGCCTTCCTGGGCCAGTGAGTTGCGTGAGCCTACTGCCGACGGCTTTTCTGGATGGAATACGTTAGGACTTTTCGGAAGATCTATAGCACCCATTGGGAACTCCTTTTCAGGTTAGTTAAAATACCTATCGACATAGTAGCCGGCTCAGCAGGGCTATGTAAAGGCAGATGTTTTTTTTCTTTTAGGCTATTTCATCCTAATATAGTAGATAATCATCATTTTCCGCCCGACGATGCTCCAAAAGGGCAAAAATTCGCCAGTTTCGTTTATTTTTGAGTTTTTCTGCGTTTCAGGGCGGCCGCACTGCGCTATCATAAGGGGTCAGGAGGAATAGATGCGCCGGGTTTTCAAGTCCCTGTTCAGTATGCTCCTCTGCATGCTCATTCTGGGCGCCGCCCTCGGGGCCGAAGAGACGAGGAGTGCCAACATCGATGTCATCCTCCTCATTGACAAATCGCTTTCAATGCGGGATGCCATCGGCTCCCTCAAGAATTATGCGGCCGGCGAGATAATCGGCCCGATTCTGATGCCCGGGGACCGCCTGATCGTTGAAACCTTCTATGGCAGCATCGACCGCCTCTATGCCGGCACAGTCCGCTCGGAGGAGGATAAAGCAACAATTGTCCGCAGCCTGAACGCTATTGCCGCAGACGGCCGCTTTACTGATATCGGCAAGGCCCTTGACCGCGGCCAGGCGGATATTGAGGAGCTTGGCCAGCCCGACAGGCCCAAATACATGCTCCTCCTGACCGACGAAAGGCAGGAGGCCCCCGAGGGCACAAAGTACTATTCGCCGGACTACAGGCTCAAGCATCCGGCCCTTCAATATATAAAGCGCCAGGACCTGGGCTCTTTCAGGGCCATAACAGTCGGCTATGATGTCGGAGCCCGGATAGAGGCCAACGCGGGCCAGGTTATCCAGTTTCTGACCGAGGCCCCCAAACGCGACCCCAACAGCTTCCCCGAGATGCCCAAGGGGACATCGGCAGGCCTCGACGGCGCCGCGGCAGCAGCCTCCGGCAGGACCGCCACGGAGCAGACAGCCGGTTCCAGGGTCCAGACGCAGGCTGCCGGCAGCGCAGTCTACTGGATAGCGGGCGGAGTTCTTCTCCTCGCCATTGTCCTTGCGGTAATCATCATCGCGGTAGTAAAATCAAAGCATAAAAACGAAGAAGAGGGCGGGAGAAGGAATGACCCTTGAAGAAGCGGCCGCGTTTCTAAAGGCCAATGACAATTTTATACTGGCCACTCACGACGGGCCCGATGCCGATGGGCTCGGGGCTGCCTATGCTCTCGCTCTCGGCCTCCGTTCGATAGGCAAGACGGCCACCCCTGTGGTCAATGAGGCTGTTCCCCCCAAGTTCGCCTTTATGGACGGGCAGGGCATTTTCCGCCCTCTCCAGGGCAGTACGCCCTTCAGCTTCAAGCCCGCAGAGGCCAGCTACATTGTGATGGACACCCATGACCGCGGCTTTATCGGCGATCCCATCGAAAGTCTCATTGCCGGCGCGCCCCGTCTCCTCATGCTCGACCACCATGAACTCCGCGAGGATGCCCTCCCCTTTCAGTGCGTCGACCCCACAGCCTCAAGCACCTGCGAAATAGTCTACTACCTGCTGCTGCTGCTCGGCGCGGAGATATCGGGGGATTCGGCCGCCGATATATTTGCGGGGATTGTCTACGATTCGGGCTCATTCATCTATCCGAAGACCACCGGGCGGACCTTCGCCTGCGCCCTCGATCTCGTGCGCAAGGGCGTTCAGCCCTACGAAATACACAAAAAGATGTTCGAATCCGCGAGCGTCGGCGCCCTTATACTTCAGAAAGACGTACTCGCGACACTGGAGCTCGCCGCGGAAGACCGCATCGCCATCCAGAGCCTGAGCCGCAAAATCCTGATCGACTCGGGCGCGGACTACGAGGATGCCGAAGATCTGATCAACCTGCCCCTGCGGGCCGGAAGCGTCGAAGTATCGGTGTTCTTCAAGGAGAATGCCGAAGGCAGACTCCGCTGCTCTCTCCGCTCAAAAGGGGCAGTCAATGTTGCCCATATCGCCCAGAACTTTGGCGGAGGCGGCCATAAAACCGCGTCCGGTTTCTCCTGTGACCGGCCTCTCGAGCAGATGAAAAAGGCCGTGGTTCAGAATATTCTAGAGTACCTCGGGAATCCATGAAGAAATTTGCACAGATACTTTTTCTCGCCGCCTGCGTCATCTCCCTCGGAGTAGCGGCGTACTTCTTTGTCCAGAACCGCTCCGCCGCCAACGACGCGAACCGGCCTGCGACCAGCCAGAAAATCCTCTCCGACGGTACACAGGACTCGTCCTCCGACGACAGCGGCGGCAGAACCGAAAAGGATGTCCAGACCAGCCACATCCCGCCCCTCGAGGACGAAGTATTTCTCGACGTGAGCAGCGTCAACCTCGACACCGACGACGATGATGAGCAGATCATCACAATACGGAAGAAAGATGAAACCAGAAGCGCGCGCCTCTGCATAGCCGTCGCCGACTATGTGGCAGCCAAGCACAGCTGGCAGCGCGTCTGGGAGGGTGAGACACTCACCACGAAGTTCTCAACCTTTCAGATTCAGACAATGGATCTGATAGGCGACCACAACCTCGACATTATCTGCACAGGCATGGACGACCAGAACAACCAGACCCTCTCCGCCTTCAGGCGCATTCCCAGCACCGATGGCAGCCTCAAATACGCCCCCGTCGCCTCCATGGCCGCCGATTCTGTAAGCATCGAAGCCACAGAGCGCACCGAAGGCTATCAGCTCGGCCAGACCAATGGCAGCAGCTGGGATATAGCCGCCTACAGCCAGGACAAAGAATCGAGCAACCTCCTCGATCAGATAAAGATCCGCTACAGCTGGGACCCCAGCCATGAGTACTATGTTGAAAAAGAAAGACAGAAAGTCCCCGGCGCCCAGGTAGAGCGCGAAGCCGCCGCCCGTGTCCTCACCGGGAAGGAAAAAGACTTTGAGGACTTCCTGCAGGGAGCCTGGTATGAATCCGGCAAGAACCCCACAGACCCCGCCACCAGAATCCTCGTCTTCGACCGCGCCGGAAACTCCATCGTCTTCTACTCGTCCGATGCGCAGGAGGACTACACCTGGCAGGATTCCCATTCCACACGCCATGGCATCTATGTCGGCTGCCAGAACGAATCAGTGACAAGCCTCTACCGGCAGATGGACATCGAGCTCAGCGGATCAGACCGCATATCCGTGCACGTATTCGAAGACCTGAAGATGAGAGTCGACACCGAAGGCCGCTGGGATGGCAGCTACCAGAAAATGCCCCTGAACGTTGCCCGACCCGGAATAAGCAACGATTCATCCCGCGAAATGGCCTCAGCCATTCTGGACCTGCCCTTCCAGCTCGCCGGCACCTACCGCGCCAACGACAGCACAAGCTACCACTTTGAAAACCAGCGCTTTACACACACAGGCAAAAACATCGACGAAACAGGCGGATTCAGCCTGTATAAAATAGGCAGCGATATAGTCTGCGACCTCACCCTGCTCACCAGCTCAGGAGCCATAGCAGGACGCCGCACCTACAAAGCCACCCTTCTGCCCCCCCGCGACCCCAAAGCCAAGGACAGCACAAAACGCATACTTCTCTCGCCAGCCCGCATATCCATCGCCGGCCTTGAACTCCTCGAAAGCGGCGACATAACTCTGGAACAGCGCTGACCCTCAAAGCGCCGCGCGGGATTCGAGCGCACCGAGAATCCCCGCGCGGAGAGCCGCACCGCCCGCCGCCCCGTGTCGAGCCCCCCTGCCGCAGCAGTTCTGGAAACGCAGCGCTTACCTCAAAGCGCCGCGCGGAATTCGAGGGCACCGAGAATCCCCGCGCGGAGAGTCGCACCGCCCCCAGCCCCGTGTCGAGCCCCCCTGCCGCAGCAGTCAGCGGCTGCGTACCCCTACCAGCGAAAGAACCCGTGCTTAAGACCGGCGGGCGAAACAGGCCAAAAAGACGCCCGCCATCCTTTCCTGCACGTGCCGCGGCGGGTGGCAGACGAAAACGAGGAGGACTCCGAGTACCCGAGGAGCCCCCCTCGTTTTCGTCTGCCAGGCCCCGCCCGCACAGGCATAAAAGAATCCCGCCGGTTTTCTGCAAAGATACCCCGCGCTTAAGCCCGGATTTAGAAGAGCGGACAAGCCTCGTATCCGGCGTCTTTGAGCTTCAGCAGAGTCGCCTGCGGGTCGGATCCGGCAGCGACAAGCACTGCCTTGAGTTCGCGGCCATTTGCCTGGCGCGTCTCAATTCTGGCGCTGAAACCTTTCTTTGTCAGTTCGGCGAGGAGGGCGGATGCATTGTCTTCTTTCGAGAATATTCCTATCTGATAATATTCGGGCTGATCCTTCGATGAAGCCGCTGAGGACGATGCCGAGCCCTCCCCCTGTTGGGAGGACTGGGCCGGGACAGGAGTATCCGCGCTGCCGGGGGCAGCCGCTGCAGCTGTTCCCGGCGCGGATGGGACGGCTGTCTGCTGGATAAGGCCCGAAAGGTACCAGTGTGGAAGAGGCAGGAACTGAACAGCCGAGCCGCCAGAACCGCCAGCCGCCAGGCTGGCTTCGGGGCTCTGGGGATACTCCTTTGCGAGCGCGGCGGCAAAGGGCGGCCGCGCCGCGGCCTGAGCCGAAGCCCAGGAGATAAACAGAGCCTCGCGTCTTTCGGCGCTCTTCGCAGCCGCAGCATCCAGGCCCTGTCCGCCCTTGAGGATGGCTGATGCCGAGGCCAAGGCTGAATCATTGCTGCCGCTGATCAGGGACGCCCAGGCGAGGACAAGCTGCGCCCCGCGCAGAAGCCCGGCAGGGCCGCCTGAGCGCAGGATAAGCCCGGCGCGGTCCGAAGCCCGGCCAGTCTCGCCCGAGACAAGATAGGCGCGGCAGGCCTTGAGAAGAAGCGTGTCATCCCGGCCGGGCGGAAGGCGGAAAGCGGCGGCCTCGAAATTCTGGGCGGCAGTATCGTAGCGGCCGAGAAGGAGGGCGAGGTCGCCAGCTTCGATTAAAAGCGCTTTCGACGCAGTTCCCTCTGCCGCGAGGGGGGCGAATTCGCTGAGAAGGGAGAGATAGTCGGCGGCTTCGAGCTGCTGGGAATAGGATTCGAGCCGCGAGGCGAAGGAGGGGCCGCGGTCTTTTAATGCGAGCAGCTCAGAGCGTGCCGAGGCAAGAGTCGGGGCTGAAGCGGGAGCGGCTTTGGAAGCCGCAGTCTGGGCCGAGAGCGGCAGAGCGGCAGAACCGAGGGCGAGGACGGAGAGCACAAGGAGAGGCAGGGCTCCGCGGAAGCAGATCCCGCGGCAGCAGAGCCCGCTGAGGCGGGTCTGTGAAAGCTCCCCTTCCCTAGTCCCCGGCACGGACTTCCTCCGCCCTGAAAGTATTGCCAGAGAGCGAGAGCAGTCTGACCCTGGCAAAGCCGCCTACGCGCGATGCTGGTGCAGGAAATACAACCATCTCGTCACGCTGAGTGCGGCCGAGCACCTCGCTCGAGCTCTTCTTCGAGACATCCTCGACGAGGACCTCGTCGACAGCACCCACGCGTTCTTCCATGAGTTTATGCGTTATGTCCTTCTGAAGGGCGATAACACGGGAGAGCCTTTCGCGTTTGACATCGTCGGGGATGCGGCCGGGCATCGAAGCAGCGACTGTCCCCTCGCGGGGATTGTAGTGATACATAAAGGCATAGCTGAACTCAACCTCCCGCATAAGGCTTAAGGTCTCTTCCAGCTGTTCCTCGGTCTCGCCGGGAAAGCCGATGAGGATATCGGTCGAGAGCGAAATGCCCGGCACGCGCTCCCTCAGCTTATTTACCAGTTCGAGATAATATGCCCTTGTATAGCGCCTGTTCATCGCCTTGAGAATAGCGTCCGATCCGGACTGGACGCAGAGATGCAGGTGCCTGCAGTAGATGGGCTCCGTGGCGAGTACTTCGATGGCGGCGTCGGACAGGTCTTTGGGATGGCTTGAGAGGAAGCGCAGCCAGCGGATGCCGCCCTTTCCGCGCGCGGCGAGATGCCGCGCCACTGTGCTGAGCAGGGCGGGAAAATCTGTGACGATGCCATTTTCTTCATATCTGTAAGAATTGACATTCTGGCCGAGGAGGGTTGCCTCGCGGCAGCCTGAATCCTCGAGGCTGTCGAGTTCGGCGAGAATATCCGCGGGGCGCCGCGAGGTCTCGCGGCCGCGCAGGTAGGGCACGATGCAGTAGGTGCAGAAATTGTTGCAGCCGTGCATTATGGGCACAAAGGAGCGGAAACTGCCCGGCTCATAGTAGGAGGGAGCGAACACAAAGGAAGGGCTCTCCTCGAGTACGGCCGGCCGCCGGCCCGACTCAATGTTATCGAGCAGCAGACCGAAGGCCTGTTTCTGAAAGGTGCCCACAACATAATCGATCGCCGGCTGCCGTTTTCTGATATCACGCTTAAGACGTTCGGCCATGCAGCCGGTGATGACAAGCGAGAGCGGCCTGCCTCCCTCATGGGAGCGGAGGCGCTTTTCGGCGGCGAAGTGGTCAATCCTTCCCCAGGCTCTGGTCTCGGCAGTCGCGCGCACAGAACAGGTATTGATGATGACGAGATCGGCATCGGATGTTCCTGCCGCGGGGCTCCAGTTCCGTCCGCGCAGGATAATCTCGAGGGCGGCCGACTCCGCCTTGTTCATCTCGCATCCGTAGGTTTCGAGCAGATATTTCATTTCAGACCAATGCAGCTCTAGCGGCGGGACCTGAGTCCCTTGGCAAACTTGATGATATTGTAGACTCCATAGCCCAGAAGGCCCACGGCACCGAGACCTATAATGCCGCTCGCGAGACGGTCAAAAATTCCAATGGAGCCGCCTACAACAGGAACCCATTTGAATACTGTGGCAAGGCCGGGCAGAGCGAGCACAATGCCCGCGCCCATGGCGATGGCACCGCCCTTTTTATCTGTCTTCGAGGCGGACTTCATGCTGGCGGCTCCGACAAGGAAGGAGAGACCGCCCACCACAAGGCCTCCGATGCCGCCAAAGGCTGTCGAGATGCCTCTGAGGATTATAAGGCCCAGACCTCCTGCCGTGGCACCGACGCCGCGGACGCCCGCGTTGGTTATCTCTTTTTCGCTTACAGGCTGGACGTCGTTCATACTGTCTCCTCCACAGAAGTTAGCTGATTATAGTGCTTCAATAAGATATGGGGAAAGGGCCGGAAAGGTAAAGAAGTATTCCCGTCCAAAAAGAGCGCGCTGGCGGGATGAGGGAAGCCTGCAAAAGGAGCCGGCGCGGCTGCTCTTGAACGGCGGGGCCGCAGAAGGGCCCCGGATTTTCTCAGCCCTTGAGCGGCGGCCAGATCCGCCTGTCCCGGGCGACAGTCCCGTCCGGCTGCTTGTGGTAGACCTTGCTGTCGATATGGGCAAAAAAGTAGACAAGCCCTCCAAAGAGCAGATGGAGGTAGTAGGAGCCGAAGCGCCAGAGAAAGACGGCCGAGAGGGCTGTGCCCGAAGCGCCAGTCATGCCGCCGAGGACAAGTCCGTATGAAGCTTCGACTGATCCCGAACTGCCCGGCGTTGGTATATAGGCCGAGACAAGGCCGCAGAGAATAAAGGCAAAGAGAAAATCAAGGAAGGGAAGCGTTTCCCCGGAGAGATGGCAGAGCGGGTAATAGAGTCCGTATGCCCAGATTACCTGATCACAGGCGAAAAGGAGCAGATCGACCAGAAGCGCGTAGACGCGGTGGGCCCAGAGAAAACGGAACGAATCTCTGAGTTCGACCGTCCAGTTGGAAAAGCGCTCGGCCCATTTTTCATTTTTGGCAAGACGCCCGATAAGGCGGCCGAAGCGGTTGCCCTCTATCCGCCTGGCAAAAGTGCCAGCCGCCGTGGGCTTGATAAAAACAAGCACAAGCATAAGGGTGAGTATGGCTGTCGTGGCCATGCCCGCGACGAGAATATAGGAGCCATTGCCCGAAGAGGAGAGCAGCGCAATGCCCTGCTTGAGGCTGAGCAGTATGACAATGAACTGCATGATGTTCATCACCATAAGGCGGGAGAAGATGATATTGGTCGATGTGCTCGACTCAAGGCCAAGCCGCGAAAAATGATAGACCTGGAAGGGCTGGCCGCCGGCTGAGCTCGGCGTGATGTTGGAAAAAAAGAGCCCGGTAACGTTATTATAGAAAGCATCACGGAATGAGAGTTTTACGCCAAAGTGCCTGAAAATAAGGCAGTATCTGAGGCTGTCGATGAGGTAGGCGGCGAAAATCGACAGAAAAGGCACAAGGATCTCAAGATAGGTGGCCCGCTTCAGGGCAGAGAGTATCTGATTGAAATCGTAGAAAAGAGAGAGGAGAATATTTATTGAGAGGCCGGCGATTACCGCGATGAGAATCTTTCTTCCCAGATGGGAAGAAGCGCTGGAGGTCTCGGTACCGCCGTTATGCCCTTTCATATCGCTCATGGGTTGCCTATCCTAGCTCATCGACGCTATTTTATTCAACAGACTGATAATGGACGGAAATGTCATGTACTGAACTGTTCCGGGTCCGTGTATAAAATCAACCGGAGGATGTATGAAAATCGCGGCTCTTGTCCCTGTATATGCAAAAAAGAAAAGAGCAGATTCTATAATAAGAAACCTTTCTATCGAGGCAGCCGGGATCCAGTCCAAAGGCAGCGGCCTTGAGGCCGAGACAATCCTTGTTATTGACGGAGCGTCGAATTCCGACATCGACAGTCTTGTCGAGGAGGCCCGGATCCTCCCCTGCGTGAAGGTCATTCAGGGCAGGCCCCATCTGGGAAAAGCAGAAGCGCTCAACAGAGCCATCGCGGAATGCGATGCGGAGGAGCTGCTCTTTCTCGACAATGATATCGATCTGCCCG